>Ga0194058_10000027_pt1 | contig 42509 bp, 32 predicted proteins | sample SepL4417m_MetaG_FD_155490 | JGI IMG/M metagenome (GOLD analysis project Ga0194058, IMG submission 155490) | Anoxic zone freshwater microbial communities from boreal shield lake in IISD Experimental Lakes Area, Ontario, Canada - Sep2016-L442-17m | ecosystem: Environmental > Aquatic > Freshwater... | reverse complement strand
CCTGCACCGCCCCCAAAATGGGGAGAGGGGGAGTCGATAAATCGCCGCACTCTAAAAGCGGACGAATCTCCACGGGCGTGGTGCCGTCAAGTTTCTACTTCGCCGCAGCATCCTTGGCCGGCTCGACCGGCTTGACATCCTTGGCCGGCTCAACCGGCTTGGCATCCTTGGCCGGCTTGTCGCTCTTCTTCGCCTTGGCTGGCTTGACAGGCTTCTTCTCCTTGGCGGCGTCGATCTGCGCCTTCTGGTCGGGGGTCAGCAGGCCCGAAACTTTATCTCGCAGCTCTTTTTCCAATGAGCTGAGCTGCTTGCGGGCTTCCTGTTCCTGCTTCTTCTGGTCGTCCGTTTTTTTAACCGCCTCGGTAACAGCATCTTTCAAGTCTTTGCCCTTCTTGCCGGCCGCCTGAGCTGCTTTCTTGGCCTCTTCGCCTGCCTTCTTCTGATCGGGCGTCAAAACATTCTGCTTGGCATAGGCATCCTTCAACTTTGGCTCGTACTCCTTCTTGAGGTCATCGAGCTTCGATTTCTGGTCTTCGGTCAGGGTGACCGGCTTCAGCTTGCGGTCGATCGTTTGGAAATAAGCAATGCCACAGTCTTTCTTGGCACCGTCCTTCTTCTTTCCGGCGGCACCTGCAGGATTGGCGATCAACAGTGCGACAACGAGAACCCAAGCAGTACAAACAGTTTTCATCGGACAACTCCTAAAAAAGGGGGGTGAGTAAAGTGCGGGCAACCATGGCCTCGTGACCGTAATTCAAGGGATAAACTCACGGTAGCTGCAAAACTTCATTCCGCAGAGTGGTTAGCCCAGGTGTTGCCCGCAGTTAGATGAAACTCCAATGTATCGTATAAGTTCCGAAAATTGAAGGGGCTAGGCTCAGGGGTTGCCGAAACCCCTTGTATCGTAAGCAGTTAGGGCATCCTCCGTTTTCTCGGGGAAACCCTCAAAAGCTTGGGTGTTGACAAAAGTGTTGACAATCCGTGTTTTTGCCTCAGCCTGTTGACGGGCTCAGACCAGTTCCATAGGCCGCAAAAGCAACGTCGGATGTCCGCTGGGCATTCTGCCCGACATAGATTTGAAAGCCGCCGGGCGTGGCGACCCCAGCGGCTTGGGGGAATAAATCGCGAGGCAGAACCCAGAGAGCGAGGCCAGCATGTACGCAGTTTGGGGTGCTTCAGACAGCCTATGGCTTCTGCTTGCCGACAGGTTCTTTTGAGGCCCCCTTTTTCTTTCGCCGCGACTCAACAAACGACCGAATCTGCCCCAGTCGTTTGTCAATTAGTTCACGCCGTACCTCTTCCGCCGACAGAGCGTGATCCTTGGGTTGATAGCGAGCGTCAAGGGAGGCGTTGTACAGTGCCTTAAACGAAGCACTGATGCTTCGGTACTGCCCGTAAATTGTCTGGTTTCGGTCTTCGTGACATTTGCTATGGTAGTCATGCTCGTCCGCGAGCATCATCTCCAACAACTCGACCGCGACGTAAAACGCCACGATAGAGAGCCAATCCGGGTAGTCGTCCGGGATACTTTGCAAGAACTGCTGATGGTGTTTAGCTTTTTCTTCGTGCTGGAGTGGTGTGCCCATCTGCATAGACCTGGAGAGAATTGTCAGGGTCAAAGAATGCCTGCAATTCCTCAGGCGTTCCCGAAGTAATTTGCAGAATATCGCACAGCCAGCCAGCATCAATAAACTGGCCCTCCAGCTCAGAGATCGCGTCATTCAACACAAAATCGAACTTCTTGGAACGAATCACAACGAACACTTTTATGCAGTTGCCATATCGCTCCCAGGGCACGTAGCACTGGGACACATGGGTCTTGTGCTCAAGGCACCACTTGTGCAGCGGACACAAGAACTCGTCACCGAACATCTTCGCGATTTTCTCGTTGGCAACGGCGCTTTGGCAAGCAGCTACCGCAAGCTGAGAAGCCAGGACGAATCGATCTTGATCCTCCGGCGTAACGACCACCCTACCAGCATTGTAACTGAGCTGGATAGGTCCTCGTGCCGAGGCCTTGGTTTTGTCGGAAAGACGCGTTGACGGCATGATCGTACTCCTAAGCGTGCTTCGACCGAAGACAATTGCGGAAGCTATTGGGTTCGGTCTCCTATGTCAAGTGCGATTCTCGCCATTATGACAGCGACGGGTCAGATTGCAAGTAGCCACCAGCAATTTCTGAGCGACAGAAGGATGCGTCTATTATATACCTCAAACGGGGGAATTGTCAAGCAAAGGGCAAGAATTGGTGTCGTGCCATCCACTGGCGGGAGCGACCTCCTTGAGTCATAATCGTAGCAGATTGCGTTGCCGTTGAGGTGGTTTCTTAATTCTCGATTGAAACACTCCAGCCGAACGCCCCAAGGGACAGCACAGGAAACGGACACGAAAGAATCAAAAATGAGTACCGAAACGCACGAACCGATCGATATTTGCGAAAGAGGCCGCGCTGCGGATGGCACGCCCGTCACGTTGGATCGGCGGCTGTTCATGCAGTTCCTGGCTTTTGGCAACAGCACGGATTCCGCGCCGTTGAGTCAGGCACTGGAAAAAGCCCAGGTGAGCGGGGCACTCTACGAAGATGCGAATGATCCTCACGGCGTCGCACTGCTCGTCCTGAGCGAAGATCCCAACTATTTTGTCACCACCCTCCGCCAATTTCTCAATCGGTCGCCATTTTCCGTTCTTACGCCCAAGCCAGAATACACAACCCTGGGACGGACCTACGCGCAAGGCTACGAGCCTGACTTGGAAGATACGCTTTTTGCTCGGCCGCGAAGCCGCATCTTCGACCCCACCTTGCGGTGGGTCGTTTGGTATCCCTTGCGGCGAGCCGGCTCCTTTGAGCAACTTTCGGCCGACGAGCAACGCAGGATCTTGCTCGAACATGGCGGCATTGGCCGCGCCTTTGGTAAGGCCGGGTTGGGCCACGATATTCGCCTCGCCTGCTATGGAATGGACAAAAACGACAACGATTTCGTGATCGGCCTGCTGGGGCCAGAACTCCATCCCCTTTCGGCCATCGTGCAGCGCATGCGAAAAACCAAACAGACCTCTCTCCACATTGCCCAGATGGGGCCGTTCTTTGTCGGCAAAGTGGCCTGGCAAGCGAATGCCGTGGTACACTGAAAATGCGCGGAATCCAATGAATCGGAATCCTCTTCTCGCCCTGCTTGTGCAACTGCCCATTCCGCCGCCCGGGCCTCAGCCGATCCAAGGCAATGTGCCGCTGGCGGCAGCTTACTTGAAGCTCTTTGCGCAGCGGTGCGGGTTGGAAGGCTGGCGGATTGAAATCCTCCCGGCCCAGCTAGCCAACCGACTCGGCGATCAGGCCTTGGTGGCCGCGATTCTCGATCGCGGGCCGCAGCTTGTCGGTTTTACTTGCTATCTTTGGAACATCCAGCGGACGATTTGGATTACCCAGCAATTGAAGGCCGCGCAGCCCGAACTTCGCATCCTGCTCGGCGGGCCGGAGATCACCCGCGATAACTCTTGGGTATACGAACATGCGGCGATCAACTTGGCTGTCCTCGGTGAAGGCGAGCAGACCTTTGTCGATCTGCTTGCGGCACTGCGAGCCGGCCGTTCGACCGAAGGTATTCCCGGACTATGGAACCGTGGCGGCGGGATGCCGATCCCGCGCACCGAGCTCGGCGATCTGGATCGGATCAGTTCACCCTACGTGGAAGGCATCCTCGACGCGGCCGAGGAGAATCCCATGCTTATGGAGACGTCGCGCGGCTGCCGCTATCGCTGCAAGTTCTGCTACTATCCCAAGAGTTACAGCTCGATTCATCGCATGTCGGTCGGGCAGATCGAGGCCAATTTGCGGCATGCCTGCCAAAGGGGCGTGAAGGAGATCTACCTATTGGATCCCACGCTCAATCAGCGGCCCGATTTTGCCGGCTTCCTCCGTCTGCTGGCCCAGGGCAATCCCGACCGGCAGTTCACCTACTCGGCAGAACTGCGAGCGGAAGGCATTTGTGCCGAGACGGCCCAACTGCTTCGCGAGGCCAACTTCCAAGAGGTTGAAGTCGGCCTGCAATCGGTTGACCCAGAGGCCCAGAAGCTGATGGGACGGCACATCAGTTTGGAGGCATTTGAACGCGGCACGAAGGCGATGCTGGACGAAGGCATTCGCGTGCGAGTCGATCTGATCCTCGGCCTGCCGGGTGACACGGTCGATTCGGTGCGTCGCGGTCTGGAGTATCTCGATCGCGTGCGGCCGTTTACCGAACTGCAGGTATTCAATTTATCGATCCTCCCAGGGACGGCGTTTCGGCAGACGGCTAGCGATCTGGGGCTTGAGTATCAGCCTCGGCCGCCGTACTACGTGCTGAAAACGCCGACACTCGATCTGGAAGATCTTTATGGCCTGATGGAAGAGGCTCAGGATGTTTTTGGGATCGTATTCGACGCTTGGCCGGAGGTGGAAGAAGGGGTTGGGGAAGAAAAAGGGATTGGAGATTGGGGATTAGGGATTGGGGGAGGAGGAGAGGGAGGAGAGGGAGGAGGAGGAAATAGCCGGGGGCCAATGGCCGCCGGAACCCAGGATACAGAAGAAAGAGGGATTGGGGATTGGGGATCAGGGATTGGGGAGGAGAAGGACAGCCGGAGAGTAACCGCTGCTGGAACACGCGTGACATCGCTCCAGCACCAATGTCGTGTTGATCTCGACGCTCCCGTTCAAACGGCCCTGCCAGTTGCTAGCAGTCGTTCGCTGGCGTTTACCCTCGGACTGAAGTCAGCCGATTTCCGCGTTCGGGCCGCGGAGGCTGTCGAGCTGGTGCGGCAGGTCTTGGTCAATAATCCGCATACGACGTTGCAAGTGATTCTCGAACCGGTCGGCGATCCGCGACATCTGACTGCCGAAGTGCTGGAAGCCCTCTTGGCCGCCAGTCATGAGAGTTTGAGCTATCTCGATTGGTTCTACAGCCTGCATCCGATTCGGCTTTTGGGAGCAAAACGGTTAGTGGTTCTGCTCCCGGCGGCCCGGGAGGAATTGCTCGATGCTGCGTGGCTCGACGAGGTGGAGGATCGGGCGACAATCCACTGGGCCTCTGCATCCCCTTACTGAGGCAAATCGAGCGGAAGCAGAAGCTCACTCAAACGCGAGCGGCGCAGCAATTTGACCGCCTGAATGAACTGATCCAAACTGACCGGTTTGGTCATGAAGCCGTCTACATGAAGATTTTGCGACTGCAAGACCGTGCGATGAACGGCCGAGGCGGTCAAAACCAGCACGGGGATCGACTGGAGCCGTTCGTCGCCACGGATTTCACACAGCACCTGCCGGCCGTCTTTCTTGGGCAATTCCATGTCCAGCAAGATCACGTCCGGCTCCGGTGCCTTGGCAAAAACGCCTTCCCGGCGGAGAAAACGGAGGGCTTCCTCACCATCACGGACCAAGCTCACCCGGCAGCGGATGTCCTCGTGTTTCAGTGCCTGGATCGTGATCCGCGCGTCGTCGAGATTGTCTTCGACGAGTAGAATCTCGGGGGGGCGTCCAATCGGTGCGCGGCTCATGACGAGGATCCCACGGCAGGAGATATTTGCTCTCTCTCTACACATTGTACACGCCTCGGCGTTTAGGGACAACTTGCGAAGCTCGGGCTAGAGAGTTGTTTGAAAGGCGGTTAGCTATCGGAATACGCCGGAATGATCTCTCCGCGGATCAGATCCTCAAACGTCTGCCGCTGACGGACTAAGTGGGCGCGGCCTTCCTGGATGAGCACCTCGGCGGCCAGAGGTCGCGAGTTGTAGTTTGAACCCATCACAAACCCATAAGCCCCGGCGCACTCGATCACCAGAAGCTGGCCCACTTCGGCTTCAGGCAACATGCGAGGGCTAACAAAACCGCCTTCCGACTGCGTGAAGATGTCGCCCGACTCGCACAAGGGCCCCCCCACGATCACCGCGCGATCTGGCCGCGACCCGCAAGCGGGTGCCCCGGCGTCAGGGGGTACGATCGACATGGGATGATAAGAACCGTAGAGGATCGGTCGGGCCAGATTATTGAAACCGGCGTCCAGAAGGTAAAAGCAGTGCTCGCCCTGCCGCTTGATCGAACGGATTTCGGTCACAAGATAGCCGCTCTCGGCCACGAGATAACGGCCAGGCTCAATCTCCAGGCCGACGGCGTGGCCGAAACGATCTTCCAACCGCTTGCGAGCGGCGTCCCAAAGGATGAAGTAGGCCGTCAGATCAACATAAGCATCGCCCTGGCGATAGATTGTCGGCAGGCCGCCACCGGCACTGATCGACGTGACCGTGGGACCGATGGCCAAGGCCGCTTTCTCCATCGCGGCACAGACCTGCGAGAGATGCTCCAGGTCAGTGCCCGAGCCGATGTGCATGTGGATGCCGCTGATGATAATCAGATGTCGGGCGGCAGTTTCCAGGCAGAGGCCGATCTGCTCATGCCAGATGCCGTGTTTCGACTGATCGCCGCCGGTGTTCGTCTTGCGGCTGTGGCCGTGGCCAAAACCCGGGTTGATCCGTAGCGTGATTTTTCGGCCGGGGGCGCGACGGCCGAGTTGCTCGATCATGTCGGGCGAGCCACAGTTCACATGGATATTGTGCTCCACGCAGAGGTTGAGGGCCTCAGCGTCAAAGATGTCGGCGGTGTAGACAATTGGCGGCGGCGTGCCTTCGACCGCATAACCGGCTGCCAAGGCACGGCGGATCTCGCCCCCGCTCACCGCATCGACCAGGGAGCCATGGCGGCGCAACAGATCCAGCACGGCCAGGTTGGAACATGCCTTTTGGGCATAGCGCACATGGTCAAAGGCTGCCAGATCGGCAAGCCGCTGGAGGATCACAGCCGCATCGTACACGAACGCCGGCGTACCGAACTGACGGGCTAGGTCATGGACCGGGACGCCGGCGATGTGGGTTCGCGTGGTGGAAAACATCTACTTCTCGTCCGACTCATCGCTAGGCAGCAGATTGAGGATCGTCTTGATGACGCCCGATTCCACATTTAGTCGCAAGGTTGCGCCATCGGGAATGGCCTTTACCGTCATCGTGATATGATCTTTGCCTTCTGACTTGGCGAGCAATGAGACGGCCTTGGCAAAGTTCTTCTTGGCCTCGGCATCGCCCGGGTTATCGGTCGTAATCACCTTGGCGAAGAACTTGGCGATGGGCGTGACCGAGATGATCAGATCGACGGGATTGACCGCCTTGCCCGGCGAAGCCTTCGAAGCGTCGATCGTCTTTTTGATCATTGCGACGGGATCTTTACCGGCACCAAAGTAGAGGTTCGATTCACTGAGTCCGACGACAATCTGGGCCGACTCGCCGAGTACTTTGGCCGCCTTGGGATCAGGAATGGGAATCTTGGCGACATGGAAGTTGACGCCTTCATACTTTTCGGCGTCGAACTGGATGAGCTTGGCCAGTTTGGGTTCGTCGGCGGCAAGTTCCTTGACGAGCTTCTTGATTGCGCCTTCCAGCTTCGCTCCTTCGGCAATGCGGAAACCGGCGACGACCACCGGCCCGTCGTCAAGTACAACCGCCATGCCGCCATCGGCCTTCTTCAACTCGACGGTCTTCTCGGCAACATCCAAGAGATCGCCTAGTAACTGCTTGGCCACATCGCGCTTATCGCCAAGTTGCTCATTGGAATCCAGCATCTTGTTGGCCGTTGCCTTAAAGTTGCCGAGCATTGCCTTGGCATCCGCCAAGTCTTCGTCATCGGAAGTTCCGGCCCACAGCATGGTCATCGCGGCACCTGGAACGGCAAATCCGGCGAAATCCGTCTTGGCATCCTTCATGGCGTCAAATTTCTTGGCCAGCTTGGTCCCCACGACACCGCGAGGTTCAATGTCCAAAAATAGTGCCTTGCTTGAAGGGTCCAGCCCCACGCCGATGACCAGTCCGTCGAGTTCCTTGCTGAAGGTTTCCAGCTTGGCGAAAAGCTGCTTGATGCTGGCGGACTGCAACGCCCGCTCCTCCGCGGAGCTGGATTGTTGCTGCATGGCAAGCGTGAATTCCACGATGCCGCGGAGACTCTTGAGGGCATTTTCGCGACTGGCCGCGGGGATGTTCTGCACGGAACCGCGGACGGAAAGGAGATATTTCTCCGTTAGGTCGGCAATTGCCGGAGTGGGGTCGGCCAGGGCACTGTTCAGCATTTCCTCATTGTCCGAGAAGACGGCCCACTTGCCCTTTTGCTTGACATACACCGTCTTGGTGCCCATGGGGAATCCGTAGACCCCGTCCGCATTGGCGGCCGGAACCTCGCCGGGCATGGGAATCGAGGCCAGCATTTTTTTCAAATCGGAGACGGGAAGATAGCCTTGCACAACCGGCTGATCGTTCTCGCCCAGGGAGACCAAGATGCCCCAAGGGCGCGACTTATCCAAGCCGGCGATACCCTTGCCGCGCGTCATCAATTCGAGGTTCCCCTCGGCCTTGGCCGCCAGCTTTGTATGACCGCTGATCTCGTCCAGGGTCTTGAGACTGCCAATGAGTTGATCATAGCCGGCGAAAGCAATGGTCAAGGCAGGTTTTGGGGCTGCGGCTGCCGCCCGGTGGGCAGAAACCAAGGTTCCCAGGGCCAGCAGCAACGCGATGGCCGTCATCTTCCGTAGCGGTTTGTACACGATAACTTCTCTCCTTGTTCAAGCGATTCCAACAATGGTCCGTTCACGACACCATGCCGCGACAAATCGTAAGCTGTTAAGTGTACCGTCGGATGCCGAACGGGGCTAGCCCCAAACAGGGAGTTGGAAACAAGGAGTTAGGAGTTAGGAGTTGGGAGCTAGAAGTTAGGAGTAGAAAATGGGAATGGCTGAAGGATGGCTATGTATGGCAAAATGGGTTGCGTGGACAAGATATACAAGATCCATGATTTGTGAGGATTAGTCTGCTTTCCAACTCCTAACTCCTAACTTCTAACTTCTAACTCCTAATTGTTATAGAACTGGGGGGAACTTTTCTGTTAAAATAAAACCTTACATTTTTGAACTTCGAGGTTCCTGACAATGAATGTACTGGTTTTTCAAGTCCTGGCCGTTTTGGTGGCAGCCGGCGGTCCTGTTGTACCTGAGAATGTACTACTGAATGAATTGGTGGAGAAGGGCGTGAAGATGCCCGATGGGCAGGTCGTGTGTTTACCCGCCCCAACGATGGCCGAAGGTCTGAATGAGAAGCAGCAGGCTGCGGTACTCGCCGCGATTGCACCACGGGGCAAGGTGCAGGAATTTTTGGACAAGGGTTCTTCCGCACCCGTCAGTTTGAAGCCGGGAAAGATTGCAAGCACAGGCAAGGCAGGCGATGTTATCCGTACCATCAATGTTGGCTTCATCGTCTATGGCGATTGGGGAGTACTCACAAGTGATGAGTTTTCCAGGGGCATTCTGAAGGTAGGAAAACCTGGTAGTGAGAAAAAGGAAGGAATGGTTTCCAGGGCCGGCTATTTGAAGACCACCGATCTGATGGTTCGCGGACTGCCGACCCTCACAAAACCCGGTATGAAAGAGTACTTTCTCTACACGACCTTCAGGCTTTTCGAGCGGGTCGAACTGAGCACCACGCGATTCGGCGTGGCAACGAAAACGCCGACGGGAGTTATCGTTGCCGCCAAGGTCGATCCGCGGTTTGCCAAAGACAAGCAATACCCGAATCAGTGGCGCGAGATCGTCAAGGATGCTCAGGGTGAGGCTCAACTAGGTCCATCGCAACCCTATTCCGGGGCGGCCTTCTATGCCAAGGTGACCCGCTTGATCAAGCCGGAAAATGCCATTTTTGTTGAATTTCACCATGTCTTCTACGAACCACGGATATGGTTCGGCGAGGACGAGAACCTCATGCCCACTCAACTTCGGAGAATCATCCCCTTCAAAGTGAAGGAGTTCCGCATCAAGCTCGCGCGAGCGACGGAGGAGGAAGCCGAGAAGAAACTTCAAGCGGAAAAAAAGCCTAGCGAAGAAAAGCCTAGCGAAGAAAAGCCTAGCGAAGAAAAGCCTAGCGAAGAAAAGCCTAGCGAGGAAAAGCCTAGCGAGGAAAAGCCAGCGGAGAAGTAAGGGCGAGTGGGACTGGCGCACCAATAACTGTCGTGTTTTGCCCAATCGCCGAGCGGGGGCGGACGGCACACGGAGTGTGCCTGCTACTTTTCTTGCGACACTTATTTCTGCGCCGATCCTTATCCGTGATCGGGAACCGCGAACGGCGGCAGGATGCTCTTGGAACGTGTCGGACGCACAAGCCCCGTGTCTCGCTGTCCCAAATCGTGCTGTCCCAAGCCGTTCTCCACCCCGTTGCTACGAGCCCCCTGTTTGCCGGAAATGCGGGTGTCGCTCACCAAACGGCCGTCGGCCATGCGGATGACGCGATCGGCCCGCATCCCCAACTCGTCCGAGTGGGTGATCAGCACGACCGTCATGCCACGCTCGCGATGCAGCCTGGCGATCAGTTCAAACACCGAATCGGCCGACTTGGAATCGAGATTGCCGGTCGGCTCGTCGGCCAGCAGCAGCAGCGGGTCGTTGGCCAAGGCCCGAGCAATGGCTACGCGCTGCCGTTCGCCGACGGAAAGTTGCAGCGGCAGGTGGTTCATGCGGTGACCCAGGTTCACCAGTTCCAGGAGTTCGATTGCCTTTTTGGGCCGCTGGGCCATGGGCAGATTGCCTTCAAACATCGGCACCTGCACGTTCTCCATCGCCGAAAGTACGGGCAGGAGATAGAACGACTGGAAGACAAAACCGATCTTTTGTGCCCGCAAGCTATCGAGGTTGCGGACTCGGGAGACGGGTTGGCCGTCGAGAAAAACCTCGCCGGAGGTCGGCCGGTCGAGCATGCCAAGCATGTTGAGCAGCGTCGACTTACCGCTGCCGCTAGGCCCCATGATCGAGACGTACTCGCCACGATGGATTTCCAGGCTGACGTCAGCCAGGGCACTGACTTGCCCGTCGGGATAGATCTTGGAGACGTACTCGGCTCGTAGGATGGGCGATTCGGCCGATGGGCCGTTGAAATGATGACCGTTATTACTCATGGCGCAAAGCCTCCGTCGGTAGCAAACGTGAACCCCGATAGGCTGGATAGGCGGCTCCGATCAGCCCAACAATAATAGCAATGGCAAAGCCCTTGATGACAATATCGACGCTAATGGCCTGCTGGACGATGCCGCTGACCATGGGTACGTAACCCAGGAGCTTGATCACCCCCAACCCGACCAACGTACCAACAATTCCGCCACCGACGCTTAAGAGGATTGATTCCAGAAGGATCATCAGCATAACGCGTGAGGGACGCCAACCGATCGCTCGGAGAATCCCGATTTCGCGAGTTCGTTCAAAGACCGCCATGAACATCGTGTTCAACACCAAAATGCCGCTGATGACAAGCGTGACGAACGAGACCACCAAGGCAAACGCAAGGAATAATCGGACTTGGGCGTTCTGTTTTACGAACTCGCCTGGCGGCTTGGCACGGATCTTACCTTTCAGGCCACACTTCTCTGCAACGGGACCTTCGATTTCGGCACGAACGGCGGCAACGCCAGCCTCGCTCGGATCCTTGACCTTCACCGTGCATCCGGTCATCAAGCCCGTTTTGCCAAAAATCTTTTGGGCATCGGGCAAGAGCATGATAACCATGCCGTTTTCAAGATCTTGGGAAGTCTCAAAGACGCCTACAATATAAAATTTCTCGTCGGCGAGGGTGATCGTCTGTCCAGACTGTAGTTTCTTTACATTGGCCAGCGCGCTCCCAACGACAACTTCCTTGCGGCCGGAATTCTGGTCCGATAATTTCTTGCCGCTAATGATCGTTAACTCGTTGAACATGTAGGTCCCCAGCGGCCAGCCCTGAACGCCGATCGGATCGGAGCCGCATTCCTCGATCGTCATAAATTCAACCAGTCCGGCACAAGTTGCGACCACTCCATCCAGTTTTTCAGTTTCCGTGGCCACCGTCACCGGCAAAGTCCCAGTGAGAGGGTTGACCGCGTCTGCCTTGGTGACAATGAGCGAAACCCCGCGATCAACGTAGAGTTTCAGCATCGACTTGCTCAGGCCATTGGCCAAGCCCACCAAGACGACCACGGCGATAACCGCCACGGCCATGCCAATTATGGTGAGCGTGGAGCGAATCCGCCGCCGCAGGACGTTTCGGAATATAAAGGTCGAAAATCGCATGGAGGTTACCTGTCGTCAAACATGAGAAAGAGACGCTGCTACGGCCAAAAAAAGCGACTTCCTCAATCCTTAATGATAACGTGTTTCCAAAGATGATCTAGGTTAGGCCACACCAAGGAAGCAAAATTCGCCAAAAACGACATAAATCGGAGGACGAGGCAATATAGGGAAATTGCTTTAAGTATAGGGGCTTGAGGTTTGATTTAGTCAGAAAACCTTGTTGTGGCCGGTCTCTGACCGAGCCACGCCGCCGACCGAAGGTCTCCAATTTTCCGGGAGACCTTCGGTCCGACGTTTCGGCGGGGTCAGGAGACCCACGCCGAACTCGTTGTCCGTCAGACCGAAGGATCAACCCTTGGGTCCGCTGGCAGGAGTACTTAAGCCTTCAGGTACCTCGGGGGTGCCAATGTCCAATTCGGTGGGAAGCTTGAAATCGGTAGGAAGCTGATATTCGGGCGGCTTTTCTGCCGTGGTGGCGGGCTTGTTCTTCGACGCATCAAATTTGGGGGCTTCCGGGGCATTGCGCACCGAAGCCGGCGGTGCCCCTCCGCGATCCTGGGAACGAAAGATGTAGGCGGCTCCAAGTCCGCCAAGAACGACTAGCACCAGTAGCGTCGTCGCCGAAATAAAGATAATTCTTTTCATATTTTTGGATCCCGATATTGCCTATGTCAGTTAAAATAAACAGTATATGGCGTTTAGGTAGTGCAACCTACTGTCCGGCTGACATCAATAATCTTATACAGCTCACCCGCTAAACCAAGCCTGGCATTTGAAACTCTTATCTTATCATCGGATGTTTAGAGGATAACACGTATGATGAATTTACGAAAAATGCGCAATTTTGGGTTCCATCGTAAAAAGCGGGGTTTGGGTTTCAAGGTTATCCGGCCGCTTGCGGCTTAGCAAAACCAGGTACGTCAGGCTTTCCAGCCTGACCTCGCAGCGTACTGTCAGGCTGGAAAGCCTGACCTACAAAAACGGACCCCACACGCAGAATCCTTCTGCGTGTGGGGCCCTCGTCGCGCGACGAAATGCTGCGGGTCGCAAGGGGGACGCTCGTGCGACCCGCAAGGTAAATCACAGGTGCCAATCGTTACTTGACTTGATCGAGCTTTACCGGATGGCCTTCGGTGGCGGCGATCATAGCCGCTTCCAGGACGCGCTGCGTCTGGTAGGCATCGTTGAAATCGGGGATCGGCAGCGTTGGCTCCTGGCCGGCCAGGACGCGGAGAATATCATACGCCTGGTTGACAAAGCCATGCTCGTAGCCGATCAAGTGGGCATCAGGCCACCAGTTGCCCACATAGGGATGGTCGCCGCCATGAGTACACATGATTGTACTCCAGCCCTGGACTTCGCGGGGTAACGTGGCATCATAGTATTGCAGTTCGTTCATCCGCTCGAAGTCGAACTTGATCGAGCCTTTCGTGCCGTTCAGTTCCAGCGTGTTGCGATTCTGGTTGCCCGTAGCCTGCCGGGCGGCCTCAAAACTGCCGACCGCGCCGCCGGAAAAACGGGCAAGGAAGAGCACGGCGTCGTCGACGGTCACGGGGCCTTTAGCGATGGTGCCCGAGTGCCCGGCCGCGATGCCGCCGGTCGAAACGCCGCTGGTCAGCGTGCGCTCCTTAATAAACGTCTCGGCAATTGCCCCCGAAACCTCAGTGATCTCTTGGCCGGTGACGAAGCGCGCCATGTCGATAATGTGGGCATTCAGATCGCCATGGGCACCGGAGCCGGCAAGCTCTTTTTGGAAACGCCACAGTAGAGGCACGGATTCGCCGGCCCAATCTTGCAGGTAGGCGGCTCGCACATGACGGATCTCACCCAGCCGACCTTCCTTGACGAGGCGATAGGCCAAGCCGATGGCCGGGACACGACGGTAGTTGAACCAGACGAATGTTTTGACATTGGCCTTCCGTGCGGCCTCGACCATTTCACGAGCGTCGGCCAGTGAGCCGGCAATCGGTTTTTCGCAGGAGCAGGGCTTGCCGGCAGCGATGGCCGCCTTAGCGGGGGGGGCGTGCATGTAGTTGGGCGTCACGACGTCAACCAGATCGATTTCCGGCGAGCGGACGAGTTGCTCCCAATCGGTCGTCGACTTTTGCCAGCCCCAATTGTCGGCAAATGCCTGCGGATTCTCTTCCGCCTGACCGAAGACGGTATGCATCACCGCCTGCAAGGGCGGCTTGAAGAAACGATTGACCTGGCCCCACGCATTGGAGTGCGTGCGGCCCATGAAACCTTGACCAATGAGCGCGACATTGAGCTTTGACATATGTTTTTCCTTGGCGTGCGTCGGATGCTATGTGGGGTTATAACCGATTTGCAATTCTCCGCAAGAGGCTGACGAAAAAATTTCGGTTCTCCGCCGGGTTTGCGGATAATTGTGGTGCGGGCGTCCCCGCTTGCCCAATATGTTAGGGCCGGCGCAGAAATAAGTGTCGCAAGGAAAGTAGCAGGCACACTCCGTGTGCCGTCTGCCCCCGCTTGGCGAGTGGGCAAAACACGACAGTTATTTCTGCGCCGGTCCTTATGGTTGAACCGGGCAGGCGAGACGCCCGCACCACAAACTTGGCGGAGGGCAAAATTTCGACCGTTTACGGCCATATTTTGCAGTGGAGCCTTTCTTGACAACCCCACCACCGTGCCGATAGAATGAGGGTGGGCAAGGTTGGAGGAGGAGACGTAGGATCATGCGCACTTGGCATACCACCTTAGCGGCAGGGGTTCTCGTAACTCTTGCGGCGGTTGCTGTTCCCGGTCAGGCCCAGCAGGTCACCCTTGGAACGCCCTTCCACAGCAACCGTGACTCCTTCTTTGAAAACAACAGCATCAACTGGTCAGGGAACTACCGAGGGGTCAACTTCTCGTTTGGCGGCGGTGCCTTGACCCGGCCTCAATTTGGTGGACCCGATAACGGTGCGGGATTAACCACGAACTTTGGTTTCGCCGGCAAGAACGGTCAGATCAATTTCGCCACCAACTTCAGCCAGGGTTACCGGCAGTCGTCGATCACGCAGGCACCGTCGGTGACCATCATGAACGGCCAAACGGGCTATATGTCCGATACGTCGCAGACGCCTTATGTGATCAGTGTTATACCCGTCGTTGGGGCATTTCCCGTTTCGCCGCAGCAGTTGCAGCAGATTTCCGGCATTGAACCCAGCACGGTCAATCCACGGATTCAGGCGATGTTGCAGGCCCATGCCGATGCTCAGGCGGCCGGCCAAGATCAAGCCGGAGGACCGGTTCCTCCGCAGCAGAGGCCGAACAACATGGCCCCCCGGCAGAACATGAAGTTAATGAACGTACCCGATCCGATTCCCGCCCCGCCCGATCCGGGTGAAGCCGCGGGGCAGCGTTTGAATGCCGCCCAGGAAAGCACCGCCGGCCGGCCGGCACTGAGCGTCGCCGAGGCCAAGCGTCTACACCAGCAGGAGCAAGATGCCGCCAATGGCGAGATGGCAGCCCTCATGGAGCGCGCCCGCGCGCTGGAGGAGGACGGCAAGCCAAACGTCGCCAAGATCTATTATCAGCGGATTGCCAAACACGCCACCGGCGAGTTGCAGCAGCAGGCACGAACTCGGTTGTATGAGATTCAGGGTTCGGCAAAGCCGTAAAAGGCACCACCCATTCGGGTGATTTCATGCTATTCCGAACCCGCTTTCACTTCCGTTGCTTGCTTTACCCAAGCTACCTAATTATGATCAAAGGGAGAGCTAGCAAGGCTTTTTACTCTGCACGGTTTGAAGCGATCCGAATTGTAGCGATAGGACGCGAGGTTTGTATCGCTGTTAAACCGTTCGCAGCATGAATGTTCCGATCGGCAAGCAGGAGAATGTAGTGATGTTGTCTCGAAGCCTCGTACTGCGAAGAGTGACGTGGATGGCGGTGCTTGCCACGGCCGTTGTGGCACCGAAGATGGTCTTTGCGCAGATCGGCGGTGGCGGCGGTGGCATTGGCGGCGGCGGCGTTGTTGTCGATGCGGCCGGCGTAGTGCGGCTGAAATCGTCCGCCGATCAGAGCGGCCGGCTCACCAAGGAGCAGCAGGCTGCGGCCCGGGCCGGATTGAACACCAAGGCTGCGAAACGCACTACCATGCGCTATGTCTCGCTGAAGCACTTGGAAAAGGCCATTCGCGAGAAAAATGGGTCGATCACCGACGAGATGCGCTACCTGGCCGGAATGCTCCGCGTGCGCTATGTTTTCTGCTATCCCGATAGCGGCGACATCGTAATCGCCGGTCCTGCCGAAGGTTGGACCACCGATCCGGCCGGCCGCGTCATCGGCATTTCCAGCGGGCGCCCCGTGATTCGGCTCGATGATCTCTGCGTTGCCTTGCGGGCATTTCCGCCGAGCGGTTCGGCGACGAAATTCATCGGTTGCTCGATTGACCCGACGAAGGAGGGCCTGGCGGCCATGCAGCGGTTCCTTCACAGCATCGGTGCTGGTGCCGATCCGCGCAATCCCCAGCGGACGCAGTTCATTGTCGAGGGCTTGCAGAGCAATCTTGGCTTGCAGACCGTGACCGTCAATGGCGTCTCCGCCAAGACCCACTTCGCCGTTGTGATGGTCGAGGCCGATTATCGCATGAAGCTGATCGGCATTGGGCTGGAGAAGCCGCCGGTGAAACTTGTCAGTTGGGTTGATCGCGCCAACGCGGCCCAGATCAGCCGCAACGCCCTGGCCCGCTGGTTCTTCACGCCCGACTACCAATGCGTGCGGACCAACTCCGACGGCACCGCGATGGAGCTGGTCGGGGACGGCGTGAAACTCATTGGCGAGGACGAGATGGTGGCTGCCAGCGGGCAGCGCACGGACGCCGGCCAGGGCAACAAAGCCAGCCAAGCCTTCGTGCAGGCCTTTACCAAGGTTTATTCCGAGCTGGCCGACAAATCACCCGTCTATGCCGAGCTGCGAAACCTGATCGACCTTTCCGTGATGGCCGCTTACCTCCAGCAGCACGATTTCTACGGCAAAGCCAACTGGAAGATGGAAGTCTTGGGCGATGAGAACACGATCGCCACGGAGACTGATAATGCACCCAAGCAAGTGGCCACGGCCGTGAACGCGATCTGGAAGGGGCACCAGTTGCTCACCCCGGTGGGCGGCGGAGTGACAATCAACCCGCTGATGGCCTTGGCCCCGGAGAAGATCCTTGACGACAAGGACTCCAAGGTTTCCCAGGCCCGCGACAAGGTCAAGATCGAGCTGGCCAAAGGCCGCTGGTGGTGGGACTGAGTAGATATCTGGATTTCTCGTCCCACCCTACGATTGTCATCGCCCTTTCGGCTAGTTATCGCAGGGCATCGAGCGGCTTGAGCCTGATGGCGGAGATTGCCGGCAGCAGACCGCCGATTGCGCCCATCAAGAGCGCAAGGAACATTCCGGCTGCCCAGATGTTGGCGTCGACGACCAGCGATAGGACAACAAATTTTCCGCCGGCACCGCCACCGAGTACACTATTGGCCGTGGTGCCGTTGGCCAGCGAGCCAATCGCGCAGCCGAGCAGCCCGCCGAGCAAGGCAATGACCAGCGATTCCAGCAGGAACGACACGAGGATTTGCCATCGGGAGTAACCGAGAATGCGCAGGATGCCGATATCCTTGATGCGATTACTAATTGCGGCAAACATCGTATTCATCACGCCAAACACTCCGCCCACCGCCATCACCACGGTCACGAAAATAATGGCGTAGAGGAATTGCTTGCTCGTTTCCGAGAGGCTGGCGTAGTATTCCTTCTCGACGCGGGCCACGACGGAGCCTTCTTTGTATTTCTCCTTGAAATAATCGCGTAGTTGCGCGGCTGCCTGGGCATCGGCCGTGCGGAGCACAAGGGTGGTGATCGCGCTCTTGCCGAAAAGTGGAGCGACCACGTCCTGCTTGCCCCAGATCTCGGAATTATAGGTTGAGCCGGATGATTTCATGATCCCGGTAACAATGCATGTTCGCCGCCCCAGGAGAAACGGATCGCCGATATCGAGGCGCCCTTTATTCGTAGCAGAGGCCGCTTCTTCGGGCGAACGGTCGGCAGCCAGTTCTCGGGCGACACCTTCGCCAAGCACGACCTGGATCAGGCTGGCGGCCTTGGAACTTCCGTCGGGGTGTTCCTGGGTTCCGGCCTGGGAGAACCATTTTCCGTCGCCGAGCAATTCGATGTTGTGAACGCGTGCCGCCATGCCGGCATCGACGATGCCGCGAACCTGGAGGAATCGGCCTTTCGGACGGCCGGGTTTGGGATGCAACGCCGGTTGGTTGACAATCAGGTAGGTTTCGCGGCTGGCAACGGCCCGTTTGCCGGTGGTGTCGCGGAGGACTTGCGGCAGGCTTTCCATCTTGGCCGCATCGCCGACGTCTACATTACTGAACGCCTCGTCGTCGGCCCCTTCGGAAAGGACCATGACGTTTGCCGGTTCACCGGTGTCTTCCGTCATTCGCTTCATGCCCGTGGTGAATGCCAGCATGACCACCATCAGGCTAATTACGAGGACAAAGGCCAGGACGGTCAGGAGCGTTGTCAGCCAGCGGACCGAGAGGTTGCGCAGGGTGTAGCTCAGCGGCACGCGATTGACCAGCAAGAGCAGGAGCAGGATGCCGGCGGAGATTTCTAATAAGATCCAGAGCATGAATGTTTTCCTCAGCCCACCTTGGCAAACACTTCGGCCGGTTTGACACGGGAGGCAAACCAGGCCGGGACGAGGCTGCCGGCCAGGGCTGCGCCGGCACCGACCGCTGCGCCCCACCCGATGGCGTTGACCGGAATGAAGAAACTATCAAAGAAGGCGATGGGGAACTTCACTCCGCCAAGCCACCAATTGATCACGGCATAGGTCGCCCCCGCGCTGGCCAAGCCGGCCAGCAGGCCGAGAAAGACCGACTCCCCCAATACCAACAGCACGATCTGCCCAGGGCGGAAGCCGAGCACCTTCATCACGGCCAGTTCGGTCCGCCGCTCGCGGACGCTGATGCTGATGGCGTTGGCTAGCACCAGGGCCAGCGTGATGATGCAGGCCGGTGCCAGTAACCAGCGCATGCCCTTGAGCAAGTCGCGATAGGCCTCCATGAACGACCCGACGCCGGAAGAGGCGGTCTCGATCTTGACCTCGGGATCCTTGAATTCAGGGGAACTTGTGATCTGATCGACAATGCGGTTGTAAGCGTCCTTGTTCGGCACCTTCAGCCAAAAGAGGCTCAGGTTGCGATCCGCCAGTACGTGTGGTCGCTTGCCGTGCGATTGAGGATAGGCGTCAATTGTATCGAGATAATAGCCTTGGTTGAATGCGGTGAAGTTGTCATAGCGCCCCGGCGGAAATATGCCAACAATTTCAAACTCGAAATCCAGGCCCGTGAAGCTCGCAATTCCCGTCAGCTTGAAGCGGCGGCCGATGGGGTTTTGCAGTGTGCTATCGCCGGCGTTGCCAATGATGGCATTGAGATTTTTCAAGTGGTCGCGTCCGACGATGATGCCATCGCGTTTGGATTTCAAGCGGGCTACGGCTCCACGCATCTCGTCTTCTTGGTTCTGTGGCATGTTCTCCAGCCCGTCCATCATGGTCAGCAGCTTGTCGGGATTGCAGGCCAAGCCGAACATGGTATTGCGAAACGAGCGATTCTCGTTGTCGAGCGTGCCGACGAAGAACCGCCATGCCATTGAATCGGTGGGGCGAGTGTCCTCCGGATGATTCTCTCGGGCAGCACCTTCGGCCAGGGCGCGTTCGTACTTAAAAGGCATGCGGCTGGGCATCGACCAGCGCTCGGTCACGATGGCCTTGAAGTCCTTGCTCTTTTCCTCCGTAGCCTTGTCAATGAGACTGAGGATCGACCAAACGAGCGTGACGACGAGCACGAGGACCATCGTCCCCAGCGCAGTGAGCAGCGAGCGGAGCAGGTTCCGACCGACGTTTTTGAAAATTAAGAGCAGATACTTCATGCGATTCGCCTCCTTCCATCCATCATGCCACCACGGCCTGCTCGACGAGCTGGCCCTTTTCCAGATGCAGGATGCGATCGGCATGGCGGGCGGCACGGGGGTCGTGCGTGACCATGAGGATCGTCTTCTGTAGGGCCTTGCGGAGTTCGACGAGTAAGTCGAGGATTTCTTCTGCGCTCTTGGAGTCGAGGTCGCCAGTCGGCTCGTCGGCCACGATCAGGGCCGGATCGGTGACGATCGCCCTGGCAATGCCCACACGCTGCTGCTGCCCGCCGGAGAGTTGACCTGGACGATGGCGGATGCGGTCGGAAAGCCCGACCAAGTCCAACGCCGTCATCACCTGTTGGCGTCGCTGCGCGGCCGAGAGTCCCAAGAGCAATAGCGGCAGTTCCACGTTCTCGTAGGCCGAAAGCACGGGCAGCAGGTGATAGAACTGAAAGATGAAACCGACGTGCCTGGTCCGCCAGTGCGCCAAGCGACCCTCCGACATCTCTGAAATCAACTCTTGCTGGACCCAAACTTTGCCTTCGCTGGGCGTGTCAATCCCGGCAATCAGGTTCAGGAGCGTCGTCTTGCCCGAACCGCTTGGCCCCATCAGCCCCAAGAACTCGCCCTCGGGAACCTCCAGCGTGAGATCCTGAAGGACATCGACTCGCTCGCTGCCGCGTCGAAAATATTTGTGAACATGCTCAACACGAACGATGGGAGTATTGGAATGCGTCATAAGGTGGGCGACTTGGGTAGGTTTACTTATTTCGGATCCGCCGATAGCGGCTTCGTTGTGTCTGTCTTCTCGGTCGAGTTTTTTGCCGATTTGTCTTCCGGTGCCGAGGAATCGTTCAGGAATGAAACCATGGCGATCATGTCGGGCTTGAGATAAACACCTTCTTCGGCCTGCGGAACAGCAACTTTGACTCGGACGGGAATCGCCGCCTTGCTGCGATCGGCGACGGGCATCAATCGGGAAACGACTCCCTCATAGACGCGATCGGGATAGGCTTCGGTGCGGATTTTGCACTTTTGTCCGGGCGATACCTTGCTGATGTCGCGCTCCTGGATTGTCAGCTCCACTTCCAAGTCGGAAAGGTCGGCCAGATCGCAAAGGCTGAAGGAGCCGTTCATGGCGATGGGGTTCACTAGGTTGCCCTCCTCGGCGTTCTTCTTCAAGATGGTGCCACTGATCGGAGCGCGGACCTTGCAGTTCTCTAATCGCCAGCGGGCCTTGACCAGATCGGCCTCGGCCTGCCGCACTTCTGCTTCCGCGGCCGCCACCTTCATGCCTCGCGAACTCTCCAAAAATCTCAGGGCGAACTCCATGGAGCGAACCCGCTGATCGGCCGAGTGATACTTGCTCTCGGCCAATTCATATTCCAACTGCGAAAGGGCCTTTTGCTTCAGATAAAGATCGCTGCTGCGTTCAAAGTCGGACTTCAACTGCACCAACTCGGCCTTGGCCCGCTCGGACTCGGCCTTGGCCTGGCCGATTTCTTGCGGCCGCATGGCCTCAATTTCGGCCAGCCGCTGCTTGGCCGCTTCCAAGGACGATTCCGAGTGGGCCAGATCGGCTTTGTAATCGACGTCTTCCAACTCGGCCAGAATGGCGCCCTTCTTCACCCGGCGGCCTTCAAGGATGTCGAGCTTGACAATCATGCCGCTAACCTTCGGGCTGACGAGGATCCGCTGCACGGGCATGATGTAGCCCTTGGAATCCAAGGCGATATTGCCGGAGGATGCTGTCTGCGATTCCGCAGGGGATTTTTCCTGGGAAGCCGTGGCGTGCGTGTCGGACGATCCCCGCTGGAGCAACAAATAGACGAGTATGCCAACGACGACCGCTAGCACGACGACCAATGCCCAGGGGGCTTTTGCGTTGCCGGTGCCGCGGGAGGATTTCTGCTGCGGCAAGCGCAACGACAAAACGCGCTGGCGAAGCACTGCGGCGTCACCTTCGGAAGGCTCGGAATCTTCCAACATATTATGCCGTGATTCTTGGACGCTCACTTGGGATTCCCATCCATCATTGCCGCGATAACTATACTGCTCGCGGTTGAGACTGACACTAACCCGAAGCGCGAGCGAGGTTGCTAAGTCGTTGCCTCGCTTGCGCTTCGGGTTGGTATGGATTGGGACAATCTCAACCGCGGACAGTATACCCGATTAGGATCCGAGCAACAGACATCTTTACTTAAATGCTCGTCTATGGTCAATTTTACCCTATGCCCTAGTGTGCTACAAGAGAGGTGGTCGATCATGTGAGGGTCGTTTACGGCCCTTATCCGCGAAGCGGTATTCGGCCCGTGCTTTAGCACGGGTTACACGACCAAAACCTCCCATTCCCCCCGCGTCCCGACCGCGGTAGGCGGTCGGGACGCGGGGGCGGTCGATCACGGTCACTCCAAAACCCGTGCTAAAGCACGGGCCGAATACCGGCTGCGCCGGGAATGACCATAAATGGCCATGAAGAGGCTTGGCTGGCCGAAAGATGTGGCCGAAAGATGTGGTCTTATCATTTGGGGGGCTGTCCTGTAGAATAGATGGTGGTGGCGAATATCATTGGTGCCCAGAACAGGTTGATTTTCCATGGCAATGCTGATTGAAAATCCTCGGCTTGAGGAAGAGCTGAAAGAGCAGCGGCAGGCGTGGGGTGCCGACCAACACGACGAAGTCTGGGAAGGAGTCTATTTTATGCCCCCGATGGCGAACAATGATCACCAAGAGATCGTATCCAGCTTCACCTTCGTGTTGATGGCAAGCGTCAGGCTGCCCGGCCTTGGCAAAGTCCTCCCCGGTGCGAATCTTGCAGCATCGGCAGACGATTGGGAACACGACTACCGTGTGCCGGATGTCGTGGTCTTCATGGCCGACACGGCGGCCGAAAACCACAGCCGGTTTTGGACCGGGCCGGCGGATTTCATCATCGAGATCACCAGTCCGCGCGATCGGACGTACGAGAAGATACGCTTTTACTCGCAAATTGGCGTACGTGAACTACTGATTGTCAATCGGCAGTCGTGGACCCTCGAACTGTATCGGCATCGAGACGGCAGCCTGCAAAAAGTGGGCGAATCGACGCTTGAGCGGCCCGAGGTTCTTTCGAGCGGAAAGTTGCCGCTCGAATTTCACTTGATTGCCGGTGAGACGCGCCCGCAGGTCGAGGTCCGGCATAAGACCACGAGCGAGCGATGGTTGGTGTGATGAAATATCCGAAACTGCGAAAGGAATGGAGAAAAGCATGGATAATTGGAGCATCGCCTTATGGGTTGTGGCCGGGTATGTCGCCGTCGTTGCCCTCATGCGGCTTATGTCCCACAAACGCAACGAAGTGATGGCGGAATTTCGCGGCGAGGTGGAAAAGGAAAAAAGTCGCCGCAAGGCCGCCTCCGCCAAACAGGCCAAGGCGTCACGCGGCAAAGTAGCGTAGTAGGTCAGGCTTTCCAGCCTGACAGTAAACCCGGACAAGGTCAAAGTAGCGTAGTAGGTCAGGCTTTCCAGCCTGACAGTAAACCCGGACAAGGTCAAAGTAGCACAGTAGGTCAGGCTTTCTAGCCTGACAAAAACCCGGACAAGGTCAGGCTGGAAAGCCTAACGTACTTGAATGACCAAACGCGTCTACCTTGAGACTGTCGGATGCCAGATGAACGTGCTGGACAGCGAGTTGATCGCATCCAGCCTTGTCCAGGCGGGCTACGAGTTGGTCGATAGTCCGCGCGACGCCGACACGATCCTTTACAACACATGCAGCGTGCGGCAGCATGCCGAAGACAAAATCTATAGCGCCCTGGGCCGCTTGCGCCCGCTGAAAGAGCGAAAACCCCAGACGATCATCGGCGTTTTGGGGTGCATGGCGCAAAAGGACCAGGAATTGATCTTTCGCCGTGCCGGACATGTCGATCTGGTCGTCGGGCCTGGGCAGTTGAGCCGCTTGCCGGAAATACTGGAAGAAGTGGCCTCACAGCGGCATCGTGAGCCGCGATTGGAAGTGAGCCTCGACCGCATGAAGGAGCGACGCTCGCTCGTCGAAGAGAGTTTTACCAAGTTCGATCCGCCCCGTCCGTCCGAGCTGCGCTCCTCGCCGTTCCAAGCGATGGTGCGGATCATGTTCGGCTGCGACAAGTTCTGCACCTACTGCATCGTACCCAAGGTGCGTGGGCCGGAGCAGAGCCGCCCCGCCGCGGAAATCGTGGATGAAGTCCGCCGCTTGGCCGCCGACGGCTGTCTGGAAGTCACACTTCTCGGCCAGACCGTGAACAGCTATGAGGATCCCAGCGAAGGCCGGACGCTGCGGCTCTCCGATCTGCTGGCCCGCTTGCACGACATCGATGGCCTGCGGCGGATCAAGTTCGTCACGAACTACCCGCGGCACATGACCGACGATCTGTTGCAAGCCGTCCGCGACCTGCCGAAGGTCTCGCCCTATCTGCACGTGCCCGCGCAGAGTGGTTCCAACGAGCAACTGAAACGGATGAAGCGAGGCTACACGGTCGAATACTATCGCGAGATGATCGAGCGAATCCGGTCGATCCTTCCCGGTGCGGCAATCACCAGCGACTTCATCGTCGGCTTCTGCGGCGAGACGGAGGAAGATTTCCAGCAGTCGGTCGATCTCGTTCGCTGGGCTAGGTTCAAGAACAGCTTTATTTTCAAGTACAGCGAACGCCCTGGGACCAAGGCGGCCGGCACCCTGCCCGACGACGTGCCGGACGAGGTCAAGCGGCAGCGGAACAACGAGCTTCTGGCCGTGCAAAACGCTATCAGCCTGGAGGACACTCTTCCGCTGGCTGGGCAGGACATCGAGGTGTTGGTGGAAGGGCCAAGCAAGGCCGCGAAGAAACGGGCGAGTGTTGGTGACGAGGCCGTGCAACTCGTCGGCCGTAGCGTGCGGGACCATATCGTGGTCTTCGACGGCCCGCAAGTACTTGTCGGCCAGATAATGCCGGTGCGGATCGAGAAGGTGGATGCGTTTACGTTGTTTGGACGGCTTTGATTTTGAACCTCCGATCCCCGCCTCTCCGGCTGTGGGCAATACAGCTCCCCCGACCAATGAAAATCAGGCGAGGCCACATTTCTGGGAAAGAGAAAGAAAAGGGGGAAAGAATTAGAATTCCGGGACACATGACTTAATTCGTATTCTGTTTCGGTTTTGGGCCGCGTTTTTTTGGGGGTTTGAGGACACGACCTACCATTTCCTCCAGACGACCAAGGAAAGTTTCGTCTCCCAGCGGCCGGCCAGTGCGACCGTGCTGGCGTATGTCTCTCAGTTCCACTCTGGCATGGCACTCTTCAAAAAGACATTCCAATCGTCGATCATCGCCAACAAGGGCGCAACTTCCGCCAACGGATCGTTTCGTCCAGATAGATGCGCCCGAGCACTACTCCAATTCGTCGCGTCGTTGAAGAACGTCTGCTGTCGGCGGTTGCCCCGTTGCGTAATGGGGTGGGGCATGCCCGATATGACCAATCTCGCTAATCTTACCATGCCCCCAAAATAGCAGATTCCTCAAATCATATCAAATTTCCGATTTGTTTAGGATTTCGTGCTTGGATTTCGGATTTCAACCGGTCCTTGACAACGACGCCGAAGGGCCGGCAGCGACCAACGAAGGTGCGTTCGGCGTCACCTGGTGAGGGTCTGGAGGATTTCCCGGATGGAGAATATGGCCCCGCAGATCACGCTATCGGATGCGCCATAATAGATCGTTACCTTGTCGCCGTCGATCAGATGCCCGTTGGTGAAGACCACGTTGCCGAAGAAACCGACCTGCTCGTACTCGGCAAGCGGCTCCATGATCGGATTTTGTGAGCGGGCGAGCACTTTCCAAGGTTCGTGGAGATCCAGCAATAATGCCCCCAGGCAATATCGATTAGGATTAACGGTCGCCCCGTGGTAGATTTCCAGCCACCCCTCGGGCGTGCGAATGGGAGCCGCTCCTGCGCCAACCCGGGCGCTGTCCCACATTCCTTTCCGGCTGTGGGCAATACAGCGATGATTACCCCAATGCACCAGGTTGGGCGATTCGGCAATCCAAATGTAGTTACCTCCCAACGCCGCACTGCTGGGGCGATGCAAGGCATAGAACTTGTCGCCGATCTTCTCGCTAAAGATCGCGCAGTCCTTGTTGTGTGGCGGGAAGATCATGCCCAGCGAGCGGATCTCGCGCCAATCCGTTGTGCTGCGAAGTCCAACGCCCACCCCGTGCCGGGAGACCTGGGTGAAAGTCAGGTAGTAGGTATCGCCAATCTGCACCACGCGACAATCCTCGATGCCATAGGATTCCAACTCGCCCTGACCCAAGATGGGGCAAGTTGACGAAGGCTCACGAAAATGGACACCGTCTTCGCTCGCTACCAGTCGCAAATGCGACAGGGTGGTCAGATAGTCCTGGCCTGCATGGGAAATCACCCGCGGATCGGACAAGTCCAGTTGCGGATCGGAATTATCGAACTCCCTAATTTCCAGTTTTCCATCGCGGTCCAAGACCGGAAATGTCGTCTTGCCCGATTTTCGCTCCGGCCGTTCCGCTACGCGGAGCAAGAGCCAGGTCTTGCCCTCGAAGCGGAACACTCCCGGATTGAGCAGGCACTCGATCTTCATGCCTGGAATGCTCGGCAGAATGTCGGTGGGCCGAAGGATGGGGTTCTGGGAAAATCGTTGGGCAATATCGGACATGTTCACTCGAAACAGCGTTGGGCCTCGCTAGCCGATGAGTCGGTTCAGCAGGGAATCGAGCGACACGATTGCAAAGCGGGTAATCATGTCGGACGTGGCAAAAGGGAGATAGAGATTTTCGTTGTGGATCATCGCCCCACAGGAGTAGGCGACGTTGGGCACGTAGCCGTCGCGTTCCTTTTCGGTTGGCGTGATGAGCGGCTCGTCGAGGCAGCCGATCACCTTCAGGGGGTCGTTCAGGTCCAGCAGCATGGCACCGATGCAATAGGTGCGCATGGGGCCAACACCGTGCGTCAGTAATAACCAGCCTTCCGGCGTCTCTAGGGGCGAACCGCAGTTGCCCATCTGCACCAAACCCCAAGGATGGCGCGGCACCTTCAGCAACTCGGCGGTCTCCCAGAAGTGAATGATATCGGAGTACATGATATAAAGGTTCTCACCGTCGATCCGCGAGCACATCACGTAGTGGCCGCCAATCCGCCGCGGAAAAATTGCCAAACCCTTGTTCCGTGCGCAGGCACCGTTGATTGTATGCACGCCGATATGAAGAAAGTCGCGGGTCTCGATCAGTTGCGGAAGCACGCGATGGCCGTCGAAAGCCGTGCAGGTGCCGTAGTAGGTGACTGAGCCGTCGTCCTCCACGAAGCGGACCATGCGGAGATCCTCAATGCCGTGGCTTTCGTTGCTGGTCTGTGGAAAAATTACCAGTTCGGACGCATCCGCTTCCCGCGGAAGCTCCAACTGGTAGTTTGAGTGGGCCACCCAACCGATGCTCTGGAGCGATTCCTCAAGTTGAGGCGTCTCGGGTGTCGCAGCCCGCACTTCCGTGATGGCATGGTCGAGCTGAGACGATGTGAAAAAGTCGCCGAGGCGATCCAGAACGAAGTCCATCACGGCATCGTTGATGCCGATATCTTGAAGCTTGCGGCGGAATAAAGGCTTTTCATATTTCTTGTCCGGCACGATCCGAACGGGCTTGGTGAAGCGGCTGCACGGGTCGAGTTGGATCTTGTGGTCGGAATAGATGACACCGGTGCGGAAGACGATGGAGGAGACGTGCCCCTCGCCCGTTGCCCGAAGACTCATGATGATTCGCACTGCGCCGGCAGGAAGGTTACGCTGGTTGAGATGCGGGACGATCGACGGATTGAACAGTGCCGCGGATTCGATCGAATACTCCGCCGTCAAGTAAGCTCCAATCAGCACCCGGCGATTGTGCGTGCAGTCGTCCGGCTGGCCGACGATTTCCAGGGCCGTAAGGTAGTTCTCGTCGAACACGGAGGCAATGTTGCCGTGACGGGTACGGAACTTGAGAAACACATCATCCAGCAATCGGTCGACCTGTCCGTCACTCAGAGCGCGAACGCGCTCGAAAACATTGCCTATCCGCGTCTCCCCGCCGGGGTTGAAAAAGCGGGTAATCACGCGGCGAAAATCGCTGCGGAAGGTGACCGGCAAACGCCGAACTTTTAGGGGACCGGCGTTGCCTTTACGGTTTTTTGATTCCATCAATATAGTTTAGCATATCGAAGCCCTTGGCTGAACTCATTTCCGTCCACAAATAGGCGAGCGTCGATTCGGCCCCTTGGTTGTGGTTCACGCCGGCCGCCTGAAGGCCATCGTAGCAGGCGCCGGAGCGGACATCAACCAGCGGCCGATTTAGGCTATTGTGGCCATGAAACCAAGCGCGCGCCCGATCGAACGTAGCTAGGTATAACTCATCACCAAGCAAATCGAACGCGGCCTGTGCGGTTTCGGCCATCGTGACTGCTTCCACGGGTTGTTGATCGTACGACGCCTTTTCCTCCCCACGGGCATACCAGCCCTCGTTTCCGACTGGCCAGAAGACCCCCTCAACCGTCGTCTGCTGATCGAGGAAGGCAAAGGATGCTTGTGCGATGTCCAGAAAGTCTTCCTGCGGCCAGTGCCGGGCGGCGACGAACAGCGCGTGCGGCAGCACTGCGTTGGCATAGGTCATGCGTGACTCAAACCACTGCCAATCCGGCCGTACCGCCCGATGGTAACATTCAGCCAGCCGCCGTGCCGCTGACCAGGCCACGGTTTCCAACGGTTCGAGGTCTTCTACTCCCACACTCCTGAGATGCCCCCAAGCCAGAATCACATACGATTGAGCACGCAGGCTTCGCAGGTCGGCAAGCGTGGGCAAAACCGCGTCGATTAACTCGCGAGCCAAAGCACGGTAGCCGCCGGGTAAACTGCTGCCGAGCACTTCCGCCAGAGCACGTACTGACTGGCCCTGGCAATCTCCGCAGCCTTCCGCATCGAGCCAACGCCGGTCGTAACTAAGAAAATTATGAAATCCACGGCCGATGCCACGCGCGAACTCAAGGAAACTCAAGTAGGTGGTCACTCGTTTCAACATCCGCTCTTCGGGGTGTTGATCCCATAGACGAACGCAAAGGCGCAAGGCCCGGGCGTTGTCGTCGGTGGTGTAGCCGCTCTCGCGCCGCGGGATACTGTAAATGGCATGTTGGACCAACCCGGTCGAGTCGGTCATGTGGTCCAGGTGGTTCAAAGCGATACCGTCATTGACGTGCATCAAAAGGCTCCTTTATCTGGATATTCCGGTTCTGGGCGAGGCAATAACCCGATTTCTGTTACCAATACGCATTAGCGCGCGGGCTTGAATGGCTTGCGCGGGCTTCTGCCGGGGTGATTGGCGTCAAGGAATGTCTGCGGTACTGGGGGGCGACCGTCGCCTCACTGGCGGAAACAACCCGAGTGAAAAAATCCAAGTACTTCATGCCCACATTCGGCCAGAACATGGGCTTTGCGTAACGGTAGGCTTTACGTCGAGTCTCCATTTGGAATGACGGGTCCGTCAGGAAACGCAGCGTGGCATCCGCCATGGCGCAGCTTTGGCCAAACGGCACAAGCAGACCGCGTCCATGGGCAAGTACTTCTTCGGCGTACAGATAGGGGGTGCTGACCACGGCACCACCGGCCGCCAAGGCATAGGCCAAGGTGCCGCTGGCAATCTGGTCCTTTCCCGGATAGGGGGTGACGTAGACGTCGCACGCCTGTAGATGCACCAGAAGGTCGGCAAGGCTGAGATACTCGTTCACAAAACGCACTTGCTCGCCGACGCCCAATGCCGTGGCCATTTCAACGAGGCTTTCTCGGTAGACTTCCCCCTCCTGACGCTTAACCTGCGGGTGGGTAGCGCCTACGATCAGATAAATGGCCTCGGGACAGGCGGCGACGATCCGCGGCATGGCCTGAATCATGTACTCGAGTCCCTTGCCTCGACTGATGAGTCCGAAAGTACAAATAACCTGCCGACCGGCGAACCCCAGCCGCGCCTTGTGCGTGCCATCGCGCTGATAAGGAACCTCCGGCACCCCATGAGGAATCACCTGCACCTTTGCCCCCGACACATGATAGACACTCTCCAGCAGGCGAGCTGCAACCCTTGTCATCACAACGATGCCTTGGCTGTTGGCCGCCAAGTTTTGGATGATGCGCCGCGGCAGTGGAGCAGGCTCGGTCAAGAGCGTGTGGAACGTGGTGACGATAGGCTTGCGGCATGAATGCACGAAGTCCAACACGTTCTGGCCCCAATCGCCGGGGTAGAGGCCGAACTCGTGCTGTAAGCTCACCACGTCGCATGGGCCGTCATTAGCGACCTCCGCAGCCAGACGGTACGCATTCGTCCGGCTATTGTCGATGACGTGGACAACGCGGGAATCTTTGTAATTGAGCGAGGCGGTCTTTTGGATCGCTGCAATCGCGGACACCGAATCGTCCGCCGCCAGATCCACGGCATCGGCCGAGTCACGAGTAAAGGTTGCCAGTCCGCATGCTTCCGGCGGATAGGTCGATACGAAAAGCGGTCGAACAGTATTCACTGGTCATCTCCTGTTTGGTTCCCGATACAGAAAACTGGGCTTGGTCCAATCCGTCAACCGTTAGGGCTGCGGGAGTGTCATCATACCTTGAATCGTGCCGAAAACTAAAAAGCCGACGTGAACGAACGTCACTGAGGCATTCATCCACGTCGGCTTAGAACCGGCGCACCAACAACTGTCGTGTTTTGCGCATTCGCCGAGCGGGGGCAGACGGCACACGGAGTGTGCCTGCTACTTTTCTTGCGACAGTTATTTCTGCGCCGGTCCTTACTCTTCAACGCGCCCCCCGGCTGTCCGTGCCGAGTTGCTCTTTATCGAATCATCCGACCAATATATACATAAACCTCCCAAGGGGCCGCGATGAACTTTCCGCAACCCGTTGAGCCGGATGATTATACCCCCACTCCCAGAGAAAAGCAAGTGGCCCGACAAATGGGGGGAGTTTTTGTAGCGCCCCTCACACCGTCGGGCGGCCAATACTATGGTACGTAAAGCCGGCCTTCTTCATCCGCTCGCTGCGGTAGAGATTGCGGCCGTCGAAAATCACCGGCTGCCGCATCAGGCTTCGCACCTTGTCAAAATCCGGATTGATGAAGTGCTTCCACTCGGTCATGATCGCCAAGGCGTCGGCCCCTTCAATCGCTTCGTCGCGATGCTCGCAATACACCAGTTTTGAACCATAAAGCTGACGGACGTTGTCCATCGCTTCGGGGTCGTATACCCGCAACTTCGCGCCCTGGGCCAGCAAATGGTCGATGAGTACCAGCGACGGGGCCTCGCGGATATCGTCCGTACCCGGCTTGAAAGCCAGCCCCCAGAGGCCGACGGTCAATCCCGTCAGCTTGCCGTGAAAATGCTTCGAGATCTTCTCGAAAAGGACCGATTTCTGGCTGAGGTTCACTTCATGCACCGAGTCGAGAATCCGCGGCTCCACTCCGTGGGCACGGGCGACCGCAGCCAAGGCCCGTACGTCCTTTGGAAAGCAACTGCCGCCGTAGCCAACGCCTGGGAAGAGGAAGGCGAAGCCGATGCGGCTGTCGTGGCCGATGCCGCGGCGGACCTCGTTGATGTCGGCCCCGGCCCGCTCGCAGACGTTGGCCATCTCATTGATAAAGCTGATCTTTGTCGCGAGTAGGGCATTGGCCACGTACTTGGTCATCTCCGCGCTCTCCGGCGACATGCAAAGCAGTGGCTTGTCGGTCCGCAGATAAGGCTGATAGAGATCCGACAACCGATCGCGGACTTCCGCATCGTTGCTGCCGATGACCACGCGGTCGGGCTTCATGAAGTCATCAATGGCCGCCCCTTCCTTGAGGAACTCAGGGTTGTTCGCCACACGGCACTCGCGGCCCGTGAGCTTGCGAAGCCGCGCGGAGACGGCGGCGTTGGTGCCGACCGGCACCGTACTCTTCAGCACCACGATCGCGTCATGCGTCAAGTGCGGGGCCAAATCACCCACGACCGTCCAGAGGGCCGAAAGATCGACCGAGCCATCGTCGGCCGGCGGCGTGCCCACCGCGAGAAAGACGATCTTGGCCTCCGCGACGGCGGCTGCTAGGTCGGTGGTGAATTGTAGCAGTCCGGCGGCGACGTTCCGAGAAATTAGCTCCGCCAGGCCCGGTTCGTAGATGGGCACCTCGCCGCGCAAGAGCTGCTCGATCTTCCGTACGTCGCAATCGACGCAGGTCACGTCGTTGCCTGTTTCAGCAAGGCAGGTACCCGTGACCAATCCGACGTAGCCTGTTCCGATAATTGCAAGTTTCATTGCTCTACCTCTTCTTCTTTCCCCTTTTCGGCGGCGTCTTCCTTGGACACGCGCTTCACCGCCACCAAGGTATCGCCTTCGTCGAGACTCATAAAACGGACGCCCTGGGTGTTGCGGCCAATGATGTTGATGTCGCCGGAGCGGATCCGCTGGAGCTTGCCACGGGCGGTCATCATCAGCAATTCATCCCCCTCGCGGATCCGGACGATCCCAATCACCGGGCCATTGCGCTCGGTGGTCTTGATATCGCGAACCCCCTTACCGCCGCGACGTTGCGTGCGATACGATCGCGATGATGAATGTTCGCTCTCCTCTTCACCAGTGCTCTCACCTTCGCTTTCGCTCTCGGGAGTCTCGGTATCGTCCTCGGGGACATCCGCCTCAAGCGCATCCTGCGGATCCAAGGCTTCGTCATCGCCCAGTTCGCCCTCGGGGAGTTCGCCTTCCGTGAGATCAGCGGTCATGTTCTGGCCGAAGGGGGTCCGTTTGCCGTAGCCGTGGGCGCAGGCGGTCAGGAGCGTGGCCTCGGGATCGGCCACCACCATGCCGACGACCTGGTCGTCCTTGCCCAGGCGGATGCCTTTCACGCCGCTGGAATTGCGGCCCATCGAGCGCGCATCCGACTCCTTGAATCGGATTGCCATCCCCTTGGCCGTGGCCAAGACCAGCTCCTCACCCTTGCATGCCACCACGACATCGACCAACTGGTCGTCCTCGCGGAGCTTGATGGCGATGATGCCGCCGGTCCGCGGACGGCAATAGGCCTCGAGCGGCGTCTTCTTGATCAGACCCTTGGCCGTGGCCATGATCAGGTAATGGTCCGGCAGGGTGAAATCGCGGACGGCGCGGCAATCCGTGATCCGCTCGCCTTCCTGGAGGCTGAGCAGATTGACGACCGCGCGGCCGCGGCTATCGCGGGCCGACTGCGGCAGATCGTAAACTTTTCGCCAATAGACCTTCCCCTGGTTCGTGAAGAACATCAGGTACGAGTGCGTGCTGGCGACGAAGAGGTGTTCGATCGGATTTTCCTCTTCGGTCTTGGCTCCGGTCAACCCCTTGCCGCCGCGGTTTTGCGCACGATAGGCCGTCATGGGCGTCCGCTTGATGTAGCCGTTGCTGCTAATCGAGACGACCATCGTCTCCTCGGGAATCAGATCCTCGAGGTCGACCTCGCCAATCTCCTCGCCGCTGATTTCCGTCCGCCGCGGCTCGGGATACTTCTTCTTCAGCTCCTTGAGATCCTCGCGGATGATGTCAAGGATGTTGTTGCGGTCGGAAAGGATGCGATTGTACTCGCGGATCTTCGCAAGCAACTCCTGGTGCTCGCCACCAAGCTTTTCCTGCTCCAGGTTGACTAATTGGCCGAGAGTCATGCGAAGAATTGCATCGGCCTGGACCGGCGTGAGCGAGTAGGTCTCCTGCGTGCCCCGCTCCGACTGGAATATCTCATAACCGCCATCGCCCAAGGCACGGTGCAGCATGGCAGCGGGCGTTTGAATTAGGATCAGCCGCCGCTTGGCCTCGTCTTGGTTGGCCGAGGTGCGGATGGTGCGGATCACTTCGTCGATATTGGCCAAGGCCAACAATAGGCCTTCAACCGTATGCTTTCGCTGCCTAGCCTTGGCCAGCAAGAACAGCGTGCGGCGGCGGATGACGATCTCGCGGTGGCGGATGAACTCTTCCAGAAGCTCCTTGAAACCCATCACCCGCGGCTTGCCGTCAACCAGAGCGAGAAAGATCAGCGAGAAGGTGTCTTGCAGCGGTGAGAACTGGTAGAGCTGGGCGAGCACGACCTCCGGGTCGGCGTCTCGCTTCAACTCCAGCACTAGGCGGACCGGCTCATGCAGGTCGCTCTCGTTCCGTGAAGCCGAAATGCCGGCGATGCGGCCATCGTTGACCAGCTCCGCGATCCGCTCTTCGACGCGGTCGCGGGCGGCCTGATAGGGCACTTCGTTGACGACGATGCGGAAGCGGCCTTTGCCGTGTTCTTCAATGCGAGCACGGGCGCGGAGCGTGATCGTGCCGCGGCCTGTGTAATAACCGCGCCGCAGTCCGGCTCGGCCGCAGACGATGTTGCCCGTGGGGAAGTCTGGCCCAGGGACGATTTCCATCAGCTCGTCGATGGAAATATCGGGGTCGTCAATCAACCGAATTAGGGCATCGCAGACCTCCACTAAGTTGTGCGGAGGGATCGAGGTCGCCATGCCGACCGCGATGCCTTGCGAACCATTCACGAGCAGGTTAGGAAACTTGGAGGGCAATACCGACGGCTCCGTACCCTTCTCATCGTAGGTGGGCAGGAAATCGACCGTGTCCATCTTCGTGTCGTCCATCATCAGGGCGGCGACGGTGGACATGCGGGCCTCGGTATACCGCATGGCTGCGGCGGGAAGGCCGGCAATCGAGCCGAAATTTCCTTGCTTGTCGATGAGCGGATAGCGGGTGGCCCAATCCTGGGCCAGGCGAACCAGCGTCGGATAGATGGCCTGATCGCCGTGCGGGTGGTAGCGTTTCATCGTCTCGCCGACGATACCGGCACACTTCGACGTGGAAGCCCCGGGCGTGAGGCCCAGGTCGGACATGGCGACGAGAATTCGCCGCTGCGACGGTTTGAGGCCGTCGCGCACGTCGGGCAAAGCACGACTGACAATGACGCTCATCGCGTAGGTCAGGTAGCTGTCCTTGAGCTCTTCGTCGATAGGCCGCGGAATGAGCCGACCTAAGTGGATGTCACCACCTCTTGGGAGGGGTTCTTCAGGAGAAATATCCTCGGGTGGGGTGTCTTCGGGGTCAGGCGGATCGGGCGGAAGGTTGGAATCAGTGGACAAGGGGCATCCTTTCGTCGACAAACTGTACGGTAAGCGAGTCCGAGAACCCAGTTTCCACTCGGCCGGTATCAGGCCAAATGGGGCATCTCAGGACAACTTCCAAGCAAAAACCGCATCTTCTTTCCTGGTGGAAACTTACGGCCTTCGCGCTGTACGATGGCAAAGACAGAAATTATACCCGTTTTTGTACGTTCTTCAACGCCTCTTCACCTCTTCGTAAAACGGAAGTCATTCTGCTGCCTTTTCACCCAGCATTGCGAAATTCCGAAAAAGCTTTAGCCCCTCGGCCTGGCTCTTCTCGGGGTGAAATTGGGAGGCGAAGAGGTTATCTCGCCAAATCATCGAGCAGAAGGGGCTGCCGTAATCGGTCGTGGTGGCGATGACGTGGGCATCCTCCGGAACCACGTAATACGAGTGTACAAAGTAGAAGTAAGTCCCTGGGTCCATTCCCTCCAGCAAGGGGGGGTGCCGAGTGAAATCGACTTGGTTCCAGCCCATGTGCGGCACGGAGTAGCCTTGCGGCAAATCGAAGCGAACCACCTCGCCGCGCAGGATCCCAAGGCCCTTGTGGCGGCCGTTTTCATAGCTCACGTCAAAAAGCATTTGCAGGCCGAGGCAAATTCCCAGAAACGGCTTGCCCGAATCAATGGCCGCCAGCACGGGACGAATGAGCTTGCGGTTGCGCAATTCGGCGATCGCATCCTCGAACGCCCCCACGCCCGGCAGGACGATCTTGTCGGCCTTGGCAACGACCGCCGGGTCGTTGGTGACCACGGCCGGATGCCCGACCTTTTCAAACGCTTTTTGCACGGAGCGCAAGTTGCCCATGCCATAGTCAATAATGGCGATCATGGAAAAGTTCCGAATGTCCTTGAGTTGTATTGCTTAACTTCTTTCGGCTCTCCGCCGGGTTTGCGGATAATTGTGGTGCGGGCGTCCCGCCTGCCCAAGACGTTGTGGTTGAACTAGGCAGGCGAGACGCCCGCACCACAAACTTGGCGGAGAACCCTTCTTTCACATATTGTACTTGCAATAATTTTTCGATTGCTATTGCTGGTACGATTTTTCACCCACGCGGACGCTCGAAGAAACGCAAATAAAGGGAATTATCCCCCTAGTTTCCCTCTGTTGGTTCATTTGCCCCACGGCATCAATGGCCGGACTCCGCAAGGTCCGACGGCTCCAGTTCGGCCACATAAGGCAGGTTGCGATACATGTCCTGGTAATCGAGCCCATAGCCAACCACAAACACGTTGGGGATGTCAAAGACCACGTGGTGCGGCTTCAGGGACACTTCGCAACGGCCTTCCTTTCGCAGCAGCACGGCCGTGCGCACGCTCGCGGGTCCCAACTCGTCGATCAGCGGCAGCAATTCCCAAAGCGTGTTGCCGGTGTCGAAAATGTCGTCCACCAGCAGCACGTCGCGGCCGCGAACGTCGGACGACAACAGGTCGAGATTCAGCACCAGCGGGCCGGGCCGCGTGCTATTGCCGCGATAGCTGCGGGCTTGCACCAGTTCCATCCGCAGCGGCAGGTCGATTCGCCGGATCAAATCCGCCAGGAAGACAACGCTGCCGATCAGCACGCCGATGATCGTTAGCGGGCGGCCATCGTAATGGGTACGAAGTTCCTTGGCAAGCTGGTCGATGCCCTCGCGAAGTTGTTCCTGGCTGATCAAAGTTTTCATGGTCCGATCCCGTGGCGGTGGGAAGTGTGAAGGGTGTGAAGGGTGTGAAGGGTGTGAAGGGTGTGAAGGGTGTGAAGGGTGTGAAGGGTGTGAAGGGTGTGAAGGGCCCTCGGCGTTATGGTACTGAGTACTGAGTACTGAGTACTGACCACCGCCCGCTATTTCCTTCCCGGCACCATCGACCGGCCGGGGGTTTGATTCATGTCCAGCGAACGCACGCCATCGGCGTTCACCTGACCTGTTTTGAGGAAGTAAAGAATCTTCTGGGCTGCAAAACGCGAGGCCTGAAGCCCTTCGCGTTCCTGCTTGAAAAGTTCGGCGTCGCTCCGTCCGTCGCCCTCCAGGATCAGTAAATCCTTCGCCTGAGTATAGGTTAGCCTAGCACTGCGAGCGGTGAAATTCGACCCTTCGGCGATCACGTTGTCCAGCGCGGCCAGTTCCAGATTACCGCCGCTGCTGCCCGACACGGGACTCATGTCGTTGACCGCCAGGTTCTCGCATCGCATCACGACGGACTGCGGCCCAAGGCGGTTTGGATCGTCGCTTTCCAGCGTGGTCGTCCACGATTGTGCGGGCGCGTAGGCCGTGCGGACCTGCCCATGGAACACAAGATCTTTGCGAACCTTGTTGCCGGTGATCGACTTCATGAATCGCAGGTGGAGGCACGTCAACGAATTGAGGTCGGACGGACTGGGCGGTGGCGAGCCGAAGCCGACCGGGCGAGTTGTTGGCGGGCGTCCGGATCCGGCGAGCGGCCCGCCGGGCATGGAGAAACCTTGGCCGCCGCCACGGCGAACGCTGACCAACCAGCCCGGCCCGTCGGCGTGAAAATCGCCGCTGATATTGTTCAGATCGAGGTTTTTCAACTGAATGCGATCGTAGGAAACTTGCTGTCCGGCCTCGATCGTGCGGTTCTCGACGAAGACGCCGTCACCGCAGATCAGCTTTTCGACCAACGGCGGCTGCTGCGGCTTGGCATCCGAGAAGCTGATCGGCTGCTGGAAGTAGATATCGAGCCAACTGGTCTGCAACCGTTGCGAATTACCCGTGACGTTGACCAATTCCTGGAAATGGGCCTTGCGGCCGTCGAAGACCATCCCCTTTTGCCAATCGATCTTCACGGTGCCGGCTTGGCTTAGGGGTCGGTTTTCCAGGTCGCGATCGAGGAACTTTTCCATCTGCCCGGGGCCTTCCATGGTGAGCTTGTTGGCGCCCCGATCGATCTGAATGTTTGGTCCGGTAAGGCTCATGCCACGGCCCTCCATGTGGGCCGGTTCGCCTTTAACCGTCACCTTGGTCCGTGGCGAGTTGGCCTCCGTGGCATGCAGCCATTGGCCCGTGATCAACAGCGGTAGATCGTTAGGCTGAGCCGTTTGCGTTTCTTGCAGTTTCACGTTATCGACGACCGTGACCTCGGTCAGATCGCCATGCTGCTGATCGCGCAGGAGCACGCGCGCTTGCAGCAGGCGGCCACTAATTTCCAGATGCGATTGCCGACCATCGGCCGCCACGGGACCTTGCGTGCCCAGCGGCGGGATTCGTGACACCGCAGGCGCGGCTGCTCCCCTCTCCCCTTGCGAGAGACTGGCCGAGGGTGGGGAGGCCGTGGTCGATTGCAGATAAGGCTCGGGCGAGCTGGCTACGGCAACTCCTGCCGTGGAAGCAGCGGGTGCGACAGGCGCAGTGCTGGTGAACCAAACTTCCAATCGCTGTACCTTGCTGGAGAATTGGGGCGATGTGCCCACGACGCTACCTTCGGCAAGCAGTCGATCGGGCTGGAAGCTGCTCTGCCCTGCGGCGTTTTGGGGTGTCTCGTGCAGCCAGAAGTGAATATCTCGGGCATCGAGCTGGCCCATGGCCTGGAGTTTCAGTGTTGCCCCGCCGCTGAGCGAGATCACTTGGCTCTGGTCCTGGGGCCGAATCTCCAGCTTCTCGCGCCAACGGGCTTCAAGCTGTTGACCTGGCCGGTCGGCCATTTTACCTCGCAGCCATCCGGGGCCTCCGGCAATCAACTGAAATTGCCCCGTGTGGCCTGGCGGTCCTGGGGTATAGCGAAGGCTTTGCGTGTGAATTTCGTTGGATTCCTTTTGCAGCATCACCTCCTGCGTGTCTTCCAGATAGATCTGTCCATCGTTCAGGTTGTATTGCAATCTTCCAGCTCGAGCTTGCAGATGATCCATCGGCGCGCTGAGCGTGGTGGGTGTGCCCTGAGCCACAATGCGGGTAGGTTGGAGATCAAATCCCGGCGCGGTCTGTTTTGAGGGCGGTGTCGCGCCCGGCCGCGGGGCCGGCCGCGTGAAGAAGATCGAAAGCAGCTCGCAGCTCATGCGGTCGCACGGGCCGTTGGGCTGAATCCGCAGCACGTCAACCTGGTCGCGGAAGGTGGCTATTTGCTCGATCAGATGGAAGTGGAACGGCCCACGGCAGGTAATCTCAATCGGTGCGGCAGGCGAGGAGAGCGTACCCAGCATCGCCGAGCCCGTCGGTTGCGACTGGGGGGCGTTGCCCTTGGCCGTCGCCGCCGAGGCCGAACTCATATCCAAGTGCAATCGCTCGACGTGTTCGAGCTGGAACTGTTCGATGCCGCCGATGTTCGGTCCGTCCTGGTTCGCGACTCGCGGTCCCAGGCGAGGCAAGAGCTTGATCTCCATCTGCCGCCCGCGGCCCGAGTGAAGACCCCAGCGAAAATCGACCTCGCTGGCCGTGGTGATTCGCTGTTCACTGAGATCGACGTCGTGGGTATTCACGAGCAAGTCGTCTTGACCGTTCGGCCGCTTACCTTGGCTGCGGATCCGCACCGGCCCGCGAAGCCGGCCTTCGATCAGCCGGCCGATGCCGCCTTTATTTAGATCCAGCGGCCGGTCGAAACGCAGATTCGCGCCCTCGGGCACCTCCAACACCACGGCGTGGCGCAATCGCTCGATGGGGTCGAGCACGGTCTCATCGAGCATGAAGATGATCGTCAGCGGCTTGAGATCAACCCAGCCGTTATCGTGGTTCTGGTACTTCTGCCACAGCAGCATGGCCCGGCCGTTGCTGTTGATGGTTTTGGCGTCGCGAAGCTGCCAGGAGTCGGGCGGGAAGAGAACCGCAAGATCGTTGCCTCGCGGCACGGTGGACACGGTGGTCGGGCCGGTGGACTCTTTGGGCAGCGGGGGCGGCGGTTCGATCCACGGCACCGCCAACAGCGCGTAGGTCCAATAAGCCACCAGCACGATGGCGAAGCTGGCACCGATATGGATCGTGCGAGGCGTCACCGCTGGATAATTACACGCGATCCCACGGAAAGAATTCCAATCACGTCGTCCATGTCCTGCTCGTTCAGCCAGATCGAGCTGCGACTATTCGCGCCGGTCGTGACCCGTGTATCGTTGGTTCCCTGCATGTTGATATTGCCGTTGGCATGACCCAATTCGATCCACGCCTTACCCGATTCACTGCCGGCGACTGCCGTCCGTAATCGTTTATCGCGAACCGTACACAAATTCGGGGCTTGGCACAAGTCGTTGCTCAACACGACACTGAATCGGCCCGCATAGCGGCCTTCGAGCATCAACGTCATTTCCGAGCGATCGGTGCTGATATGCGCGCTGAAGGGACCTTTGAATACCTTAAGCTCCTTGCCCGGCGGAAGGTTTTGTGGATCGCCAATGCCGTTGATGCGTGCCAGAAGCAAGGCCGGCACCTTGTAGCGGTCGGCGATGGTCTCCAAGGTGTCGCCTGTCTGAACCAAGTAAGGATTATCCAAGCAGTGCTCGCGTGAGTAGATCACCTTGGCGGCCATCTGGTCCAGAATTCGCGTAACCTCTCGCGCCTGGAATGTTGGCAGGTCGGGGTTGCCGTAAAGCTGACTAAGAATCAACAGCGCGTCGGCAAATCGGTTCTCTCCAACCTTCAGCCTGACCTGCTGCATGATCAGTTCAAGATTAGTTGACGACGAAGTGTTGGCCGGCGTTGGCGGCACGGCACCTAGCGGAGTCGCGGGATTGATCGTAAGCGGCGGAGGAAGAGAAGTAGCCGGGCCGCTTCCTGTACCAAATGGATCTCGGACGCCCGATGGGTAATTCAAACCTAGCGGCGAGACCGGCACTGCAAGCGAGACCTGCGCGGCAGGCGGCGGGGTGGCCAATGCACCCGAGCCAGCGGACGGAAATGGCGGTGCTATATTCGTCGGGCCGGCGGCCACGGGTGGCTGGAACGGCGGGGCTATTAAGCCAGCGGCCGGCGGACTGGACATCGGCGGCGGTTGTGCCGGAAAACCAGCAATGCCGTTGGTTTCCTGGCCGGCCGAGATTGCTGTCGGCGGGGCATTCGTCAGACCGGGAATATCGATCCTCGGCGGCCTTGTATCTCCCGACAGCCCCGGTGGCAACGCAGGCTCCGGCGAACGGTTCAGCGAGAGGTAGACCCCGCCAAGCACTGCGAGCAAAAGGCCGAAAAACACGATATTTTTGAGCGCATTCATGACCGTCCTCCTTGACGAATCATGTCCAATATGTGAGAACCAACCTGCCATTGGTGGCGACATCCTATCGCCCGACACCAACCAATCCAGCCAAAGATTACCGACTTTAGCGCGGGCATCCTACGCGAAAAAGATTTATAATGCTATGGCAGTTTGGACGGGTATTTTATTGATTTCGCCCGTCCAGCGTTCGGCGCGGGTCTCCTGACCCCGCCGAAACGTCCGACCGGGTGTGTGGCAAGATTCTCTGGCAGACGGATGCCATCGTGGCACGGGCATCTTGCCCGTGTCGAATTCCACGGGCTGGAAGCCCGTGCCACGCGATTGCCAGAAAATCTTGCCACACACCTGGCCGGATGCCTGCTTGAATGTGACCTTGAATATGACCTGCTTGAATATAACGAGCCAATTTGTTAACATGGAAGACTACGATGTATATCCGTGTAGAGTCGAAAATACCAACCAAAGGTTCCCTTGATGTGGAAAAACCCCCTTCTTCTGAGTGTCACGCCTGTCGTCCGGCAGGCGGTAGTCATAGCAGTGTGCTGCGCGACTGCGTTCGTAACGCCGCAAGCCCGAGCAGTTGAACTTGTCGGTGGACAGGCCGTTCGGCAGGCGGTTACCGACCTGATCGCCACTTTTGCGGTGCGCTACCCCCAAGGTCCGCAGTATCTGGCAAGGCTGGATCGCATCGAAAGCGAGATGAAAACGGCGGCTGGCCCCAAGGTAGTGGAGCTTCAACGGCAATTTGAGAGCCTGCGACGCGAGGCATTGCTGGCCAACCCACTCCTTAGCGAGCAGCCGTTGCTGTTCGTTGTGCGAGCGCAGTATGCGTCTGACCATCACAACACCGAGACGATGTTTCAGACGGGCGAGATCAACACGGGTAGCTTCCGTGGCGGTGGTTCGTTGAAAACGATCCGACTTACCCAGCCCGCTCCGCAGTCCGGCCCTGATGCCAAAGCGGCCAACGCATCCGTTGCGGTTGCGACGAGTATTTATGAGGTGCCCAAGGGCATCGTGCGCGATCCCGACATTAGTTTTGACGGCAAAAAAGTCCTCTTCTCGATGCGATTGGACGCCCGAGACGATTACCACCTCTACGAGATCAACATTGACGGCACGAACCTGAAGCAATTGACCTTCG
>Ga0194058_10000025_pt1 | contig 42988 bp, 41 predicted proteins | sample SepL4417m_MetaG_FD_155490 | JGI IMG/M metagenome (GOLD analysis project Ga0194058, IMG submission 155490) | Anoxic zone freshwater microbial communities from boreal shield lake in IISD Experimental Lakes Area, Ontario, Canada - Sep2016-L442-17m | ecosystem: Environmental > Aquatic > Freshwater... | reverse complement strand
AGCACTCTCCCGATGTGCTTCTTCTGCAGGAGACAAAGTGCTCACCTGAGCAGTTTCCGTCCGCAGATCTTGAGTTGGCTGGTTACCGAGCAATTGAGCACAGTGGTGGCCGTTGGTGCGGTGTGGCCGCTCTTGTTCCAGCCGATGTTGAGCTCCACGACTCATCTTTTGGACTGCCGGGCGAACCGGACCCAGGTGAGGCTCGCTGGGTTGAAACAACCTTTACTGGCATTCGATTCGTAAGCGTCTACGTACCCAACGGTCGTGAGGTCGACAGCCCCCATTTTGAGCAGAAACTCGACTTCCTAGCAGCGGCGGCCAATCGAGTCAGCGAACTCGCCAAGCTAGGCCCGCTGATCGTCGGCGGTGACATGAATGTGGCGCCACGCGACGAGGATGTGTGGGACATCTCCTCGTTTAGCCACTCAACGCATGTCAGTGAGCCGGAGCGGGCCGCCCTACGCGACGTCTTAGCGGCCGGTGAAATGGTTGATGCCCATGTCCACCTACATGGCGATCAACCTCAGTTCACTTGGTGGGACTACCGCGGCGGCTCGTTCCATAGAGGCTTCGGTATGCGGATTGATCACATTCTCGCCAGCAGCGGAATCGCCGAACGGATCAAAAGCTGCGCGATTGCTCGTGACTATCGCAAGGGCGAGAAACCATCCGACCATGTGCCGCTGCTGGTCACGCTTTCTGACTGACCAATCCCTGTTAATAGAGCGGAGTCGTCTGGCTCAGACCGCTTTTCAGTCGGCTACTCTGGTTAGAGGATGCTCAACGCTACGCGAATATCGTTTGGCAGATTGGGCTATCGCTTCGCCTACCTTCTTATCGTGGTTGATCGACGCATCCGCCGGTCGAAGGGTCGCGGCGTAAAGATGATTGTTCGTGACAGCGACGCCCGTATGCTGCTCGTTCGTCATACCTATGGATCAGGTACATGGACCTTCCCAGGCGGCCGTGTTGGGCGTGATGAACCTGCCGCTAAGGCAGCCCAACGCGAACTTCTGGAGGAGCTAGCAATTGATTCTCCAGACCTGGTGGAACTTGGTCGATTTCCGCTTCAATGCCACCGCCGACTTGAGACAATCGCCGTTTACCTGAGTAGTCGCGATGGTCAGGACGCCAAGCCACACGAAATTGAGATAGCTGCCGCAAGATGGTTTGAACCTAATGACCTGCCAGTTGATGTTGACCCACAGGTTTCGACTGCGATTGGTCTACTTGACGGCTATCTGGCCGAGCTTAGGGTCAGGGTCTAGGCAGTGAAGCTAACCGCCAAACCACTGCTCACCTCCGCCGCCCTGCTGCTCGCATTGGCTGCTTCCCCGGCGGCTTCAGCCTCTCAGCCAGCACCTCTGACACCAGCGGCAGCGAGCGCAGAATCAAACCCTCTGGCGCGATGGCACGATCGCATCCTGCCCCGCAGTCCGCGGCACGCACGGCAATCATCGACTCCGACTGAGTACGGCGGCTCATACAAGGCGAGGGGAGCAACCCTTCGCATCTTCACTGCAGCGAGTTACGGCGACGGCGCCGAGGTACGGGCATCGCGCGTTGCATGGGCTGATTACTTTGCTTCGCTGCCACATAGCAGCGAACTTGACCGTCTGACGGTCGTTATCTCGCCATTCGGTGAGATGCAGACCAGCTGCGGCGGCGAGGCCGACTCCTGTTACAGCCCGGGCGAAGGGATTATCTACCTCGTCGGTGAGACACCGCCTGATGGCTCCGACATCCGTCAGATCGCGGCCCACGAGTATGGCCATCACATCGCCACAAACCGCGATAACTGGCCTTGGGATGCCGAGTACTGGGGGCCTAAGTATTGGGCCAGTGCACGCCAGGTTTGCGCAAATACAAGGACCCGCCTCAACTCGCCTGTGACGCGAACCAAACCACTGATGTTTCCTGGCGACCAGGGCGCCAATTACAACGACAACCCGGCAGAGGTCTGGGCGGAGACGTACAGAATCATCGCCTCAAACGCAATTGGCGTTCCGGCTGACCCTTGGGAGTACGACCCAGCCCACACGCCGCCGCTGCTCGGTCTAGGACTTAACCCGGCTTGGAAGCCAACCGCTGAGATGTTGGTTGCTGCCCAGCGTGATGTTACCCACCCGTGGCCGGGTGAGCGCACGCGCGTTTGGAAGGGCAAGTTCAGGCCCGGTGGCCGCTCAGCCAAGGTTGTTGATTTGCCACTTTCTCTCGATGGCCGTGTCACGGCCAAACTTGAAACAGCCGCACAGCTGACCTCTCGAATCCAGCTTCAGGCAACCGCTGGCCGGCGTTTGACTCATTGGACCGCTGCGAGCCACACACCAGCGCTGAAGAACGACGTCTGTGGCGTCAAGCTCGCCCGAGTCAGGATCGCGCGGACCGCTGGTGCCGGCAGCTGGAAGCTGACCGTTACTGACGCTGGCAGCTGACCAGAAGATCGGCGTTAATCAAGCTTCAGCTCGTAGTCAACCCATCGCGAGCTGACCGCTCCTACGCGCTCGTAGACGGTTTGTGCGCGCAGGTTGTCGGTTGCGGTCTGCCAGCAGAGCGAGTCGATTCCTCGCTCACGGCATAGTTCGCCACAGGAAAGAATCAGCTGATCGGCTAAACCCTTGCCTCTATGCCCCTCAAGGACGAACAGATCGTTCATCAGACCAAAGCGTTTGGCTGTCAAAGTTGACCAACTCCAGTAAATCGTTGCGAAGCCTGCTGGCTGACCATCTTTCGTCCTCGCGATGATTTGCAGCCCTTCGCTTGGCCTATCGATCAGGCTCCGACTTAGTTCTTGCAGGTCCTGATCGCTCGGAGCCACTTGATAGAAATCGCAGTAGAGGCGGACCATCGGTAGGAGATCGTCAAGGTCCCGCTCAACTACAACCTGAATCCGCGCGCTTTCCATTAGTTGATCATTCCACGCTCTCCGGCCTGATTGAACCGCTAAATTGACAATGCTTCTCTTTGCAAAGGCTTTACCAAAGGATCGCCCCAGGTTGTGTGTCCCCTGCGTACCTTTGTCTACATGCGATTGATGCTGCGACTCACAGTCACGACAGTTGCCACCTTGGCAATGACAGTTGGATTTGTGTCTCCGGCCTTCGCAGCTGAGGGACAAAGCTCAAAATCACCAGCGCGGCTAGTCGTTGCTACCGCGGCAAGCGACGATAGTGCCGAACATTCCAGCGAACAGGTCGTGCGAGGCACCTACGGCGGAAAGTACGACGTCTACAACTGCGAGACCTCAGGCTGCATGTGGCGAAGCTACTCCCGCGACCGACGCGGCAAGTGGGTTGTTTCAAAGGGCGGCTATACGGTTGTAAGTCGCGTAATTACCGGCTATGACCGCAAGCGCAGGCCGATCTACGGCTACAGGGTTCGCCTCTACAAGACCTTCGGCTAAGCCGATCGCCGGGCAGAAAGTCCGGCAAGAATTTCGTCGGCCGCCCGCTCACCGGAGCGCACCGCCCCATCGATGTAGCCTGCGGAACGCTCGGCCGTTTCAGTACCAGCCCAATGCAACCTTCCGATTGGCGCTCGCAATGCTTCACGGCCACTCGTCAGCGCCCCTGGCGGCGCAATTGCGACCGGCCCACCCCTGCTCCATGGCTGAGCCGCCCAATCTCGCTCTAGCCAACGCTCAGGCTCGAGCGCTTCGTCGCCATAGAGGCGGGCAAATCCTTCGAGAACTAAGGCGCGACGCGCTGAAGCCTCAAGCTTGGCGTAGGAGCGAGCGTCATCGCCTCCCACAAAGCCAACGAGCACTCCTTGCGACCGATCCTCGGGAGAGACATCGAAGGTCAGGCTCGCCGGCGACGCATCGCTGAGCGCTTCACCCGTGAACCCAGCATCCCGCCAGAACGGCCGCTTGTAGACAGCAAACACCTTCGTCAGCGCCCCCATCCGCCAGCTGCGCTGAAGTTCCGCTCGAGCTTCGGGAAGCGCTGGCGCGAACGAAATCCGCTCGCAGAGTGGCGGTGGCAGAGCAACAATCACCTGATCAGCCCGAACAGTTTGATCAGCTAGCTGCAGGACTACAGCATCCGCCTCAGTGGAAATCGCTTCAACCGGCGCATTCAGCACAACCCTGTCACCAAGCTCAGCGGCAACTCGCTCCGCAACTGAGAGCGCGCCGCCAGTGAAGCGCTCGTGCTGTGCTCCCCCCTCAGTGTCGAGCAATGCATCAAGGCCGCCGGCGGAAGCGATGTAGTGCAACACATAGAGAAGTGACATCTCGCGCGGCTCCGCACCCCAAATCGTCTTGCCGGCAATGCCAAGCAGCTGTTGTGCCGTTTGCCCGTGGTGGCGCTGGCACATCCAATCCTCAAGCGTGATCGAATCGAGCAGATCAGCCTTACGGGCATCCCAAGGGCTGCCTGCAGCGACTCGTTTTGCAGCCCGCCCCGCACCGAACTGGAGTCGGGCTAGGTCCAGTAGTGCTCCGACGCCAAGTCGTGGAATTGTCCCCCCGTAGCTGCGAACCCGGCCGTTGAACTCAATCTGGTTGCGCCCATCTGCGAACTGTGGAAATACCTCAACTCCGACCTCAGCTGCGAGCGAAGCAATTCGATCCTGGGTTGGACCGGTCCAAGTCCCACCTAGGTCGAGTACGAGGCCATCGCCAAGATCCTCACGGTCGACCCTTCCTCCAACGCGATCATTTGCCTCGAAAACGACAACTTTTAGTCCTGCAGCCGCAATCCGTCGGGCAGCGGCCAATCCACTAAATCCGGCACCGACAACGGCAACATCGAGATCAGCTCGCGCACTCACATCAGCCAAGCTAGCGAATGATTCGCCAGCAGCATGGTAAAACCGGTTCAGCGGGGCGCAACCCCACCACTGTCGGCAAGCTTAGGCTCAGCCGCCAGCGAAGCGCGCGGGCAGCCACGCAGTGCATTAACCGTCCCCCGCGAGCGAGTCTCGTACCCGTCACTACTTGGGTGCGGATCCCCATACGCGAACCAGGACGGATGCAAGGCGGCAATCCTTGACCAGTGATGGATTCGCAGATTGTGATGAGTTGCTTTCAAGCTCTCAAGCACCCGATTCAGAGGCGCGTAGTAGGGCGCCCCGCGCTGGCCCTTTTTCGGCCGTTGGTAGAGGTCTATCCAAACAACACAGCGGCTCGGACCAATCAACCTGAGAATCTCGGCTGCCTGTGAACGGAACATTCGTACGCCCCAGCTATCGACGTCATCATTTGTTCCCAACGCAACAACCACTGCACCCGGAAGTTGATGCTTGGCTGCCACGGTTTGGATGATCCGCAATCCCTCGTAGGTATGACGGCCATTCTTCGCAGAAACCCATACTGACGAAGGACTCGAGTATTTACGCAGCGAATCCATGCTGTCGTAGGTGAGCGAATCGCCCTGAATGTAGAACTTCGTTGGCATCGCCGCCGCAGATGCGACCCGGCTACTGGCCGCGGCCGATAGGGCATGCGAAGCACTCGCAACGGCGAGTAGCAAGGCAATCACAGCAAAGCATCGCAGCGGCCGATTAGCTAGGCCGCGAGCGAGGCCGCCTCCATTTGGCAGCGGATCGACCACGGGACAATAGTAATCGCTTATCACTGGCCTAGCGCTGCTTCAGACGGGCCAGCAAGCCGCCTGCCGACAGCACACCCAATTGCAACCTAGAGTCTGGCTGTGTCCCAAACCGCAGCTCCAGCCGCACGTGGCATTGAACTAATTGTCGCCGCCGTCGGCGCATCGGCACTTGGTATTGAAATCGCCGCCGCACGACTGCTTGCTCCGTACTTTGGCACCAGCACAATTATCTGGGCAAACACAATCGCCACCGTCCTGCTGGCGCTGTCAATTGGCTACTGGATAGGTGGACGAATCGCCGATCGCGACCCAACTCTTCGAGGACTGTGTCGACTCGTTTTGATTGCTGGCCTGCTGCTGGCAGCGGTGCCGTTCATCGCTCACCCGTTCCTGAGTGTCGCCATCGATGCGCTTGACAGCATTGCTGCCGGAGCCTTTGTTGGCTCGCTGCTAGCTGTTCTTGCTCTCGCTGCGATCCCGCTCGTATTGCTTGGTGCGATCGCCCCATATGCCGTGCGCCTAAGCGTCACTAGCGTTGCGGAGAGCGGACGCGTGACTGGCAGGCTATACGCGATTTCTACGATTGGATCTTTAGTCGGCGTGTTCCTCGCCGCACTTCTGCTGATCCCGTTCTTCGGTACGCAGCTGACCTTTCTTGCCTTCGCGCTGATCCTTGTGCTTGTGGCGGCGACCGGCCTCAGTCGTCGTGCGCTAATTGCTCCCCTTGCCGTAGTCCTGCTTATGGCTGTACCGACCGGAAGCATCAAGGCCGCGTCGCCGGGACGAACAGTCCTTGAAGAACAGGAGACTGACTATGGATTCGCACGGATCGTTCAAACCTCTACTGGCGACCGCTGGCTAGAACTCAATGAGGGTGTGGCAATCCACTCGCTATTGCTTGCGAATCGGTCACCACTGACCGGCGGCTATTGGGACGAGCAGCTCGTCTTACCCTTCACCCGAAGCGGTCGCTCAGCTGGCTCAAGTGCGCCGTCAAGTGTTGCGATCCTTGGCAATGCTGGCGGCACAATGGCTCGCTCCTACGGGATTCTTTTGCCTCAGACCCAAGTAACCGGGGTTGAGATTGACGGTCGCCTAACCGAGCTTGGCGAGCGCTGGCTCGACCTTCGCCCGCGCCCAAGCCTGACTCTCAAAACCTCAGACGCGCGCCTTTTCTTGCGCACAACCAACAAACGCTTCGACGCGATTACCGTTGATGCCTATCGGCAGCCCTATGTGCCGTTTCACCTAGCAACAAAGCAGTTCTTCGAGCTTGTACGCGACCATCTAAACCCAGGTGGGGTCGTGATCATCAATGTTGGTCATCCAAGTAATGACAACGCGCTCGAGAAGGCGCTGACAGCGACGGTCGCCTCCGTTTTTGGACCTGTCCTGCGCGATCCTGCCGAGCCGGAGAACACTCAGCTGATCGCCGGCCGTGGCATTCCGTTGGCGTCAAGGCTGAAAGCCGCTGATGGCATGCCCGCGATCCTCCGAGCGACCGCCGCGGCAGCTGCTGAGCGAATTGAGCCTGGCCTTCGCGGCGGCTCTGTATGGACGGATGACAAGGCTCCTGTCGAGTGGACTATCGACGGCTCGATTATCAAGATCGCGCTGAACCCAAGCCTTCGCTGACAGCGCAACAGCATCTTGCGAGGACTTCCACCGCATAGCTGGCGCTCTAGACTCACGGGCGATGCCACGCCTTTCAATCCTGATGCCGGTCTACAACGAGTTGAAGACCTTCGAGCGCGCAATCGCCGAGACGCTTGCCGCCGATCTCCCAATCGACAGGGAACTCGTAATCGTCGACGATGGGTCAACTGACGGCACACGCGAACTGCTTACTTCACAGGAATGGCCAGAGCAGGTCAGAGTTATTCTCCACGATCACAATCAGGGGAAGGGTGCGGCGATCAGGACAGCGCTTGAGGCTGCCACCGGTGAGTACTCAGCGATTCTTGATGCAGATCTCGAATATGACCCGAATGACCTAGGCCACCTGCTGGAACCACTGCTTGCCGGCCGCACAAATGTTGCTTTCGGAGTCCGCGCATTCGACGGTTCCTCTAGCCACTCGTTCCTTTACGTACTTGGGAACCGCGGCGTAACGCTTGCCTGCGATGTCCTTTTCAACGTCTTCCTCCACGACATCATGACCTGTCACAAGGTGATTCGAACCGAGATCTTCAAGTCACTACAGCTTCGCGAAACAGGCTTCGCAATTGAGCCGGAAATCACCGCCCGCCTACTTCAGCGCGGTGAGCGGATCTTCGAGTTGCCTTGCAGCTACCTTGCTCGCCCGACCAGCGCTGGCAAGAAGCTCAATTCAACCGACGGGTTCAGGGTGTTGCGAACGCTACTTCGGCTGCGAATTACTGGTGGGGGCCGTCCGGTTGAAGATGCGGCAATTCTTCCCGCCCTTGGTCCAGCCGCCGAGTAGCTGCGCCGATAGCAAGAGCGCCGAGCATCACCAGCCAGGGGATGAACGGCAAATCGAAGCGAAGCTCGCTGTTGACTAACGCCGCCGAGAGGAACAGCATCACTGGCACTGCCCAGAACCACAGTGACGCTCGCCGGGCGCGGCGCGTAAAGGCTCCGACGATTGCCAATAGCGCATAGATCCAGACGCTGATGGCGACCAGCAGTCCAAGCCGTGGCGACTGACTTGCGACGCCAACCGAGAACGCCTGCCAGCGCGGCCCACCGCCGCCGACGAAGAACAGCCGCCGCGTACCCCAGAAACCGACGACGAATGGTGCGGTCGGATTGGCGATCACATACTCAATCGCGCTGCGCCGCATATGTGTGTCGTATTGATAGTCGCTGCCCGCGTAAGTCTCTGAGAGCTTGCGTAATTCCGGGACTTGATTAATTAGCCGCCAAGCCCCTGGCCTGACACGGTCATTGAGCGATGTGGCGTTATAGGTACCGGCGAGTGTCGGCCCCGACGACGAATCAACAGGAATCAGTTCGCCGGTGACAACTGCGTTTCGTATCGTCCACGGAGCAATAACAAGCAGGGATACCGCTGCTACGAGCAGCGCCGGAGCCAGTGCCCGCCACCTGAGGCGCGGCGATGGGCCGATTGCCGCGATTGCAAGCACAGCGATGAGCAGCATCCCATTGCTGCGCGTAAGCCATGCGAGACCTGCGAATACGGATGTCGCGACAAGTGCCCAACTGACCGACTTACCGGTTTGACGATGCTTCAACATCATCAGCACTGCCGCTAGAGCAAGCGAAGCAAACATCGGCTCCGAGAGAAGTGAGCCGCCAACAATTATTAGTGGCGGACAAACCGCCGCTAGACCGAGCGCGATCAGCCCGACTCTTCGACCCCAAACCTCTGCGGCAACTAGACCCGCAAGCCAGACCAGCAGAACACCAACAAAGGCAAGAAGTATCCTCGCTACGGTGACCCGGTCGTTCGTGAATGGCCTGCTAACAAAGTACGAACCTGCCAGCAAATAGGGAAATCCTGGCGGCCGGTAGGTGACGGGCACCTTCGACGACTGCTGGCCAGGAATCTCGCACGAACGCGCTGTTGGTCGTTTGGTTGGCAGCCGCGGATAGCTGCCGCCCGTAGCGATTGCACAGCCAAGTCGGTCATAATCTCGATCGTCATGCAGCGGTGTGTACGACGGCGTGGCAACGACAAAACCGACTCGCAGAAGCGCTGCAATCACTAACAGCGCGATAACAATCTTGGTTGGCATTCGATTGCTCACCAGCGCAGAGTATGTAGCGGCGCGGCGCGGCCTGAGAGCATCCGGCGCTGACCATGCTTGGCAGCGGTACGCTGTGACGGCAGCACCTGCTAGCTGAGTGGAGGTTTTCTTGAATAAGCGACTTTTCAAAACTGCATTGCTCGTTGCTACCTGCACCTCGCTTATTGCTGCTCCAAGCGCCTTCGCTGACTGCGTTCCCGGCCCGAATGCGAACTGCTCGGGCGCAAATCTAAGTGGCCAGGATCTCTCGGGCGTTGACTTCACCGATGCCGACCTAACTGCTGCAACGATGATTGGAACAAAACTAACTGGCGGCTCACTTGCCGGTGCTGACCTAACTGAAGCCGATCTGACTGGAGCTGACTTCACAAATACAGACCTGACTGGAGCAAACTTCAGTTCAGCTGTCGCCTATGCGACGACCTTTAATGATTCGCTGCTTGCTGGCGCAACATTTACCGGTTCCGATCTAACCTTCGCGAACCTTACGCGTACCAGTGGCAGTGGAGTCAAGTTTGACGGAGCCACAATCACGGGGACAAGGTTCATCGGGGCGAAGCTCGGAAAAGCCCTTTTCAGCGGCGCCACGATTGCCGGTCTGGTCGCCAGCAACGCCAACTTCAATGGCCTAATTGCGGTTCGCACCAACCTCACCTACGCAGACTTTGTTGGAACCAGCCTAATCGGAGCCAACTTCAGCAATTCGAACTTAACCCGCAGCAATCTCCATGACGCGATACTCAATGGCGCTCGTTTGGCTGGAGCACGCCTAACGAAGGCTGATGTGAGCCGAGCAAGGCTGGTTGGGGCGAACCTAAGCTCAACAGTTCTCTTCACTAGCAACCTCGCAGACGCAGACCTCCGCAGGGCCAACCTCACCAACGCCGATCTGCGCAAGGCAACGCTCACGAAGGCCAGGCTGATCAACGCGACACTCAGTCGCTCCGACCTTTCAGGAGCCAACCTAACCGTGGCCAACCTGCTCGGCACTTCACTGCGAGGCGTCAGGCTTGCCGGTGCCCGTTGGAGCCACACAACTTGCCCGAACGGCAGGCTCTCAAGTAAGCCCTGCCGAAGCTAAGTAGGCAACAAGCGGGCGACGGGAATCGAACCCGCCCTAAGAGCTTGGAAGGCTCCTGTGCAACCACAACACCTCGCCCGCGGGTACTGAGAGTCAGTCTACCGGCGGTCGCTCAGAGGAGCGGTGAGAGGCACCGACAATTCAGTGCAGGATATTTACTGCCCTTGCCGCAACCAAAAGAATCGTCACTGCCGAAATACTGGCTTCGGCCATCATCAGCGCCTTTGCTCGCTTGGTTAAAGGCATAGCGTCAGTCGGGCTGAACGCGATCGAGTTTGTAAATGAGATGAAGACGTAGTCGATCAAATGCGGCTTCCAGTTCCGACCAGAGCTGACCATTTGCGGGTTCTCCATCTGTGGAAACTGAAAGTCCCGCTGTTTGAACTCCGGGCTCTCGCTCGTCGAACCGCTCGCAAGGCGAGCGTCAGGGCCACTAGCGTCCATCTCCCAGAAGAACAAGCCGAAGGTCACTACGTTCGTCCCCCAAATAGTCAATCCGCTCAGTAAGAGTTGGGATCCGCTGTGAGCCTGAGATGTCAGTAGCGAACCGATCAGCATCATCAGCGCAATGAAGTTGGCAGCAGCAACAATTGCCACGAGCGCAAGCGACGCAGCTCGACGGCGTCCCTGAATGATCGGCAACCTACGCCGGCGGTGAAGAGCAAGCGCAGCAACAAGCAGCAACTCGGGGACGATGGGAACCAGCCAGACCCAACCCCTTAGATGCCACAGCGACCAACTATTCGAGATGCTCGCCGCTGCGAGAGCAATCTGCAGACCAACGACGATCAGCACCGCAAACGGAGCCTCTACGTTGCGATCAATTTGCTCGTCGCCTTGGTCGCTTGCTAGGTCACTCAGCATCGCTCTGACATGAAGCTATCCACCCCGCGCCGCCGTGGATGTATCTGAATTGCTTCACCCGCCTGTCCCATCGCGATAATCACTAGCCAAATGCTCTTCCCGACTTTCATATTCACGGTCTTTTTCATGGTTGTCTGGCCGCTGAACTGGATTCTGATGCGTCACCCAGGCCGTTGGCAGGTTCTAATGCTCGTCTCCGGATATGTCTTTTACGCTTGGTGGGACTGGCGGTTTGCGTTTCTCCTTGCTGCATCAACGCTAGCCAATCAGATGTTTGCCGTTTCGGTAAGCAAGAGCAAGGATCAACAACGACGCAAGCTGATCCTCGCTTTGGCAGTGATTGCAAACCTGTCATTGCTCGGCTGGTTCAAGTACTTCAACTTCTTCACAACCAGCGCAGCAAACATGCTCGGGCGGGTCGGAATCGACTGGGCCGCTCCGGCGGTAACGACCGTGCTTCCGGTCGGCATTTCCTTCTTCACGTTTATGGCGCTCTCATATGTGATCGACGCCTACCGAGGTACCTTCCAGCCAACATCTCTCTCAAAGTTCGCTGTGTTTTTGTCTTTCTTCCCGCACATTGTTGCTGGACCAATCGTTCGACCAGCCGAACTTGTTCCACAGTTTGAATCGCCCCGTGACCCTCGCCGCATTGATGCGAGCCGAGCCTTCTTTCTGATCGCCGGAGGCATGTTCAAGAAGGTTGTTATTGCCGGCGCGATGGCAAAGCTTGCGGACCCAGTCTTTACATCTCCAGGCACTCACTCGGCGCCCGAGGTAATCATCGGGATCTACGCCTACGCAATCCAAATCTACGCTGACTTCAGCGGCTATACGGATATGGCGATTGGCCTCGCACTGCTACTTGGCTTCAAGTTTCCACTCAACTTCAACCGCCCCTACTCGGCCGAGGGGCTGCGCGACTTTTGGCAGCGCTGGCATATGACACTCTCGCGCTGGCTGCGCGACTACCTCTACATTCCGCTCGGCGGCAACCGCAAGGGCCCGGGTCGGACGAGCGTCAACCTGCTTGCCACAATGATCCTTGGTGGTCTCTGGCATGGCGCCGCTTGGACCTTTCTTGCTTGGGGGACTTTGCACGGCGCTGGTCTCGTGGCTGAACACCGACTCTCCGCGAGGCGACAAGAGCACGGCGCTCGATTCCACCCGCCGGCCTGGCTGGTCCGTTTACTTACGCTCAATTTCGTTGTCTTTGCGTGGATCTTCTTCCGGGCTACCTCGTTCTCGAATGCCTTCGCGGTAATCGGTCGAGTGTTCAGCGGTTGGGGCGAAGCTGGAGCCGTTTCAGCTGGCTCCGTAGCCGTAATAGTCGGGATGATCGCGATCCAGCAGTTGCGAGGCCACTTTGGTGAGCGCATGATGGCTGCGTTCTCGCGATTCCATTGGGCTGCCCAGGGTGCGGCGCTCGGAGTTGCACTGCTCTTCATTGGCGCGCTGAGCCCAGCTGGCGTCGCTCCATTCATCTACTTCCAGTTCTGATGCCAGAGACACCGAACACACCCACAGATTCAACCCCTGAACCGGCCGAAGCAAAGGTTGATGGGCGCCGGCTTGAACCGGTCGGACTTGCGATTGGGACGGCTTTAGTCGCGCTGCTTGTTGCCGCCCTGCTCAATGCTCAAGGGATGCACCGAAACGCTTCCATCCAGCCGGATTCACCTGCGCGTGATGTTGCCCTTGCTCTGACTGGCGGACTCGCAAGCGTCAGTGACTCGCTTGGACTCAGTGCACCACGCACAGGGTTGGAGGCTCTTGCCGGCAACAGTGGTAAGGACAGGATCATCACTGCTATCGGTGGCCCGATTAAGACTCCGCAGCCCGCGGCTGCGGCACCGAAACGCAGTTTTTCGTCGGCTAACAAACTGCGGCTCTATGCCGGTGGTGATTCCTTGAGTCTGGAAACTGCTGCGGCTCTCTCGGCTCAGGCGCCTGGCACAGGTGCGATTCAGATGGCCGAGCCTGACGGCCACCTAAGCACAGGCCTGATTCGCCCTGACAACTTCAACTGGTTCGACCGCACAAAGGAGGTCGAAAAAAGCTTTAACCCCGATGTGTCGGTGCTTGTCTTTGGAGGCAACGACAACGACGATTACATGACTGGTCTAGCTAACGGGGTGACGATCGGCCCATTTGGCAGCCCAAGTTGGAGGGCGGAATATGGACGTAGGGCTGGCCTGCTTATGGATAATTTGACCAGCCACCGAGGCCAACTACTGATCTGGGTTGGAGCTCCGGTCGCGCAGGACGAGAAGCTCGACGCTCAGATGAAGGTTCTCAACTCCGTTTATAAGTCAGAGGCAGCAAAACGCCCCGGGTCAGTGCTCTATGTCGACCCAGACCCGATTTTCGCTCCGAATGGCCAATACCAGACTGCGATTAGTTTCAAGGGCTCCCAAGTCGTAGTACGCGAGCCCGATGGACAACACTTGAACGCTGAGGGCGGCGTCGTGCTCGCTGACTACATCATCAATCTGCTGCGCAAGCGATACAAACTCTCGGCAGCGCCTGTTTCGCAAGCACCGAAATAATCTGCTCCAATTTTTTGAATCAGATGTAACCTCTTTGAGGAACAGTTACGCGCCAACTCGAGCTGGAGGCAAGAGAGCACATGTCGAGCAACCCTGTACCAATCAGCGAGCAGGTTGTCTTTGATCCGGACGCTTGGGTCAACGGCCCACCGCACGACATGTTCAAGCAGATGCGCAGCGAGTGCCCGATTCACTGGTCGCCAAACATGGTCGACTTTCCAGACGAAGCTGGGTTTTGGTCCGTCACTAAGGCGGCAGACATCAAAGAGGTCAGCCTCGACTGGAAGACCTATTCCTCCGCAATCGGTGGCATAACTGCCGCCAACGAAGCTATCCCACTTGAGCTTATGCAGGCGATGTTCATCGCTATGGATCCACCGAAACACGATCGCCAGAAGGCGCTCTTCCAGCGTGGCTTCACACCGAAGCGAATCGCCGAACACGAGGACCGCATCCGCGAGATCGCCCGCAATGTGCTCGACAGGCTTGAAGGTCAAGAGGAGTGCGACCTCGTAAGCGACGTTGCTCAGCCGGTTGTATCGCGAGTGATCTGCAGCTTCATGGGTCTGCCACCGGAGGATGATCTGATCTGGGCACAGTTAATTAGTGCGGTCGTCTCCTCAAGCGATGAGACCGTTAACCCCGATGGAATTCAGGCGGGAATCCAAAAGAACCTGCCAATCATCGTTGAGCGCGCCAAGGCGCTGATCGAAGAGCGTCGCGCCAACCCGACCGATGACCTGACAAGCGTTCTGGTTCACGCAGAGGTCGACGGCGAGAAGCTCGACGAGAACGAAATCATCATGGGCTTCTTCCTGCTGATGACCGCCGGTAATGACAGCACAAAGGCTACATATTGCAGCGCTATGCGGGCGCTGATCGAGCACCCTGAGGAACGAGCCAAGTTGATCGCCGATCCGTCGCTAATTGCGTCGGCAGTTGAGGAGTCATTGCGGATGTTCCCTGCATTTGCTCACTTCCGCCGCACAGCTACCGAGGACACTGTCCTCCATGGCCAGGAGATCAAGAAGGGTGACAAGGTGGTCATGTGGTACCCATCATCGAATCGCGATGAGGATGTCTACGAGGACCCGGATGTCTTTGATGTTGAGCGCAACCCGGAGCACCAAGCCTTTGGAGCTGGCGGACGCCACTTCTGCCTCGGCGCGGCGCTTGCTCGGCTTGAGCTGAAGATCCTGCTTGAAGAGACTCTCACCCGTTACCCAGAGATGGAGTTTGCCGGTGAGCCGGCATACCTAGTTTCGGGCTTCGTTAACCAGCTTCGCACTCTGCCCGTGCGCCTCGGTCCTCTCGCCACCCACTAAAGGGGCTGGCGAGAGGTCGAGTGTTCCTGCCTGTGGCTCAGGCAGGAACTGCAGCTTCGTCAAGGTAGAGCTCGCCGCTTACTGCGCGAGCTACGAGTGAGGCTGGTGGCTCAAAGCGATCGCCATAGGTCGCCTGCAGCTCGCGGCTGCGATCAACAAACCCTTGGATTCCGCCCTCATAGCCATTGATGTACTGGAGGACGCCCCCGCTCCAACCAGGGAAACCGATTCCAAATACTGAACCGATGTTCGCGTCAGCAATCGACTCAATTACACCTTCGTCAACGCACTTGACAGTTTCGAGTGCCTCGATGAACAGCATCCGCTCCTGCATGTCCTTAAACGGAACATCGTGGTTCTCGCCACCGAATGCTTCCTTGAGTCCGGGCCAGAGCGAAACTCGCCTGCCATCTTCGTAAAGATAGAAGCCGGCTCCCTCAAGCTTGCCAGGGCGCTCGTATTCATCGAGCATCTTGTCGATCACAGCAATCGACGGATGATCGCTCCAAGCGCTCGCATCGGACTCAGCGGCGGCTTGGTACTCAAGCCTGATTCGCTTCATCAGCTTCATGTTCAGCTCATCGGAGAGCTGCAGCACAGGAGCCGGGTAGCCGGCCTGAGCTGAAGCCTGCTCGATCGACGGTGCTGGAATACCTTCAGCGAGCATCGCGATGCCCTCATTGATGAAGGTTCCGATCACGCGGCTGGTGAAGAATCCACGGCTGTCATTAACGACGATCGGGGTCTTCTTGATCTGCTTGGCGAAGTCGAGCGCGCGATAGACAGCCTCGTCACCCGTCTTTGCACCCTTGATGATCTCGAGCAATGGCATCTTGTCGACCGGGCTAAAGAAGTGCAGGCCGATGAACTCATCTGGCTTGCTAACACCCTCAGCGAGGTCAGTGATTGGCAGTGTCGAAGTGTTCGATCCGAACAGTGCGCCTTCGGCAAGGTGTGGCTCAATTTCGGCGTAGACCTTCTTCTTGAGCTCCTCGTTCTCGAAGACAGCCTCAATCACGAGATCACAGCCGGCAGCACCCTCAGGCTTATCAGTCGCCGTGATCCGATCAAGCAGGGCATTGCCCTTCTCCTCGGTCATCCGACCACGCTCAACCGCCTTGTCAACGAGCGCCTTCGAGTAGCCCTTACCTCGGTCTGCGTTCTCCTGCGATACATCCTTGAGAACGACATCGATGCCGGCCTTTGCACATACGAACGCGATTGCCGCGCCCATCATGCCCGCACCCAGCACAACAACCTTGGTTGCCTGCCAGGGAGCAATTTCAGCCGGACGGCCTCGGTCACCATTGACACGGTTGAGGTCAAAGAAGAACGCCTGAATCATGTTCTTGGCAACCTGCCCAGTAAGCAGATCCACGAAGTAGCGTCCTTCGATCTCAATCGCGTTGTCGAAGTCAACCTGAGCACCCTCAACTGCGGCGGCCATGATGTGCTTCGGTGCTGGGTAGTCAGCCCCCTTAAGCTGCTTGCGCAGATTCGATGGGAAGGCTGGCAAGTTCATCGCCAACTTTGGATTGCTGGGTGTTCCACCAGGAATCTTGTAGCCCTTTACATCCCAGCGCTGGACTGCCTCAGGGTTCTCGGAGATCCACTTCTTAGCGGCTGGCATGAGGTCATCTTCACTGGCAACAAGCTCGTCAATCAACCCAAGCTCCTTCGCCTTGGCAGCAGGGTGACGCTTGCCTTGAAGAAGCCACTGCATCAGGGCGTCGGTGATGCCAAGCATGCGGACGGAGCGAACCACTCCACCGCAGCCGGGCAGCAGACCGAGCTGCACCTCTGGGAATCCAAGCTGAACAGCACGTGAATCAACGGCAACCCGATAGTGGGTCGCGAGCGCAATCTCAAGTCCGCCGCCGAGCGCGGCGCCGTTGATTGCAGCGACAACCGGAACGCCAAGCGTCTCAAGCCGGCGCAGCTGGCTCTTCAACTCACGAACCATCTCCTCAAGCTCGCCAGCCTGCTCAGGCTTGGCTTCCTTGAGGTCATTGAGGTCGCCTCCGGCGAAGAACGTGCTCTTCGCAGAGACAAGGACAACGCCCTTGATGTTCTCCTTTTCAGCCTCAAGGCGGTCAACGGTCGCTGCCATTGACTCGCCGTAGTCGCGGTTCATCGTGTTTGCCGACTGGTTGGGATCGTCAAGCGTCAGGACTACGACGCCATCTGAGTCTTGGTCCCAGCGGATTGTCTTGCTTTCAGCCATATTTAGATCGCCTCCACGATGGTTGCGATGCCCATGCCGCCGCCGACGCAGAGCGTCGCGAGGCCATACTTGCCACCAGTGCGATGAAGCTCATCAATCATCGTTCCGAGGATCATCGCTCCGGTTGCCCCAAGCGGGTGTCCCATTGCGATTGAACCACCGTTGACGTTGACCTTTTCCATGTCAAGGCCCATGTCCCTCACGAAGCGCAATACAACAGCTGCAAATGCTTCGTTGATTTCAACTAGGTCAAGGTCCTCAACCGTCAGGCCAGCCTTTGCGAGTGCCTTCTTGGCGGCTGGTGCTGGACCGGTGAGCATGATCGTTGGGTCTGCACCGGACAGCGCCGTGGCGAGAATTCGCGCACGAGGCTTAAGTCCGAGCTTGTCGCCGGTCGCTTCGTTCCCGATTGCAACCAATGCTGCTCCATCGACGATTCCCGATGAGTTACCGGGGGTATGGACATGGTTGATCTTCTCGACCCAGTGGTACTTCTGAAGTGCAACAGCGTCGAAGCCACCCATCTCGCCCATCGCCGCAAATGATGGCTTCAAGCCACCGAGAGTCTCGGCTGTCGTACCGGCGCGGATGAACTCATCGTTGTCAAGTACAACCTGGTCGTTGATGTCCTTAACCGGAATCACCGAGTTAGCGAAGCGACCCTCAGCCTGCGCTGCCGATGCGCGCTCCTGCGAACGCACGGCGTAAGCATCAACGTCATCGCGCGAGAAGCCTTCGATCGTTGCGATCAGGTCCGCGCTTACTCCCTGCGGAACGAATGAGGTGTCGTAGTTGGTCTCGGGATCCATTGCCCAAGCACCGCCATCGGTACCCATTGGCAGCCGTGACATTGACTCGACGCCGCCGGCGAAGACAAGATCCTCCCAGCCCGAAGCGACCTTCTGAGCAGCGACATTTACTGCTTCAAGTCCTGACGCGCAGAAGCGATTCAGCTGAACGCCAGCAACGGTGTCAGGCAAACCAGCCTTGATCGCTGCAGTCTTGGCAATGTCTGCGCCCTGATCACCAACAGGGGTGACGCAGCCGAGCACGACGTCGTCAACGAGGTTCGGGTCAAGCTGATCGTTGCGGATCAGCATCTCGTGCATTAGGCCGACGACAAGGTCGACCGGCTTGGTTCCGTGCAATGAACCATTTGATTTGCCCTTGCCGCGAGGTGTGCGGATCGCGTCGAAGACGAGTGCGTCAGTGCTTCCCATGCTGATGCTCCTGATGTCGTATTGACTGGTGAGTCAATGGTACATACGCGGCCAGCCGACCGCGATCCGATCAGTCTGGTCATTAGAGGCTGAGCTAGTCAGACTTGCCGCGCATCGCCGACACGACCCATGCGATGAATACAGCCTGGAATGGCAGTCGGGCAAATAGTGCCTTTTCGCCGCCCGGAACCGCAGGGAACTGCTCGGCGTTGAGTGCCATGTTCAAATTTGCGGGAAATACCGCCAGAAGAGTGGCGATTAGCCACCAGCCTGCGGGGCGACGCACGCGAGGACTCGGACAGATAAGTGCTGCCCCGCCCGCGATCTCAGCTACACCACTTGCGTAGTTCATCGCCTCGTGGGCCGGCAGCCACTCAGGCATCATCTGCAGGTAGAAGCGTGGCTTTACGAAGTGCATCGCCCCAGCGAAGATGAAGAATGGGCCGCAGAGAAACCTAATCAGTCGCATAAGCTGATCCTACAGCCGATGCCAAAGATCGGGGAGACAGGATTTGAACCTGCGACCGCCCGGCCCCCAGCCGGGTGCGCTACCAGACTGCGCCACTCCCCGCGGTGGCAAGCAGCAGCCACACGAGGCGCAATATTACCTGCGCTGCTCAGTCGGCACGAGGCCATCCTGATGGCCGGTACTCGGCGGCGGCCATGAGCCATGCCAGTTGTCTAGCGCGCCATCAAGACTGATTGTCGTTCCTGACATCGCTCGCCCAAGTGGCCCGACCAGCAGGCTAATCAGCGCGCCATAGTCGGCGACCTCACCAAGACGCTGGAGTGGAACCGTTTCGGCTGCAGTCCGCCAGATCGGCTCCGGATACTTCTTAAGTGATTCGGTTGCAAATCGGCCAAGAGCGACTGAGACAAGGCTGACTCCATCAGTCGCCCAGCGGCTAGCCAAGTCGGCCGTTATTGCTTCGACTGCTGCTCGCGCGGCTCCAGTATGTGCCATGCCAGGCATACCTTGATGCGGGGAAACGGTCGTGTTGACAATCGTTCCGGCTGCGGCTGGGCGCATAGCCAGCTCATAGGCCACCTCACACATCCTCAGTGTCCCTTCGACATTCAGCCTTCTGACCGCTGAAAACCCATTTGTGCTGACTCCTTCGGCTGGCGCCCAAAACTGTCCGCCCGCGTTGTTCAGCAGCAGGTCAAGGCGACCATGTCGCTCAAGTGCGGATCCGATGATCGCCTCAGCGCCCTCGTCCTCGCGGATGTCAGCAACCACATATGAGGATCGTTCGCCGAGCGCTTCGGCGGCTTCGCTGAGAACTTCCTGCCTGCGCCCGGCGATAACGACATTGGCTCCTGCCGAAACCAATTCGCTCGCGGCAGCAAAGCCAAGGTTTGTACCGCCACCGGTTACGACCGCAACGCGGCCGCTCAGAGAACCAGCGCTGACCACCCCCGGCTGGCTCACAGTTGGGCTCGATTCAGCGCTCGTGCTCCGCTAGTTCCCATTCGCCAAGTCTAGGTGTACTTCCTCACAACCGCATCACATTTATTCACGGTGATCAACCGACTCTTAGGTATTTCTCATCTAGCGTCGAAACAATCACCTACAACCACCCTGCCATCAAAGGAATTACCTGTGAACGAAGTATTTGGTCTGCCCGCGCATCCGCTGATTGTTCATGCACCGGTTGTACTTCTGCCACTCGCATTAGTTGGCGTGATCGTGATCCTGATTAGGCCAAGCTGGCGTCCGGCGTTGATCTTCCCTACGGCCGCAATTGGGATCATCGGCGCGTTCGGGGCAATCCTTGCCGCCCAGAGTGGCGAGTGGCTCCAGCAGCGAGTCAGAGAAACTCAGACCGTAAGCGACCACCAGCAGTTGGGCGAGATGGCTCGCAACCTGTCGATCCTCTTTGCCGGCATGCTCTTCCTCTGGGCGCTCCGCGAACTTGTTATTGAACGCAAATGGTTTGCCAAGACTCCACTCCCTAAACTGTTTGCTCCTAAGTGGACGGCTACCGCGATTGCCATCCTGACGCTGCTGATTGGCGGTCTTACGACTGCCTGGGTAGTTCAGGCTGGGCACTCAGGTGCCAAAGCTGCGTGGAAGGGAAAGCTGATCCCCGTGCGAGACACTCGCCCTGAGTCAGGCTAGAACGGCGGCGGATAGCGGGGGACCCAGGAATCGAACCTGGCGTTGCGGTTTTGGAGACCACCGTGTTACCGATACACCAGTCCCCCAGTGCTGCGCAGATGCTACCCGGCTTGGCGCCAGCCGTCAGGACCGGGGCAGTGTTGACTTAAGTCGCGAGAGACCGGCGGCATCCAATACGCGCCGCGCCTCATCAAGTGAGCTCTGCTGTTTGGCGGCTCTTGCAGCCTTTGCTTCCCTGACGGCAGCTGCATCGGCAGCCGCGCCCGTCAGGCTATTGCCAACAGAGGTATAGGGCCCAGACTGATTCTCGATTCCCTTGCGAGAGTCGGAACCAGAGCCCGGGCAGCCTCCAAATGGATCGCAGTACTGGTCGGCGCCAGAGTTAGCGATTGCAGCCGCAGGGCTGAGAGCAACAATCAGGACTGAAAGCAGCAGCGCGGCTCGACGGTTGATGGCAACTTTTTTCATCCCATTTAACGGTAGCGGGTCGAACAGCAATCTTCCAATCGAAACGGCAACTTGCACAGGGTTGTAATCTCGTCCCTATGGAGACCGGCCCTACCGTGACCCATCCGAATCGTGACAAGCCTGAGTCGCAGAGCGCTCGCATGGCCGTTCTTGCCCTGCTCGTAATCTCAATTCTGCTGATGGCCATAATTCTGTTCGGTGGCTGGTCCGTTCTCGAAGGTCAAGTAGCGGTTTCCTTCGCCTATATCTTGATCTATGCCGTACTCGCCTGGCGTGTTTCAGGTTGGGCGCGCGGCCCACTGGCAGTTGGCTCAGCGCTGGCAATGATCCTCGCGATCTTCTGCGCGATAGCTGCACCAACTTGGGCTGACCGCGAGGGAAGCGGCTACTCAGCTGCCGAATCAGTCTTTGGCACGGCAGGCCTTTCAGCCGGGTTGCTGGGAATATTTACGATGCTTCTCGCAGTGGTTCAGATCGTGCTAATTGCAGCGTGCCTCCGGGCATTCCGCCAGGAATGGCAGGTGGAGCTGGAAGTAGCCGAACCGAGCAGCGAGCAGTTGCCGATGCCTGGGGCTGCGTAAGCAACCTCGGGCTAAACCGGCAGCCGGCAGATCCAAAGCGGCGGTGGCGGAATGGCAGACGCGGCGGACTCAAAATCCGCTGCCCGCAAGGGCGTGTGGGTTCGACTCCCACCCGCCGCACTGGATCAACCAACTAGAGGCCGGACGAGGACTAGTAAATCGGTGTGGACGGCCACTCAGGTGGCTCAACCTCGTAGCCAAAGGCTGCAGCTAGCGGTACGCAAAGTCCAGCTGGTGCGGCAACAAGCCCGGCTGGCCAGCCATCGTGCGACGGAAGCGTCCTTGTTTCAAGGCCAGCTGAACGGCAGACCAAGCCGGCCGCTGATACATCCCAGACTCGACCTCCATGCTCTAAGTAAGCATCAACACGACCGATCGCAGCCCAGCAGAGGTCCAGTGCAGCGGAGCCGCCTCGCCGGATATCGCGGACTCTCTCGATCAGATCAACAAAGACCTCACCCTGCAGCGCACGCACTGGCGCCTCATAGCTGAACCCGGTTGCTAACAGCACGCCATCAAGCGGATCAGCGGCAGGCTGATGTGCTCCCCGAACAGCAATCGGGCTTCCATTCAGCATCGCGGGCTGCCCCCTAACAGCAGAGAACTCCTCGTTACGGGACGGATCGAGGACAACGCCCACCAGCGGGCCGCTTTCGTCTTCAACTGCAACCGAAACACACCATTGAGGTATCCCGTAGAGGTAGTTGACCGTTCCATCAAGTGGATCGATCACCCACCTGAGGCCCGAGCTGCCGCTTACAGCCTCGCCCTCTTCGCCAACAATGGCATCAAGCGGCCGCTCGGCTTCGATGACCGCCCGAATCGCGATCTCCGCTGCTTCATCTGACTCGCTGACCGGATCGGTTTCCGACGACTTAAAGCGAACCGCGCCAGCACTACCTTCGCGACTAATGATCGCGTTGGCACCTGCTGCAGCTGCGCGGCGCGCAATAGCGATCAGGGCGTCGGGATCGGTCACGGAGTGAGGCTCGGACGCCGGTCCGCCCATGGCAGCTCGGCTTCAATCTGTGCCGAAATAGCAAACAGCAGTGGCTCGGAGTTGGCGGGGCCAACGATCTGAACAGCAAGTGGCACACCGTCGCGATCGAACCCAGCTGGAACGCTGACCGCTGGCTGGCCTGTCAGGTTCCATGGCGCAGCGAAGGGAGTGAAGCGCGCCACCCCATTGAAGGTCCACGTTGCACCACGCCCGGCGTACCTGCCGATCGGCAGCGGCTGCGCCGCTAGCCCAGGCGTGACGAGTAGGTCGTACTCACCGAACAACCTTCCGATTCCGGCTGTAATCCCTACCTCCGCCCGCATCGACCAGTCAAGCGCGCGATCACCAAATAGCCGCGATCCTCTAGCCATTGCCTTCGTTCGGGCTTCGAGCCGATCCGGATCTGCTGTCGCGGCGGCGTCCTTCGCAATCCCGCGCAAATAGCGGATCACGAAGGCCGGAATTGTTAGCCCATAGTTGGGGTCGCTCTGGCTGACCTTGTGGCCAAGCCGACCGAGTAGCGCAGCGATGTTAGAGACAGCCTGCTTCTGCTCATCACCGACGGGGCCTGGAATCGGTGGCTTAACTGAGGTTGCAATTCGGAGTCCAGCTGGCGGTGGCACCAGACATTCGCGATAGAGAGCCTCGCCTGCTGGGCGATCGGCGATCGCATCGAGGAAGATCGCCGCATCCTCAACGCTCCGCGCCAGCGGTCCGAATACAGAGAGACCAAACCAGGCATCTGTTTTCGGAGCAATTGGCACTCGGCCGCGCTGCGGCTTGATTCCGAACAGGCCGGCGCAGGCCGCAGGTATGCGAATCGACCCGCCCCCGTCACTTGCCAACGCAACGGGCACCATGCCCGCAGCAACCGCCGCAGCCGACCCACCACTTGAGCCACCGGGCGTAAGCGACGGATTCCACGGATTACGGGTAACGCCAAAGGCATCAGTCTCTGTGAATGGCCACTGCGTTAGCTCTGGGACATTTGTCTTGCCGACGAGGATCGCTCCCGCGCTTCGCAAACGCTTTACCAGTTCAGCGTCTTCACTCTTTGGAGTTTCCGTAGTCGCATTACTGCCGTAGCGAGTCGAATAGCCGGCAACATCAGTGTCGTCCTTGATCGCAACCGGCACGCCGTGCAGCGGACCTGAGTCAGAGCTGCGGCTTCTGTCTGCCTCTGCAGCAGCAGCCAGTGCCTCCTCTGGGGCAGTCACTCTGAATGCGTTGAGCAGACCATCGTGGCGTTTGATTCGATCTAGTGAGGCTTGGACTAGCTCGACAGACGAGATTGAACCCGCGGCCATCAGCTCGGCCTGCTTGGCAACTCCGGCGTATGCGAGATCTTCAGCGTCCATAGACCATTAGCCTACCTGCGAGTCGCTAGCGAGCGCTAGACGAATTGCGTCGAGAGACTCTGGATTCTCAGCGCTTGACATGTCACCGGGATCCTCGCCGATTGCCAGGGCGCGCACGGCGCGACGCAGAATCTTTGCGGAGCGAGTTCGCGGCAGTGCCTCAACCCTAATTACGCGTCCGGGCTTAAATGGCCTACCGAGCTGCTCAGCAACAAGTTCACGCAACTGTTCGGAAACATCGTCGCCCGCGACGTCGGTCGGCACCCAGAAACACCAGACGCTCTCCCCCTTCGTTGCATCCGGTACGCCAACGGTCGCAGCCTCAGCTACCGCCGGATGCGAGACGAGCACTGACTCGACCTCGGCAGGCCCGAGACGCTTGCCAGCGACATTGATCGCCTCATCGGATCGTCCGAGTAGGAACCACTCGCCATCGGCATCAATCTTCGCCCAGTCGCCATGGCGCCATATGCCCGGGTAGGTGCTCCAATACGACTCCAAGTAACGCTCACGGTCCCCCCAGACGCCGCGAGTCATCCCAGGCCACGGTTTCGTGCAGACGAGTTCGCCAACCTGACCGCGAATTGAGTTACCTGCCGGATCAAAGACTTCAACAGCCATGCCGAGCGCGGCGCCTCCTAGCGAGCAGGCCTTGAGCGGCTCGACCGGATATGGCGCGAGGAAGCAGGCACCAACCTCAGTTCCACCTGAAATATTGATGATCGGGACTCGATCGCGGCCAACCTCGTGGGCGAGCCAGCGGTATGGATCAGGGTTCCACGGCTCGCCGGTTGAACCAAGAATCCGCAGCTTGTTCAGCTGATGCCGCTCTGGCCATTGATCACCCTTCGGTATTAGCGCCCTAATCAGGGTTGGCGAAATCCCAAGAACTGCAACTCCGTGGCGCTCCGCCGTCGCCCAAACCCGGTCGGGCTCGGGAAAGTCAGGCGAGCCCTCCAACATCACCATCGCGGCGCCAAGCGAATGCGCTCCGACCATCGTGAGCGGGCCCATAATCCATCCCATGTCGGTGATCCATTGGAAGCGATCGCCAGCCCGAACATCAAGAGCATAGGCCGCTTCGCTTGCGATCTTGACTAGAAAGCCACCGTGGACATGGACGGCGCCCTTCGGCCGACCGGTCGTGCCTGAGGTGTAGGCAAGCATCCAAACATCCTCGGAATTTGTTTCGGCAGCCGTTGATCCATCAACACCTTTTCCAGCCTCAAGGAAATCTGCCCAACTGATATCGCGACCTTCGAGCATCTCGACCTCAGGCAGTCCCTCGCGTTCAAGCACTACAACGCGCTCAACACTCGGCGAATTTGCAACCGCCACGTCAAGGGTCGGCTTCAGAGCAATCGGTTTGCCGCGGCGCCATGAACCGCTTGCGGTAAGCACAAGCTTCACCTGAGCATCGTCGAACCGTGACTCGATGGCGCCGGCTGCGAAGCCTGAAAAGACGGGCAGGTATACGGCGCCAATCTTTGCGATTGCGTAGGCAGCGATGACTGCCTCAGCGATCATCGGCATAAAGACAGCAATCGCATCGCCAGGTCCTACTCCAGCTGCCCGCAACGCCGCACTTAGTTTGTCTACCTCTGCGGCCAGCTGCGCGTACGTCAACTCGACTGAACTGCCGTCCTCAGCCTCAGCTATCAGAGCAGTCCGTGCCGCCTCTTGCGGATCATCAAGCCAGCGGTCAACACAAGCGGAGGTTAGGTTGATCCGACCATCATCGAACCATCGCGTCCATTCGATTCCTGCTGAATCGTCAAATGTCCGCGTGTATGGCTTCGCAAACGGAATCTCAAGGTCATCAACGACGGCGTCCCAAAAGGCGGCCGGCTGCTCGACTGACAGCTCACGAAGCTCATCTATTTGGTCGCAGCCAAAGCGCCGCATTAGCCGGGCGACATTTGTCTGCTTTGCTTGCTCTGGGTCAGGTGTCCAGACGGCCTCTTCCATCAGCGAGCGATCCTACCGTTAGCGGCTGGGACAGCTATACCCGTGCGCTGGGGAATCAGTCGTCACGGCCGGGGCTGTTTGCCCCACTGCCGCCACTACCCGAGACCACAGCGCTATTGACCGGGTCGCTCGTTTTAGGGACTCTGTCAATTGTCACCTTGCCGTCAGGTCCGACCGTTCCCACTATCGGAGCCTGTTCGAGCGACGCTGAATTTGATGGCATTCGGCCGCCTTGGATCAGATCTGAACCAGCGGCCCTCGGCGTGCCCGGCAGCAGCGTTTCGGGGCTCGTCATGCGATCAACCAAGTAGGTAATGCTGACGGCGGCAAGCAACCCAAGTAAAGCAAACAGAATCGTCTTGGTGCGCGCAGAAGCCATCAATTAATCGTAGCCTGCGGCGCGCTCAAAGGCAGCACTTGACTGAGGGTGATTACCGCTCGAGCGCCACCACCATCACGGTTCTCGATCCGAACATCACCATCCTGCTCACGCAGCAACTGCCTCGCGATAGCTAAGCCGAGGCCGGTGCCTTGTGGCACCGAGATCCCAGCCGACCCTCTTCGGAAGCGCTCAAAGACCAGTTCCTCTTCGCCCTCAGCTAGACCAGGTCCCGAATCTAGAATCGAAATCTCTGAGCCTGCGACACCAATAGTTATCTCGCTGCCGGCCGGCGAGTAACGCACAGCGTTTTCGAATAGTGCGTCAATTGCCTTGTCGAGATCCCCTGGGCGACAGTAACCGTAGGCAGTTGCGGTTTCTGAGCTGTCATCTAGCTTAACTGCGAGCCCTGCCTCCTCAGCGATCAGACGCCATCGGCTTGCGGCAGCTAACGAGACAGTCTGGATGTCAAGCTTCTCAATCGTTTCACTGCTCTGACCAGCACGGCTGAGGAGCAGCAGGTCGTTGATAATTGCGCTGATCCGTTGATGCTCACTCAATGCTGCGTCTAACTCTTCGGAGACGTACTCAGAGACACCAACATCCTGCGCCTCCTCAATCCTGAGCCGCATCGCTGCCAGTGGTGTGCGCAGCTGGTGGGATGCATCGGCTACAAACTGTTTCTGATTCTCAAGAAGATGCACGAGGTCATCGGTCATTTCGTTGAATGCAAGTGCAAGCGTCTGCTGTTCAGACGATCCCTCAACTTCGGCGCGCGCATCAAGGTTGCCAGCGACGATCTCACGAGCCGTCTTCTCCAGCCGCTTAATCGGTCTTGAAAGTTGGCCGGCAATAACCCAACCTGCTGCGAGGCCAAGAGCGAGTACCAGCAGGCCGATTCCAACCAGAGTCAGCACCGAGCGGCGAATTGAATCGTTAACCGCCTTGACGGACTGGGTGATCCGCACGGCCCCAACCGTCTTGCCGAAGTGAGTGATTGGCACTGCGGTAGCTAGCAGATCCTCCTTGAGCGTCTTGCTATTTCGCTGCTGCTGCGCTGCCCGCCCACCAAGCGCAATCTTGATTTCCGGGCGCGACGAATAGTCAAGACCAATCGGACTGCCAGCGACGCTGTCAGCAATCACACGACCGTTCGTGCTTACGATCAGCACCCGTCCCTTCGTGGTTTGTGCAGCAGTCTTTGCCAACGCCGCGAGCTGCTGGTAATCGGGAGGATCAACCATGTCATTGGCACTGCCCGCTACGACCTCAGCCGAGGATCTCGCCTCACTCTGAACTTGGGAATCGAGCCTTCGCGCGATGTTGATGCCAAGCGGTACCTCAAGCGCCACGACTGCCAGCACGAGGATGTAGGCAAGCGCTACTAGGAGTCGTGTTCGGAGGCTCAGCCCGCGTCCAGTTCCTCAGGAGTTGCAAACCTGAACCCGACGCCCCTGACCGTATGGATGAAGTGCGGATTAGCTGGATCATCACCGAGCTTCCTGCGCAGCCAACCGATGTGGACGTCAAGCGTTTTTGTTGATCCAAACCAGTTCTCGTCCCAGACATCGGTCATCAATGCCTCGCGAGTAACGACCTTGCCGGAGTCCTTGACTAAGCGCATCAGCAGCGCATGTTCCTTACGCGAGAAGAGCAGTGGCTCGCCAGCAAGCGAAGCCGTATGAGCTGAGGGGTCGATGTGCAGGTTGCCGAAGTCGATCGGTTCAAGGATCTCAGCAGCTCCACCGCCGGTGGAGTGTCTGAGTAGAACATTCACCCGCAGCAGAAGCTCTTTTGCACTTATCTCGCCCTTCACTTGGAAGTCGTCCGCCCCAAGCTTAAAACCAAGTTCAATGTCCGATTCCGCTCCGCTTGCCGAGTAGAACATCACCGGAGGTGCACCGTGGCTCTTCAACTCGGCAGCGACAATAAATCCGCCCTGTGGATCGTCGGCCAAGCCAAGATCAAGGATCACGCAGTCCGGGACGATACGTTCAAGGATCGCTCGAGTTTCCTTTACGGAACGCGCCGTAATCGTCTGGAGACCGTTGCGCTCGAGAAAACGCACCAGCGGGTCGCTAATCGACGGATCGTCTTCAACGACCAGAACTGTCTTGATCTCTTCCCCCGGAAGTGCTCCCATACCTACAAAGCTAGCGCGCCTTCCGGCCCTGCGCTCTAGAGCAACAGCATCTGGGCCGATTTCCGACTCTCACAGTCCCCTTAGCTTTTTACTCAACAATGGGTTTCAGTTCGATTTGCGTTGCAGAGCGCGCTGCAAAGGTCCTTATCACTGCTCACCAATCGGGCACCGGGGCTACCAAGGAGAAACTGATGATCAAGGCAAAGACAACAATTGCAGCCGGAGCCAGTCTGCTGACAGTCGGCGCAGTCGGAGCAGTTGGCATAACCGCCGCAGAGAACGCCGCATCAACGGCAAAGCCAGTCAAGCCGATTATTCAGACCGAAGTTCAAACGATTCGCCGAACCGTCCACATCAAGCCAAAGGCAGCGGCCGCAGCCGTCGCAGCAGCAAGAGCTTCGGCCGGAGCAAGCGGTGGCACAACCTACGCAGCTAGTTCGCCGGCTCAGCCAACCTCGTCACCTAGCTACTCGCGCGTCAGCTCGAGCCCAGCAACGTCATCCGCCCCAACAGTCAGCACACACAGCAGTGCCGGTGGCGCCAAGGGTGAATCTGAAAGTGGCGACGATGCAGGCAAGAACCAAGACTCCGAAAACTCAAACGACAGCAAGGAACACGAAAGCAATGACTAGCCCTACGCCCCCAGCAGCACAACGCAAGCGGATCGGTCCGAAGCCGGTCTTTCTTACCGGCTTCGTGACATTCCTCGCTGTGCTCGTACTAATCGGCTACCAAGTTGCCCAGGGCAAGGACCCCTCCCTTGGCCACGGCCCACAGAACAAAAGCCCAAAGGTTGTTCACCGCGTAATCAAACGGACCGTGATTACGAAGGTCTATGACCCGGCACCGACCTACAGCAGCGGCTACTCAAGCGGCTATTCAGGCGGATCAACCGGCAGCAGCTACTCAGGTGGAGGCTCATCGGGTGGATATTCAGCACCCTCATCCTCCGCACCTTCATACTCGGCGCCTTCGTACTCAGCCCCAGCGCCCGCACCGGCTCCAAGCGTGAGTACATCAAGCAGCGGTGGCTGAGGTACCGAGATGGCCCTGCCTGAAACAGACCTCCGCTTTCCAGCAATGGGTTGCGCAATGCGACTACTGGTTGGCCCGCCCGCCGACGGTGACGGCATCGGCAGCGAGCAGACGGCCTCAAAGGCACGCGAGCTGCTTGAGAGTTTTGGAAGCAGACTCTCCCGCTTCGAGCCGGAAAGCGAGCTCGTCCAGCTAAACAGCGACCTGCGTGAGACGGTTGCAGTCTCTCCGCTAATGGTTTCAATGGTTGGCGCCGCACTGTGGGCGGCGAAACGCACCGATGGCCTGCTTGACCCAACACTCGTTGATGATTTGGAGCGCGCTGGTTACGCAACATCTCGTCGCTCCAGCCCATCAGCGCCGCTTGCAGACGCGATCCTTCGCGCCCCAAAGCGCCGACCGGCATCACCACGTACTGAAAGCGCCTGGCAGCAGATCGTGATCGACGATCAAGCTGGAACGGTCACTCGCCCAGCAGGCGTAAGAATTGACTCGGGTGGCGTTGGCAAGGGCCTCGCAGCCGATGCTGTCGCCAGCCTGCTCGCCGACCGCGAGCGCTTCTGCGTTGACACATCTGGCGACCTACGAATCGGCGGAAGAGATGCCATTGCCGACCCGTATCACATCAACATCGAAGATCCATTTGGCGGCGAGCCATTGCTGACAATTCGAATTGGTGAGGGTGCTATTGCAACTTCCGGGATTGACTCGCGTCTCTGGGAGGTAGCCGGTGGAGGCTTCGCCCACCACCTGATCGATCCCTCGACAGGCGCCCCGGCATGGACCGGCATCGTCCAGGCAACAGCCCTCGCACCAACCGCACTTGAAGCCGAGACCCTCTCGAAGCAAGCACTGCTTTCGGGGCCGGATCGTGCTGTCTCAATCCTTGAACCGTACGGCGGCGTGATCGTCTTCGATGACGCCCACGCTGAGGCGGTCGGCCCGGTCGCCGAGCTCGTCTCAAGCCGCGGTTTTACCGTGACCAATCCAAGCCCGAAGGCAATCGCATGAACCCCCTAGTCGCTGCAGTCAACAATCCTGACCCAGTCCAGTACGGCTGGTGGCTGGTCAGTCGCGCCGCTGGCGTCACGGCCCTGCTGTTCGTTACAGCCTCGACCGTCCTTGGTCTGGTGATGGCGAGCGGAATCATTCAGCGACGCGGTCTCAAAGCGAAGCTGATGCCAGCGCACGAGTACATCGCTCTGTTCAGTGTGATCGCAATCGTCGTCCACGGACTCAGCCTGCTTGGCGATAAGTGGCTTCACCCTGGTATCGCTGGTATCGCAATCCCGCTTAATATTTCGTACCGGCCAGTCTGGGTCGCAATCGGAATCATCGCTGGCTACGCAACCTTCCTGCTGGCACTCTCTTTCTACGCGCGCAGCTTTATCGGCGTGAAGCGTTGGCGGATGATGCACCGATTCATCGTTGTCGTATGGGTGATGGGCGTAGTTCACGCGCTGGGAGCCGGTACCGATGGCTCGACGCTCTGGCTTCGTGTCTTGGTGATGGCAAGTGTCGCACCAGCAATGTTCCTGACGCTCTACCGCTGGTTACCCGAAGGACAGCGGAATAAGGACATAACCGCTCCTGACACGCACGGTGGGACGGTTGTAATCCATCCGCATGAATCCCACGAAGATGCCGAGCGACGCAGGCGTCAAGCTAAACGCCACGAATCACGCAAGCGGATACCGCTGCCATCAACGCCGGTCGCAAGAGAGAAGATCACCATTCCCGCTCCTCCAAAGACAACGGAACACTCAAAATGAGCCAGACCGTCGTTGTCGGCGGAGGCCTCGCAGCCCAGCGGTTTATAGAGACCTACCGTCGCGAAGGAGGCGAAGACCCGATCACTCTGATCTCCGCCGAGCAGGAGCGACCGTATGATCGCCCGCCACTCTCCAAGGCGTCACTCGGCGACTCAAGCCTCTCGACCCACTTCCGTTCAGAGGACTGGTACCGAGATAACAATGTTGAGCTAATCCTTGGCGACGAAGCGATCTCGCTTGACTCCGACTCAAAGCTCCTAGCTCTTGCCTCCGGGCGAACTCAAAGTTACGATCGACTGCTGATCGCAACCGGCGGTCAGGCGCGAATGATCCCCGGCTTTGATCGATTCGAAAATAGTCATACGCTGCGTAATGCGGATGACTCACGACGGCTAAGCGCTGCGCTTCAACCAGGCACCAAGATCGCGATCATCGGCGCCGGCTTCATCGGCTTGGAGGTGGCCTCCACCGCCGTGTCGCTCGGGGCCATCCCGACCGTGGTTGAGGCTGAACCGATTCCGCTGCGTGGACTACTTGGCGAGCAACTCGGTGAATGGCTCGCCGACTGGCATAGCAATCAAGGAGTTGAAGTGATCTGCGGAGTTGGCGTATCTGAGGTGCTGGGCGAGGGTCGCGCAGAGGCGATCCAACTTGCCGACGGCACTCGAATCGAGCTTGACGAGCTGCTTGTTGCCGTTGGCGCTAAGCCATCCGTCGACTGGCTCGATGGAAGCGGACTTGAGATTGATGGTGGAATCCTCTGCGCCGCGGACGGCCGAACAGAGATTGACGGAGTTTGGGCTGCCGGTGATGCAGCTAGTCCTTGGAGCGCGACCGACAACCAACATCGGCGCGCCGAACACTGGGAGGCAGCGGCAGCGCAGGGTCGGGCGGCAGCTCGCTCAGTGCTCGGCCTTGACCACAAAGCTGGACCATTGACATCTTTTTGGTCTGACATGCACGGCGTCAGACTTCAGCACTTCGGTCATCCCGGTGAAGCAGACCGAATAGCGATCGATGGCGACCTTCAGTCATCTGACTTCGAGGCAATCTGGTACAGCGGCGAGACCCCGGTCGCGGCGCTCGCAGTTGGCCGCCCACGCTCGCTACCCAAACTCCGAAAACTGTTCACTGAAACAGCCACAAACACCCCAACCTGAAGGAACCCAACGAATGAGCTACCGCCCTGTAATTGACGAATCCGCCTGCGCCGCGCACGGCGACTGCGTTGAGGTCGCACCGACCGTATTCAGAATGGATGACATCGCTGTCGTCATCGGCACCGCTCCAGATGATGTGATTCTAGCCGCGGCAGAGTCCTGCCCATCGGTTGCGATCAGCGTCATTGATGATGCCACTGGGCAGCAGGTTTACCCCTAGCGATCACCGCCGCGACTAGCGTCGTCAACCCTGTAAACAGGTCATTGTCAGAAGCGCTTGCAGCTGCAAGGGCGTCTGAATCAGACCGGCGGAACTGAGCGCCGGCGTGGAGCCCGCAACCTTGTGCGGCGCTCTGCGAGCGCGAAACGCTTGATCAGATCGTCTCGGAGATCGTCTGGCTCGACGATCGCATCAATGACCATCTCTGACGCAAGTCGCAGCAGGTCAATGTCAGCCGCGTACTCCTCCCGTAACTCAGCTGTTACACGCTCACGCTCATCATCATCCTCAATCGCCTGAAGGCGGTTGAGGTGTACCGCATTGACGGCCGCCTGCGGTCCCATAACGGCGATCGAGGCTCCCGGTAGCGCAACTACAGAGTCAGGCTCAAACGCTGGCCCAGCCATCGCGTAGAGGCCAGCCCCGTATGCCTTCCTGACAATCACCGAGATCTTAGGAACGGTTGCTTCGCTCAGTGCAGCAATCATCTTTGCGCCGTGACGAATAATGCCTTCGCGCTCGACCTTCGTGCCGATCATGAAACCTGGGACATCGGCAAGGAACAGAATCGGCAGGCCAAATGCATCGCAGAGTGTGATGTGCCGCGCAGCCTTGTCGGCCGAATTAACGAACAGAACACCGCCCTTGACCTTTGGCTGATTGGCAACGATTCCGATTGGCTTGCCATCCAACCTTGCGAAACCGACAATCAGCTCCTTTGCCCAACGCGCGTGAATCTCATGGAAGGACCCCGCATCAATCAGGGCACCGAGTGCTGCGTGAATGTCGAACGGCTGATTTTCGTCGGCGGGGATCACGCCATCAAGTGAGTCAAGCTCTGGGCTAAGCGGTTCAGCTAGTGGTGCATCCTCCGCGCAGGAGGTTGGTAGGTAAGAGAGATGACGGCGCGCGACCTCAATCCCCTCCGAATCGCTCTTGACCAGCACATGGCCACAACCGGAAACAGCGGTGTGCATCCTTGCGCCGCCCATCTCCTCAAGCGTCACCTTCTCGCCGATCACCATCTCCGCCATCCTCGGCGAGCCGAGGTACATCGAAGCATTTCCCTCATGCATGATCACGATGTCGCAAAAGGCGGGGATATAAGCGCCGCCTGCGGCACTCGGCCCAAATAGAACGCATACCTGCGGAACGACACCGGAGAGCTCAACCTGGTTGTAGAAGATGCGACCTGCACCGCGGCGACCGGGGAACATCTTCACCTGATCGGTGATTCTTGCGCCAGCCGAATCAACTAGGTAGACGATCGGGATTCTGCGTTCCAGCGCTCGCTCCTGGATCCTGAGGATCTTTTCGACGGTCTTGGCACCCCATGAGCCAGCCTTGACGGTCGGGTCATTGGCCATGACCGCTACCGGCCTGCCATCGACGGTCCCGATTCCGGTTACGACACCGTCAGCGCCGAGCCCATCGCTCTCCCAGTTCGCGAGCAGCGCATCTTCGCTAAAAGACCCGGAATCGAGTAGCAACGCGACTCGCTCGCGCACCGGCAGGCGATCCTGCTGCAGGGCCTTCTCGCGATGTCGCTCTGGACCGCCAGCGAGTGACCGGGCGATCGCCTCGTGAAAGGTGTTGTCCTGACTCATGACATGGGAGCCTAACCATCAAACGCATACGGGATCAGCGGCGGTAGGCTGATGAGCATGGGATTGATAAGAACTGAAGACAGCGGCGCACTGCGCAGAATCGTGTTTGACCGAGCCGACAAGCGCAACGCGATGAATATGGAACTGATCGGCGACCTTGATGCCGCACTGCTAGCCGCTCAGAATGATCCACGAGTGCGCTGTGTGGTTATCAGTGGTGATGGCCCAATGTTTTCGGCTGGCATTGATGTTGATCTGCTCAATGATTTCTCGGCTGGTCTCTCCGGACTGCGCCCCTCCCGCGAAGCGATGATCCGCGCCTTCAACCGCTGTGAGGAGATGACAAAGCCGGTCATAGCCGAAGTCCATGGAGCAGCAATCGGCGCTGCGATGGAGTTGGCCCTCGCCTGCGACATGCGCATCTCTAGCGATGAGGCCGTCTGGAGCCTGCCTGAGACGAAGATTGGCTTGATCCCCGATGTTGGTGGCTCGACGAGACTGCCGGCGATCGTCGGACTTGGCCGTGCCAAGGAATTGATCATGACCGGCAAGTTCATTAATGGCGAACAGGCCGAGCGAATCGGGCTTGCCAATAAATCTGTACCAGCCGGCCAGCTTGCGGAGACAACTCAAGCCCTCGTCGACGAGCTGCTTGCCTGTGCGCCGGTTGCAGTTGGCCTTGCGAAGCGCGTGCTTGACTCAGTCGCCAAGCCCAGCCTCGCGCTCAACCTTGAACATGAGGTGACCGCTCAGACTGTCTGTGCGGCGACTGAAGACTTCCGCGAGGGCGCGAGTGCAGTTGTCGAGCGCCGCCCACCGGTATTCAAGGGTTCCTGAACGCAGTGCGCGCAGTCGTAATTACGAAGGCTGGCGGACCCGAAGTTCTCAAGGTTGAGGAACGGCCAGACCCAAAGGTCGGCCCCGGTCAGGTCAAGATCACAGTCGCTGCCGCCGGCGTAAATTTCGCCGACACGATGGCCCGCGCCGGCCTCTACGAGGACGCTCCACCACTACCAGCCATCGTCGGCTACGAAGTTGCCGGAACGGTCCTTGACATCGGCGAAGGCGTCGATTCACAGCTCGTACGACCCGGTTCAAGGGTTATGGCTGGCACACGCTTCGGTGGTTACGCCGAGCACGTTGTCGTACCTGCTGCAGACGTGATTGCGCTGCCAGAGCACCTCAGCTTCGAACAAGGCGCTGCGATTCCCGTCAACTATGCAACAGCCTGGGCTGGGCTGCTCGGCTTTGGCTCACTTCAGAAGGGCGAGCGGGTGCTTCTGCAGGCGGCTGCGGGCGGGGTTGGGATCGCAGCTACACAGATCGCCAAGCATGTCGGAGCCGAGGTTTGGGGTACGGCATCTCCGAGCAAACATGATGCGATTCGCGCACAGGGCGTTGACCACCCGCTCGACTACACACGCGACGGTTGGGAGCGAGACCTTCCGCCAATTGATCTAGTTATGGATGCAATTGGTGGCGAGTCGTTCTCCCGCAGCTACCGGTTACTGCGGCCCGGTGGCCGACTGATCGCATTCGGAGCGTCAAGCGTCCTACAAGGTGAGCGGCGTAATCTCGCCAAGGCGCTTCCACAGGCCGTTCGGATGCTGCGCGGCTTCAACTTGATTAAGCAGATGGGCGAAAGCAAGGCTGTTATTGGCCTGAACATGCTCCGTCTCTGGGACGACCGTGGCAGCCTCGCGCCTTGGATCAACCCACTCGAGGCACTGATCGACTCCGGTGTGCTCAAACCGGTTGTTAGTGATGTCGTCGAGTTCGAGAATGCGCCTGAAGCACATCGAATCATCGCCGAGCGGCGCAACATCGGGAAAGTTGTCCTAGTCCCGTGACGCGATGCGCCGGGACGATCTTCACTGCCAGTCGATAGGCCCCGCAGATAGCGTGTGGCTGCCTAGCGGCCTGCCAAGCTGGGAGGCAACAGTTTCTACAGCCGAAAGCAGGAGATTGAGGTCGACTCCAGTTGAGATCCCCATCTCCTCGACCATAGATACGAGATCTTCGGTCGCGATATTCCCGGTCGCACCGGCCGGCACTGGGCAGCCGCCGAGCTCTCCGAAGCTTGACTCAAAGGAATCAACTCCCACCTCAAGTGCTGCGAGTACATTTGCCAGCCCTTGACCGCGCGTGTTGTGGAAGTGAGCGGTCAGCTCGATCTCAGGCAGTGCCTTCCTCGCAACGCTGAAGAAGTCCTTGACCTGTGTGGGATTTGCCATCCCTGTCGTATCGCCGAAACCAATCTCTACGGCTCCAGCCTCGGCAAGGCGCGAGGCGATCTCAACAACTCTGTCAACCGGCACCCTGCCCTCGTATGGGCAGCCAAACGAAGTTGAGATAACAGCCTCACACCTGAGCCCTTCGTCGCCAGCCCTGGCGAGAGTCGAAGCCGCACCAACAATTGATTCCTCAACAGAGCGGTTGACATTGCGCCAATTGTGCTGCTCTGAAGCAGAGAGAAACACATTCACCTCATCAAAACGGTCGCGTCGCTCGAGCGCTCGCTCAAGCCCCTTCAGGTTCGGAACCAGAACCGAAACTGAAACCCCGTCGGGGATTGACATCCCGTCTAGGACGGCATCCGCATCACTTAACTGCGGGATCACATCAGCACGAACAAAGCTCGTAACCTCAATTCGCTTCAGCCCCGTGCGCGCAAGCTGATTGATCAGGTCAATCTTAACTCCGGTTGGAATGACCTCCGGCTCATTCTGAAAGCCATCGCGAGGCCCGACCTCTCGGACCTTGATCGAAGTAGGTAGTGGAGATGTCACCACATCGACAGGCCGCCGCTGATGTTCAGCGTCTGGCCCGTTACGTAGGAGGCATCGCCACTAGCGAGGTAGGCGATCCCAGCCGCAACCTCATCTGCTTCCCCGGCTCGTTTCATAACGGTTGCTTCAACCATTCCCTGCTTGAGTCGCTTGCCAACATCGCCGTAGATTTCCACTGCGGCGTTGAGCAGAGGCGTTTCGATTGGTCCTGGCGCAATCGCATTGCATCGCACCGAGTAGCGAGCGCCCTCTTTCGCTATTGCCTTTGTGAAGCCGATCACTCCCGCCTTGGCAGCACTGTACGAGGCACTTCCGACCGAACCAACACGGCCAGCCTCGCTGGCGACATTGACGATTGACCCAGTCTTTCGCTCCTGCATCGAAGGCAGAACCGCATGTGTAACAGCCATCGTCCCGATCAGGTTGATGCCGATCACAACCTCCCACATCTCTGGGGTCGTGTTGATGAAGAAACCAAATAGATCTGTGCCGGCATTGTTGACGAGGACATCGATTGGGCCAATCGCATCAACCGCCGCCGCAACCCCTGAATTGACGGACTCAATATTGGCCACATCCATCGCCACTGCAAACCCGTCTAGGTCAGCAGCGAGCTGCTGAGCTTTTTCCAACTGAGTGTCGGCAAGGGCAACGCGGGCACCCTCGGCAGCCAGCCGCTGTGCGGTCGCAGCGCCGATCCCAGATGCCCCGCCGGTTATTAACACTGTGCGTCCCTCGAAGCGTTCCATTGCTAGAGCCTATACTGCGCGGCGATGGCGGAACCAGTTGCAATCATCGGTGGAAGCGGAGCGCTCGGCCTCGGCCTCGCTCGCAGGCTTGTCGCGGCCGGCGTAGATGTGACGATCGGCTCGCGCGATGCATCACGAGCAGCCCAAACTGCGGCCACCATCGTCGGCCAAGGTAAGGCGACTGGCCTCGCCAACCCTGATGCGGCAGCAGCAGCTGGGATTGTGATCCTTAGCGTTCCCTTCTCTTCGCAGGCAGCAACCCTTAAAGAGATCAAGGGATCACTCGCCGAGGGTGCAGTGATTGTTGACGCCACCGTCCCGCTTGCCACCAATGTCGGCGGAAGGCCAACCCAAACCCTCGGAGTCTGGGCTGGATCTGCGGCCCAACAGGCGGCCTCGCTAATCCCAGATGGTGTTGGCATTGTCGCCGGACTGCACACGGTCAGCGCTGACCTACTTGGCGATCTTGATCACGAACTTGATGAGGACGCCCTGCTCTGCGGAGACGACCGATCAGCAACGGCTCGCGTTGCAGCGGTCATTGATCTAATTCCCGGCCTGCGCTGCGTTGACTGCGGCAAGTTGGAGATGGCTCGGGTGACTGAACAGATGACCGCGCTGATGATCTCAATGAATATTCGCCACAAGGCGAGGACCGGAGTGACGATCACCGGACTTCCAGGCGCAGGCAGTTAAGCCTGTGGCTCGCGGGCCCGTAGTCGTTCTCGCTGGCGGCACCGGCGGCGCAAAGTTAGCTCGCGGGATGTTCGATCTAGTCGGTGAACGGCTTACGGTTGTCGCGAATACTGCCGACGACATTACGATTTACGGTGCCCGCGTCTGTCCCGACCCGGACCTAATCCTCTTCCACCTCTGTGACCGGATTGACGACCGCGGCTGGGGCCTCGATGGCGACAGCTTCAATGCGATGGACCAGCTAGCCGAGCTTGGCGCCGAAACATGGTTCCGACTCGGAGATCGCGATCTAGCGATCGGTATTGATCGCGCTCGCAGACTCTCGCAGGGTGAGCGCCTTACCGAGGCGACCGCTGCTCTGGCCGAATCACTTGGCGTTTCAGCCCAAGTTTTGCCGATGTGCGATGAACCGGTTGAAACACTCGTTACGGCCGGCGGCAAGCTGCGCCCGTTTCAGCAGTTCATGATCGTTGATGGCGCCAAGGGGCCAATCGAATCAGTCAGCTTCAATGGCATCGAGTCGGCCCGAATAACGCCCGAGGTACAGCGGGCGCTAAGCGATGCTGAGGCAATCGTGATCGGCCCATCTAACCCTTCGATTTCGATCGGTCCGATTCTTCGCGTGCCAGGGATGCAAGAGGCGATCAAGGCATCGACTGCTCCTGTGATCGCAGTTAGCCCGCTCGTCAAAGGTGCAGCAGTAAAGGGACCGACCGAGGAGTTCCTCGCTTGGGAGGGCGTTGAACTATCAGCCGACGGGATCGCCAACCACTATGCGGCGATTGCCGACGGTCTAATTGCTGACAGCGAGGCTTCTTCAATGGCAACACTGGTCACCGACCTGCTGATGGATGGACCTGACGGACGGCGGCGTCTCGCTCAAGAGACGCTTAGCTTCGCCGATCAACTCCGGCACGAATAGCCTGTCGTCGCGATGATCAGCTTTGCGATCCTGCCAATGAAGCGCTCGGTGATGGCCAAAAGCCGACTCGACGAGTACATACCTGACTCGCTGCGCCGCGCACTTGCCGAGGCGATGTTCACTGATGCACTGACCGCCCTTACCCGCTGCGACCTCATCAGCGCGAATCTCGTTGTAACAAGTGACGACCTTTTCATCAGAACCGCTGAAAGCCACGGCGCTACCGTGATCGATGATTCCGGCTCCGACAGCCACAGCAGCGCGGCGATGCTTGGCATCAAGGCCGCGTTGGAAGCGGGTGCCGATCGTGTCCTGCTGGTGCCCGGTGATTGCCCGCTGCTTGACCCGAAGGAGATCACTGACCTTCTTACGATTGAGTACGGGCGGCCATCATTTGTGATCGTTCCGGATCGGCACGGCGATGGGACCAATGCCCTGCTGATTGAGCCTCCGGATGCTGTCAGCCCAGCATTCGGCCCGGGTAGCCGTGCTCGTCACGAGGCTTTGGCAACAGATGCCGGAATCACGGCGAGGATCGAGTCGCTTGACTCACTTGCCCTTGATGTAGACACGCCTGCCGACCTAGCTGAACTTCGCGAGCGACTCTCCAACTCACATGGTGCCGCCGCGCATACGCGCGGGTTGCTTGCTCAGGCGACGCGAGCAGGCGCACTTGACTGACTTGGCTATTACTGCGCTCGAGGGAATACCCGAAGTGGTCGCCGGCGACGACCTCGCAGCAATAATCGCGAGGGCGGCTGACGCCAGCCAGCTTGAGATAACAGACGAAGATGTAATCGTCATTTCGCACAAGGTGGTCTCAAAGTCAGAGGGATCAGTGATCGACCTTCGCGCGATCAAGCCAGGCAAACAGGCTCTAGAAATTGCCGAGCGTCAGGGCCGCGACCCGCGGCATGTTCAGGTGATTCTCGATCAGAGCAGCGAGCTTCTTCGCGAGGAGCACGGCGTCCTAGTCTGCGTTACGCACCATGGACTTGTCTGCGCAAACGCTGGCACCGACCACTCGAATGTCCCCGACGAACAGTCGGTAGTCGTTCTGCCGGCTGACTCTGACCGCTCGGCGCGCTCCCTGCGCGCGTCGATAGCTGAGCTGACGGGCGCTCGACCGGCCGTATTGATCGCTGACTCATTCGGTCGCGCTTGGCGAGTCGGTCAGGTGGATGTAGCGATTGGTTGCGCAGGCCTTACAGCGCTCGATCAATGGGCTGGGCGTACCGATCGCTCACTTCGACCGCTCGCTGCGACGGCAATCGCGATCGCCGACGCTGCTGCGGGCGCAGCGGACCTTGCCCGAGCGAAAGACTCTGGTGAGCCCGTCGTACTGATCAAGGGGCTCAGCCGCTTCGTTACTGCTGAGGACGGACTCGGGGCAGCTGCTCTGCGGCGTCCAGCTGCGCAGGATCTGTTTCGGCGCTAGCTGCTCCGCTTAAACTGCGGCTGCCAGCGGCAGAGAATGCTCGGTAATTATCGAATAGAGCGTTGACCGCTCGGCAGCAGGACGCCCAGCTCGGTGAGCTGCGCCAATCAGGTCCTCTGGCAGAAGCGCCGTTCCATGCTCGCCACCGGCCATCCGCGTGATCGACTCCTCCATCAGCGTTCCGCCGAGATCATTAACTCCCCATCGCAGGGACTCAGTTGCCGCATCAAGCCCCATCTTCACCCAGCTTGCCTGCAGGTTCGGGATCGAAGAACCGAGCGCCACTCTGAACACCGCTGTGTGTCGAAGGTTGTCTTCAAGAGTCAGCGGCGTAATTCCATACGACCGTCCAAGCCGCGTCTGGTGTGGAACAAATGAAAGTGGGACAAATTCGGTGATACCACCGGTTCGCTGCTGGAGATCACGGATCACAGTCATGTGTCGCGCGAGGTCAGCCGGCGATTCAATGTGCCCGAACATCACAGTTGATGTTGAGCGCAATCCAACTGAATGCGCAGCCTCGATGATTTCAACCCAGCGGTCCGTAGGAAGCTTGTTCGGGCTAATTCGATTGCGAACCGCGTCGTCAAGAATCTCTGCCGCGGTGCCTGGGACAGACCCCAGCCCCGCTTCGCGGAGCTGTTCGAACGCTTCCGTCGGTGCAAGGCCTGAGACCGTGCAGATGTGATCAACCTCCATCGGCGAGTAGGCATGAAGATGCAGATCGGGAGCGACCTGCTTTGCCAGCCGTAACCAGCCGAGATAATCCTCGAGGCCCCAATCCGGGTGGATTCCAGACTGGATGCAGAGTTCGGTGGCACCCGCCGCGACTGCCTTGTTAATCCGTTCCGTGAACTGTTCGGGACCATATTCATAGGCCTCAGGAGAGCGCTGGCCCTTGCCAAATCCGCAAAACGCACAGCCAACCGTGCAGATGTTGCTGATATTGAGGTTGCGGTTGTTGACGAATGTGACCGTTTCCCCGCAGAGCTTCTCTCGCAACTCATCGGCGGCGAGTCTTATCTCCTCAACCGCATCGGGTCGGTTTTCTGCAAACAGCGCCGTCACTTCGCTTTCGCTGAGGCTGCGACCTGCCGAGGATGCGGCGAGTGCAGCACTGAGGTCGGAGCGCGACAGCGCTAGCTCTCCCCAAGCTGCTTCTCGAGGCATGAAGGTTGGGTGGTGCTTGGCAACCACGTCGATGACGCTGGCATCAACCCACTCGTCGGTAAGAAACCCAGTCTGTACGCAGAGGCGCTCAACCAGCGAATGTCCGTCACTGGCAAGGCGTCGTTGCACCCGGCTTGGTGATGGGAACGGATGCTCAGGCGAGATGTGGTCGCCGTTGGCAGACAGTCCGCCGAGGTCGTCAGCTCCAGCCTCAACCAGCTGAGGCCACCAGTCAGCAAGATTCGGGGGAACCTGAATCGCCACATCGGGCATCCGCTCACGTGTTGCTCGGACGAGCCCGACCATCTCATCGACTGACACAGCGCAGGCCCATTCAGGAGCGTCGAGGCTTGGGTGCGAGCCGATGCCTGTGCGCCAAAAGTCGTCAGCTGCCGCCTCAGCTATCTCAGCTGGTTCCTCTCCGTAGTAATGCCGGTGCGGCACGAAGTTCTGAAGGATGACCTCCTGGATATGGCCGTGGTTCGCGTGTACTTCAGCGATCGCGTCGAGAGCGTCGAGCCGTTCCTCAGGCGTTTCTCCAATGCCGACAAGAATTCCAGTGGTAAATGGAATCTTCAGCTCACCAGCGGCATTTAGCGTTGCCAAACGGACCGCCGGCGCCTTGCCTGGTGATCCAGCATGGACTGTCTCCATCAGCCGTTCTGATGTTGATTCCAGCATTAGCCCCTGAGAACCGGTCACCCGCCTGAGGCGCTCGAGGTCTCCGGCACTTAGTGGTCCAAGGTTGGTGTGAGGGATGATTCCTCGCGCTAGTGCCCGCTCGCAGGACCAGACGACGTAGTCAACGAAATCATTGTGGCCAAGGTTGTTGAGTGCCTTGAGGACGCCCGGGGTGCTATCC
>Ga0194058_10000024_pt1 | contig 43961 bp, 38 predicted proteins | sample SepL4417m_MetaG_FD_155490 | JGI IMG/M metagenome (GOLD analysis project Ga0194058, IMG submission 155490) | Anoxic zone freshwater microbial communities from boreal shield lake in IISD Experimental Lakes Area, Ontario, Canada - Sep2016-L442-17m | ecosystem: Environmental > Aquatic > Freshwater... | reverse complement strand
TCTCCCCTCCCTGCATGCGCTCGAAGTTCTTGAGCACAAAATCAACCCCCTGCTGAAGTGTGATCCAGAAACGCGTCATGCGTTCGTCCGTGATAGGCAGGGCGGTCGCCCCGTCCCGGATCAGCTTCTGAAAATGAGGCGCGACCGAGCCGCGAGAGCCAACCACGTTGCCATAGCGCACCACGGCAAAACGACAGCGATGCCCCCCGGTCATGTTATTGGCCGCAACAAAGAGCTTGTCCGACGCCAGCTTGGTGGCCCCATAGAGGTTGATCGGGTTGGCAGCCTTATCCGTAGATAAAGCGATGACTTTTTCCACATCGCACGTGATGGCCGCCTGGATGACATTTTCCGCGCCATGGATATTTGTCTTAATGCATTCCATGGGGTTATACTCGGCGATCGGCACATGCTTGATGGCCGCCGCATGGATGACGTAATCCACGCCCTTCATCACCTGCGTCATCCGCTCCTTGTCGCGCACATCGCCGATAAAATAGCGCATGCAGTTTCCGCTGAACTCCTGCGCCATCTGTGACTGCTTAAACTCGTCCCTGGAATAAATGATGATTTTGCGGGGAGCGGAATGCTGTAAGATCGTGCGGACATACTGCCTGCCGAATGAACCCGTTCCTCCGGTGATGAGGAAGGTCTTGTCTTTGAGCAGTGTGTAATCAGGCGTATGCATGGAGTTCATGGTGAGATAGCGTGTCGGGCGGACGGCACATCGGAGAGGTTTTTGCGGCGAGATTCCTGGAGGCAGGCTTAAGCGACCCGCCACTTGGAGGGGGCCAGCAACACGCCCTGCCCGGGCATCTTGCCGCTACCGTAGTAGTTAGACTCCAAGACGGTAAAATGAACGGCCCCGTTCACTCCATCGAGCAATTTGGCCCCTTTTGGCTGGGAATTTATGTAGTAATCGAGATGGTATAATCCAGGCATCAAGGCCAGCGCTTGAATTTCGCAAAGGAATTTCCCTGATTTGCGAAGGTCCCTCCCCAAGGAATCTCCTGTGACGTAATTGCTGATCGTGAAAAGGGGCACATCAAGATGTGACTTGATGACCAAGCCGAGTAGAATATTGGGAAACTTCAGGTCGTGGGGGTTCTCATACTCCATCTCCACAAAAAGACTCTCTCCCGGGATATGCGCATGAACTTCGGTGCCGTCTTTGGCCTTCAGTTTGATGTTTACAACATACACCTCCCCGGAGCCACTTCGATCGCGCCGCTCGCTGAGAGGCTCATTATGCTTCTCCATGCTGTCCGAGTAGAATTGGATGGCGTCCGTCTGAGTTCCTGCATATGCCACTTTTCCATTATTTAGCACGATCCCCTTGGTGCACAAACTTTCCACTGCCCCTGCGTTATGGCTAACAAAAAGAATTGTCCGTCCACCCTTCGCTGACTCGCCGATGGTGCCAAGGCATTTTTTCTGAAACTCCGCGTCGCCGACAGCAAGCACCTCATCAATAATAAGAATATCAGGCTCGAGGTGCGCTGCGACCGCAAAGGCAAGGCGAACGCTCATGCCGCTGGAATATCGTTTAACGGGAGTGTCAATAAATTCTTCGACTCCGGAGAATGCAACGATCTCATCAAACTTCGCTTTGATCATTTCTTTCGGCATTCCAAGAATTGAACCGTTCAGGTAGACGTTGTCCCGTCCGGTCAGTTCCGGATGGAATCCGGTTCCTACTTCCAAAAGGCTGGCAACCCGCCCTTTAATTCTTGCTGATCCTTCGGTGGGAGTCGTGATCCGGGACAAAATCTTCAACAAGGTTGATTTCCCTGAACCATTCCGGCCGATGACCCCGACGACATCGCCGTCCTCGATCTCCATGTCCACATTCCTGAGCGCCCAGATGACGCCCTCGCGCGCATGGGTCTCTCGCGCATCCACCATCGCATTGGGATCCGGGCGGCCGAGACATTTAGCAAAAAAACTATTGATGTCCCGAAAGAGGTAGCGCCGATTGAGCTCACCGAGTCGGTAGCGCTTGGAGAGGCCTTCAGTGGAAATGACGGGCATGGCAGAAAATCGAAAACTGGGAAATTAGAAATTCGAAATACGGAAGAAAGGAAATGGGGGAGAATGAGAAATCGAAAATTAGAAATCTGAAACAAGAGAGTGCAGACTGCTACTTCCTCTCTTTCGTTCGGCTGATCATGGAAGTCATTATGGCGATGATTTCGGATGCCTCGGTTTCCAGCGGCTGCGTCAGCGTGGCAGGAACCGCGCACTCTTCCCTGAGGAGTTCGAGCCAGAGCTGAGTTTCGTCGGCCTCTTGCAGACCACCGCCGATTTTCGATATGAATTCCTCATCTGAGCGAGCTCTCGACGCCTCCCTTGCATGAGCTGCAACGCTTGTGCCGGCACGAAGCATCTGCTTGCCACAAACCCTGACTTCCTCGCTTTCCCGTGGCAGCGATGTATAGAGCCGGATGACTCGCGCAGCAAACCGCTTCGTGCGCTCGCGAAACTCGTCAGTTAAACGCGAAGCCATTTATGGATTTCCAATTTCTGATTTCTCATTTCCGATTTTCCTCACACCGTATCCACGAAGTTGTTCTCGGCGGAATGGAAGGCCAGGAGGCCGGCTACGAGGATGACGAGCGTCATCGCCCATCCGACGAGTATCTGGGCCAGTGTGATGGCGGAGTTCCCAAAGAAGGCAAATCGAAAAGTCTCGATGACAGGAACCACCGGGTTCAAAAGGATGAGCCATTTCCATTCGGGAGGAACTGCCGAGAGGGGATAGACGATGCAGCTTCCATACATCCAGAGCTGGATGCCAAAGCCAAGCATCAGGGCAAAGTCTCTATAGCGCGTTGTCAGCGAGGTAATCAAACATCCGGCTCCCAGGCCAAGGAGTGCAAGCTGAACGATCACGAGGGGGGCAAGAAGAATGGTGAATGTCGGGTTCACCGTTTTAAAGCTCTCCCCGTAGTAAATATAGATGCCCACGAAGAGCAGAAATTGGATCGCAAAGCTCAAGAAGTTATTGATGATTCCCGCAATTGTCACGCTGAGGCGCGGAAAATATACTTTTCCGAATAATCCGGCATTTGCTGTGAAGGTCGAAGCCGATCGCGACAGTGTTGTGGAGAAAAACGTCCAGACCAAAACCCCGCTCATGAAGAAAAGCGACTGAGGTGCGCTGCCGGTGTCTATTTTTGCGATGCGTCCGAATATCACCGTGAAGACAAACGTCTGGATTAAAGGCGGGATAACAAACCACAGCGGGCCGAGGATCGTCTGCTTGTAGCTGCTGACGAAATCCCGTCGGACGAACAGCCCGATGAGCGAGCGATATTCCCACAGCTCCCTCCAGGGCAGAAGCTGCATTTGTGAGCGCGGCGAAATGAAGATTTCTGGTTTTGGTGAGGACATGGGGGAAAATTGGAAAGCCGGCAGTTTTCAGTCGGCAGTTGGCAGAGGGCGGAAGATCAGCAAGTGGGATGCGGGAATCTCAACCGGAGGCTCTCAGCAAGAAAGTTTTTAGCGCCGCATGCGACTAACTCTCCGGAGTTCGAAGCGGCTTCTGAAAAAATGTGTGAATTCCGCATTCCTTTTTCTCAGAACCCTGCCACCGGCCATCACGCTCGTCCGCTCCGGGTGCGACAGGTGACGTGCATGGCATGCAGCCGATCGAGCGGTAGCCCCGTTCGAGAAGATCGTTAGTCGGGATTTTATACTCTTGCAGGTAGGCATCCACACGTGCCCGGGACCATTCCGCCATCGGGCTTACTTTGAGAATCTCCTGCACGCTCGAGGAAGTCGTCCTTTGAAAGGCCTCAACGAGCCCGGTCTTGCTGCGCTCGTTAGACTGGTCGCGCCGCACGCCAGTGATCCAGACGTCCAAGGTCTCGAGCTTCCGCTGAAGCGGCAGCACCTTCCTCATGTGGCAGCACAGATCGGGATCACGAAGCCACAGTTTCTCCCCGTGCATTTGCCCTTGCGCCGCCAGATCAAGTTCCGGCACGAGGGACTCAATTTGAAGGGACAGGAATTTCTCGATCTTTTTCTTGAGGTCAAGGGTCTCCTGGAAAAGCACGCCTGTATCGATTGTGAACACGGGGAAAGGCATGCCGTTGGTGTATGCCAGGTGCAAGATAACCAGCCCGGCACCTTGCAGGCTTGTTCCGATGGATGCTCGCTTCCCGAAATTTGCCCAACACCATTGGAGCGCTTCCAACGGCGTTTTAAAATCTGGATACCCGTCCGTCTGTGTTCTCGTCATGGCTCTCAGCTTAGCTTGTTTGCATCCAGCGAAGAAAATGAGAAATTGCGAAAGCCGGCAGGTTTCAGTTGCCAGAGGGGGGCGAGAAACTCGGAAATGGGAAAGGAAGAAAGTTGGCAGGCTTCAGTTGGCAGTTGGCAGTTGGCAGCAGGGGGAGAAAAAGGGAAGCCGGCAGGTTTCAGTCGTCCGTTGGCAGCTCCGGATGGGCAGAAATCAGACATGGAAAATTGGAAATTAAGAAAGTTAGCAGTTTTCAGTCGTCAGTTGGCGGGGAAAACTGACAACGGAAGTCAAAACCGGAGCGCTTTTGCGGCTGAATTCCACTAAGGAATGGAGACGATCTTCCATTCTTCCTCAAGCCCGAGGCGGGCGATCCAGCGAAGAAGTTCCGTGTTATCGGCGATGCAGCGCGCATCCATCATCGCCCGGATATCCTCGAGGTGTTTTTGCGATCCGCCTTCGCGATAAAACAGAAGCTTGTTGACGATCACGGATTCCGGGGGGGCAAACCATCCGTCCCCGAATGGTCCGGGCATGCGTCGCCGGTTCTCAAGCTCCCAACGCGCGAGGGGGCTTTTACCTGACAGGTAGCAGTCCGCCCTCAAGGCGCTGTGCTGGTGGATGATATTGAAGTGCCCCCGTGATTCCCTTTGGATTTCAGCTAGAAGCACCTCTTCCGGCGGGAGGTAGAAATCCTCGATCGGGAATGCCTTCATCAGGGCTTGCAGGTGATGCGGAGCGAGAGCGATCACAAGATCGGCATCCAATGTGAGCCGGGGGCGACCGTAGGCAATCGCCGCAAGCCCTCCGACGATGCAGTAGGGGATCCGGGCTTCTTCGAGCTTCCCGAGAATGAGATTAATCTCCTGCATAGCCTGTCACAAAAATTCTTCGCGTCCGGGCTTCCAATGCGGCCTCCGTCCAGTCCGGATGCTGCCCCCTCAGGCCGCTTATTTTGATATCCCAAGCCGTCTTGTAAAGAGACATGGCGGCTTCGAGCCGACGCGCCGGGGACATTTTCCGGATCAGCTCATTCTGAATCTCTTCCGCTTTGCGAAGGTGGTCGGGCATGGAAGAAAATCAGAAATGAGAAAGGGGAGAAGCCGGCAGTATTCAGTCGGCAGTTGGCAGCGCCGGAAGGGTAGAAACCAGAGAGGCGGCAGGTTTCAGTTGCCAGAGGGGGCGAGAAAATCAGAAATTGGAAATATGGAAGCGGAAAGTTGGCAGTCTTCAGTCGGCAACTGCAGGCTCTCCGCCTTCAGATTCTATTTTCCCGCCGCCTGGCGATCAATAAACCGATGCGTCTGGGATATCGCTTCCAGAAGTTTTTCGGAGAGGCGCAGCGTCTCTTGGTAGACATCAGCGAGTCAAAGCATTCCTCTTCTTCGAAAGAAGGATTTGCAGAAAGAGCTATCCGGCGGCATTTTTCCAGAGACTTTTAAAAGGACGGCAGGGAGCGCTTCAGGAGCTCCCGATTGCTTTCCAGCAAGCGTTGGATGTTTTGCGCATTCATAATCTGACAGCCGTTTCAAGCGCGATGTCCTTGAACGGATGGCTGCTTGATTTTGTGAAGTTCACGATGTCAATCTTCTGCTCGCCAATATCATTGAGTATCATCCTCCTCATTCTGCTGATGAGCGGGATCGGGAGTTTTTCTTCGGTGAGGAGGAGCAGGTCGATGTCGCCGCCCTTTGCCGCATCGTTCGTGCGTGACCCGAAAAGAAAAGTCTCTGAGTCCGGCGCAAATCTCCGCACGTTTTTTACAATGCTGGAGGAAGTTGAGGGCGGGATTCTCATAGCGGACTTTGTTTTTATTGCCACAAAAAGGCGCGAAAAATCGAAAACGATTTCGGCTGTTCCATTTAGAGTGTTGGTTCCAGCCCGAGTCCGTTGGCCCAATTCTGCCAGCGGGATAGCAATTGATGCCGCTCGAGGATAGCGGCGAAGTAGGGTCGGTCGAATTCTGGGAGTGAGAGCAGATAGACAACGCGGGCACGATCTTTCGGGCGCCCGACTGAAAGGGCGATCGCAGCAAGATGCTCCGGACGCATCACCCGCAGACGATGTTGATCCCACTCGACAATGTTGGCATTCTCAACAGCCTCGGTTTCCAGAGGAGTAAACGCACCGAGAAACTGAACCGGAAACCCGTCCAGGAGAAGGCCCTCTTCTTCGAACGTAGAAAATCCCATTTCCGCGAGACGACGAAAGATGGGATCGAGCGTGACCAAGATGCGCCCCGCCGTCGGATCCAGGAACACAAAGACGTCGATATCCCGCGTGGCAAGTGGCTCCCCATGGAAACCTGCAGCGGTAGCTCCGCCGATTGCATAGTTTGAGAGAATCCCCTCGGCCAGCAATTGTTCAAGGATGTCACAGACGGATTGCATGCTTTTTGAAGACTTCCATTTGTCGAGTCTCCTGAATGAGCTGTCCAATCAGCGAAACTTTCTGCCCGATGGGAAGCCTCCTCTGCTTTTCCCGCCAGCGAGGCATTCCGCGATTAGGAGCCGGCGGAATCTCAAATGGGGGTTGCATCTTCTCTGCTTTGTGAAGTTTGTCGGACATGGAGGATCGGAAAGCCGGCAGTCGGCAGTTGGCAGGGGAAGAAAACTCGGAAATGAGAAATTGAAAATTGAAAATGGGAAACAGGAAAGCGGAGAGTCGGCAGTCGGCAGCTGCATCCTCCTTCAGATTCTATTTTCCCGCCGCCTGGCGATCAATAAACCGATCCGTCTGGGATTCGATTCACCAAATGGTTTTGCATCCGTAGGTCTTAAAGGGCTCATCCGGACTGATGATGGCCAGGCTATGCACGAGGCACTCGGCTGCAATGAGCCGGTCAAACGGATCGTTGTGAACCGCAGGCAGTTCGGTCGAGCGGTAGAGCGACTCCCGAGCGAGATCAAGGATTTCAATATTTTGCAGCCGGGCTTGCTCTTCAATCCAGTAGCGCGGAGGCTGGGGCAGGGGAAGCTTGCCAGTGCGGTATTTCAGAGAGATCTCCCAAACCGATGCGAGGCTCAAATGCCGCGAACGGCCCTCATCCCCAAGCTTGCGCGCGGCTTCTGCGCTCAAATGGCCCGGTGCGCTTGTCAGCCAAATGAACGTGCATGTGTCCAATAAATACGCGCTCACAGGCCCCACTCCTCCAACTCCCGTTCGCTTAGGGGAGCAAAAGCATCCGCAGAAATCTCAAATCCGGCAGATGTCGGAACTCCAACGGGCGGGTTTTTTTTTGCTACCGCTTTTGCCGGAACAATTTTTGCCACAAGCTGCTTTCCCCGGCAGACCAGAACTTCTTCCCCAGTCTCGACGGCATGAAGTATCCGAGACAGATGAGTTTTCGCTTCGTGTACGGTGACTGTCATCGTTTAAAGACTAGACCTAGTCATGACTAAGTCAACGCTTCTATTTTCTGAAACCTGGCGGACAGGGCGCGCTCGAAGCTGACGAGCTCACGCAGCAAAGAATTATAACGCGAATAGGCATCTCCGCCCTCCTTGCACAAGATGCGGTAGAGCGTGAGTTCTCCCTGCGTGAAGCAGGGGAGAAAGTTGTGCGGCATAAGGCCGACCTCTTTTAGCCTCGGGAGCGCGATCGCGACAAGGCAGGCCCCGACGGTTGTCCGGCAATCCAAAAGATCGCGGATCCCCGACCGGATGAGCACCGCGCCAGGGAGTCCATCGAGATTCGCCGCCGCGCCGCAAGCGCATTCACGACTCATCGCAGAATTTCTCAACGGCTCGGGTGAAGCTTGGGATGTCGATCGTGGGATAACGGATGAGCGCAGGGGCGACGGCTTGAAAAAGCTCCAGGAGACGTCTTTTGGCAATGAGGCCGAGATCTGCCATGGCGGCGATGTCCGTCCAATCTCTTTCATGGCCGCGCTCCAGTTTTGAGAGAGCCTGCGCGAAGAAGTCGTAGTGGTAAAAGTCCAAGCGGCCGGCCCTGGCAATGAAAAGGCTTCGTTCCCGCCAGCCCGGCAATTCCGGGATGAACTGATCGGGGCTGGCCAGCTCAAGGTTGACGTCCAGCTCATTTTTCAACTCAGCAATCGCCTCAAAAAATCCAGCAGGCTCCGGATCGGGTTTCAGGTCAATATCCACGGTCATCTCGCGCCAGCCAAACAGGAGGGCCGTCGCGCCGCCGGTCAGGAAAATCGTGCCGGCCCCGTTGACCCTGCTTCCCAAAGCCGTGATGAAATCCAGAATCTTCTTCTTGTCGGCTTCAGGTCGCATGGGGAACAAGGAAGTTGGCAGTCTTCAGTTGGCAGCGCATCTGCGCGCGCCGCAGGCGGGCAAGCTGCCGCCTTTGGTCATCAGCGGGTTTTTCCGCTGGTCCATGCAAAACGCTCTCTGTTTTTCCTGTCTTCCACAGGTTTGCGCCGGGCTGGCGCGCTAATTCACCAGAAACTTCAAGATCCAGGGCATCATCTTCTGCCCGCGTTCCATCCAGTGCTTCAGCCGCTCAATCCTCTGAAATGCGATCTTGCGCTCATTGTCATCCATCTCCTGAGCCAAGCCTTCCATGCGCTCGACCCGCTGCAAGGCCCGCTTCATACGGGGGGTCAGCTCGTCCTTGATGAACGATGAAGCAAATTTGCTGAGCTCCAGATCGGCGACATAGTGATCCCGCCGCTCGCCGGGAACATAGACCACCTTCACGGCTCCCACCGAGCGAAGAAGCTTCAGGCCCTGGCTCGCGGCCCCCATGCTGATCTGCAGGCGCTCGATCAGGTCTTCCATCGAGAGCGCCTGCGTCGCCACGAAGAGCAGCCCGTAAATCTCCCCCACCGACTTCGGCAGTCCGAGCAGCTTCAGGAAGCTGATGAACATCTCGATCGCTTCGATGTCCAGCTCCGACAAACGCGTTGGCTTTTCCAAAAGGGAATTCATCTGGTTCGCAGCGAGTAGAGCCTTCCTCCTTTAAGGTTTCAATAAAAAATGAAAGGAATGATGTGTTTTTGTCAGGGGACGATTTCCGATCCGACTCCTGCGTTGGTGAAGATTTCGAGGAGGAGCCCGTTTTGGACGTGTCCGCCGATGAGGTGGATTTTTTTGACGCCCATGCGGAGGGCGGTGGCGGCGGAGAGGACTTTGGGGATCATCCCGCCGACGATGATCTTTTTTTTGATCAGCGACTCGGTCTGCGCCGCGGTGAGCGTTGGGATGAGGGATTTTTTGTCATCGGGATTGCGCATGATCCCCGGCACGTCGCTGACGAAGATGAGCTTGGTCGCTTTGAGTTCTGCGGCGAGGGCGGCGGCTGCGACGTCGGCATTGATGTTAAGAACCTGCCCGTCCTCGGTCGCTCCGATGGGGCTGATGACAGGGACGATCTCCTTGGCGATCGCATCGCGGATTGCGCCGATTTTCGTTCCGGCCGCTTCGCCGACGAATCCGATATCCAGCGTTTGTTTATCCTCGGTGATCTGTGGGGGGAGCTGGCGTGCGGTGAAGACCGCTTTCCCCGAGAGCCCGACCGCGCGGCCGCCGTATTCATGGATTGTGCGGACGATGGCCGGGTTGATTTCGCGGTCGAGGGTTTCTTCGACGATCCGAATAGCCGTTGCATCGGTGATGCGCAGGCCGTTGACGAACTTCGCCTTGAGCCCGGCCTCTCGCATCCGGGCGGTGATTGCCTTTCCTCCGCCGTGGACGACGACCGGGTTGATTCCGACCGCCTCAAGGAAGACGACGTCGCGGAGGAATTTTTCGACGATGTGATCATCCTCCATCGCCGCGCCGCCGTATTTGATGACGAACGTATGGCCGCGGAACTCCTGGATGTAGGGCAGCGCCTCGATCAGGCTTTCCGTGCGGGCTTCTGGCGTGAGTGAGCTGCTCATTTATTCTCCGAGGTTGAGGCGCACATACTCCTCCGTCAAATCTGTTGTCCAGACGACGCAGGCGGCCTTTCCGACCTTGAGGTCCACGGTGACGCGGAACGTCTTTTTTGCCGCGATCTGGCGGAGCTTTTTTACAGGGGTGCCGGAAGCCACGCCGTTCTTCGCCGCTGCGAGCTCGTCGTAGAAAATGTCTGTCTTGGCCTCGTTCATTTTTGCGCCGCAGTATCCGACGGCGTCGAGGATGCGGCCCCAGTTGGGATCTCCGCCGGCCCAGGCGCATTTGACGAGCGTGGAATTTGCGATGGCCTTGGCCGCGCGCCTGGCGTCCGGCTTGCTGGCGGCGCGGCGGACCTCGACCTCGACGAACCGCGAGACCCCCTCGCCGTCCTCGACGATCATGCGCGCGAGGGCGCGGGTCACGGTATCGAGAGCGTGGGAGAAGATCTTGGGGGACGGCGAGATCCCGCTGGCGCCGTTGGCGAGGAGGATGGCGGTATCGTTCGTGCTCATATCTCCGTCAATGGTGATCCGGTTGAACGAATCGGCCACCGATTCGCGGAAGGCGGAGCGGAGGGCTGCGGCCGGGACGATGGCATCGGTCGTCACCACGCAGAGCATTGTCGCCATGTTGGGGTCGATCATTCCGGCACCCTTCGCCATGCCGCCGATCTGAAAATGGCCGTCGTGAGTGATGACCTCGAGCGCGAACTCTTTGGCGAACGTGTCGCTCGTCATGATCGCCTTGGCCGCAGGGGTGCCGCCGGCGCGGCTCAGCCGGACCGAGGAGATGCCCTTGAGGACGATGGGCATGGGCATCGGGACGCCGATCCGTCCGGTCGAGCAGACGAGGGCCTGGGCTGGTTTCAACCCGAGGGCTTTTTCGGTAGCGGCGGCCATCGCGCGCGCATCCGCGAGCCCGTTCGGGCCGGTGCAGGCATTGGCGTTCCCGCTGTTCAGGACGATCGCACGCACGCGGGCGGCCCGCATGTGTTCGGCCGAAATCCGCACCGGGGCGGCTTTGACCTTGTTCGTGGTGAAGGTTGCTGCCGCCGCAGCCGGAAGCTCGGAAAAAATGATAGCGAGGTCGTCGCGCGTGGCCTTCCCGCTTTTGATCCCGCACCCGGCAGCCCCGGCGACGAAGCCCTTCGCCGCACAAACCCCCCCCTTGATCTTTCTCATTTTGTTCATAAAAACAGCCCTTCCACCTCGTCGAGCCCGGCCATCAAATTGAAATTTTGCACCGCCTGTCCAGCCGCGCCCTTGACCAGATTGTCCTCAGCGGAAAGGAGGATCACTCGCCGCGTGCGCTCATCGTAGCGCGCCGAGATGTCGCAGAAGTTTGTTCCGGACACATTTTTTGTATCCGGCAGCGCCTGGCGGACCCGCACGAACGGCTCGTCGGCATAGGCCGCCACGAGCGCGGGGAGGATCTCCTCCGGCGAGGTGCGGTCCGCGAGGCGCGCGAAGATTGTCGAGTGGATCCCGCGGGTCATGGGGGCGAGGTGAGGAACGAATGTGATGGCGACCTTGCCGCCGGCTGCGAGGGCGAGCTCCTGCTCGATCTCGGAGAGGTGGCGGTGCTTGGGGATCCCGTAGGCGCGGAGGCTCTCGTTGCACTCGCCGTAGAGAAGCTCCGCCTTGCGTCCGGCTCCGCTCACCCCGCTCGCGCTCGAAACCAAGATGTCCCCAGGCGCGATGAGGCCGCGCTTCAGCAGGGGGACCAGCGGGAGCAGGATGCTTGTCGGGTAGCATCCGGCCGAGGCGACGAGGGAAGCCATCCGGATCTCATCCCGGTGAAGCTCAGGAAGCCCGTAAACAGCGCTTTTCAGCAAGTGCTCCGCGCCGTGCGCCTCCCCGTAAAACTCCTTGTAGACCTCCGCATCACGCAGCCGGAAATCCGCGCTTAAATCGACCACCCGCCGGCCGGCTCCGCACAGCGGCGCCGCAAATTCCGCAGCCAGCCCGTGCGGAAGCGCGAGGAAAAAGAATTCTGCGCCGGTTGCGAGCAGGGCATCCGGGGAGGGGGAGAAAAACGTCAGGGACGAGAGGGCTGTCCGGCCCGAGAGCCTTGGCAGCACGTCCCCGAGCCGCTTTCCGGCATGCTGCCGCGACGTGACCGCCACGACCTCGGCCGAAGGGTGCCGCGCCAGAATTGCGCAAAGCTCCTCGCCCGAGTATCCGTTCGCTCCAACAATCGCCACCTTGATCATCACAAGGGTAATTTTCCTCCTCCATCCGGCCCGCGACAAGAACGAAAATTTTCCGGCCCGACTGGCTCGCTCGGTTTTGCATCTCCGAAGCGGTAGCGGACTGAGCGGGGCAGAGAAAAATGCTGCGCCCGATGGCGTTGTGCGCGAACAGTTTTGTTGCTGGAAACCTTCCGGCGCGTAAGCTTCCTTCATGTGCAGACGCCACAGACGACCTTTTTTCAAAGGCGCACGGTTCCGGATTGCTACGGGCGACGCCCCGGCGTCGATCCCGTCCATTTGGTTGGCGGCCAAACGCCCGGGCGCAAGATGGGGGTGAACCGGATATGACGGAAAACCCCTCCGATCAGCGGATCCACCGACTGGTGATCCTCAAGCGGTTCGCGCAGCTCGCGAAGGCGTTCTTCATTTATGGGACCCGCCACGAGACGCGTGTGTTCGTCGTGCTTCTGCTGGTCCTCAGCGGGGTGGTCGGCCTGGTGCAGCTGCTGGTGAGCTACGCGGGGCGGAATTTCATCAACTCGCTGACCCAGCGTGACACGGCCGGTTTTTATCGGAACCTGCTGGTTTATGTTGGCACCTTTGCGATCGCGATTCCCGTCGGGGTTTTTTACCGCTACTGCGCCGAGCGGCTTGCTCTCCTGTGGCGGCTTTGGATGACCAACATCCTGGTCAGCCGGTTCTTTTTCAACCGCGCCTATTACCGGCTGCGCCATTCCGAGCGCGTGGACAACCCCGACCAGCGCATCTCCGAGGATGTCCGCTCGTTTACCACCGGCGTGCTCGGGTACCTGCTGACCGTGATCAACTCGGGGGTGACCTTGTGCGCCTTCACGGGCGTGCTGTTTACCATTTCCTGGAAGCTTCCGCTTGTGCTGATGATCTATGCGGGCGCGGGGACCTGCCTCTCGATCCTCATCGGCAAGCGGCTCGTCGGGATGCATTTTTTGCAATACCAGAAAGAGGCCGACTTCCGATATGCGCTCGTTCGGGTGCGGGACAATGCCGAGAGCATCGCCTTTTTCCGCGGGGAGAAGCGCGAGCAGCGCGACCTGATGGCCCGGTTCGGCAAGGTGGTGAGCAACACCCTTCGGATCATCGGCTGGAACCGGACGCTCGGCTTCTTCACGAACAGCTACAGCTACCTCGCGCTGATCGTGCCGCTGCTGATCCTCGGGCCGATGTTCATGCAGGGCCTGATCGAATACGGCGTCGTGACGCAGGCCGAGGGGGCGTTTGCGCAAGTGCTGATGGCGCTCAGCGTCATCGTGGCGCAGTTCGAGGGCCTGAGCACCTTTGCGGCGGCGATCAACCGCCTCGGCGATTTGTGGGATGAGCTCGATGAGTATGACATCGAGGATTTCCGGGCGGAACGGGACCATGCGATCGAGGTGAATGAAAACGCCCGGGGGCTCCGCCTCGACGACCTGACGATCCAGACGCCCGATCGGGAGAAAACTCTTACGCGAGGGCTGAGCTTCACGCTTCCGCCCGGCCGGAGCGCCCTGATCATGGGCGAGAGCGGGGCCGGCAAGAGCTCGCTTCTGCGGACGATTGCGGGCCTTTGGCAGAGCGGGAAAGGGACCATTGACCGCCCGAATATCAACCGGCTGATCTTCCTCCCGCAGCGCCCTTACATGGTGCAGGGAACCCTGCGCGAGCAGCTGGTTTACCCCCAGAGCGAGGGAGGCATTGATGATCGGCTCATCATCGAGGTGCTGACGCATGTCAATCTCGCCGGGGTGCTCGACCGCGTGGAGGGAGATCTCGGGCGGATCGAGGACTGGACAAACATTCTTTCGCTCGGCGAACAGCAGCGCATCTCATTTGCCAGGATCTTCCTGAACAAGCCGCAAATCGCATTCCTGGACGAGGCCACCAGCGCGCTGGATGAGCAGAACGAGGCGCGGCTTTACCGGAGCCTGCTGGAGACGGGCATCTCGTTTGTCAGCGTCGGGCATCGGAGCACGCTGAAGGAGTTCCACGATTTCCTGATCGTTCTTGGACGGGACGGTGGGTTCAACATCTCAGAATTGGAAAAGCGCCCGCCTTCCGGATCGGGCCAGGGGCGCCCCGACTCCTAGGAAGAAGCGGGAGCGACGCCTCGCTTTCGCGTCCGTGCTCTGCCCGTGCTCATCCGGTCCGCGTCCCGATAGATTTTCCCGAACGGGGTGAGCCGGCGGGCATGAGGATCGAAAATGGAGCCGAGGCCGTATTCGTCGCCGACCCGGTCGGCGAACCAGGCATACCGCTCCACGAAGGGCAGGCGCTCGAGCATGGCGAGCAGCTTTTTCAAAAAGCTTTCCGCCATCTCAGGGGTTGGCTTGTTGAGCTGGGGCTGGTGCCAGGCGCTCACATCCGCCGCGCCGCATTCGGTGAGCCAAACCGGCAGCCCGTATTTCCGATGGGCCTCCGTAAGCATCACCTCGATTTTGTCTGCGGCATCCGGGTCGCTGATGTCCGGATACCTGTGAAGGCAGACAAAATCGACCCGCAGGCCGCGCCGCTTCGCCTCCGGCATAAACATCTCCATCCAAGTGGAATCGGCGGGCGCGGGGCTGCCGAGGCGCTGTTTGAGGGTCATCAGCTGCGGCCACAGTTCCAGGCACTCCTCCGGAATCATGTTCGCCTGGCCGGTCATGTCCGGCTCGTTGAACCCGAGAACGTGGGTGGCCGCGCTTTGGTTGACGGCGGCAAGGTTTTCGGAGGTCACGTCCAACGCGCTCCAAAACATCGGGACGAACTCGACCCCTGACGCAGGGGGGATTTTTGAGACGGGTTTCCAGTTGTAATACCAGCCCAGATGCAGTCGGCTCAGCTCGGCGGCCGATGTCATCTCGCTGCAGGATCCGAGCCCCTTTTTTATGGGCCTTTCCGGGCGGGCGGAGGCCGGGTTTCGCGAGCCTTTCATGAGGCCCCCGGGCTGCTACGCCAAAGATCACGGGAAGGGCTGGCTTCCGCAGATTCTTCCTTTGCCCTTGCCGAGAGCAACTGGTTCCTTGCCTTCAGCCACTGCTCCTTGTCGCGTCCCTGCGGGGATCCCTCCTGAAGCCAGATCCGGTATGCGCAGAGGGCAATTTCCTCATCTGTTGGTCCGAGGGGGGCTTGATCAGGCAGTTCCACGATGGTGATTCACTAGCATTGATGGTTTTTCCATGACAACCATAAAAGAAAAACAAGTGGGCCCGAGGGCGCATCGGCATTCCGAGATGAGAGCTACTGGCCTGGCGCGGATCCTGCCCGGTGGCGCATCGTCCGATCGAGAATGGTTTGCGCCACCTGATCATGTCCAAGGCCGGTGGAATCGACACGGAAATCTGCGGTGGCCTCGTAGATTTCTCGGCGCAGGGCCAGGAGGTGGTCGAAAGTTTTCCGGGGATCTTTGGTCTGGAGCAGCGGGCGGCGGTGGCTCCTCGAGGCCCGCTCGAAAAGGGAGTCCGGGTCGGCGTCCAGCCAGGCCACCGCCCCGATGCTTTTCATGGCCGCGCGGTTCGGCTCCCGCAAGATCGCACCGCCGCCGGTCGCCAGCACGACGCCCGCCACGCCGACGAGGCCGGCAAGCACTTTCTCTTCCGCGTTCCTGAACTCCTCCTCTCCGCCGAGGGCAAAAATCTCGGCGATGCTGCAGCCTTCCGACTGGGCGACCATCTCATCGGAATCGATAAACCGGTGGCCGGTCAGCGCGGCCAGGCGGCGTCCGACGGATGATTTGCCGCAGCCCATAAAGCCGATCAGAACAATGTTGGGAAGCATCGTGGCATTTTCGCACGGGCCCGGCGGCTGGCGAGCCTTTTGATGGCGAGGCCGCGCCCAGCCGCGGACCGGGAGCCGAGCGATTTTCTTTCGCCAGCGGGCGAGCATCTGCTAATACGCTTCGCAACCAGCTTTTGAACAAATGAAATCCAAGCCACCTGCGCAGCCGGTCGATTGCGCCTGCGCGGAAAAGTGGCGGGCCACGCAGGTTGTCATGCCTGCATCGGGGATCCCGGCCGCAGCGGCGCTGCTCGCCGCCGGCGAGGTTGTCGCCCTGCCGACCGAAACGGTTTACGGCCTCGGCGGCGCCGCGCTCGACCCGCTCGCCTGCGCAAAGATTTTCGATGCCAAGGCGCGCCCGCTTTCCGACCCGCTGATCGTCCATATTCCCTCGCGGGACTGGCTGGATCGGGTCGCTGAGGTTTCCGCGTCCGCCGCGCGGCTGGCCGAGCATTTCTGGCCGGGCCCGCTGACGCTTGTTCTTCCCCGCCGGCGCATCGTTCCAGACATTGTGACGGCCGGCCAGGAGACGGTGGCGGTGCGGATGAGTTCGCATCCGGTTTTTCAAGCGGTGTTGCAGGCGTATGGGAAGCCGGTTGCCGCGCCCAGCGCGAACCGGTTCGGGCGGATCAGCCCGACGTCCGCAGAAGATGTTTTTGCAGAGCTTGGCGGGCGGATCCCGCTCGTGCTTGACGGGGGGCACTGTGAGCACGGCGTTGAATCCACGATCGTTCTCGTGCGCGGCAGCGAGCTCCACATCTTGCGCAACGGGCCGGTGACAGCCGAGGAGCTTGCGCCGTTTGGAGCCGTGCTGGGGCGCGTTGCCGGGATCTCAGCGCCGGGCGGGCTGACCAGCCATTACGCTCCCCGGACGCCGCTGGTGATCGCCTATCCCCCGGCGGCGGGGGAGCCACACCCGGGCGGGACGCTTGTTTTGGCTGGAGGGCGATGCTCCGTCAGCGCCGACTTTCTCCGATCCGAAATATCGGACGGCACGGAGGCCATCCCTCCAGAACAAATGGAGGGGAGGCGTGCGTCGGCCGGGCTGCTCGCATGGCAGAACGACGGCGACGGATATGCGCATGTCGAACACCTTTCGAAGACGCAGGATCTCCGGGAGGCAGCCGCGAATCTTTACGGGGCGATGCGGCGGCTCGACGCGGCCGGCCTGGACTGGATCGTCGCCGAGCCGCTGCCCGAAGCCGGGCTCGGGGCAGCCATCATGGAGCGCCTGCGCAAGGCGGCCGCACGATGAGCCGGAAGCTGAACACGAAAGCGAGCGGAGTGATCGCAGCGGCGGTGATGTGCAGCCGGATGCTCGGGCTCGTGCGCGAGGTGCTTTTCAACTCGCTCTTCGGCACGGCGGCCATGGGGCTCTTCATCATCGCGTTCCGCATCCCGAACCTCCTCCGGGATCTCTTTGCCGAAGGCGCTCTCTCGACCGCGTTCGTGACCGTCTTTTCCCAGCGGATGGAAAAGGATGGGGAGGCGTCCGCCTGGGCGCTTGCCGGGAAGATGATGACTCTTGTCGCCGTCTTCATGAGCCTCGTGAGCCTGCTCGGGGTGCTGTTTTCCACGCAGCTTGTGAGCCTGCTTGCCCCCGGCTTCGCGCCCTCCGACGCCGGCTTCACGATCCTGCTCACGCAGATCATGTACCCGTTCATCCTGCTCGTCTCGCTCGCCGCGCTCGTCATGGGGATGCTCAACTCAAAAAACATTTTCACGGCCCCGGCGATGGCCTCGAGTTTTTTCAACATCGGCTCGATTGCCGGAGGCGTGATTTTCGGGTGGTTTATTGACCGCGGGTTTGGCCGGAACGCGCTTGTCGGGCTCGCGTTCGGCACGCTGCTAGGCGGGCTGCTGCAGCTGACCACACAGCTTCCGAGCCTGCGCCGGGCGGGGTTCCGGTTTCGTCCGGATTTTCGCTGGGCGGACCCTGGCATCCGGAGGATTCTGGCCCTGATGGTCCCCTCGGTGATTGCCGCGAGCGCAGTGCAGGTCAACGTGCTCATCAACACCGGGTTTGCTGCCAGCGTCGGGGCGGACGCCGTGACGTGGCTCAACAGCGCGTTCCGGCTGATGCAGCTCCCGATTGGCGTCTTCGGGGTCGCGGTGGCCACGATCACTCTCCCGGTCATCTCTCGCATCGCGGCCGACGCCGACACGAGCGCGTTTGGCCCGACGCTTGGCAAGGCGATGCGGCTGGCCGTCTTCCTCACGCTGCCCGCCGCCGTCGGCCTCTGGTTTATCGCCGGCCCGGTCATCGGGCTGATCTACGAGCACGGGAAATTTGTTGCCCATGACACCTTGCAGACAGGTGAGGCGCTCCAGCTCTACGCGATCGGCCTTGTGGCGTATTCGTGCATCAAGGTTCTTTCGCCGGCCTTCTACGCGATCAACCGGAAGTGGACGCCGATGCTGGTGAGCTTCGCGGCGATCGCGCTCAACATTTCCCTCAACTACTATTTCCTGTTCCGCCTCGGCCTCGGGCACTGCGGGCTCGCGCTCTCGACCACGATCTGCGCGATCCTGAATTTCTCCGCCCTGTATTTCCTGATGGTTGGCCCGGCCGGGCGGCTCGACAGCTGGCGGTTCGCGCTTGCGCTCGGGCGCTGCGCGCTGGCGGCCGTTCCGCTGGGAGCCGTCTGCTGGGCGGGAATGCATTTTTCGCACATATTGTTTCCGCAGCAATTTTTCTGGCAGCGCGCCGCCGTGCTTTTCGTCACGATCCTGGCCGGCTTGCTTGCCTATCTGGGATCGTGCCTCTTGCTCCGGGTTGAGGAAACCGGCGAGGCGGCGCAGATCGCCCTGAGAAAGCTCCGCAAAAAAGCGCGCTGAATGAGCTCTGAACCCGGGCGAACCAGGCACAGAGGGGGTGCCGGGCAGGCACCTTCTGGAATGTCAGCCTGAAACTCGCGGGGGAAGGATCAGCGGGAGAGAAGATTTTCCGGGCGCTTATCTTCCGGCTTGGCCTGTTTCTTGAGCTCAGGGAGAGCGACCGGGCGGTCGCTGAGCGAGGGGAGGACCTTCTCCGGCGGGGGGGCGGCGGGGTCGTAGGCCTGGCCTCCGATGACGACGACCCCCCCATCGCTGCCCCGGCGAAGTGCCGGGCGCGTGGATAATTCGTTGTAAGATTTCCGGTCGAGGATTTCTCCGTTCAGGCCGATCAGGGAATAGACATACGACTTGGGGGCGACGGTCTGGAGGACGTGGACTTTATTCTGGCGGTCGAGCATGACGTTCGGGTTGGCGAAGACGAGGAACCTTCCGAGCTGGTGGGTGCAGAAAACCGTTCCCGCTCGGCCGTCTTCGATGCGGATGTAAAGATACGAGCTCTGGGTAAGCCGGTGGGCGAGAAGCGTGATCGTGCGGGTGGTCCCGGCCCCAGGGGATCCGTCCGGAACTCCGACCGTTTTCTGCCACATCACGCGGCCTTCGGTCACGTCGAAGTTCAGCGCTGGAGAAGTGAAGAACCGGTTGGTTTGCTGGGAAAATACGGTTGCCTTCACCCGGTATCCTCCAAATTCGCTGATCGGAAAAATCGGAGCGATGTTCACCGTGCGGCTGATTTTTTGTTGCGGTCCGAGCTCGACCCTCTGGTTGGCATAATCCCCGCTGGTAGGCGGGATCGGGCGGCCGTCGAGGGTTTCGATTTGGAGGCCAAACCATTTATTCGGCCCGCTATCGGCGAGCGCGAGCTCACCGCCAGTCATATTGGTGATGGTGACGGTGACAAGAATCGGCTCGTAGCGGATGTAGAGGTTTCGCTTGAGCGAGATATCAACCTGCACTTGCGCCTGGGCGGCCAGCGGAAAAGCGAGAAGAAGGAGGCAGAAGAGCCCTGCGAAATGCCAGGGGCTCGGGCGCGAGGCGCGAGAGATGCGCGCCCGGTTCGGAGGTGCCAGCTTCCCCTCGGGCGCCCCGTCTACCCTCCCGGACTTGTGCCCGGCATGGTTCATTTCGATGGCGGAGAATCCGAGGCGGTCCGGAAGCCGAGCGCGTCATCCTGCTGGAGATCCATGAGCTTGAGCACCCGCCGCGTGACCGTGGCCTCTGGGTTCTTCCAATTGCCACCGCGGATGACCGGGAGCTTTCCTCCCCCCTCCGGGCTTTGCACAAGCGATGCCGTCCATTCGGAAACATTTCCCGACGCTCCCAGCATGCCGAACGGGCTCTTGTCGCCCTTCTTGGCATCCACGGGATTCCAGCGTTTGAAGCCATCCTTTTCTCCTCCCATTTTCGGATTAGGACTGATGTCTTGTCCGGTATTTGCGCGGGAAGGATCTGCGGTGCTGCCCCAGGAAAAAGTCCGTCCGTCCGTGCCGCGGGCGGCCTTTTCCCATTCTTCTTCCGTCGGGAGGCGGCGGCCCTTCCATTTGGCATAGGCGACGGCATCGAACCAATCCACGCCAAAAACCGGGGAATTCACATCGAGCGCGGCCTCCTGGTATTTTCCCCAGGCTTTTGCGCGCGCGTAGTAACCTGGCTGCGGCGGGTTGAGCTCCTTCATATCCGCCCAGCCGACAGGCAGATGGGATTTTCCCTTCGGCTGCTCCGGGCTGTCGAACTTCGCAGCTTGGCCGGGGTTTTTTTCAAGAAACTCAAGAAACTGCGCATATTGCCCGATGGTGACTTCGTGCTTGTCGATGTAAAACTGCGGGAGCGTGATTTTCTGCCCATCCTGGTAAATGAATTCGCCGGCAGGGATTTCGACCATTTGCTCCAGATTGCGGACGGTGGCGCTGGTTGGGCGGAAGAAGCCGAACCAGACGGCGAAGAGCAACGCCGAGAGAAGCCCGAGCGAGACGGCCGTGCTGATGAGCATGCCGCGCTTCTGACGTTTTTTGGATTCTTCCACGACGCGAATCGCCGCGCGATCCTGGGCGTCGAGCTTGTAGGCGTCCGCAGGGACGACTTTTGGCTGGTATGCGGCGACCGTCTGAAGAAATGCCGCCCAGGAGGCAGGCTGCGAGGCGGGATCCATGAGCATGGACGCCAATCCGCGCGGCTTGTCGACGCCAGAGGCAGGGAGCGCGCCGAGAACGATCTCGCCAACGCGCTTCATTTCGTCGGGCAGATGAAATTCCTGCGAGGGAGCGGCGCAGGCGATATTGGCGAAGCGCACCTGGTTCGACGGGCCGATCAGCAGGGCATTTTCCGTGAGGAGGTCATGGGGGAGCTTTTCGCGCGACAAGAAATCGAGGGCTTGAGCGGCCGTTTTAATGACCGCCTGCGCCGTGGGTTCGTCGAGTTTAGCGCCTGAATCGCGAAGCTGGCCAACCGATCGGCACGGGACATATTCGCAGGAGTAGTAATAGATTCCGTCGGCTTCGCCCGCTTCGTAAACCGCGATGACGACCGGGTTGGTGGCTTTTGCCTTCGCGCTTGCGTTTGCCTGGAATCTCTCCACGGAGGACGGATCGGCCGAGAGGGAGCGGTCGAGAACATAGAACCGAACCTGGCGGTTGATGCTTGTCTGGCGGGCTCGATAAATCGGCCCCATCGGTCCTTTTCCGATGAGGGCTTCCACCTGGTAATTTCCGACGCCCTTTCCGACAAGATCATCCGGGGGGAGCTCGATTTCCAGGCTTGGCGCACGCGCAGCGGGTTTATGCGCTCCGGCCTGAGGCGCAGAGGGCTTTGCTACGACCGCTGCGACCTTTGGCTGTGCGGCAACAGGGGTTGCTTGCACAGCGGCTGGCCTGGCGACGGCGGCCTTTGGCTGTGCAGCAACAGGGGTTGCTTGCACGGCGGCGGGCCTGGCGACGGCGGCCTTTGGCTGTGCGGCAACAGGGGTTGCTTGCACGGCGGCGGGCGCGGCGGCGGCGGCCTTCGGCTGTGCGGCAACAGGGGCTGCTTGCACGGCGGCGGGCGCGGCGACATTCGCTTGGGCAGGAGCGGCAGGTGTCTGAGATTCAGGCATCGCCGCCTGCAGAGCCGGGGCGGGCGGCTCTTCCTGAACGAGTGGGGCTGGAGTGGCAGAGGGAGTTTGCGAGGTGCCGGTTAGGCTGCGGACGAGAGCATCGAGGCCGGCGGCATCCACCGGGGAGGCAAGGAACGGGCAGCCAGCCATCCGATCCGCGTAGGCGGAAACATCGTGCGCAGAGGTGAAAACCGTCTTCATTTCCGGCAAGTGAGGCTGAATGGTCTCGTGCAAGGTGAACCCGTCGGCAGGCTCCAGAAAAACTTCGGTGACGAGGACATCGCACCCCCCGTGAGCGTTGATCCACTCGACGGCCTCGTCCGAATTCGTGGCCGAACCGGCTTCGGTCCAGCCAAGAGAGAGCAAGGATTTTTCAAGGTTTTCAGCGGTTCCAGCCGCACCGTCAACGATCAGTATTTTCATTGGGCTTCCTGTTTAAGGTAAAGTGGCAGGGGGAATTTTCTGGCAAGCCAGCCGGGATCTGCCTGCGTGTCCTGGAGCTCGCCGTTATAATAGACCCCTACGATATACCCGACAAACTTCCTGCCGGGCGATCCGTTCGAAGCTGCGCTGCCAGGCAGGTTACTGTCCGGCAGGATATAGGTGAGATCGAGAAGCTCCGGCTCGTTATCCGCCCAGTCGACGGGCGGGCTGATCCACTGCTTGGCGACCTGGGATTCCGTGAGCAGGATTTCGCCCGCCTCATCCTGCTCGTAAAAGAAGACGTGCAGCTTCATCTGGCGGGTTTCCACCGCAGTTTTCGGGCGCGCCTTGATGGCGACGCGCAAGGCCTTGGTGCCCGGCGAACGATCTCGCAAGCGGGTATCGGTAATTCCGAGGCTGGCCCCGGGCTGAAGCCCGGTCTCATCACGAACATCGGAACCTTGCGGGGCGTCATTCTGTGCGGAGGCTGGCGATGAGGGCGCGCCCGAGCTTGCGCCGCCGAGCTGGGCGAGCTTTTTCTCCGCCTGGGTGCGCAGCTCTGCGGGGAGGTTAGGCAGCGCGGCGACCCGGGCGTAATCCGCGGCTGCTTCCGCAGGTTGCTGCATGCTCTCGAGGAGGCGGGCCCTGCGGAGAAGGATGCCCGGGTCGTCCGGGAGCAGCTCCGCCGATTCATTGATTCCCTTGAGGGATGTTTCAAAATCCCCAACCCGATAGGCACGGTCGGAATCTGCAACCAGCCGGCTGATCTTTTGCACCAGCGCGGGATCCACTTGCGGCCGCGCCGGATTGGCCGGGTTGCCTGCCGGCACGGAAGAGGGGGCCTCGGCCGCCGGCTGGACGCTCGCCACCGTTGCGCTCTCCACAACCTTCTCGCGGAGGATCGGAAGAAAATACCATGCGACGGCCAGAAATTGGAGGATCAGAAAAAATCCGAGAACTCCGACAGCCACGGCGAACGTCGCGCCAATCGGCTGACGGGGAATCGGAGGGGAGCTGTGGGTGTAGGGATTCACAAGTGGCGGAAATTTACCGGATCCTCAAAAAAAACAAAAGTTCTATTCGCCGTGCCTGGAGCAAAAGGAAACGTTTTCTTCTTGCTATCCGGGAGGGTTTTTGGTTTTCACTTCCCGCATGAAAGCTGCTGCCGCCCTCCTGATCACGCTGACATTGACACTTTCCGCCCATGCTGACATTCAGGCCCCTCCGGCATCGGACCAAGGGCCGACGCGGAAGCTTGGGCGCGGGCTCAGCAACATCGCGTTTGGGATCACCGAGATTCCCGACCAGATCCTGGCCGTGAATTACGCGGAAGGAAATTCCGCCGCATGGAGCTACGGCTTGGTCCGTGGAGTTGGGCGGTTTTTTGCCCGGCTGGGATACGGGGTCTATGAGGTGGCGCTTTTCCCGTTCCCGACACACAAAGGAACCTACTATCCGCCCTACCGGAGCGACATCCCTTGGATCAATTCCGGATATCAAGAGTTTCCTCCGGAGCTGGGGTTTGAGACACGCTACAACTACGTCCGCGACTACCAGCGCGATCCGAACTGATCGCCGAAATATTTTTTTCAGCCGCCCGCTGCCGTGACCGCCCTCACGGTTTTCCTTGAAAAACGCCGCACGTTTTGTCGGCCCGCCACCATGCTGCACCCACCATGCGACACGCTGAGACTCATTCTTTTTTTCGCAGGATAAATGTCGTCCTGGTCGTGCTCCTCCTGGCGATTTTCGCTGGCGTATCTCTCATTGCGTGGGAGGAGATCCGCGAGCAGCATGGCTGGCAGATCGCCTTGGCAGCCCTGGTGCTTACCGCGGCGGCAGCGACAGCGATCGGGGTCAGCCTGCTCCTCCGCCGCCGCAGCGAGCAGATGCAAAATACCATCACCGAGCAGAAGCAGGCTGAAGTGATGCGCGAAAGAGAGGAGCGCCAGCGCTTGGCGATCGTCTCTGCCAACATGGGCATTTACGACATCAACATCCAGACCGGGACACGTGTCGCCAGCTCCGAATACGCCGGCATGCTGGGGTACGGGCCGGACGAGTATTGCGAGACGAACGCAGAGTGGCTCGAGTGCCTGCATCCTGATGATCGCGGCGCCGTTTCTCAGGCCTACACAGAATATGTGGCCGGCCATGGCGACGAGTTTCGCGCCGAGTTCCGCCAGCGCGACAAAAGCGGAGGCTGGAAGTGGATCCTTTCCGTCGGAAAGATCGTCTCAACCTCCGCCGACGGCCGCCCGTTGCGGATGCTCGGAACCAACATGGACATCACCGCGAGCAAAATCGCGGAGGAAAGGCTGCAGAAATTATCCCGCGCGGTCGAACAAAACCCCGCGTCCATCGTCATCACCAACCTTGCCGGCGAGATCGAATACGTGAACCCGAAGTTCTGCGCTGTCACCGGATACACGGCGGAGGAGGCAAAGGGCCAGAACCCCCGCGTCCTGAAATCCGGCGAGCAGCCGCTGGAGACATATCAGGAGCTTTGGGCGACCATCCTGTCAGGGAAGGACTGGCACGGGGAGCTTCACAACAAGACGAAGGGAGGAGAGCTGTATTGGGAAAGCGCATCCATTTCTCCCATCCGGAACTCCTCCGGCCAGGTCACCCATTTTGTGGCCGTCAAAGAAGACATCACCGAGCGGAAGCGGGTGAAGGATGAGCTGTCCGAGAGCGAGCTTCGCTTTGCACAGCTCGCTGAGCAGAGCCGGACATTCATCTGGGAGGTCGATGCGGACGGGCTCTATACGTATGTCAGCCATGTGGTCGAAAGCGTCCTGGGCTACCTGCCGCACGAACTGATCGGCCGGATGCACTTCTACGATCTGCACCCCGAAAATGGACGGCAGGCATTCCAGGACGCCGCCTTAAAAATTTTTGCGGGCAGGGCGGAGTTCAAAAACCTGGAGAACCCGTCGCTGGCCAAAGACGGCCGGACGATCTGGCTCTCCACCAACGGCATTCCTTTGCTGAATGCCGACGGATCGCTGCGCGGGTATCGTGGCAGCGATAGGGACATCACCGTGAAAAAGCTGGCCGAGGAAGAGATCCTGAGGATCAACCACCAGCTTGCAGAAGCCACAAAAACCGCGGAAAGCGCGACGGCCGCCAAGAGCGAGTTTTTGGCCACCATGAGCCACGAGATCAGGACCCCTATGAACGGGGTGATCGGCATGACGAACCTGCTGCTCGACACCGGACTTGATGCCGAGCAGCGCCATTATGCGGAGGTTGTGCGATCAAGCGGCGAATCCCTCCTCTGCGTGATCAACGACATCCTCGACTTTTCAAAAATCCAGGCAGGCATGCTCCAGATCGAGGTTTTAGACTTTGATCTTTCGAGCCTGCTGGGCGACTTATCTGCCCTGCTCGCCGTGACGGCCCGCGAGAAAGGTCTGGGGCTGACCTGCGCCGCCGATCCCGCAGCCCCGGTGCGCCTGAGGGGCGATTCGGGCCGCCTGCGCCAGGTTCTCATCAACCTGGCTGGCAACGCCATCAAGTTCACGCTTGCCGGTGAGGTTGCAGTGCGCGTCGAGCTCGTGGAGAAGACGGAATCCGATGCCCTGCTGCGGTTCTCGGTTCGCGACACGGGAATTGGCATCCCCGCAGACAAGCAGGCTCGGATCTTCGAGAAGTTCGTCCAGGCCGACTCCTCGACCGCGCGAACATTCGGAGGCTCCGGGCTCGGGCTGGCGATCTCAAAGCAGCTCGTCGAGCTGATGGGCGGCGAGCTCGGAGTGATGAGCGATGTGGGGAAGGGGTCGGAGTTCTGGTTTACCGTGCGACTGGCGATGCAGTCGGTGCAGGCCCTGGCGGATGGGGCCGACCTGCTCGCGCCTGCCGGGGCAACCACGCAGATGTTCGCCGGGCGAAATGCGCGCGTCCTGCTCGCCGAGGATAACGTCATCAACCAGGACGTAGCCCTCGGGATGCTGGAAAAACTCGGCTTGAGCGCCGACCTCGTCGAGGACGGCCAGAACATCGTCAACGCCGTCAAGTCCACGCCCTACGACCTCGTCCTCATGGACATGAACCTGCCCGGGATGAGCGGCTTGGAAGCCACCCGGGAGATCAGAAAATGGGAAATCGGAAATCGGAAATCGGAAATCGGAACGGGGGATTCCCCTTCCTCCACTCCTCGGATCCCGATCATCGCGATGACGGCGAACGCGATGGCTGAGGCCCGGACGCTATGCCTCGAAGCCGGCATGGACGACTATCTCTCCAAGCCGGTATCCCTGCGGAGCCTGGCAGAGATTTTGCAAAAGTGGCTACCGGAGAAATAGGTCCGGCAGGTGGCTTGCCGGCGGCCGGAAGCATTCAGGCCTTGAGCGGGTAGTGGTGCCACGAGTGGCCGCTCTTTTCGAGGAGGTGGTCGGACGCCGGCGGCCCCCAGGAGCCCGAGGCGTAATTTGGAAAATCCCGCGCGGGGAGCGCCTGCCAGACATCGAGGATCGGGCTCACGATCCGCCACGAGGCATCCACGCTGTCGTAGCGGTGGAAGAGCGTCGTATCCCCGATCATGCAGTCGTAGAGCAGCGTCTCATAGCCGGTGGCGGCCGTGCCCTCGCCGAAATCGCTGTAGGAGAAATCGAGCGGAACATTCACGAGGGTGATATTCGGGCCCGGGCGCTTCGCGCGGATGTCGAGCGTGATCCCCTCGTCCGGCTGCATGTGGAGGACCAGGCGGTTGGGCTTGCTGTTGTTTTGCACCTCCTCGCCGAAGAGGAGGAGGGGGGCGTGCCGGAAGCCAATGACCACCTGCGTCGTGTGCGCGGCGAGGCGCTTGCCCGAACGGATGAAGAACGGGACCTCCGCCCAGCGCCAGTTCTCCACAAAAAGTTTCATGGCGACAAACGTCTCGGTGTTCGAGTGCGGGCTGACATCTGGCTCCAACCGGTAGGCCTGGACCTGCTTGCCGTCGATCAGCCCGGCGCCGTATTGCCCGCGAACCGTGTTCGAGATCACATCCTCAGGCTGCATCGGGCGGATCGCCTCGAGGACCTTCACCTTCTCATTCCGGACGCTGTCGCCGGTGATCGAGCTCGGAGGCTCCATGGCGATCAGCGAAAGCACGGAGAGGATGTGGTTCTGCACCATGTCGCGAAGCACCCCGGAGTGGTCGTAATACCCCCCGCGCAGCTCGACCCCGAGCTCCTCGGCCACCGTGATCTGCACGTAATCAATATACCTCCGGTTCCACACCGGCTCGAAAATCGAATTGCCGAACCGGAAGACCATGATGTTCTGCACGGTCTCTTTTCCGAGGTAGTGGTCGATCCGGTAGATCTGCGACTCGTGGAGGTTTTTGCAGAGGTCCGCGTTGAGCTCGCGGGCGGTCCCGAGGTCATGCCCGAACGGCTTTTCGATGATGATCCTCCGCCAGGCTCCAGTCGTCTGGGCGGCAAGCCCGACCGCGCCGAGCTGGTCGGCAACCTTCGCAAAAAATGTCGGCGACACCGCGAGATAGAACAGGATGTTGCCAGGGAGGTTCCATGCCGCCTGCGCCTCCTGGATCCTTCCCTCAAGCACCTTGAACGTCTCGATGTTGTTGAAATCGCCCTGGAGGTAATACATCCGCTTCTGGAAGTCGGCCCACTCGGCATCGTCCACCTCGCGCGTGGCAAACTCTTTGATATCCGCCGTCGCCTTCGCCCGGTAAGCCGCATCGTCCCCGTCGGTGACAGCGACTCCCACCACCGCGAAATCCTGCGGCAGAAGCCGGAGGACCTTGAGGTTGTAAAGCGCAGGGAGAAGCTTCCTCTTCGTGAGGTCGCCGGATGCTCCAAAAATCACGATCGTGCAGGGATCCCCGGGGCGGGCGTGGCCGGTGAGTGGTTGGTCGGTCATGGTGGCGCGAACTTAGCCACGGGCACCGGCCCGCGCAAGCACGGGCGGCTGGAAATTTCGCACCTGCGCCGCGTGGAAGGTCAAATCCCGCTTGCCCCAGCCTCCCGGCAAAGATACGCTGGCATCCGCCCGACCGTTCAGGCGCAGCGCCAGACGCGGAGCATCCGTGCAAAACTTTGCGATCCGAAGCTGTTTGCACCCAATGCCTCCCTCCCCCAGCGAACATTTCACGAGCCCTCAGGACGATCGCCAGCTGGCATTTTTGTGCCATTCGAGTCCGGTTGCGGAGAAGATCGCGCGATTTCGCACGCTCTTTCGCGGGCGCGACGATGTCTATGCCTGCCGGTTCGAAAATCCAAGGAGCGGAAAATCCGGGTATGCTCCGGCATGCGGGAACGCATGGGTGCGGGGGGTCTGCGCAAGGCCGCAGATCAAGTGTGCGGCGTGCCAGAACCCGTGCTGGCAGGCGGTTAGCGACGAGGTCATTCGCTGGCATCTTGCCGGGCGGGACGCCGGCGGCCGTCCGTTTGTCATGGGCCTTTATCCCATGCTGCGCGACGAGACGTGCTTTTTTCTTGCCGTGGATTTCGATGGCGATGGCTGGCGGGACGATGCGGCGGGGTTTGCGCGGATGTGCCGCGAGCGGGGGCTTTTCGTGGCGCTCGAGCGGTCGCGCTCCGGCAACGGCGCGCATGCGTGGCTCTTTTTCGAAGAAGCCCTCCCGGCGAACCTCGCCCGCAAGCTCGGTTCGCACCTGCTCACAGAGACGATGGAATCCCGCACGGGCCTCGGGCTCGCGTCCTACGACCGGCTGTTCCCCAACCAGGATACCCTCCCGCGCGGGGGATTTGGAAACCTGATTGCGCTTCCGATGCAGAAGGCCGCTCGCGCGTGCGGAGGCTCGATCTTTCTCGATCCGCAGTTCGAGCCGCATGCCGACCAGTGGGAGTTTCTCGGGCGGATTGAAAAGGTTTCGGCACAGCACGCGGCCGGGCTGGTCGCGGCGGCCGAGCGAAGAAGCCGGGTCGTTGGCGTCCGTTTGGCTCCGGATGAGGAATTTGCGCTGACGCCTTGGAGCGCTCCTCCCTCGCGCCGCTCCCAAGCCCCTCCGATCACCGACCCGCTGCCGAAAGAAATAGAAGCGGTTTTCTCCGATCAGATTTATCTTCCCAAAGATGCCCTTCCTCCGGCGCTGCGGAATCGGATCATCCGGCTTGCGGCATTCCAGAACCCCGAGTTCTACCGCGCGCAGGCGATGCGCCTCACCACCTTCGGCAAGCCGCGGATCATCGCGTGCGCGGAAGATCACCCTGCCCACGTCGCCCTTCCGCGCGGGTGCCTTGACGACTTGCTGGCTCTCATGGAAGCGCACGGCATCCGGCTGCATCTTCAGGATCTCCGCCAGGGAGGGGTGCCGCTGGATGCGAAGTTTCACGGCGAGCTACGCCCAGACCAAGCCGCAGCGGCTGAGGCGATGCTCGCGCACGATGCGGGGGTGCTCGCAGCCACGACAGCATTCGGAAAAACCGTGCTGGCCGCCTGGCTGATCGCCCGCCGCGGGGTGAATACGCTCGTCCTTGTCCACCGCCAGCAGCTCCTCGAACAGTGGGTCGAACGGCTTTCTTGCTTCCTGGGCATGCCGGAGAAATCCATCGGCCGCCTCGGCGGCGGACGGAGAAAGCTCAGCGGCTCGCTCGATGTGGCGCTGGTCCAATCGCTCGTCCGAAAGAATGTCGTGGATGATTGCGTGGCCGGCTACGGCCACCTCGTCGTAGATGAATGCCACCACCTCTCAGCCCAAAGCTTCGAACTCGTCGCCCGCCGGGCAAAAGCAAAGTTTTTCACCGGCCTCTCGGCGACGGTCGCCCGCAAGGACGGGCATCACCCGGTGATTTTCATGCAATGCGGGCCGATCCGCTTTCGGGTGGATGCGAAAGCCCAGGCGCGGGCGAGGCCGTTCGGGCACCGCGTGGTGGTGCGCCCGACGGCATTTCGCGCCACGTCGGAGCCGGATGCCGATGCGCGCGTCGAGTTCCAACAGCTCTGCGAGGCGCTTGTTCATGACGAAGCCCGAAATGCCATGCTCTGCGCCGATGTCGCGACATGCCTCGATGAGGGCCGCCACCCGCTGGTGCTGACCGAGCGGACCGCGCATTTAGAGATTCTTGCCTCCGCCCTCGAGCGCCAAGGGGCATCGGTCATCCGCCTCCAGGGAGGCATGGCGAAAAAGTCGCTGCGCAGCGCTCTCGGCGGGCTTGCCGCAGACCGGAAAAACGTCGTCCTTCTCGCCACCGGACGATTCGTCGGAGAAGGGTTTGACGATCCGCAGCTGGATACGCTTTTTCTGGCGATGCCGGTTTCCTGGCGGGGCACGATCGCACAATACGTCGGCCGCCTCCACCGGCTGCACGAAGGGAAGGAGGAGGTCCGCGTTTACGATTACGCCGACTTGAATGTCCAGATGCTCGCTCGCATGTTCGACCGCCGGTGCGAGGGATACGAGGCGGTCGGGTATTCGCTGCTTCTCCCGGCGAGCGCGGTTCCGGGCTGGCCGGCCGACGTCCCGCTTCCGGTGGATCCCGAGTGGAAACGCGACTACGCGGAGAGCGTCCGACGCCTGATTCGCGACGGAGTGAACAACGACTTGGCCGACCTTTTTGTCCGGGCCGCCTGCCATCCCGCACCTGGAGCCCGCGGCGTCGCGCGCGCTCGCAGCGCGTCAGAGGCCTTCTTTTTCAGGCGGCTGGAATCGCTCCCGGCAACTCGCGGGAAGTTCCGCCTGAATGCGAAGCTCGCCATCCCGTTCGACCAGCAGGGCTCGCTCGAAGCGGACTTTCTCTGCGAGGATGCCAAGCTCGTCATCGAGCTCGACGGCCCCCAGCACCTCGCCGATGAGGACGCCTGGAGGCGGGATCGCCGGAAGGATGCCCTTCTCCAGCAGCACGGGTATTTCATCCTGCGGCTCCTGGCATCCGATGCCGGAAAGCGTCTCGATGCGGTGCTGGACTCGCTCCTTGCTGTCCTGACCTCCCGCTTGCAGCAGGCACGCCTCCGGCCATAGCGGATCTTCAGGCAGGACGCAGCCAGCGATGGAGCCCGAGGGCGGGTCAGGCAGCGTCGGGATCGGGAACTTCCTTATCCCAATCTGCATCCACCGCCGTGTAGCTGAGGCAGCTAATTTCCTCGAGCGAGGTGTTACCGTTGAGGACCTGCGAGAGGCCCTCCTGGTAAAGCGTGAGCACCCCCTTCTTGAACGCGTGTTTGCGCATCAGGCTTTGCGGGGAATTGGAGGCGATGAGATCGGCCAGGACGTTGTCCGACGGGCACATCTCCATGAGCGCCATACGCCCGGTGTAGCCGGTCTCCCGGCACTCCGAACACCCGGTTTTTTCAAAGATGACCTGGGCCTCCGGCGGGATGGCCACGCGGTTGCAGGCGAAGATCGCACGCACCTCCGGCGCGATATGCACCGGGCGCTTGCAGTAGGTGCAGAGGCGGCGGACAAGCCGCTGCGCCTGCGAAAGCGCGAGCGAGTCGGCCAGCAGGTAGGGCGGGATTCCCATCGAGATCAGGCGGCTCACCGCGCGGAGCGAGTCATTCGCGTGGAGGGTGGTGAGGACGAGGTGCCCGGTGAGCGCGGCGTTGACCGCAGAGTTTGCCGTCTCGAAGTCCCGGCACTCGCCGATGAGGATGACATCCGGGTCCGCGCGCATCAGCCGCCTGAGCCCCTCGCCAAAATCGATTCCGTTGATCGGGTCGGTCTGGGTCTGGTTGAGCCCCTCGACCTCGTATTCGATCGGATCCTCGATCGTCTGGATGTTGATGTTGTCGGCGTTGATGCTGTTGAGAAGCGCGTAGAGCGTGGAGGTCTTGCCGCTGCCGGTTGGGCCGGTGACGAGGATCAGCCCTTGGTCGCGTCCCATCGCCTCGCCGAGCACCGAGATCTGGCGCGGCGAAAGGTTCAGCTCGCTGAGCTTGCGGATCCCGTCCTGCCGGTCAAGAAAACGGATCGTGATTTTTTGAAGATCCTTGCGGCAGGGGATGGCCGAGACCCGGCAGTCCACGCGGCGCTTGCCGAGCGTGAGCGAAAACCGGCCGTCCTGGGCGTCCTGCCTGCGCTGCCCCATGTTCGAGTAGTTTTTGATAACGCTGACGAACCGGGCCAGCTGCTCTTCCGGGCACGAGTGCAGGACTTTCAGCTCGCCGTCAATCCGCCCGCGAAAGCGCGCGGTGTTGTAGAATTTTTCGATATGGAGATCGCTGGCGCGCCCGGTGATTGCGCGCCAGAGAACCCAATGGACGACCTGCTCGGGAGTGGCGTTGATGCTTGACGGGTTGATGCGCTGGATCTCCTGGACGTCGATGTCCACGATGTTCGCGACGTCCGAGTAGGTGAGCTCCTGGTCGATCGCTGCCGCGTTGGCCCCTGCGGACCGGCTCCGGTCGCGGTTGATCGTCGCGATGATCCCCTCGCGCTCGGCCAGAACCGTCCGAAAATCCAGCGGGTCGTTCCCCCCGGAAAGCCATTCGTCCTCAAAGCCGAAATTTTCTTTTTCTGCGGAGAGGAGGAAGACCGTCTTGACTCCGCAATAGAGCGGGTAGACCGAGTGCTTCTCGAGGAGGGAATCCGGGAAGAGGATCTGCGGCGGCGCGTGCTCGGCGTTGAAGCAGGCTTCTCTGGTCGAGAGGTAGCGGAGGGCGAGGCCGAAGTGCGACGGGAGCGACTTGATGGACGTCAGCGCGTCCAGGGACGCCCCCGACAGGTCAGCTTTGGCCCGCTCGACCTTGATGCGGATGTCATCCTCGAACGGGTAAAACGCGAGAAGCCACTCGAAGGCAGCCTCCGGGGTGGGGTTCTCCGGAAGCGGATGCGGGGGGGCCAAAGGAGGCTTGTCCTCAAGCGGTTGGAGGTCGAGCCGCCCCATGAAATCTCGCTGAAGAATCTCATATTTTGACTGGGGGACGAGCGCCGGGATGATGAGGTCGGGCGGGATATCCCAAAGCCGGGTGCTGGACGGATTGAAATGCGCGCAGAGGATCAGCGGGCCAAACGTGCCAAATGGAATCCAGAAATCATCGTCCTCGCCGGACCGCTGCGGAGCGAGCCTCCGAAAAATGTTTTCCGCGCGGGTCGAGCAACTTGTCCGGATCGGGTTGAACGGGAGGATGCCGAAGTGCCTTGCGAGCCACTCGAGGCCCTCTTCGGCGGAGACTCCGTTGACGTGCGCCAGGTGGTGGTGCAAATCCAAGACTTCGTCGGGCGGGTTGCCGGGATCCACCCCGGCTTCTTTGAGGGTGGCAGAGAGGTCATGCCATGTGGATGGGCTCATCAGTTTGTGGATGCTGCACCCATGACCTTCATGAGGTCAAGCCCGCTGCCGTTGGTGCCCATACCGATAAATGTAAACACCCGTCCGTTCCAGCTTGCGCGGCAGGTGGAGGCATCGCTGCTGGTGACAAAAGTTGCGTTGCGTGGGAGGAAGGGGGCGCCCGGCGGCGGGCTAAGGGGCGGGTTTGTCGGCCACTGCGTGCAGAGCAGATTGAAGACCGCCGCGTCATCGCCGGACGCGTTTGTCAGCTGCTGGACGCTCTGGTTATATGCGGAGACCGCCCCGTTGATGACGTTCATATTCCGCAGAGCGATATTTTCGGAAGAGGACTTCAGCACGTTGGATATCATAGGGACCCCGATGCTCGCAATGATGCCCAGAATCGCGATGACGACCATCACCTCGATCAGGGAAAACCCGGCGCGCCGCGCGACGGTTGCTGGGAAGCAACATCTGCTCAGGTCGCTCCCCATGGCCTCAATAATCAACGGAAACGCCGAGGTTCGTGTTGGATGCGAGCGTTTTTCCTGACAGCGGGGAAATGGTGGTAGGAAGGGTCAGCGAGTATCCCGAGGGCTGGAACGAGGAGAAGCTGGCCTCGGCAAACGAGATGTATTGGGCCAGGCAGTTCGTGTAGCGATAGGCGTCCGACCGACCGGCCCAGTTGGTTTGCGCGGCGTTCGTCCCCCTGGCCATGACATACGTGGCGATCGCCAGGTTCAGCGTCTCCGCGCGGGCGCGCGCCAGGTTATCCTCTCCGTCCCGCTTGATGCGGACGATATTCGGGATTGCGAGGTACGTGACGATGCCGATGATGGCGATGGCTGCCAGCACCTCGACAAGGGAGAAGGCGCGAGGCCGAGAGCTTTGGGCTTGGTGAGGCATCCAGCGGGATGCCGAGCGTCCGACACGCAGGTCGTGCGCGCTTCCCTTTCGCGCTCCCCGATCCGCATTCCGCATTTTGTTTCTCATAGGGGCTAGTTCCATTCAACGGTTGGGTAATTCGTCGCGCTCCACGTGGTGAACTTCAGAGACTTGCTCGATTTGATCATCGCCTCGCTTTTAATCTGTGTGCCGGTCGAGTTGCTGAGAAGGTGATCGTAGGTCGATTGGTGCAGATACTCGCTGCCGAGCAGGCCGAGCCACCCTGCCGCGGTGGAGGCGCCGTTATATGTATTTCGGGCGGAGGCCAGCGTGTTCGTCCCGCTGGAATTCGCTGCGATCCACGCATTGAGGGCATCCTGGAGCGTGACCTGCTGCTGGTAGCATAGCGTCAGCCTAGCATCTACTGCGGCATTCGAAACTGTCGTGATGATCAGCGTGCTCATGATCCCGATGATCGCGATAACCAGCAGCAGCTCGATCAGGGTGAAGCCGGACGCTCGCCAGCGGCAAGCCCATCTCTTGAAAAAACTCCATTTCAGCAGGCCGTGCTTCATAATGGCAATCTAGCACGGCACGGCGCGGCGCGCAAAAGAAAATCCTTCTGGCGTCCGCAGGCGGGTGCCGTGCTATACTGGTCGAGCCATGAAGCAAAAAGTTTTTTTGGGCGGGGCCCTGGCCTCCTTGATATTTCTGCTGGCCGGCTGCACGAACCCGGAGGGGAGGTTTCGTCCGCCGGATCCTATCGGCTACGCCATTTTCGAGCTGCTCGACCGCGGCCCGCACGCGCCCGCAGGGCAGCCGGATGCGATTCCCGACTCGCACTTTGTGGGGGCTGACAGCAGCCTTTCCGCGCGGGGATACCCACCGTCGGCGTCCTCCGTCTGGGTGGACGGGACTTGGGGCACGACCGGCGGCCGCCGCGTTTGGATCCCGGCCCACTGGCAGTAAGGGTGCCGGCAGCCTATTTTGTTGCCGCTGCCAGCGGGCGGACAAACGCTGCGATTTCCGCGGCGAGGCCGGGCGAGCAGCCGAGCTCGCCGATCCGGCGGACGATTGCGCTTCCGACGACGACAGCATCCGACTGGCGGGCGACCTCGCGCGCCTGATCGGGGGTTGAGATCCCGAATCCCACAGCGACCGGCAGGGCGGTGTGCTTGCGGATTTCTGCCACCTGAGGTGAGATGCTCTGAGAAAGCAGGCACTGCTCCCCGGTAACCCCCTCGCGAGAGACGTAATAGATAAATCCCTCGGCCGATTTTGCGATCATCTCCATCCGTTCCGGCGGGGTCGTCGGAGCGATGAGCTGGATCGAGAGGAGCCCGCCGCTCCGGCGGGCCAGCTCGATGTTGCACGCGGCCTCATCCGGCGGAAGATCCAGAATCAGGAGGCCATCTGCGCCAGCCGCCACCGCGTCAGAAAGGAATTTTTCATATCCGTAAACGTAGATGGGATTGAGATACGTGAAGAGGACGATCGGGATTTCTGAGGATTTCCGGATCTCGCGGACGGCGTCCAGGACTCCGGCGACCGTCGTGCCTGCCGAGATCGCGCGCCCGGCGGCCGCCTGGATGGTTGCGCCGTCGGCGAGGGGGTCGGAGAACGGGATGCCGAGCTCCAGGATGTCCACCCCGGCCTCCTCCAGAGCAATGGCGATCGGGGGGGTGCTGGCGGGAGACGGGTCGCCGGCGGTGATGTAGGCGATGAACCCGGCCTGGCCGCGCGCGCGCAAATCAAGGAATTTGGAGTCGATCCGGTTGGGCATGCGAAATCATTACCTGCCGGCGGGGGGCGGGGGCAAGCGCGCGGGAAAAAATCGTCGGCTGCACGCGGAAGTTTTCCTGGCTACGGGGCCGCCTTGCCAAGGATCTCCAAATACGTGCGGAGAGAAACCTTGCGGGTGGCCGGGTCGATCCGCTCGACGCGCATTTGTTTGAGCATCCACTGGCCGTCGATCTGCTGCACGGAATTCACGGAAAAAACCTTACTCAGGCGTCCGTCGCGGTCGTAGCCCTCGATCTTCATGAGCGCGCCCTGCGCCTTGTCCACCCAGACACGGACCGCCCCGTATTCTGTGGCGGACGGCGGGGCCGGGATCTCAATTTTGTAGGCGGTGCGCGGACCGACTTTTTCCTCGCCAAGAAGCTTCGGATTTTTCCAGTAGAGGAACCTCAGGGCGAGATCCTCGTAAGTCAGGAGCCCGCCCCGAACCGGATCGTCGAACCGCGCCGGGGCGACCGGCTGGGTCTTCCCCCCCTTCCGCTCCTCCAACGTCGCCGCGTCATCACCAAAGCCCAGCAGGATCTCCTGTGAAGGGTCCGCGAAAAGATAGGCAATCTTTCCATCGCGCACGGAGATATGGAAGGGAACCTTGGTCCCGCCGGCCCGCAGCTGGGCATCGAGGACGATCGGCTTCCCGAGCGGGTTTACCCGCGCCGCGCGCAGGATCGCCTCCGCATCGCTGTCTGCCGGCGCACAGGTCGCGACGGCGGCGGAAAGAAGGAGGCAGAGGAAAATGCGGGCCATGCGAGCCACGCTACCAAAGCCGGCCGGAACTGCAACCTTCCACCGCCGGCCCCTGATCCGCGTCGACCGCCTACAGCATCGTCAGCTGCGAGGCCGAGGGTTCGGGGACGAGGCGCTTCCTGCGGCCTTTGGCAAACGCGGGCTCGCCCTCCGCGTTGAGCTCTGCCTTCTCGAGGTTCGCGAGGATTTCCTTCGCCCGCGAAATGATCGCGTCCGGCAGGCCGGCGAGCCGGGCAACCTGGATCCCGTAGCTCTGGTCCGCGCGGCCGGGAAGGATTTTTCTCAGGAAGATGATCTGGTCGTTCCACTCGCGGACCGCGACGTTCAGGTTGAGGACGCCCGGACGCGTACGCTCGAGGTCGGTGAGCTCGTGGTAGTGGGTGGCGAAGAGCGTCCGGCAGCCGATCTTGTCGTGCAGGTATTCGGCCACGCTCCATGCGATCGAGAGCCCGTCGAACGTGGACGTGCCGCGGCCGATCTCGTCGAGGATCACGAGGCTCTGAGAGGTGGCGTTGTTGAGGATGTTTGCGGTCTCGTTCATCTCGACCATGAACGTGGACTGCCCGCGCGCGAGGTCGTCGTTCGCTCCCACGCGCGTGAAAATCCTGTCCGCCAGCCCGCAGCGCATCGCGGTTGCCGGGACGTAGCTACCCATCTGCGCAAGCAGGACGAGCAGGGCAACCTGCCGGATATAGGTTGATTTCCCGGCCATGTTCGGCCCGGTGATAATCGCGAAGGTTTTTCCGTCCAGGCCGAGGTCGGAATCGTTTGGAACGAACCGCTCCCCTCCGGGCTGCTGGTCGAGAACCGGATGCCGGCCGGCCTCGATATGGAGGACCTGAGACGCCTCAATTTCCGGGCGGCAGAACGCGTGGAGGCGCGCGGTCTCGGCGAGCGAGCAGATCGCGTCGAGCGCGGCGAGCGTATTCGCGGTTTCCTGCAGCTTGGGAAGCTCGCCCAGAGAGGCGGCTCGAAGGGCGCCAAAAACCTCGATTTCCCGGGCGCGGGCACGTCCGTCGGCCCCGAGGATTTTCCCTTCGACCTCCTTGAGCGCGGGGGTGATGAACCTCTCGCCATTCGCTGTCGTCTGCTTGCGGGTGTAGTCGTCTGGCACCGAGGCGAGGTGGGATTTTGTGATCTCGATAAAATACCCGAAGACCGAGGTGAAGCGGATTTTGAGAGACTTGATTCCTGTCCGCTGGATCTCCTGCTCCTGGAGCGTGGCGATCCAGCTCTTCCCCTCATGCGATGCCGCGCGAAGCTCATCCAGGACGGAGTCGAAGCCCGGGCGGATGAACCCGCCATCGCGGAGGGTCCCAGGGGGCTCGTCGACGAGCGCCGCGCGGAGCTTGGCTGTCAGCTCCGGGAGCGAATGGAGGCGGCCGCCCATGTTGGCGAGCATCTCCGAAGGCAGCTCGATGCCGGCGCCCAGAGATGCGGCAAGGACCGGGATGCGGTCGAGCGACTGGGCGAGCGCGGCGAGGTCGCGCGCGTTTCCCGACAGGCCGCCGAGCCTCGAGGCCGCCCGCTCGATGTCCCGGATCTCGCCCAGCCGCGCGCGCAGATCGCCGAGGAGCAGCGCATCGTCCAGCAGCGAGGCGATCGCCTCCTGCCGCCGCTCGATCTCGTCCGGGGCGCGCAGCGGGTGCAGCACCCACTCGCGCAGGAGCCGAGCCCCCATCGGCGTCGCCGTCCGGTCGAGCGCGCCAAGGAGGGTCATTCCCCGCCCGGCGCGCGAGGAGACGAGCTCGAGGTGGCTCTGCGTCGAGGCGTCCAGGATCAGGAAGGAGCTCCGCCGGTATGGCCGCAGAAGGCGCAGGTGCCCGGCCTGCCGGCGCATCTGGCGGGTGATGTAATGCAGCAGCGCCCCGGCGGCGCCCGTGCCCGCAGGAAGGTCAGCGCATCCGAACCCGTCGAGAGACTGGACTTTGAAATGCCCGCGAAGGACCTCTTCCGCTGGCTCCGGCTCGAACAGGTAGCTATCCACTGCGGCCGGCTTCGAAAGCTGGCCGAAGACCTCGGCCTGCTGCTCCGGGATAAGGATCTCCGCCGGGCTGACGCGGGCGAGCTCGTCGAGGAGCGCGCTGAGAGACTCGAGCTCGGTGAGCCGAAACTCCCCGGTGCTGAGGTCCGCGAATGCGAGCCCGAAAGCCCCTTTGCGCTCGCAAACAGCAGCCAGGTAGTTCGGCTTCCGGTCGTCCAGCCCGAAATCATCCAGCGTGCCGGGGCTCAGGATCTGCGAGACCTCGCGCCGGACAAGCTTCCCGGCCGTGACCTCGCCAACCTGGTCGCAGATCGCCACCCGCCAGCCTGCGGCGATGAGCTTCTCAATATATCCGCGGGCCGCATGGAACGGGACTCCGCACATCGGAGTCGCCCCGCGCTTGGTCAGCGCAACATTCAAAATCGCCGCCGCCTCCAGGGCATCCCCGGCGAACATCTCGTAAAAATCTCCGAGTCGGAACAGGAGGAGCGTGCCTGGCGGCAGGTCGCGCCGCACGGCATGATACTGCTGCATCATCGGGGTGAGGGCGGACATCGGAAAATCAGAGGTCTTCGAGAAACGCGGCGAGCGGGCTGGTGGCCGAAGCGTAGGAGAGCCGAATCGGGAGGCCGGCCAAAACCGCCTCCCGCGCGGCCTCGACCGCCTTCCCGAACGCCCGCGCCATGCGGACAGGATCCTCGGCGGCCGCGATGGCGGTATTCACGAGCACGGCATCGGCGCCGAGCTCGATCGCCTCTGCAGCGTGGCTCGTGGCGCCGATCCCGGCATCCACCACAACCGGAACCGTCGCCTGCTTGATGATGATCTCGATCTGGGCGCGGGTCTCGATGCCGCGGTTGCTTCCAATCGGTGATCCGAGCGGCATCACCGTCGCTGCGCCAACATCTTGGAGCCTCCGCGCCAGCACCGGATCGGCATTGATATACGGCAGCACCGTGAACCCCTCTTTGACAAGAATCTCAGCCGCCGCCAAGGTCTCAACAGGATCCGGCAAAAGGTAGTGCGGGTCCGGGTGGATCTCCAGCTTCACCCACATGGGAAGGCCCGCCGCCGCCGCCAGGCGCGCCAGGCGGACCGCCTCCTCCGCATTCATCGCCCCGCTCGTGTTCGAAAGCAGAAGATATTTTTCCGGGTCCACAAAATCGAGGATGTTGGCAAACGGATCTCTTCCGCCGCTCAAATCCGCCCTCCGCAGCGCCACCGTGACGATCTCCGCCCCGCTCGCCGCCAAGGCATCCCGCATCGTCTCGTTCGAAGAAAATTTGCCGGTCCCCAGGAGGAGGCGGGAGGAAAACTCGCGGCCGGCAATGATCAATGGGTCGTTCACAATCTTCGCATCATGCCTGCCGATCCGGCCTGGGGGCAACAAAGAAGCGAAGGCTCAACGCGGCTGCCTGGATTTCTCCGGGCTAATTGGTGTCTGGATTCGCGTTGTTGCGGTCGGCAGCGAGAAGGTTTGCCCCCAACTGCCTGAGCACGAACGTGTTATTTTCTCCATGCTTCGTCCAGGGACCTACGGGGACATCATTGGCCTCCACAAATTTCCAATCGATGATCCCCTTGTTGGCCATGCCGAGGTAGTCGCGCACGGATGGGGAGATATCGAGTCCTGCCGACTGGTTGAGGTTCAGCCGGGGGCGCTCGTTGCCGAAGACGTAGGCCCAGTGGTTTGTGCGGAATGGCCCGCAGTCCTCCCACTGGGCATAGGCGATGCGGTCCTTGTGGCGAATCGCCACCCACCTTCCTTTGCAGACCGTTTGGCCGGGCTTTTCGAAGGCTTGCTTAAACCAGGGGATCGCTTTGCGCGACTCCGGCTTCGTGGTCCCATGCGTCACATCGTTGTAGGGCAGCGCGATGTAGAACGGGTTTTGGCGGGGAACAAAATCTTTGGGGATGAAGTTTTTTCGCGCGGCCGGATCCGGGTTGTCATAGCCGCCAAAGCTGGCTGCCCACCTGGGATCCCATGAGCTGATGTTGTTGGGGACCGGGTTATTTTCCGTCGGGCGCTCGCCGACCCAGAAGACGGTGGCAACAATTTCTTTTTTCCAGGGGTAGCGGTTGAATCCGGAGGGCAGAATCTTTGGCGTGACCACCGTCTGGATCGCGTTCTTCCTGAGGGCCATGGCTCGGGATTGAAAGTCCGAGGCGCAGGCAGCGCCGCTGGAAAAAATCGCTGCCCCTGCAAGGATGGAGGCCGTCCGGAGTCGTTTCATGCGCTTGAAAACATCTGCACTATCCGCCGGTTCCGCTCCGGGCGCAAACGAAAATTTGCAACCGCGCAAATGGGTTTGCGCATCGGGTGGGCGGCGGGTAAGCTGCATGCACTATGGGAAGACAGTGGTTGCATGCGAAGCGCGAGGTCGCGAACCTCAAAAAGGGCCAGGTTGTCGGCAAGCTGGTCAAGGAGATCATGGTTGCCGCGAAGCTGGGCGGTCCGGATGTCGAGGGGAATGCCCGGCTTTTTGCCATTGTGGAAAAGGCGCGCCGGGCGTCGGTCACCCGCGATGCGATCGAGAAGGCTATCAAGAAGGGGGCCGGGATCGGCGACGAGAAGCTCGTTCTCGAGCATCTGGTTTTCGAGGGCTACGCGCCGCACAAGGTTCCGGTGATCGTCGAGGTCCTCACCGACAACAACAACCGGACCGCTCCGGAAATCCGCGTGCTCTTCAAAAAAGGGCAGCTCGGGATCGCGGGCAGCAACAAGTTTCTCTTCGACCATGTCGGGATCGTCGAGGCGCACCATCCGGATCCGGCAGCGGACATCGAGGCGGCGGCAATCGAGGCCGGGGCGAATGATTTTGTGGCGCTGACGCACGAGGACAACGACGACATTCCAGCAGGGGCGGCGGGCGCGAGGTTCCTGACCGAGCGGGCCGCGACGGCCTCGGCATCGAAGTGGCTCGCTGACAATGGCTGGACGGTCGTGACGAGCGAGCTCGGGCATGTCGCGAAGCAGTTCCCTGCCCTCGACGACGCGCAGCGCGCGGAGGCCGGGGAGTTCCTTCAGGCGCTCGAGGATCACGACGACGTCCACCGGGTCTGGGCTGCGATCAAATGAGATGAAGGCGGCCGCCACGCGGATCGTCCGCCGTCTTCGCGACGCCGGCCACGAGGCGCTGTTCGCAGGCGGATGCGTGAGGGATCAGCTTCTTGGGCGCGAGGCCCACGACATCGACATCGCAACCAGCGCGCGGCCGGAGGAGGTCCAGGGGCTTTTCCCGAGGACCGTGGCTGTCGGCGCCCAATTTGGCGTGGTCGTAGTTCTCGATCACGGCAAGGAATTTCAGGTGGCAACATTCCGCGCCGACGGGGCCTACATTGACGGGCGGCATCCGGAATCCGTCGCCTACACGACGGCGGAGGGGGATGCCCTGCGGCGCGACTTCACGATCAACGGCCTCTTTTTTGATCCCTTGGAAGACCGGATCCTCGACTTTGTTGGTGGGGAAGCCGATCTGAAGTCCGGGGTGATCCGCTGCATCGGCGAGCCTGCAGAGAGGTTTCGCGAGGACAAACTTCGGCTGCTCCGCGGCGTCCGGTTCGCGGCGGCCCTGGGATTCCAGATCGAGCAGGCCACGTGGGACGCGCTCCGCGCCCGCACGATGGAAATCGTCGCGGTCAGCGCGGAGAGGATCCGCGACGAGGTGGTCAAAATTTTTTGCCATCCCTCCCGGGCGATCGGGTTCGACCTGCTTGACGAGTCCGGGCTCTTGGGGGTTCTTCTGCCCGAGGTAGCCGCAATGAAAGGGTGCGAGCAGCCGCCGGAGTTTCATCCGGAGGGGGACGCCTTCGTCCACACGCGGCTCATGCTTTCGCTGCTGGAAGAACCGGTTTCGATCCCGCTCGTGTTCTCTGTGCTTTTCCATGACATCGGGAAGCCGCCGACGATGTTCCGTGACGAGTCCGGGAGGATCCGGTTCAACGGGCACGAGTCGGCGAGCGCGGCGATGGCCGAGAGGATCCTGTCCCGCCTTCGGTTTTCCAATGCCGAGGCCGGAGCGACCGTGGTCGGGGTGCAAAACCACATGGCATTCAAGGACGTTCAGAACATGCGGATGGCCACGCTGAAGAGGTTTCTTGCGCGCCCGACGATGGATGACGAGCTCGCGCTCCACCGGGCGGACTGCCTCGGCTCGCATGGGATGCTCGACAACTATGACTTCCTGCTCGCCAAGCGGGAAGAGTTCTCGCGCGAGCCGCTGATCCCGCCGCCGCTCGTCACCGGGCTCGACCTGATCGGCCTCGGCTGGACGCCCGGACCACATTTTAAGAAAACCCTCGATGCGGTGCAGGTCCATCAGCTCGAAGGCTTGCTCTCGGCACGCGAGGACGCGCTGGCCTGGGTTGCTGCAAACAGGGAAATGCTGGAGTCTGGGGGCGGATGATGTCCGACCGCCTGATCCATATCGCCCGCGATGGGAAAATCTTCGGACAGTACTCTCCCGAGCGGCTGGCCTGCCTTGTGGATTCCGGGCAGGTTGTCGGGAGCGACTTCTGCTACAGCGATGCCGCCCCGGAGTGGGTCACGCTTGAGGAGTTTTTAAAAAATTCCGGAGTTCCGAAGTATTCCCGAACGAAGGAGAGCGCGGACAAGCCTCCGGCATCGTCCGAGCGGCACGACCACCGCTCCGGGCGGGGGATCGCGTTCGCGCTGGCGGGCTGGATTGCATTCCTCCTCGTTTTGTCCACCTCCGTAGGATCTGGGTTTTGGATCGCCCAGCTCTACGGGGAAATGGGGCGGCAGGGCCTGCGCATCGAGCAATTGGAGCAGCAGCTTACCGCAACGGAAAAGGATTACCAGAAGACCCTCAACGCCGCCCGCGAAGTCGCCCAGGCGGGGACCGTGCGGGGAAGCATCAGCCTGCGGAACGATGCCGGGAAGCGCGTCGCCATACCGGGAGTTCAGGTTTACCTGTTTGTCAGGAAAGCGGTGGAGGACCACCTGGA
>Ga0194058_10000021_pt1 | contig 44929 bp, 41 predicted proteins | sample SepL4417m_MetaG_FD_155490 | JGI IMG/M metagenome (GOLD analysis project Ga0194058, IMG submission 155490) | Anoxic zone freshwater microbial communities from boreal shield lake in IISD Experimental Lakes Area, Ontario, Canada - Sep2016-L442-17m | ecosystem: Environmental > Aquatic > Freshwater... | reverse complement strand
ACGAATGGGTTGTCGATCGCGATGGCTACATCGTGGCCACAGCAGGTCACCTTCACCCGGGTGGCTTGCATACCGACATGTGGCTCAGGCGCGCCGGAGCCACGCCGTTAGATGGCCACGCGAAGACCAATACAGCCAACACTGCACACCTGTTTGAATCGACGGCGCATTACTGGGAGCCTGCGGGCGCAGTGTCATGGGATGTCGCCATGACCGCGACACCTCCAAACTGGCGCGTTGCGGTGCGTAAGGGAGATGTGCTCTCGACCTCTGCTACCTACGACAGTTCGCGGGCCTCGTGGTACGAGTCGATGGGCATCATGGTTGCGTGGATGGCCGACACACTCGCGCCGTCAGACACGGCGGCAGACCCGTTTGCAACGGCCGTTGATGTGGCCGGCAGTCTCACCCATGGTCATCTCGCCGAGAACGATCATCACGGTGGTCCGTTCGATCCTGCGTTCAACTATGTCGACTCGTTGGCGCTCCCGTCTCAGCCCGCCGCTTCGCCAATCCCGATTAGCTCATACGTGTACTCGCAGGGCGACATGCTCAAGGGCGATCCGATTCCTACCGTGACAGCTGGTGGAACCATTACCTACCGCAACGACGATGCCTCGATTGGCAAGGGACAGTGGCACACGATCACAGCGTGCAAGGCGCCCTGCACCGGTGGCACCGGTATTGCCTACCCGGTTGCCGACGCCGACATCGCATTCGATTCGGGTCAGCTTGGCGTTGGCGGCGCACCAACTGCTGGTCGAATCAGTTGGACCACGCCGGCCACGTTGCCTGCAGGTACGTACACATACTTCTGTCGAATCCACCCGGCGATGCGAGGGGCATTCCGTATCGCTGCGACCCCGTAAGGTCGAGCCGACACCAATGAACCATTCGAATAACCAGGAGCATTCTCGTGACCATTCTTGACAAGATCGATCTGTCGCAAAGGATGGACCAAAAGCAGTACGCGATTCGGCTCGTCGAAGAGCAGCGCCGTCTTCTGCAGTTGCGGCTACACCTTGGCGGACAGATGGGCGACAACGGCCCCGGCCCCGGTTTGCTCGTGGTCTTTGAGGGCCCCGATGCGGCGGGCAAGGGTGGAGCCATTAAGTCCATCGTTGGGCATCTCGACCCTCGGCACTACAAGGTGCTCAATTGTGGCGTCCCCTCCGAAGTCGAAAAGCGCCACCATTTTCTGTGGCGCTTCTATCCCGATATTCCAGGGCTTGGCTCAATGTCGGTGTTCGATCGCAGCTGGTACGGCAGGGTTCTGGTCGAACGCATCGAGGGCTATGCATCTCACGAGGAATGGCGTCGCGGCTATCAGGCCATCGTCGACTTTGAGCGATCCTTGGTGCTCGAAGGTGTGATCTTGGTGAAGTTCTGGATGCACATCAGCGACGAAGAGCAACTGCGCCGGTTCAAGGCGCGCGAAGCAGATCCGCTCAAGCGCTGGAAACTCACGCCCGAAGACTGGCGCAATCGCGATCGCAATAACGACTACAAAGCTGCGGCCGAAGACCTCTTCAGCAAGACGAGCCACGAGCTTGGGCCGTGGGATGTCATCGCTGCCGAGCAAAAACGTTTCGGTCGTATCGCCGTGCTCGAAACGCTGAACAACAGAATCGAGCAGGGTCTGCGGCGAGCGGGCTATCCGGTGCCGCACATCGACGACCTGCTCGACGATCTCGACCTTTGAGTTCTCATCAGGACCCCGACCGACTCGAACGTCGGCGGGCGAGTGTGCCGGCCATTGAGTATCCGGCAGCGTTGCCGATCAGCGATCGGCGCGACGATCTGTTGGCAGCAATCCGCGACCATCAAGTGGTCATCGTGGCCGGCGAGACCGGTTCGGGCAAGAGCACGCAGCTACCGAAGCTCTGTCTCGAACTTGGTCGCGGAGTAGCGGGACTCATTGGCCACACCCAGCCGAGGCGAGTCGCCGCGCGAACGATTGCCGAACGGGTGGCCGACGAACTCGGCACCGAGCTCGGCGGGCTGGTTGGCTACACGGTTCGTTTCACCGATCGGGTGAGCGACGGCACGCTGATCAAGGTGATGACCGACGGAATCTTGCTCGCCGAGATTCAGCACGACCGCACGCTCTCGCGCTACGACACGCTGATCATCGACGAGGCCCACGAGCGCAGTCTCAACGTCGACTTCTTGCTCGGTTACATCAAGCAGCTCCTGCCGAGGCGGCCCGATCTCAAAGTGATCGTTACGTCGGCCACCATCGACACACAGAGATTTTCTGAGCACTTCAACAACGCTCCTGTCATCGAGGTGACAGGCCGAACCTTTCCGGTAGAGATGCGGTATCGGCCGTTCGGGGCCAATCTCGACGAAGACATTGATGACGATCGAGATCAGGTGCAAGCGGTCTGCGACGCGGTTGATGAATTGATCGAGCATGGCCCGGGCGACGTGCTGGTGTTTCTCAGTGGCGAGCGCGAGATTCACGACACGGCCGACGCGCTGCGCCGCCTCGATCGTCCGAACGCCGAAGTGCTGCCGCTGTATGCGCGGTTGTCGGCAGCCGAGCAGCACCGCATCTTCGAGAACCACAGCGGACGTCGAATCGTGCTGTCTACCAACGTGGCCGAAACCTCGCTGACGGTTCCTGGGGTTCGTTTCGTGGTCGACGCTGGGTCCGCGCGAATCTCTCGATATAGCCATCGACTCAAGGTGCAGCGCTTGCCCATCGAGCCAATCTCGCAAGCCTCTGCCAACCAACGCGCGGGCCGGTGCGGACGAGTGGCCCCAGGGGTGTGCCTGCGGCTGTATACCCAAGACGATTTCGATCAGCGGCCCGAGTTCACCGAGCCAGAGATCTTGCGTACCAACCTCGCGTCGGTCATCTTGCAGATGACATCGCTCGGTCTGGGCGATGTCAGCAAGTTCGACTTCCTCGATCCGCCCGATAGCCGTGCGGTTCGCGATGGCGTCGCGCTTCTCGAAGAACTTGGGGCCATCGATCAGGATCAGCCCGCCGACCGCCGTCGCTTGACCCCGCTTGGGCGGCGTCTTGCGCGCCTGCCGCTGGACCCTCGCTTTGGTCGAATGGTGCTCGAAGCAGACCGGCACGGCTGTGTGCGCGAAGTCATCGTGATCGCCGCTGCCCTGACTATTCAAGATCCTCGCGAGCGCCCGGTAGTCAATCGCCAAGCCGCCGACGAAGCGCACAAGCGCTTTGCTGTCGACGACTCAGACTTTCTCGGCATCGTCGCGCTCTGGGATTACATCCGCGAGCAGCAACGAGCGCTTACCTCGAGCCAGTTCCGCCGACTCTGTCGCGCCGAGTATCTCAACTACCTGCGCGTGCGCGAGTGGCACGATCTCTACAGCCAACTGCGTCAGATCACCGCCACCATCGGCATTCGGGTGGGCACCGAACACAGTCATCCCGACCGTGTGCATCAGTCGGTGTTGGCCGGATTGTTATCGCACCTTGGCATGCGTGATCGTGAGACCCGCGAGTACAACGGCGCTCACGGCTCGAAGTTCGCGATTGTGCCCGGCTCGGCTCTGGCCAAAAAGCCGGCTCGATGGGTGATGGTGGCCGAGTTGGTCGATACGTCGCGTCTCTGGGGTCGCGTTGCGGCAAACATTCAGCCCGAGTGGGCCGAGCAGGCGGGCAAGCATTTGGTGAAACGCTTCTACGGCGAGCCCACCTGGGACCCTCGCCGCGGCGGCGCGGTAGCTCTTGAGCGGGTGACCCTGTATGGCTTGCCCATCGTGGCTGGCCGCCGAATCGGTTACGACCGGGTCGATCATGGTGCTGCGCGTTCGATGTTCATTCGCCACGCACTCGTCGAAGGCGACTGGACCACTCGACACAAGTTCGCTGCAGTGAACGCGGCCTTCATAGAGAAGCTTCGCGAGATGGGCGACCGAGTGCGCCGAGTCGACCTTGTAGACGACGAAGCGATGTTTGCGTTCTACGACAAACGTGTTGGTCCCGATGTGGTCTCTACTCGCCACTTCGATCGCTGGTGGAAAGACGCACGAGCTGCGCAGCCGACGATGCTCGATCTCACCTTCGAGGCGCTCGCCGAGGCTTCAGTCGCCGGACAATCGCGCAAGGTCATCGATGCGCATGCATACCCAAACTCGTGGCAGCAGGACGACCTCAGGCTGGCGGTGACATACCGATTTGATCCGGGCGATGCCAACGATGGCGTCACGGTGCACGTGCCCGTCAGCGTGCTCAACCGCATTCGTAACAACGGATTCGATTGGCAGGTGTCAGGCTTTCGCGACGACTTGGTGACTGCGTTGGTGTGGACTCTCCCCAAGGCACTTCGCCGCATGCTCACGCCGCTCGCCGACACGGCGCGGGTGGCGGCACAGAGGGTGATGCCCAACGAAGCCGGTTTGGCAGAGTCGCTTGCTGAGGTGCTCACCGAACTCGGTGGCGACAGGGTGTCGGCTTCTGATTTCGATATCGACCGAGTGCCGCCTCATCTGCGCGTCACGTTTTCTGTTGAGGCCGACGACGGTCGTCTGCTCGCGCTTGGCAAAGACCTCGACGCATTACGCAAACAACTGAGCGGGCGCGTTCGGCAGGCCATCGCTCAGACAGCCCCAGGCCTCGAACGCAGCGGCATTGTTCGTTGGGATTTCGGCACACTGCCTCACGTGGTCGAGACAGCGCGCGATGGTCACACGGTGCGCGGCTATCCGGCTCTACTTGATGACGGCGACTCGGTGTCTATCCGCATCTTTACAAACCAGGAGATTCAGCAGCGGGTCATGCGTGCGGGGCTTCGTCGGCTGTTGTTGCTCACGGTTCCGTTGTCGCGAAAGTCGATTGGTCGCGATATCTCGAATGAAGCATTGCTGGCCATTGGTCGTGCTGGTTCGGTGAAGCTTGGCGGTCTTGCCGACGACTGCATCACGGCGGCTGCCGATCGTGTCCTTGGCAACCACGGTGATCTGGTTTGGAATGAAGCAGCGTTCATTGCGCTGCAGAACGAGGGTCGCGCCGATCTCGCAGCCATTGCCACGGCAGCGATGAGCATGGTGGGGCAGATCTACGTTGCTGCGGCAACCGTCGACGCCGCACTCGGCAGGTTGGTTACCCCAGCGCTTGCCCCGGCCGTAACCGACATGCGCAACCAGTTGGCTCGGCTGCTTCGTCCTGGATTCGTTACCGGTTCGGGCACCGCCCGATTAGTTGACGTCGTGCGCTATATCCGAGCCATCGAGCGCCGCGCCGACAAGCTCACCAGCGACCCGGCTCGTGACCGCCAGCGCATGCTCGAGATCGTGGCTCTCGAACGTCGCTATGCACAATTCATCGGTCGACTCGAGCCGAGTCAGATCACCGCCGATGTCATCGACGTCGGGTGGATGATCGAGGAACTGCGAGTTGGCGAATTCGCGCAAACGCTCGGTACCAAACAGTCGGTGAGTGCCAAGCGCATCGGCCGAGTCATCGACCAACTCGAGGCGCTTCCGTGAGCGGCCATTAGGGCTCAGCCCCGTAAAGCGTCAGCGCACGGTCGGCGTGCGCTGACGCTTTACGAACGAGATGGTGACCGCCGCTACGGCGTGTCAGTGGTGTTCGCTCGGTGACTCGGGCATTGGCGGCACGCTGATGAGTTCGAACGTGGGGTTGATCATCGCCAGAATTCCGCCTTGCTGACTGGCAACACCCGATGCCGACAAGATCGTGCCGGTGCGGATTCCACCGATCGACCGACGTCCGAGAAACGCAATGGTGACGCTGCCTGTTTCGTCGGAGAGGGTGCATTCGAGAGTCGGCGCGTTACCCCACGGCTGCACGCGAATTGCGGTGACTCGACCTGCCACCGATGTGGGCTGGCGGAGTTCGATGTCGGCAATCTTTGTCCGGCCGAGCGGGAGGCCCGATACGTCGATGCTGTTGACCGAGCGTGGTTTTTGGGCGCGCCCCCGACCGTTGGTTGCGCCCCGCCCGTGTGAGTTTACTTCTCGCAGGCCCTCAGCGGCTAGGTCTGCCTCGAGCGCATTCGATATGTGGCTTCCGAGGTGATAGGGAACCACGGTGACATTGCAGTGGGGCAGCGTTGAGAGCGCCTGAGTGATACCTGTCGAGGAACGATCGTGCAGTAAACGATGCCAGACCTTGGTGTATTCACGACGAGGGATCAGCACGCTGAGCTCTGTTTCGTTGCCCTGTGTTAGGCGCGCCGCAAGTTCAAGAGCTGCTCGCGGGACGCGTCGATCTGGGCATTCGACGATGTCGAGGGGGAAGCGATTGAAGCCGAGCTTTTGCCAAGCATCGGTGAGGATGTCGGTCTTCCAAGGATCGAGGTCGAAGTGCACAGCGCGCAGTTCGTCGGGGAACAAGGTCTTCGCGTACTGCATCGCCCGCGCTGTCGCGACATCAAGCTTGTCGACGAGCACGACTACTTCGTGGCGACGCAACGCGGGCGTCTCGGCGGCGACCTTCGCGTCCTCATGGAGTTCGTGGTCTTCAGTCTCATACGCCTTGTTTAGACGAACGAGGCCGAACACCATGATTGGAACGAGGAGCAAGATCACCCACGCCCCTTCTTTAAACTTCACGCACGTAACGATGACGAGCACGATCAACGAGAGCATTGCTCCGATGCCATTGATCACCAGGCCAGACTTCCAGCCTTCTTCCTTCAGGCGGATGTGATGCTTGGCCATGCCCGCCTGCGAGAGGGTGAAGCTTGTGAACACTCCGATGGCGTACAACGGAATCAGTCGGCTCACTTCTCCGCCCGTGGCTAGGAGCGTGACGATCGCAGCGGCGGCGAGAAAGATGATGCCGTTCGAGAACACCAGCCGATGTCCGCGAATCATGAACTGGCGCGGCATGAAGTTGTCGCCAGCATGGAACGACGCCAACCGCGGGAAGTCGGCAAAGCTGGTGTTCGCGGCGAGAACAAGAATCAGCATGGTGCCGGTTTGCAGTAGATAGAACAGCGCACGACCGAGGGTGCTGGGGCCGTACACAAACCCGCCGACCTGCGAAATCACGGTCGGGGTTCCGCCGTGATAGGGCATCGCATGCGTGCGGGCAGCCAATATCGATAGGCCGAGAAACATAATGCCAAGGAGCGATCCCATGACCACGAGGGTCTTTCGTGCGTTCTTCCAAGCGGGCTCTCGAAATGCTGGAACTCCGTTGGAGATCGCTTCGACTCCGGTGACCGCGGCGCCTCCGGATCCGAAGGCCTTCAACACGATGAAGACGGTGGCCCCCATGAGCAATCCGCTTCCCGAATGGGTTCCCATTGGTTCCATACCGGGCAGGTTCGTGGGGCCCTTTGGCAGCGAGGAGAAGATGAGTTTGTAGCCGCCGACTCCGAGCAGAACGAGCATGTTGATGATGAAGAAATAGGTAGGAGCCGCAAAGAGCTTGCCTGACTCCTTTGTTCCGCGGAGGTTGCCGTAGGCAATGAGGGCAACGAAACCAAGCGCGATGAGGTGCTTGTACGGTGCGAGTGGAGTGATGGCCGAGGCAAGTGCGTCGCTGCCGGCCGCCACCGAAACTGCCACCGTCAGCACATAGTCAGTGAGAAGGGCTACGCCAGCGACCTGCGCAGGCATGAGTCCGAAGTTGTCGCGAGTAACGATGTAGGCGCCGCCGGCAGATGGGTAGGCCTTGATTGTCTGGCGATACGACAAGATCAAAAAGCCAAGCACGACGAGCAATGCGATGGTTACGGGCGTGACCAACGTGAAGGCGGCGAGGCCCACGTACGGGGCGAGCACGCGAAGGATCTCTTCGGTCGCGTACGCGCAGGACGACAGATTGTCCGACGCAAATACAGCGAGTGCGGTGGGGTTGCCCAAGCGTTCGTGTACGAGTTGCTCAGAATGAAGTGGCGGACCAAGCACCGCGTTCTTGAGTCGGTAGCTCAGTGGCTCCGGAATCTCGTTGCCGCGACTTCGTGGGTCATGGCTCGCGCTGCTCATGGTGGGCGTCGGCGAATCGGGAATTTCCTGTTCAGATAGCACCCTCCAAGTGAACCGAAGTGCGTTGAGCCGGGCCGTCAAGACAGCGCATAGAGTGCGCGGCGACGCGTCAAGATCGCGCTAAGAGGCCTTCAACAAGGCACACTGGGTGAATGCGTCGGGGAGTTCTCCGTATCTACCTAGGTGCCGCTCCTGGCGTCGGCAAGACATTTGCGATGCTCGACGAAGGTTGGCGTCGCTCACAGCGCGGGGCCGATGTTGTGGTTGGCTTTGTCGAAACCCATGGCCGCGCAAATACTGCTGCGCAGATTCGTGATCTCGAAGTCGTGCCTCGGCGGGTTCTTGCACTGGCTACGGGGCAACTCGAGGAGATGGATTTTGATGCCGTCGTCGCTCGAGCACCAAGCGTCGTACTCGTCGATGAGCTGGCCCACAGCAATGTCGCCGGAAGTCGTCATGCCAAGCGGTGGGAAGACGTGGGTGGGTTTCTTGATGCCGGGATCGATGTGATCTCCACGCTGAACCTTCAGAATTTTGAGTCACTCGCAGACGTGATCGTGAAGATCACTGGATACTCCGAACCCGAGCTGATACCTGACTCGGTTGTGCGGTCTGCCGATCAGATTGAGCTGGTCGACATGAGCCCCGAGGCACTTCGCCGCCGGCTCGCGCACGGAAATATCTACGCAGCGGACCAACTCGACGCGACTTTGGCAAACTTCTTTCGGCTCGGCAATCTTGGAGCACTTCGCGAACTTGCGTTGCTGTGGGTGGCCGATCGGGTCGAGGAGCGACTGCAGGGCTATCTCGATGAGCATGGCATTACAGAGTCTTGGGAAACTCGGGAGCGTGTTGTTGTTGCTCTCGCAGGCGCTGGTGGCACGCACCTCTTGCGCCGCGCTGCGCGAATTGCTGGCCGCCTGCAAGCAGATCTGATCGGCGTGCATGTTGCTTCAGGAGATGCTTCTGTAGGTAGCAACCTTGAAGAGCAGCGGAATCTTCTCGGCCAGTTGGGTGGGCAATACCGCGAAGTAGTCAGCGACGACGTTGCGGCTGCGCTGGCAAGCTTTGCGAAGAGCGAGAAGGCCACTCAGTTGGTGCTTGGCGCAGGCCGGCGATCGCGCTTTGGCGTGCGCCGTCGTGGCTCGGTTGTGAGGTCGTTGCTCCGACACATTGACCAGATTGATGTGCACGTGATTGCTCAGCCAACACAGAAGTCAGCCTCGTGGACGCACCTGCCCCGAGTGAATCGATTGGCACCGCTTCCGCGTGGGCGACGATACGCGGCATGGCTGATGTGTGTTGCAGGTCTGCCGCTGATGACACTGGCACTGACCCTGATTCGGCAACACGTGAGCCTCGGTTCAGAGTTGCTTCTCAGCCTCGGCTTTGTTGTCTTGGTCGCTGCGGTTGGTGGCTTGCTCATTGGTCTCGTCGCGTCGATTCTCGCCTTCCTTTTGACCAACTGGTTCTTTGTTCCTCCCTTTCACACCCTGAGCGTGAGCGAGTCGAGCAACTTAGTGATGCTCAGCGTTTTCATTACGGTGGCGGTCATCGTGAGCGTGCTTGTCGACCGCGCCGCACTGCGTACTCGCGAGGCTTCGCGAGCCCGCGCCCAAGCCGGGGCGCTTGCGCGTACCACCGGAACGCTTGTGGGTTCTAGCGATCCGCTGCCCGATCTTGTCGATCAGCTTCGAGTCACGTTCGGCCTCGACGCAGTCGCGGTCCTCGAGCGCACCTCCAACGGCTGGTTGGTCAACTCTGCTGTTGGACAGCCAGTGCCGCGCCAACCCGACGATGGCGCCTCGCTCGCTCTTGACCCGAACGGCGATCGTTGGTTGGTTCTCGTTGGAGGAGCCGTCGACGTCGACGACCATTCGGTTCTTCGAGCGTTTGCCGATCAGTTGTCGTTGGCGCTCGAAGGCAGGCGCCTTCGCTCTGAGGCTGAATCTGCGGTCAGCCTTGCTCAAGCAAATGCGTTACGAACGGCTCTGTTGCAAGCGGTCTCGCACGATCTCCGTACGCCGTTGGCGTCGATCAAAGCGTCTGTGAGCGGACTTCTGCAGAGCGACGTCGCATTCTCGCCACAAGATCGAATGAGCCTGTTGCGCAATATCGACGGCGCCTCAGATCGTCTCGATCGGCTTGTCGTGAACCTCCTCGACATGAGTCGCCTGCAGGCTGGCGCCGTCGAAAGTGCGAACCGTGCTGTTGCGTTGGAAGACGTTGTGGCGGCCGCAGTAGCGAACACGGCCCATCTCGGCGGTCGAATCGTTGTCGATGTTCCAGACACCCTGCCGTTAGTGATGGCCGACCCGGCGCTGCTCGAACGTGCGCTCGCGAACATTGTGTCGAATGCGTTGGCGTGGTCACCGATCGATGCAACAGTTCGAATTCAAGCCGGGCTTGTTCGACACATGGTGAACCTACGAATCATCGATGTTGGTCCTGGAATTCCTGTGAGCGAACGTCAGCGTGTCTTCGAGCCGTTTCAGCGTCTGGGCGATCGATCAAACGATGCCGGAGTTGGTCTCGGGCTTGCGATCGCGCGGGGCTTCATCGATTCGATGGGTGCAACATTAGAAATCGATGAGACTCCTGGTGGAGGAGTCACCATGTGTATCGCGCTGCCCGCCGTTCTTGAGGAGTCTCCCGACATCGCCTTCGAGATTGCCCCGGAGTTGGCTGCTGAGTTGCAACCCAACGTTGAGGTTCTCCCATGACCGCTGCACCTCTGGCCCGAATTCTTGTCGTCGATGATGAACCTCAGATTCGAAGCGCTCTCGATGTGAACCTGCGCGCTCGTGGATACGCAGTCGATCTCGCCGAGACCGGCGAGCAAGGCCTCCTGCTCGCAGCAACCCATCACCCCGACCTAGTGCTTCTCGACCTTGGGCTGCCGGGGATCGACGGCATCGAAGTGGTGCAGGGTTTGCGCGGTTGGACAACCGTGCCGATCATCATTCTTTCTGTGCGAAGCGCCGAGTCCGACAAGGTGGCGGCGCTTGATGCCGGTGCAGATGACTACGTGTCGAAACCGTTCGGCATGAACGAGTTGCTCGCGAGGTTGCGAGCAACATTGCGCCGCCATCAACCGGAGCCCGAAGTGCCCGTGGTGCGCACGGATGCCTTCGTCGTCGACCTCGTTGCCAAACGGGTGGTCTGCGCCGAACGCGAGGTGCGCCTCACGCCGATTGAGTGGGCGATCCTTGAACATCTTGTTCGCAATCCCGGGCGGTTGGTCACGCAGCGCCAGTTGCTGGCTCAGGTTTGGGGACCTCAGTACACGGTCGAGACAAACTATTTGCGGGTTCACCTCGCAGCGATTCGCAAGAAGCTTGAGCCCACGCCAAGCCAACCCCGCTACTTTGTCACCGAACCGGGAATCGGTTATCGCTTCGAGCCGTGATTGGTTGCGTGAGCTGACGCTTTACGCGCGAAATGGTGACCGCCCAAGGTTCGGCGCGAGGGGTCCTCTCAACTCGCTTACGCTCAGGTCGTGAACCGTCGCGTCGCCGCTGTAGCGATCGGAGTTGGCGTGGCCCTCAGCGTGGTCGCCTTCTACGAGGTGCGCCGCTATTTTTTCACGAGCGCTTCGAATACCACACTGACAGCCGAAGAGATTCGGCAGAACTACCTTGATCATTTGCCGAGTTCAACGGTGAGTCTGCACTCGACCACCGTGGCTCCAAGCAGCAGCCAACACGACTCGGTTCCCCTCGCTGCTACTACGGCACCGCTACCCGTTTCGATCCTGCCAAAGCCGGGTGTGTATCGGTACGACACCATCGGCACCGACTCGGTCGATGCGCTCAACGGTCAGCATCACGACTATCCCGCCGTCACGACCATGACAGTTGTGCCCTTTGGCTGCGGCGTTATGCAGCGTTGGGACGTGTTGAAAGAGCGATGGGCCGAGTCGCAGCGGTGCGTATCAGGCCGCTCAATCTCGCAGCCGACGTTTACGACGTACGACGAGTTTTTTGGCCAAGCTCAAACTGATGCGTATCAGTGCGCTGGTGACCCACGGCCCGTAGACGCCTCAGCCGGAACTTCGTTCGCGTTCGACTGCGTGAAATCTGATGCAACCGATTCGTACAGCGGTGTTGTCATCGGCACCGAACCAATGAGCATTGGAGGCGTGACCGTGCAGGCGTTGCACGTGCGAATTTCGATCGCGCACGAGACACCGCGCGACACGCAACTCACCGACAGATGGTTTCAAGTGGGCACCGATTTGATGTTGGCGCAGCGCGTGTTGAACGACACCACCAATCCAAGTGTGCTGGGCAAGGTGAACTACCGCGAACGCGTTGAGATGCATCTCATCTCGCTCGAACCACAATCGTGACTACTGCAAAAGCGTTGCAGCGAAGGCGGCCGACTCGCGTTCGTGCACGGCGCCGTTGACCCGTTGGCGCTCGAGCACTTGCGCAAGTGTGTTCACCGATTGCGGGATCGTGTGCTCGGCAAAGAAGCTTTGAACATCGGCGATCACACTCGGATTTTTTAGTGTCTTCACTGGGTCGACCATTCGAACAATCGATGGGTTGGGAAAGGTGGCGTTTGCGTAGTCCCAGTGCCTACGCACGATGGTCCACGCCAGCTCGCCGTGCCAGCGGTTGGCAATGCATCGGGCAAGAACGTAGGGCGCGTTCTGTGAGCGCACCTCGCTGCTCAATGCGAAGTTGCACGCGCGCTCAACGAGTTCGGCACTGTCGAACTCGGCCAGCGCGTACAAGTTGCGGAGTTGCTCTTGTGGTGTGGCGGCAGTGCGGAAGCCATTGACGAAATTGTCGAAGTCGTCGGCATCGCCGATAGAGGCAACCACCACAGTCGACGCAGCGAGAAGTTCGGGATCGACGCTGGCGTGATCGGACGCCAACAACACGCGGCAGCGTTGACGAGCATCGGCATCGGCGCCATAGACCGCCAACATCGTGACCAACAGGCCGCGCAGCTTTGAGCGGAGGTCGTCTTCGTCGGCCATCGGCGTCCAGCTGAGATCATCGACTGCTGACGCCATCAATTGGCGCACACGAGCCTCGAACGGAGCGAGTGCGCTACCGTCGATGAGGCGATGCAAACGCCGAACTGAAGCCGCGATTGCCTGCCACACAGCCAACTCGCGCTCGGCCGTGAATCCTTCGAGGAACTCGAGCAGGCCGACAGCAGTGAGGCGTCCGGCCACGAGCGATGCGCTGGCGTCGTCGACCAGGTTGTATCGCTCGACCGTATTGAGCGAAGCCAACGTGTGACTATCGAGACGCGAGCGAAGGTTGTCGGCATACGAAACTCGGAAGAATCCGTGTCCGCCTGCATTGACCACGATGGCAGCGCTGGTGTCGTGTAGAGCGAGCCGCGCCTCGGCAGAGTCGAGCAACACCATGTGCGTTGTGTCGCCGACACGCACGGCAACCGGGGTCACAAACAAGGTTGGGTCGGTCGATTCGGGGCTGAAGCTAAAACGCTGCTGACGCAACACCAGATCGTTGCCGTCGAGTGACGCGCTCACCAACGGAAAGCCCGCCTGCCAGATCCAGCTGTCCATCAGCTGACGCACTGGTTCGTTGCCCCCGTCGGCGGTGGTGACCTGCTCGATGCTGTCCCAGAGGTCGCCCGTCTCGGTGCTGCCGTACGAGTGCGTGCGCAGGTATTGGTTCACGCCTTGCCGAAAGCGCTCTTCGCCGAGGTACTGCTGCAACATTCGCAGCAGTGCTCCACCCTTTTGATAGGTCAGCACGTCGAACATGCCGTCGCAGTCGGATGGTGCCCGCACTTCAAACTCGACCGTGCGGGTGCTGTCGAGCGAATCGACTTCGAACGCATCGGAACGCTCGAGGCTGAAGCTGGTCCAGCGTTTCCAATCGGGTCGGAACACCTCGACTGCCATGACTTCCATGAACGTCGCGAAGGCTTCGTTGAGCCAGATGCCGTTCCACCAACGCATCGTCACGAGATCACCGAACCACATGTGGGCAAGCTCGTGACTCACCACGTCGGCCACCAATTGCTGTTCGTTTTGCGTGCTCGTCTGTGGGTCGAGCAAGAGCAGCGACTCGCGGTAGGTGATGCACCCGAGGTTCTCCATCGCTCCAGCGGCAAAGTCGGGCAGGGCGATCATGTCCACCTTCTTGCCGGGATACGCGATGCCGTAATAGCTCTGGAACCATTCGAGGGCAACAGCCCCGATGTCGAGCGCCAGCGCCGTGAGGTGCGCTTTGCCAGGCACGTGAACAACGCGCAGGGGAGTGCCAGCAACATCTACCGCTTCGGTGGCCTCAAGTTGGCCCACGATGACGGCAACTAAATACGTGCTCATCGGAATGGTGTTGTCGAACGTGACGGCCCATCGGCCGTTTGGCGTAGCGATGCGAGAAATCTCGGGACCGTTTGAGATTGCCATCATCGTTGGGTCAACCACCAAAGTGATTCCGAAGGTGGCCTTGAACTCTGGTTCGTCGAAGCATGGAAACACGCGCCGACAATCAGTGGACTGCATCTGCGAGCACGCGATGACCTGCTGCGCGCCGTTGTCGTCGGTGTAGGTGCTGCGATAAAAACCGCGCAACTTGTCGTTGAGAATGCCGGTGAACTCAACATCGATCGTTGCGTTACCGGCCAAGAGATCAGCGGCGATAGTGAGGCGCTGCGTGTCTTCGTCGAGAGCGAACTCGGCTGGCTGTGAATTGACGAGAACGCTGAATACCTCGAGTTCGATGGCGTTGAGCACGATTCGTTCGACAGCCTCGGTGACGTTGACATCGATGCGCACGCTGCCAGCAAAGGACGCTTGATCAAGCTCTGGCTCGAGGGTGACGGCGTAGTGGCGGGGCAGAACGGTGAGCGGAAGGCGATATGGATCAAGGGTCACGGCAGCGAGGCTACTTGTAGCGGTAATGGGGTACTCGCAGCCGCTAGCGTCAAAGGCCGTGCCTAGCCCAGATCGAGTTCCCGCCCTCTACGACGTGGTTGGCATCGGCAACGCGCTCGTCGACGTCATCGCCCATGCCGACGATTCGTTCATTGGGCTCGAGTCCCTTGTAAAGGGATCGATGACCTTGATCGAAAGTGAACGAGCCGCCTCGCTCTATAAGGCCCTTGGCTCAGCTGTTGAGATGAGCGGTGGCTCCGCTGCTAACACCATGTGTGGCGTAGCCTCGTTCGGTGGCCGAGCCGCCTACATCGGCAAGGTAAGCAACGACGATCTTGGTCAAGTGTTCGGTCACGACCTTCGCGCCGTTGGAGTTGCTTTCCGGCCGGGCGCGCCCGCTGGCGACATGCCCACCGGAAGCTGCATCATCGTGGTCACTCCCGATGCGCAGCGAACAATGAACACCCACCTCGGTGTGTCGTCGCTGCTGTGTCCTCCAGACATCGATCTCGATACGGTTGCCGCCGGAGCGGTGCTCTACATGGAGGGCTATCTGTTCGACCGTCCCGAGGCCAAGGCCGCGTTCCGGCACGCCTCGCAGACAGCGCACGAGCACGGGCGCATGGTGTCGCTCACACTGAGCGATTCGTTTTGTGTCGACCGCCATCGCGATGACTTCCGTGCGCTTGTCAGCGACGAGGTCGACATCTTGTTCGGCAACGAAGACGAGCTTCTGTCGCTCTACGAGGTCTCGTCATTCGACGACGCCGTGGCCGCCGTGCGCGCTGACTGTGCAATGGCCGCCATCACGCGTGGTGCCGTCGGATCAGTGATCATCACGCGCGACGAAATCGTGGTCATCAATGCCGAGCCGGTTGATCAGGTGCTCGATACCACGGGTGCCGGTGACCTGTTTGCTTCTGGGTTTCTCTACGGCCTCACCAAGGGACTCGATCTTGCCGAGTGCGGCCGGCTTGGCTCAATCGCAGCCGCCGAAGTGATCTCTCACGTCGGTCCAAGGCCGTTGGTCGAGCTGCGTAATCTTCTGTAATGCTTGACCAACAGGTTCTTGCCCGGGCAATTGCCTGGCGCGATGCCGAACCCGACGCAGACATTCGCGAGGAACTCGACGAACTCATCGCCGGGCCAAGTGATGCACTGGCCGCCCGCTTCGCCGATCGGCTGCAGTTTGGCACCGCTGGGTTGCGTGGTCCGGTCGGTGCTGGTCCACTTCGCATGAACCGTCTCGTGGTGCGCCAGGCCGCCGCTGGGCTGGCCCGCTATGTGCGAGACACGTGGCCCGATGCCGCTGAGCGAGGCATCATCATCGGGTTCGATGCACGGCGCAAGAGCAACGACTTCGCGCTCGACACTGCACGCGTGGTTGCGGCTGCGGGGGTCCGCGCGTTGCTTCTGCCGACGCCACTACCAACGCCAGTGCTCGCATGGAACATCACCGAGCTCAATGCGATTGCCGGCGTAGTCGTCACTGCGAGCCACAACCCGGCCATCGATAACGGCTACAAGGTCTACCTGGGCGACGGCGCGCAGATCGTGTCGCCTCACGACACTGCCATTGCCGCGTGCATCGATCTGTTCGATCCATGCACAGTCGAGCTGGCGGCTCTCGATCATCTGTTGATCGAGCGTCTCGATGGTGCGCCAGAGGCTCGCTACCTCGAAGCGATTCCGAGCGTTCGATTTCGTCCCGACATCGATGGCGTCGGCATCGCGTATACGGCGATGCACGGCGTCGGAGGCGCCACCCTGTTGAGCGCGTTCGAGCAGGCTGGGTTGCCGTTGCCCTACGTGGTTACTGCGCAACAACAGCCCGACCCTGCATTTCCAACCGTCGCATTTCCGAATCCAGAAGAGCCCGGTGCGATGGACCTGCTGCTCGAGCGAGCGCGTGAGTCTCACGTAGCGCTGGCGCTTGCGAACGACCCCGACGCCGATCGGCTCGGCGCGGCAATCCCCACACCCGATGGCGGCTGGCGTCGTCTCACTGGCGACGAACTCGGTTGGCTGCTCGGCGACCACATCCTTCGGCACACGTCGGGCGATGACCGGCTTGTGGTCACCACCTTGGTGTCGTCGTCATTGCTTGGCCGCATGGCGGCTGCGGCTGGGGTGCACTTCCGCGAGACGTACACCGGTTTCAAATGGATCGCGCGTGCGGCGCTCGATCACCCCGAACTTCGTTTCGTGTTTGGCTACGAGCAGGCGCTTGGCTACCTGGTCGGTCCGCGACCAATGGACAAAGACGGCATCAGCGCGGCGGTGATGATGGCCGAGGTTGCTGCATTGGCGGCTCACGAAGGTGTCACGTTGCAACAACGTCTCGATGCCTTGGCCGATCAGTTCGGACGTCATGTCACTGCCGAGCGGTCGCTGCGTATCGCCCCGATACAGGCGGCACGCAATGTGGCCGCGTTGCGCGATCGGCCGCCAACCGAAGTGGCGGGGCGTCAGGTGACCAATGTCGAATGGTTCGGCGAAGCCGGCCTGTTGCGAATTTGGTTGCACGACATTCGGCTCCAGGTTCGCCCCAGCGGTACCGAACCAAAAGTGAAGCTCTACGGCGAAGCAATAGGCGCCGACCCAGATCTGTATCTGGCAGCGCTTGCTCAGTTGCTCTGACCAACAGCGCGTTGGTCACGCACCGAGGCGGTTAGGCGGCACCAAACTGGCGATCGCCAGCGTCGCCGAGGCCCGGCACGATGTAGGCGTTCTCGTTGAGACGCTCGTCGAGCGAAGCAGTGAAAATCTGGGCATCGATACCGGCGGCTTCTAGCGCTGCGATGCCTTCGGGAGCGGCGAGTGCGCACACAACGATGATTGGCGTGTTCGCTCCGCGATCGGTGAGCAGCGAGCACGCGAGCGCCAATGATCCGCCCGTGGCGAGCATGGGGTCGATGACGATGCAGGTGCGTCCCTTGAGTGACTCGGGAAGCTTGTTCACATACGGCTTGGGCTCAAAGGTTTCTTCGTCGCGTGAGATACCCACGAATCCGATGTCAGCCCCTGGCATCAAGTTTTGCGCTGCATGTAAGAAACCCAAGCCGGCTCGAAGGATGGGCACGATCACGGGCTGAGTCTTGAGAACACGGCCCATGGTGACCGTCACTGGTGTCTTGACCGACACGACCACTGTCTCAAGTGAAACCGTGGCCTCGGCGAGAAGCAGCGTGCCGATGCGCTCGAGCTCTTGGCGAAACAAGGTGTTTGGCGTTGTTTCGTCGCGAATGCGCGTGAGCGCAGCGGCGATGAGCGGATGGTCGACAACGGTTACTTTCACGGGCATTGGATCATCTTTGCATGGACGAGCCTGAACGCAATGATGCGTAGCCGGGCTTGATTTGTTCGTTGATGATTTTGAGGCGCTCGGGGAATGGAGCGAACGCGCTCTTGAGCGCATTGATCGTGACCCACTCGAAGTCGTCGAGCCCCCAGCCAAAAGCGTCGGCCAACTGGGTCATCTCTTTCGACATCGAGGTGTCGCTCATCAGACGGTTATCGGTGTTGAGCGTGACGCGAAAGCGAAGTCGACGCAGCATGCCAATGGGATGGTCGGCGATCGAGGCGCAGATGCCCGTGCCTACATTCGAGGTGGGGCACAGCTCGAGTGGGATACGGCGGTCGCGCACATATGTGGCGAGGCGCCCAAGGACTTCGTTGCCTTCGGGTCCGGTGATGTCGTCGACGATGCGAACGCCATGGCCAAGTCGCTCGGCTCCGCACCACTGAACGGCTTCCCAGATCGAGGGCAAACCGAACGCTTCGCCAGCATGGATAGTGGAGTGAAAGTTTTCGCGCTGCACGTACTGAAACGCGTCGAGGTGGCGGGTGGGCGGGTAGCCCGCTTCGGCTCCGGCAATGTCGAAACCCACCACGCCGTTATCGCGCCAGCGCACCGCTAGCTCGGCGATCTCTAGCGAGCGTGCAGCAGTTCGCATCGCGCAGCAGATGAGATAGATGGTGAGGTCGGTGCCAACAGATCCGCGGGTAAAACCATCGAGCACGGCGGCTACCACTTCGTCGAGCGTGAGGCCGGCCTCGGTATTCAGTTCTGGGGCGAAGCGAACTTCGGCGTACACAACGCCGTCGGCTGCGAGATCGACCGCACACTCGTAGGCCACGCGCTCGATGGCGTCGCGGTGTTGCATGACGCCGACGGTGTGAGCGAAGGTCTCGAGGTACAGCACGAGGTCGTTGCGTTTTGCGCCTCTGTTGAACCAAGACCCGAGTTCGACGACGTCGTGTGTTGGCAGTTTGCGATAGCCGTATTCGTCGGCGAGTTCGATGACCGTTGCGGCACGAAGCCCGCCATCAAGGTGATCGTGCAGCAGCGCTTTGGGTGCCCGCGCTATCAGTTCGTTGATCACGCTGCCGACCGATCGGAACGGTCGAGGCGTCGCAATGCAAAGTCGGATGTGCGTTGCAGCCAGTTCCATGCCGGGTAATCGGCTGACTGCGAAATGCAGTGCAGCGAATAGGCATGACGGCTTTGGGCGGATCGATTGACGTCGCTCCAGTGAGGCAACAAACCGTGCAGCACCACCAAGGTTCCGGCGGAGACCTCGAGCGGCACCAGTTCTGAGGGCTCGGGCAGAGGAGCGGGGTCAAGAACGTCGAAGATGACCCCATCGTCGTTGCTTGATCCGGCGCGCTTGAATTTCTTGCGCAGCGAGGTGACATGGCCGCCGGGCGCCGCCCACAGGCAACCGTTTTGCAAGGTGGCGTCTTCGATAGCGAACCAGAACCCGGTGACGGTCATCGGCTCGGTGTACAAAAAGGTGGCGTCCTGGTGACAGCTCACTTCGCCACCGATGTGCGGCTGCTTGAAGATGTACATGCTTTGCAACGCGAGGGCATCGGCTAACCCAATGTCTTTGGACACACCAGCGAGGTCGGGCGAGTAGCTGAACTTCTCGAACACCGGATCGAGGTCGTGCATCGCATGGCCGATCTTGTTGATCGACAGTGACTTGTCTTGACGCAAGCGTCCCTGGGTATCGAAAGCCTCTGCCTCGAAGAAGCACCACGTTCCGTTGGCCGATTCGAGAAACTCTGCGTTGTCCTGACGGTCTTGGTCGTTGGTGGTGAACACCGAGCGATGATCGCTTGGGGTGAACTCGTCGACCATTTCGACGGCGCGCTGACGAAGGTCGGCGCAGGCGTGGCTGTCGACAAAGTCGGGCACCACCAAAAATCCGTCGCGGTGGTAACTGCTGATCTGTGCATCGGAGAGAACACTTGGCATGACGCAACCGTAGTCTTTCTTTCCATGGACCTCACCGTGCCCGAGTCGCCCGCAGAACCAAACCAACTCACGGTGCTTGGTAGCACGGTGCGACACGCCATCGATCATGTCGAGACCTTTCCCGCTCCAGCCAACGTGACAGTGGTGCGTTTCACCACCGACGAGTTGGCCAGCGTGTGCCCGGTCACCCAGCAGCCTGATCTGTCGCATTTGGTCATCGAGTACTCGCCCGATCAGTCGTGCATCGAAAGCAAGAGCCTCAAGCTGTATCTCTGGAGCTTCCGTGACCGACCCGTTTTCGCCGAGGCACTCGCAGCCGAGATTGCTGGCGAGATCATGGCCACGGCGAAGCCTCATCAGGTGACGGCCACGATCACTCAACGACCCCGCGGCGGCATCGAAGTGCAAGCGGTGAGTCGGCTACAGCGCTCACTCTGACGCAATCGCGTGACTTCGGTCGCAGCACTGAGCCGCTAGCGAACCCGTATGGTCGTATGCCGGTCATACGGCTATCATTTCTTCGACTCGGACATCACCGATGTCGACACTCATACCAAAAGGGGAGAAATGCGGAAGAGCACACGTTTGCTTAGCGCGCTCACGATCACCACGGTTCTTGGCCTCGTCGCCACGGCCTGCGGAAGTGACAGCACCACCAAGCCAGCTACGGCTGACACCACCGGCGCCAGCGTGGTTGCCGACACCACACCAACGACAGGCGGCGGAACCTCCGGCGCCAAGATGTCCATCTTGTTCGACCTGAAGGGTCGCGGCGACAAGTCGTTCAACGACTCAGCAGCTGTGGGCCTTGACAAGGGCAAAGCCGAGTTTGGCTTCGACGTGACCGAAGAAGTCCGTCAGGGTTCCGACGAAGCACAGCTCTTGAAGAAGTCCGCCGACGGCGGCGCAAAGTTGATTCTCGGCGTTGGCTTTGCCTGGGGCGAAGCAATGGGTGCATCAGCAAAAGAGAACCCAACCATCAACTACGCAATCGTTGACTCAACTGTCGACGCGCCAAACGTTGCTGGCCTCGTGTTCAAGGCCAACGAGGGCTCGTTCCTCGTGGGTGCAGCCGCTGCTCTCAAGTCGAAGACCGGTTCCATCGGCTTCATCGGTGGCGTCGACATTCCGTTGATCCAGGACTTCTACGCTGGCTACGAAGCCGGCGCCAAGGCTGTGAACCCCAACATCAAGATCGATGCCAAGTACATCTCGCCAGCAGGCGACTTCAGCGGCTTCAACGACGATGCGAAGGCTCGCACCATCGCACTCAAGCAGTACGCAGATGGCGCCGACGTCATCTTCCATGCCGCTGGTTCAGCTGGCAACGGCTTGTTCGGTGCAGCAAAAGAAGTGAACGCTTCGGGCAACAAGGTCTGGGCCATCGGTGTTGACTCCGACCAGGCGCTGACCGTAGCGGCCGACCTCGCCCCGTTCATCTTGACCTCGATGATTAAGCACGTCGACGTCGCTGTGTACGAGACCATGAAGGCCGTTAACGACGGCACCTTCAAGGGTGGCGTTCGCGTGTTCAGCGTGAAGGACGGCGGCCTCGACTATGCAACCACTGGTGGCAATGTCGACGACATCAAGGCCAAGCTCGACGACTTCAAGGCCAAGATCGCCTCTGGCGAGATCACGGTTCCTTCAGTTTCCTGAGCAATCGGCTAAGTTCACGGCGTGACTGAAAACGCCGACAGAGGGGCCGTCGGCGATGCCGGCGGCCCTTTTGTTATTCCCCGAACGCCCGGTCCGCAGGCCGCCTCGTATGCCATCGAACTTCGCGACATCGTCAAACGATTTCCGGGGGTGGTGGCTAACGATGGTGTCAACGTTGCGGTGCGCCCCGGAACCATTCACGCGCTCATTGGCGAGAATGGTGCAGGCAAATCCACCGTGATGAAGATTCTCTACGGCACCCAGCGACCCGACGAAGGTCGCGTCGAAGTCAACGGCGTCGAGCAACACTTCAAATCTCCGAAAGATGCAATCGCCGCTGGCATCGGCATGGTGTTTCAGCACTTCATGTTGGCCGACAACCTCACGGTTCTCGAGAACGTGATCCTTGGTGCCGAACCGGGTAAGGGTGTCAAGATCGACATTCGCTCGGCCCGTGAACGTCTCACTCAACTAGCGGCCGCGAATGGGCTTGAGATTGACCCTGATGCGTTTGTGTCCGAGCTTGGGGTGGGCGAGCGCCAGCGGGTTGAGATTCTGAAGGTGCTGTTTCGCGGCGCTCGAATCATCATTCTCGATGAGCCCACGGCCGTGCTTGTTCCGCAAGAGGTCGACGAGTTGTTTGTCACGCTGCGCGATCTCGCCGGCACGGGTGTCACCATCGTGTTCATCTCGCACAAACTCGACGAAGTGCTTGCGATCGCCGATGACATCACCGTGATCCGCAAGGGCAAGACAGTCGCTACGGCTCTGCCCAGCGAGGTCACGGCTCGCGATTTGGCCGAGATGATGGTTGGTTCCGAGCTGCCGAGCGCCGCAACTCGCACGGCCACTGTTACCGACATCGCCACACTTGAGCTTGCCGGTGTCACGATGAACGCAACCGTACGCGGCTCTCGCCCGTTGCTCGACAACGTGAGCTTCACGGTGCACCAGGGCGAGATCGTGGGCATTGCTGGCATTGAGGGCAACGGCCAGACCGAATTGCTCAAGGCAATCATCGGTATCGATCCCATCGACAGCGGCTCGATTTCTATCGACGGCCACGATGTCGTCGGTGTATCTACCAGCGATCGTCGCGAGATGGGCGTTGGTTACATCCCCGAGGATCGCCAGCGGGAGGCCCTTTTGTTGCCGTCTCCGCTGTGGGAGAACGCGATCTTGGGCCATCAGCGCAGCAAGCGATTTGGCAAAGGGATGTGGATTGACCAAGCCGCTGCGCGCGCTTACACCGAGCAGATTGTCAGCTCCTTTGATGTGCGTACGCCCAGCGTCGACACCATCTCGTTGGCGCTGTCGGGCGGCAACCAGCAAAAGCTCATTGTGGGTCGCGAAATGCTCGCCGAACCGAAGGTCTTGGTGGCGGCTCACCCAACTCGCGGCATCGATGTCGGTGCGCAGGCAGCCGTGTGGGATGCAATCCGCGACGCCCGTGGTCAGGGTCTGGCGTTGTTGCTGGTTTCCGCCGACCTCGAAGAGTTGCTCGGACTTTCCGACACGGTGCTGGTCATGCTTCGCGGGCGAATCGTTGCCAAGCTCGACCCCGCGAAGGTGAGCAAAAGTGAACTCGGCGAATACATGACAGGGGCTCGTGAGGTGGCCGCATGAGCATCAACCGTAAGAAAGTGTTCTACGCCCTCGCTGCGCCGCTTGGTGCGTTTGTGTTGGCTATTGCAGTCGCCGGCTTGGCACTGTTGGTCAGCGGCAAAAATCCGTTCGTTGCGTTCAAGCAAATGGTCATCTACGGCGGCACGGTCGACTCGTTGATCAACAGCATCAACGAAGCGCTGCCGTTGTTTGTGTCGGGCGTGGCCGTCGCTATTGGCTTTCGTACGAACCTGTTCAACATCGGCGTTGAGGGCCAATATCGCTTGGCTGCAATTATTGCTGCGGTCGTTGGTGCCGAACTGCCCGGCCCCGGGTTCTTGCGCATCATCATGGCGATGACCGCAGCCGTCATCGTGGGCGCGATGTACGCCAGCATCGCTGGCTTGCTCAAGGCCTATCGAAATGTCAACGAGGTCATCGCCACCATCATGCTCAACGGGGTGATGACCGGTCTTGTGGCGGTGCTCTTGAAATGGGATCTGATCGCGACGATCAAAGACCAGCAGTTGCGCACGAGAAGGTTGCCCAAATCAGCGTGGTTTCCCAGCGTGACGTTCGGTGGAAGCGAGCTCTATCTTTGGGTCTTTGTGGCGATCGCGATCGGTATCGGCTACCACTACTTGATCAACCGTTCGCGCTTCGGATTCGAGCTGCGCGCCTCGGGCATTAACCCTGGCGCAGCACTTGCGGCTGGCGTGAATCCAAAGCGGATGATCGTGAAGACAATGGCGCTGTCCGGCGCTATCGCGGGGCTTGTCGGTATGCCGCTGCTGTTGCAGCGCCAGCACGAGTTCACTCAGCAATTCCAGCAGGGGCTTGGGTTTGCGGGCATTGCCGTGGCGCTTGTTGGCCGACAAAAAGCCGCAGGGATGGCCGCCGCAGCGTTGTTGTTTGCGTACCTCACTCGCGCATCTCAGGCGCTCACGAGTCCTCCAACCCGAGGCACCAAAGAGATCGGCACCATCTTGCAGGGCACGATGATGCTCGCCGCAGTGGTGGCCTACGAAGTGGTGCGGCGCAGAGCCGAAGCCAATGCAATTCATGAAGCGGCGCATCGCTCGGCCGCGCAGTTCGCTGAGGTTCCGGCATGACCACTACCTACGTAGACCTTGCCGATCCGAAGGCCAGTTGGTGGAGCTCAACGTCGCGTTCGCGACAGCTCGTGTTGATGTTCTTCGGAGCCTTCATCGTGTTGTCGTTGGCTCGTGCGATCTCAGGAGAAAACGACCTCACCTCTGAGTTCACCGTTACCAACACGATCGCGCTCACCTTGCCCATCTTGCTCGCCGGTCTCGGCGGGTTGCTCAGCGAGCGCGCTGGCATCGTGAACATCGGCCTCGAGGGCATGATGATCCTCGGCACGTGGGGCGCCGGTTTCTTTGGCTATCACTACGGCCCATGGGGCGCGCTCATTGGTGGCGCGCTAGCAGGTGCGGTTGGCGGGCTCGTGCACGCTGTTGCCACGGTTACGTTTGGTGTCGACCATGTCATCTCTGGCACGGCCATCAACTTGCTCGCGTTCGGTTGGGCCAGGTTCTTGTCAGCGTCGCTCTTCAAAGGCCGCGGTTCGGGTTCTGAGACCAACAGCCCCGGATTCGACACCTCGAAGGGTATGCCCACATTGCGCATGCCTGGCTTTTCGAACAGCGGGTGGCTGGCCCGACTCGAGTTCAAGCATTGGCCCGTCGTATCTGACATCGCCGGTGTGAGCCGCGGACTGCTCGGTACATGGCAGCTCTACGAGTTGGTCGCTGTCACAGCAGTGCCGCTCGTCGCATGGCTCGTTTGGAAGACCAAGTTCGGGTTGCGGCTGCGGTCGTCGGGCGAGAAGCCGTCGGCGGCCGATTCGCTTGGCGTCAACGTCGTTCTCGTGCGCTATCTCGCGGTGATGGCCTCGGGGGCGCTTGCCGGTATCGGTGGTGCGCTGTTGGTGTTGCGCAACAACGGCGCATATTCCGAAGGGCAAACCAACAGCCGTGGCTACCTTGGTCTCGCCGCTTTGATCTTCGGCAACTGGAAACCAGGTGGAGTCCTCGCCGGTGCAACGTTGTTTGGATTCCTCGACACGCTGCAGCTCACGGCGTCTACAGCCGTTCGCGGGCTCTACCTGTTGGGCGTTGTCGGATGCCTCATCGGATCGATCGTGTTCTTCCGCCGCAAGAACGCACGCGTCGGTCGGTCACTCGCCGCTGTAAGCGCTGCGCTCTTGTTGTTCTACGTGTCAGGCATCGACATGAACGACGACCTCGTGAAGACCTTGCCGTACGTGGGCACGCTGTTGGTTCTCGCAGTGTTCAGTCGTCGTCTGCGTCCGCCGGCCGCCTCGGGTCAGCCGTGGCGCAAGGGTCAGATCACGTAGGCCGCTTGACTACGCACCCACATTCGGGTCGTCGTCGCTCGCGACGCCGAATGCAGCGCATCTATATGCGTCGCCGCGTGGTGGCAGCGATTGTGATGCTTGCTGCGGCCGCTTCGTTGGTTGGGCTCGTGCGGTTGTTGGTTGGCGGTGGTTCGGAGCAGTCGAAAGTCGCGTCAGCGGCATCAGCGCACGACACAACATTGCTCAGCTCGCCCGATGCGGCTGGCATCACAGCGCCGCCTACGTTGCCCCCCGACACCACCGTTGTCGATGCTGGGCGCACTCCTACGCCGAGCGACCCTGCGCGTGTGTACATAGCTGGCGACAGCGATGCCGGCTCATTTGCGCCCTTCGTGTCGCGTCGATTGCATGCAACCGGGGTCGTGGCCACAACGGTCGATTACAAGGTCTCCTCTGGGTTGGCCCGTCCCGATTTCTTCGATTGGCCCGCCCGGCTCTCTGCGCGCATACCCAAGCTGAATCCCGACATCGTGATCGTTGCCTTTGGTGGCAACGACGCTCAGCCAATTCATGGTTTGAGCAAGCAGGTCGATACGCCCGAGTGGCGCGCCGAATACGGCAAGCGCGTTGGCGCTGTGATGGATCTTCTGGCCAATGACGGCCGCACGCTTATTTGGGTCGGTGTCCCCAACGACAACAGACCCGACATCACTGCTCGCCTCAAGGTGCAAGACGAGGTGGTGCGAACCCAAGTGGCGGCACACCCCGGTGTGGTCTTCATCGATTCGTGGAACATTTTCTCGGGCCTCGATGGCGGCTATGCCCAGTATGTGGTCGACCCGCGCGACGGCATCAGCAAGCAGGTTCGCAGCGACGTAGATGGCTTCCATCTCAACACCACTGGCGCCGAAATCTTGGCGTTTCATATCACTCAGGCCGTCGAGAAAGACCTCGTGAACCGAGGGGCCGAGCGAACGTCTGAAGTGTCTCGCGCTGGCTAGGCCATTTGGCACATTGTCGGCTCAGGGAACATTTTCCCTGTACTCGGTTGGGGTGCGCCGGTAGTGTCGAGAGTAGGGAAAGCTATGAGACATTGGGCGACAAGTTGGTCGCGAATGCCCAATGAGGAGCGAGCGCGAAACCGGCCCTTCAAGTGCACTGGCATCTGAGGTGGCGCAATGAAGCAAACAGTTCTCAAAATTACGACATGCGTGGCGGTAGCTCTGGCTACCTCAACGGTGGCCATGCAGCACGTGTCTGCCGCCCCAGAAGACAGCAGTGCAACCGCGGTTTGCCACAAGTTGCCGTCGTCATGGTCGGGCAACGTGAGCCTTGAACCCGGCGCTTCGTACTCCACGGGTGTCTCTGTCGAGCAGCAAGAAGGCATTCAGTCGGTGGTCGACTCGGTCGCCGTTTCTACCGGCGAAGGCTTGCCAACGGGCGTCTCTGTGCGTGTTGGCGGCGCCTCAGCCACCGCTGGCGCCATCGTGTTGGGTGGCGATGTTGCCGTTACCAACGGCGGAACCAGCACCGTCAGCCTGACCTCGGTTGATTTGGTGGTTTCGCATTGCCACCTCGTTGCTTCCACCGAGGCTGTATCGGTTGGCTCGTTCGGCCTCAGTGGTCGACCCAGTGCGTTGCTGCCTGCCACCGGCGCAAGCTCGGGTGAGCTTGCTCTGATTGCCTTCGGTTTGGTCAGCATTGGTGCTGGCCTCGTGGCCGTGGGTCGCCGCCGCCGTCGTCTGGCGTAGTACTTCGCCGCTGGCTACTGCCCGCGGCCTCGCGAGATGATTCCGTCGCGACGCTGAGCCACTTTTTCGGCGCTGAACATCGTTCGGGCCCACTCGGTGCCATCCCGGGCCTCGATCTCCCAGCCTGCTTGATCGTGGGTAATTTCGGCGTATGTACGCCTGATCTGACGAACGCCTGGCTGGTCATTGCCGATGATGTCACGAGCCAAGCTCCGTGCAGTGGGGAGAAGATCGGCGTGGGCCACTACGTGGTTCACGAGCCCGAGGTCGAACGCCTCTTGGGAACTCAGGAAGTTGCCCGTGAAGCTCATCTCGCGTGCCCGACGAACGCCTATGGCCTGAGGGAGCAGCACCGTGAGGCCCCAGCCCGGCATCACGCCCACACGGGCGTGTGTGTCACCAAACTTGGCGTGCTCGCTCGCAACAAGAAAATCGCAGTTGAGGGCCAGTTCGAACCCGCCGGTAACCGCGACCCCGTTGATTGCTCCGATCACTGGCTTGGTCATCGACGGAAAGGGTCCGCGCATGCCTTCGGCTGAGGCTTTGGGCAGTGTGGATTCGGCAGCGTTCGCCGATCCGCTGCGGCCGCCCAACTCTTTCAGATCGATACCGGCGCAGAAGGCCGGATCGGCACCGGTGAGGATGACGACATCGACATCGTCTCGGGCATCGGCTTCGCGCATCAGCAGGGGGAAGAGGCGCATTACATCGGCACTGAGCGCATTTCGGGCGGCAGGCCGGTTGAGCGTGACGGTGGCGATTCGATCGCTGACTTCGAGCAGAACAACATCGGTCATCCTCCGATGTTCGCAGGCCTCAGCGTGCCGCTACGAGTCGGTGTCGTCGGCTGGTAAGAAGTTGAGCTTGAGGTCGCCGAGTTTCACTAAGGTCGATGCAATCCATGTGCCCAATGTTCCGAAATGGTTGTCGAGCAACTTGCTCGCGCCGTCGGCCAGTGTCTCTTCGGCAAGTTCGTAGATGCCTTCGTAGGTGATCTCGATCGCAAATTCGGGAGCCTCAACGACCTCGCCGAAGTAGCCGATCTCAACGGTTGCTCCGGCGCGCTCGAGGCGCTCGTTCCCAATGAGTGGACTCGATTCGGGCATGATCGCTTGCACCGGCACAGGGTTAGGTTGCTCGGCGAGTCGTTGAACGCGAAACCCAATTTCTATTTCAATCGATGGTTGTTCGTCGATCATCTCGTCGACGTACCAGCGTCGGTACGCGGTTTGGCTCCAAGTTGGCCACTCGAAGGTGATGTGTGCAACGACTCGGGGCGGCTGGCCTTCGCCTGGCAGGCCATAACTGGTCTCCCACGTGATGTCGCCCAACAGAACGTCGATCTGGAAATGCTCCTCGAAGCTCTGACGTTCGAGGAAGGCTCCTTCGAACGCGTCACGCAATGCGCCAATGGCATCGGTGAAGACGTGATCAAGCATGTAACGCGACCCTAACGGTTTGTGCGCTCGTAGATGTGGGGAAGTCCGTTGTGCATAAACATTCGGTGCCGCGGACCGGGCAGCGACGCATCGCCGGTTTCGTATCCGGCATCGGATTCCCACAGCAACACCAACGCTCCTTCATGCTGCGCTGGAACGGTGACGAACCGTTCGATGCCGCGGCGGGCAAGGAGTTGATTGAGGCCCTCAAATGAACCGGCCTCGGCGAGGGTGACGAGAGTGACATGCGTGGGTGGCGCCATTGGTAGCGCCCGAGTGATCGCGTCGGTAGGGCTGATCCAGAGGGACTCGACGATCTCGTGGTTGTCGATGGCAACGTCGTCGCCAGACCATGGAGCGACGAAGAACCAAGTGGTGTAGCGCTTTGGCGCAATGGCTGGAGGTGTCCAATGCGACAGTGCGACGAGGCTGTTGGGATGAAGTCGCAACGCAACTTCTTCGTGGGCTTCGCGGATCGCTGCCGACACTGCTCGGCTCACTTCGTCGTGCCCTGAATCGTCGTCGTCGACACGTCCGCCCGGAAACACCCACATGTTCGCGAACGCCCCCACGTCGCTGCGCTTCAAGAACAGCACCTCAAACTGGCCACCGTTTTCGCGCGCAACGATGACCGTGGCTGCTGGCCGGGCAGGAGGAAGACTCTCGGTTGCATTCACACCGCAACCTTGGCACATGCGACAATCAGGGTATGAGTCTTGTTGAAGTCACCATCAGCGAACGCGTCGCGACCCTGACCCTGAACAATCCTGCCGAGCGCAACACGCTCACCGCACCCATGGTCGCCGAGATCATCGCTGCGATGGACGCCATCGAGGCCGACCCAGGTGTTGGCGCAATCGTGGTCACGGGCACGGCTCCGGCATTTTGTGCGGGCGCAAATCTTGGCAATCTCGCCGAGTCCACCGAGCAGAGCCTTGGCAGCATCTACGAAGGCTTCCTACGAATCGCCCGTAGCCCATTGCCTACCTTGGCTGCAGTCAACGGTGCTGCCGTCGGTGCCGGCATGAACCTCGCGCTTGGCTGCGACGTGCGCATCGCTGGGCGTCGCGCCAAGTTCGACACTCGGTTCTTGCAGATCGGTATCCACCCCGGCGGCGGCCACACGTGGATGCTGCGTCGCATCGTTGGCCCGCAAGCCGCCATGGCAGCAGTTGTGTTCGGAGAGGTCATGGATGGCGCTGAGGCTGAGCGCGTTGGACTCGTGCATCGTTGTGTCGACGACGACCAACTGCTTGTAGTCGCGCAAGCAATGGCCGAGCGCGCTGCGAGCGCGCCGCGAGAGCTGGCCATCATCGTGAAGCAGACAATTCACGACATGGCCGACATCGACAATCACCCAGCCGCCGTGAAGCGCGAACTCGATCCACAGGTGTGGAGCACTCGCCAACCATGGTTCGCCGAGCGCATCGCAGCCCTGCAGCAAAAAATCTCGTCAAGAAAGTAGCCCGATGCTTCACAGCGACCCCGGCTCGGGTGTACCTTTCGCTTAAGGGGAGTTTGTCAACCGTACGTCTCACAGGAGGTACTCGATGAGCCAGCGCCATCACATGCAGGAGTCGGTTCCACAGCCGAAAATGGACCTGCGTGCTCACGCCCACAACGAGCGGCATCGCATCAACAGCGTGCTGCAGTCCGTTGCCAATCAGGTCAGCGCAGGTTCCGAACCCGAGGACATTCACGAGCCCGGTAGGGCTTGGGTGCCCAGCCACCGCCACGATGCGGCCAAGGGTAAGGCCAGCGCCAGCAAGCAAGAACCGCGCCACTGGAAGATGAAGAGCTGGAAGCGGCGCTCAACAGTGCGTAAGGCCCGGGCCCTCGTGACCCGAGTGGTGGCCGAACAGGCTTAGTGCCTTAGAGCCAGGTGGCGATCATTTCGTCGCGACGGGCTTGCCATTCTTCAACGGTGATTGCGTAACGCATGTGGTCTTCCCACACGCCGTTGATCTCAAGAAAGCGACTTGCCACGCCTTCGTCGCGGAGTTGCAGCTTGTCCATAACGCGCCGACTATTGGTGTTACGCGGGATGATGCACACTTCAAGACGATGCAGTCGCAGTTCGTCGAACGCAAAGCGAATCACCGCGCACACACCTTCGGCGACGTACCCGTGACCAGCGCGTGCACGATCGATCCAGTAGCCGATAGTGGCGCATTGTTGCGCCCCGCGAACCACGGTGTTGAGATTGACCTCGCCGGCCACTGAGCTATCGACAAAAAGTCCGAACGCATAGGCGGCGCCCATTTGTCGGTCGCGATCGCGTGCCGAGCACCGGGTGCTAAATGCGTCTCTCTCGCGGGTTGGGTCGCCCTGATTCGCAAGCCGAGATGGCTCCCATGGTGTGAGCCAACTTTCGTTGCGTATGCGTACCTCGCTCCACGATGCGAAGTCGGGGCTGACCAATGGGCGAAGCATGACGCGTTGTCCGTATAAGCGGAGTCCGCTGTTGGCGGGCGCCGACGGGTGGGGGAAGGGGTGATACTCGCTGCTCATACCGGTGCACTGCCTGCGGAGATTGTGAGGGGCTGAGTGGTGATGGGGATCGACACCGTGTCGAGATGCAAGCTACGAAACACTGCGACCATCACGCAGCATCCGGCGACGATTGTTTGGGCGAGCTCGGTGGGTAGACCAGGATTGTGGCGGCGTTCAGCTGAGGTCTCGAGGGCCAAGGTGCGAAACACATCTTCGGCGGCGTCGCGACTGAGTTCGAAGTCGTCGGCTTCGATAACCCCGCCATGTTCGACAGCGGCGATGACCCGAGCCGTCTCGCCGGACACCACCACAGAGCGAGCATCGTCGAGCAGGGGCATGAGCCGACGGGCGTCGTCGAGATGGTCGATCACTTCGCCGATTGCATTGGTGAGGTCTTCGGGTAGAGCAGGGTCGGCGTCGAAGTGCCGGCGATGAAGCGATGCGATGCCTACCGGGGCGACGAACGAACCGACTTGGACACCATCTTCGAATACCGAGATGGTGACGTTGTCGTTGTCGACGAGCACTTCGCTGCTGATCATTTCTTGTACGCCTCAATGCGGTCGTGCACCCATTGGCCCACTGGGTCATTGCCGCCAGCGAGGAACCAGGCGTAGTGAGCGTGCAGACATTTCACGCCTTGGCGCGTACCACCTACGCCACCGCTTGGGCGGGGACCTACATAGTGCTCAGGGAGTGCAGCGTCGCGCTCGGCTTCGTGCTGCTGATGAGCGAGCGTTAGCGATGCTGGATCTACGGCTGCCTCGGCCTGACGAACGCCGCCTTCGGCTTCGATGCGGCCAATGGCCGCGACGATGGTTTTGTTGATGAGCCAGTAGCGGGTTGGCATCGGGGTGCCATCGTCGAGCAACGGTTCGTTGAGCAACACCACCGGATCGCCGATCGAGTCGCGCACCACTACTTCGAATTTCCCCTGCGGCTCGCGGCCAAGCAGTTCTCGAACTCGATCTCGATCGTTCATGGATTGAGCGGTGAGCATGGCGAAAGTCGGTACCGAACGTGCATTGGTGAGCTGAGGCGGCTCGACTAGTTCTTGCGGCGACGGAACACGAGCAGCAACAGCACCAAGCCGCCAAGCACGGGCAAGAGGCGCTTGAGGATTGCGCCGCCGCCCTGACGCAATGCATCGATGGGCTCGGCGGCTGGACCATTGATAATGCGAACGGTGGGCGCAGCTGGCTCGCTGGCGGCCGCTGTCGACGCGGCGTTGTCGTCGGCTGGCGCCTCGGTTGCGCCAGCAGCCGCAGGGGCCGCAGCGGCTGGTTGGGTGGCATCCTTTTCGAGCATGGCATCGAGGTTCTTTGAGAACTGCTGCATCAGCTTGCCGCTGATGTCGGCGAGGGCACCACGGCCGAACTGGGCGACCTTGCCGGTCATGTCGAGCTTGGTGTGCACGGTGCACTTGGCGCTCGTTGGAGTGATCTGCTGCAGCGATGCGGTGATGATGGCCGACGCGTTGCCGTTGCCCTTGGTGTCGCGGCCGTCGCCCTTCAGCACGGCCCGATAGTTGTCGTCGTCGCGCTCGAGAAAGTGCGCCTCACCTTTGAGGGCGGCACTGATTGGGCCGACCTTGACCTTGACAACGCCGCGGTATGAGTCGCCTTCAATTTCTTGCAACTGGGCGCCTGGCAGACACGGAGCGATGCGCTCGACGTCGGTGATGATGGCCCATGCTTCGTGGATTGGCCGGTTTACGGTGAATTCGTTGACGAGTTCCATTGCTGGAGTTCCTCCATCGTGTCGATGTCGGCCGAGTTGCCGGTGCAGGCAACCTCGCCGACGAGGTCCGGGCGTTGGCTTAACAGGCTACGGGCACCGTGGTCGCCTTCGGTCGCCAACAATGACCAAATCGACCGGTGGAGGCGCACGGGATTGCCGCGAGCGCCGTTGTAGGTAGCGACTGCAATTGGTGTTCGGGCCGTGGCCACGGCGCGCCACGCTTGGGCGGTGACGAACGGCTGATCGGCAAGTCCCACAACCACAGCGGTTGCTCCGAGTGATTCGGCGGCGGCGATGCCGCACTGCAGCGACGTGGCTTGGCCTTCGTCCCAATGGGGGTTATGTACGCGGTGCGCCCATTGCGGTAGGTCGAGTTCGACGCAGCCGGTCACAACAACAACGTTGGCAAACCCTGCTGCTTCGATTGCCTGCAGCGCCCACGTGTAGACGGCTCGCCCGCGCAGCGGTGCGACCAACTTATGTGACGAACCGATGAAGCGACTGCCCTTGCCTGCGGCAAGCAACACAGCGCATGTATCGCTCGGCGGAGCGGCCTCGTCAAGACGCTGAGCAGGGACGGTATTCATAGCCTCGCAAGCCTGCCAGCTTCAACGCCCGTGAGCCAGCTCAACGAGACGGTGACCGCAATATGACGAAAAGGTTACGGACGGGTTGATTATGTCAGTTTGATGTCGATAGTGTTGCGGCCGTAACGAAAGGCCGTCATCTACGACTCTTCACTACGCAAGCGTGGCGCTCTCGTGAGGCGCGACGTGACTTGGATGCAACAAGCGTTCATGCCACGACATCCGGCCGGTTCGGTCGGGTGCGCTAACGAAGCGAGATTGTAATGAAGTTCAGCAGTACGACTACAGGTCACCCAGTTTTGCGGCGCATCGGCTTTGCAGCCATCGCCCTCGCAACCACCTTCGGCAGCGTTGCCGCCACATGCACAGCAGCCAACGCGTCAAAGAACTCGAAGCCGGTTGTGCGCAGCGATGCGCTCGCCCCCATTGCCGCTCAGGCACTCTCCGACCTGCACGATGTGGCAGCCGAGAGTCTTTGGACCGTAGGCAGCGCCGTCACCTCTTCGGTCGTATCAACCTCGGCGAACGATCGATACGTCAGCGCTCGCGATTCGATCGCCACCGAGGTCGCGAATCGTCTCGGCATCGAGCCCGCACGGATGGTTGAAGCATGGGCCGGCGTCGACATCGAGCATCAGACAGCCTTGATGGCAGCGATGTCGCAACTCGGCGTTCGCTATCGGCGCAACACCAGTGCCCCTGGAGTTGGGTTCGATTGTTCTGGCTTCACTGCCTACGCGTGGAGTGTTGCTGGCGTCGAGATTGCTCACCAGTCGCGTTCGCAGGTTCGCAATGCGGCTGTGCGTACCATCGACTCCGCGCGGGCGGGCGACCTGGTGTACTACCCGGGTCACGTGATGCTTTACCTCGGGGTTGACACTGCCATCGTGCATGCACCTACCAGTGGCCGCACCGTAGAGGTCGGAATCCTCGGCAATCGCCGCGGACTTCGTTTCGGCGACCCAACTGGCTGAGTGTCTACCCGGCGGCGTGAATCGATCCCGACCCGTCACGTAACGAGGGCGTCCGGCGTCCGGTGCGCCGAGCAATGATTTCGGCGCAGATTGAGATAGCCGTTTCTTCCGGCGTGCGGGCACCGATGTCGAGTCCAATCGGCGACATCAAGCGATCGATGTCGTTGGGGTCGGTGAGGCCGGCTTCGGCGAGGCGCTCCATGCGCTTTGCATGAGTTGTGCGACTGCCCATCACGCCGATGTATCCAACGCGAGTAGTGAGTGCGCCCATCACCGCGGGCACATCGAACTTTGGGTCATGGGTGAGCACGCATACGGCATCACGTGGACCCAGCACAGCGCCCCGTTCGACAAATACGGGCATGGGCCATGAGACCAAGACCTCGTCGGCCATCGGGAATCGGCGACGCGTAGCGAAGACCTCGCGTGCATCGCATACGAGCACCCGATAGCCAAGCACCTTGGCAACCTTGGCCAACGCAGCGGTGAAGTCGACGGCGCCAAAGATCCACATTTGAGGCGGCGCTGCAAAGCTCTCGACAAACACGCTGACCGTGTCGGTATCGATGAGATCTTCGGGAGTTGTTTGCCCGTGGGGTCCGTAGTGGCGAACTCCGCTGCGTCCGGCCTCGAGTTCGGCAAGTGAGTCTCGGGTGACGATGCGATCGAGCTCGGGGTCGCCGAGCGTTCCGCGGGGAGCGTGGTCGGGACCAATCAGCAATTTTGCGCCAATGTTGGGGCCATCGATGATGGTGCACAAGGCGGTGGGCTGGTCGGCGCGGATGCGGTCACGCAATGCTTCGTAGAGAGACGGGGTGTCGGTCACAGCACTACCAGTTGAGCGGTTCGATGAAGAGATGGATGATGCCGCCGCAGGTGAGGCCCACGGCAAACGCTTCGTCGTCGCTGTAACCAAACGTGACCATGCGCGGCTGCATGTCGCCATGCAAGATCGCCAGTGCTTCGCCGACCACAGCGCCTTCGACGCAACCACCGCTGACTGAGCCAGCGACCTCGCCGTCTTCGTTGACTGCCATGGTGGCGCCAGGATCGCGTGGTCCGGAGCCCTCGATGTTCACCACCCGCGCTACCGCGATGCGTCGATCGTTGTGCCGCCAGCGCTCGATGTCATCGAGAATCTCACGCATGGTTGGCCCTTTCGGTAGTGCCCGAGATAACCCGAGCGAGTTCTTCCATGGCGGCCAGTGAGTGACCCTCCACGAAGTGATCAACATAGGGCAGAGCCGCAGCCATCCCTCGCGCAAGCGGCGCGTAGCCGGGTGTGACTTTGAGCGGGTTCACCCAGATCAGGCTGTGGGTGATGCGCTGCAGTCGTTGCATTTGTTCGGCCAAGAGCAGCGGTTCGCCACGATCCCAGCCATCGCTGAGCACAACCACAATCGCGCCGCGAGCCATGCCCCGCACGCCCCACTCGTCGTTGAAGAGGCGCATACATTCGCCGAGGCGCGTGCCGCCGCTCCAGTCGGTAACGCGATTGCTGGCCAGCATGAGTGCCTTATCGGGGTCACGGCTGCTGAGTTCTTTGGTGACACGTGTGAGCCGGGTGCCCAACGCAAATGCCTCGACGCGTTGGCGGCCTGCGACTGCGGCTTGCACGAAACGCAACAGTGCCCGAGCGTAGGGCTCCATTGAGCCGCTGACATCGAGTAACAGCACGAGGCGGCGCATGCGCTCGCCCGGCTCGCGGTAGTAACGCCGCACGGGCTCGCCGCCAGATCGAAGTGAAGCGCGCACCGTGCGACGAAGGTCGGGACGGTGACTCTGCTGTTTTGAGGCCGACAAGCGCAGCGATTGGCGAGGCGGGCCGACGAAACGCAGACGGCTCATCAGCTGTTGAGCCATCTGCAGTTCGTCGTTGCTGTACGCGCCAAAGTCCTTGCGGCGCAGCACTTCAACGGCGCTGAAGCGAAGGTGAATGGTGGGGTCGTCGTTGGCTTGGCCCGTGTGTGTTTGTTCGTCTTCGGGCGGGTCGCCGTCGTCCATCTCGATGGAGATGTGCTGCGGCTCGCTCTCGGCCTCTTCGGTTGAGTCGCCAGTGCGCGCTTCCCAAAACACTGCAAACGCTCGGTCGAACAACGGCAGATCTTCGGGTCGGCGCACCAACGTCGCCCGGCCGGCCCAGTAGACCGAATCGCGTTGGTCGATGCCTAATGCTCCGAGTGCTTCAGTGAAGGTGAGCACACAGCCAATGGGCACGCTGAGCCCGAGACCGCGCAGCAACCTGGCGAATGCGGTAGCCATACGCTGCGCGGCACCCTCGCTGGGTGCCGGACCGTTGTGCGCCACGGGAGGTGCGAACGCGGCCATTAGCCGGGCTGCGTGCCTCGCTCGAAGGCGTGCTTGACCATGTCGGCGATGCCGTGCAGTTGAACTCGCTCGACATCTTCGCGGTACTTCAACACGGCGCCAAGAGTGCTCTTCACTGACGACTCGGAGAGTTCGCTCACGCCGAGACGGCCAAGCGCTGTGGCCCAGTCGATGGTCTCGGCGACGCCCGGCGGCTTGAACAGGTTGAGGCCGCGCATGGTTTCGACTGCGGCGGCCACCTGGCGAGCGAGCATCTGGCTGACGGCAGGCACGCGGAGTCGAACGATTTGAACCTCGCGATCGAACCCGGGATGTTCGATCCAGTGATAGAGGCAGCGACGTTTGAGCGCGTCGTGCACGTCGCGCGTGCGGTTACTGGTGAGAATCACGATTGGCGCGCGCTCGGCGCGAAAGACGCCAAGCTCGGGCACGGTGATCTGAAAGTCGCTGAGCACTTCGAGCAGGTACGCCTCGAACTCGTCGTCGGCGCGATCGACTTCGTCGATAAGCAGCACAGGCGGTGGGCCAGCCACGGGGCTAATTGCCCGGAGCAAGGCGCGCTTGAGCAAGAAGCGCTCGTTGTAGAGCTGACCTTCGAGCGCTGCTGTGCCTGCACCGCGGGCCTCGCCGCTCGCCTCGGCAGCGCGGAGATGCAACAGCTGACGGCTGTAGTCCCAGTCGTAGACGGCCTGACTCGCATCGATGCCTTCGTAACACTGCAGTCGAATCAGTTCGCCGCCAGTCCAGCGGCTGAGCACCTTGGCCACCTCGGTCTTGCCGACGCCAGCTTCGCCCTCGAGGAGCAATGGGCGCCGTAGTGCAAGCGCGAGGAAGATTGCGGTGGTGAGTCCCTCGTCGGCGAGGTAGTCGTGCGAAGCCAACGCGGCTGACACATCGTTGACGGTGAGGTTTGGCGGCAGCATCGGGGCAAGGCTAATTGCCCGGGAGTACACGAACCCCACTCGGATCGGCGAAGATCATTGGGTGAGCGCAACGTGGCAGGCCTCAACGCAGAGTTGGACCATCGCGCTATGGAGCGCCAGTGCCGTTTCGGTGCACCTGATGGTCATTGATCGCAACGATCCATTCCGCGTTGTACGCGACGAGATATTGGTGCGCGAGGGTGATGTGTGGCGTGCAACCGTTGCGCTGGCCGACATCGGCGATGCCGATCTCTACGGCTTTCGCGTCGAAGGGCAGGGTCATCGCTTCGATTCGTCGAAGGTCTTGCTCGATCCTGAGGCGACCCAAGTGTGGTTTCCCCCCGAGCATGATCGTGACCTCGCCGCGCAACACGGTGCCGACTCGTTAGGCCGATCCCCGTTGGCGGTGTTGCGTCGCGAAGTGCCGCGTGCAGCGATGGCTCCTGGACCACGACACGCGTGGAGTGATCTTGTTGTGTGCGAGTTGCACGTGCGCGGCGCCACGCAATTGGCACAGCACGTGCCCCACGAACTGCGCGGCACGTTCGCTGGGTTACGACACCACGCTGCCTACCTAGCGTTATTGGGGGTGACCGCAATCGAGTTGCTGCCGGTGCACCAATGCGATCCGCTTGAGGGCAGTTATTGGGGATACATGCCGCTGGCATGGAGCGCGCTGCATCACGAATACGTTGCCGGCAACGACCCCGAAGGCGAATTCGTCGAGATGGTTCAGGCCTTCCACGATGTGGGCATTGAGGTCTTGCTCGATGTGGTCTACAACCACACCACCGAAGAGGATGAGTTCGGGCCCACGTATCACCTTCGTGGCATCGACGATGCCGCCTATTACGTGGTCGATTCGAGCGCGAGTTATTACGACGCCGCTGGCTGCGGAAATGTTGTGCGAGCCGCGAGTCCTGCTGCGTCGGCACTCATCATGGCTTCGTTGCGTCGCTACGCCGACCTTGGCGTCGACGGTTTTCGTTTCGACCTCGGCTCGTTGTTGGGTCGCGATCTCGACGGCATCGCCCAACAGCGCAGCCCGCTGATTGATGAGATCACCACGTTTGCTGCGATGCGCGGGTTGCGGCTGATTACCGAGCCATGGGATCTCGGCGCGTATCAACTGGGCGAGGGCTTTGCCGGCCAGACCTGGTCGCAGTGGAATGGTCAGTTTCGCGATGACGTGCGCTCGTACACCCGAGGTGAACAAGGCTTCGTTGGTCGCATCGCTCAGCGGTTGCAAGGCAGTCCCGATCTGTTCGGTACTGAGTGGCATCGAAGCATCAATTTCGTTACAGCACACGATGGCTTCACGCTCTACGACCTCGTGAGCTATGACCGCAAGCACAACGACGCCAACGGGCACGACAACACCGACGGCACCGACGACAATCGATCATGGAACTGCGGGCATGAAGGCGATGAAGTCAGTGCAATCTCTGCCGAGCACGTGGGTGCGTTGCGCTCTCAACAGATGCGCAATTTTCTGTGCTTGCTGATGTTGTCGCGCGGCGTTCCGATGCTGCTTGCGGGCGACGAGTTTGCTCAGACGCAGCACGGCAACAACAACGCGTACAACCAAGACAACGCAACGTCGTGGCTCGATTGGCAACGCGCTGCGCAGCACGGAGACATTGCCGACTTCGTTCGCGCACTCATCGCCTTGAGATCTCATGGCGGCGACAACGAAGTGACGTGTTTCGGAGTGAGCGGCGAACCCGATGTCTCGTACCAGTCGCACTCAATCGCGTGGCAGTGGGGATCGCTCTATGTGCTCAGTAACGCGTGGTGGGAACCACTGACCTTCGCAGTGCAGTCATCAGACACCTTTGAGGTTGCGTTGGCGAGCTGTATTGATCCGATCAGCATCATCGATGGTCGCGTCGAGGTGCCGCCGCGATGCACAGTGGTGCTGCTAGCTGTCGAACCCCAAGCCCGACCTGTCGAGCGTTCGTAGCCAGAGGTTGCGCTTGCCGGTGGCGTCTTCGCGGTTGAGTGACCAGCGCGTTGCTTGAATCCCTGCAAAGCGAAAGGGCTCGGGTGGAAACGGCAACGGTTTGTCTTTGACGAACGCTGTTTGCGTGGCCTTGCTGCGCTTGCCGTCGAGCAGATCGAGCATGACCTCGGCACCAAAGCGAGTAGATGCAACGCCGAGTCCGGTGTAGCCGAGCGCGTAGACAACTCGGCCGCCCATCGCTCCGCCGAAGAACACGCAAAAACGACTGCATGTGTCGATCACGCCACCCCACGCATGGCTGAACTTCACGCCCTCGAGTTGCGGGAACGTAGTGAAGAAATGCTTCGACAACTTGGCCCATGTTTCGGGTCGGCTCTCGAGTTCGGAGTTGATCTTGCCGCGCCAGTAATAGATCACGTCGTAGCCGCCCCACAGGATGCGGTTGTCCTCGGTGAGGCGGTAGTAGTGGAACTGGTTTGAGATGTCGCTGAGTCCTTGGCGATTGGTCCACCCAATGTCGGCTAACTGTGCAGGTGTGAGCGGCTCGGTAACCATGCAGTAGTCGTAGACCGGCACGATGTAGTGGCTGAGCCGTTTGAGCAATGGCTTGAACGCGTTTGTTGCAAGTGCAACTTTGCCTGCGCGTACTGCGCCCAACGGCGTGCGCACGATGACGCCCACGCCGTCCTTATCGATTGAGATTGCTTTGGTGTCTTCGTAGATGGTGACACCGAGCGACTCGGCTGCGGCCTTGAGTCCCCACACAAGGCGTGCCGGATCGACAATCGCCGCGCGGTCTTTGCGCCAGAGACCACCCGTGTAGGTGGGGGAGTTGACTTCGCGGCGCATGGCTGCACCGTCGAGCAGTTCGACCTTTTGACCCAGCGAGCGGAGCTGTTGGTAATCGTCGCGGAGTTCGTCGAAATACGACTCGCTGTGCGACGTAGTGGCGACATCAATGACACCAGTGCGCTCGTAGTCGCAGTCGATGTTGTAGCGCTTGATTGCGGCTTCGATCTCGTTGAGGTTCTGCAGGCCGAGGTCTTCGAGCACATCGAGTTCGTCGGGAAAGCGAGCCTGGCCATTGGCGATGCCATGAGTGAGGCTGCTCTCCATGAAACCGCCATTGCGCCCGCTGGCTGCCGAGCCAACCTCGTGCGCATCAATCAAAATCACATTGCGCGATGGATCTCGCTCTTTGGCGATGATCGCTGTCCAGAGGCCTGCGTAGCCTCCGCCAATGATGCACAGGTCGCAACTGACCGTGCGTACGAGCGTGACATTTGAGTCGGGTTCATCGACGTCTTCGTACCAATAGGGATACGGGTCAGCGTCGGCAATTGCGTCGAGATGGAACTCGTCGATCGCGTCGTCGTCCATGGTTACACCACCTTGTGGGCGACACCTTAGTAGCTCGGAGACTACGGTCGTCCATATGGATATGGGCATTGCGGGTAAACGAGCGGCTGTCGCCGGAGCGTCGTCAGGATTGGGTCTCGCCACCGCCAAGGCATTGGCTGCCGAGGGCGCGCACGTGGTCATTTGCGGGCGCGATGCAGAGCGCCTTGAGGCCGCGGCGCGGTCAGTGGGGCATGGCTGCATTCCCGTGGTGTGCGATGTGGGCTCGGCTGAGGGTGGGGCTGCGTTCGTAGACGCTGCGGCTCATGCACTCGGTGGGGTCGACATCTTGGTTGCCAATTCAGGCGGCCCACCGCCAGGAACATTCGCGTCTACCCCGGTCGACCTGTACCAAGTAGGTCTCGACCTGAGTCTGCTCAGCGTTGTGGGCATGTGTAAAGCAGCAATACCGGCGATGCAAGAGCGCAAGTGGGGCCGGGTCATTGCCATCACGTCAGTCGCAGTTCGGCAGCCCATCCCTACGTTGATCCTTTCGAACACAGCGCGGTCTGGTGTCACAGGATTCTTAAAGACAGTGGCTCGCGAGGTTGCTCACGATGGCGTCACGGTGAACACCGTGCAGCCGGGTATACATCTCACTGGTCGTGTGACGCAGCTCTACGGCGCCACCCCGGATGTGTCGACCATGGGCATTCCTGCTGGTGTTATGGGCGACCCCGACGACTTCGGTCATGTGGTCACGTTCTTGTGCAGCGACCACGCGAAGTTTGTCACCGGCGTGCAGATGCACGTTGATGGTGGCGCCTATGGTGGACTGCTGTGATTACCCACGTTGTTTCATTCCGTTGGAAACCAGAGACCACGGCCGAGCAGATCGTGCTCATCAAACAGGCCCTCGACACGCTGCCATCCGCTATTGCCGACATCGTGTCGTATCAGTGCGGCCCCGATGTTGGGGCTCACGGCCCTGCCAACTTCGATTTTGCAATCGTGGCGACATTCGAGAACATCGACGGATGGCGCGCCTACGACGCTCACCCCGAGCACGATCGAGTGAGGTCACAAACCGTGCGACCATGGATCGCCGAGCGCGCCGCAGTTCAGTTCCAGAGCTAATTGGTGGTTGTTCGCTCGGAACTGCGGGTTCATACTGAGGGCAGAGGCTGATCCTGCGATCGGCGGTCTGGAGGTTGTTGTGAGCAATGGCCTGGTTTCTCGAAGAGCACGACGATCATTGATGCCGTCGTTGGGGCTATTGGCGTTTGGTTGGGCTGTCGTTGGATGCGGTTCGACTTCCACGACAGTGAGTTCGATTGATGTAGCAACAACCGTTGCTGCATCTACCAACCCCACTACGCCCATCACCGCATCAACAACATCGAGTGTGCCGGTTCCGTCCACAACGCTGGCCCCGTTCGCGGGAGGGTCTACCGAGCCGGTGATGGTTCCTGCTTCGGGGTGCTGCGCAGCAGGCCCCACAGTGCTGATGCGCACTCAAACTATTGAGCACCGCGGCGATTACTACCGCATCGCGTTCGGGTTCTCGGCGCCGGTTACCAACTATCACGTGCGATACGTGCCGCTGCCGGTACGCCAAGATCCTTCAGATCAGGTGGTCGAACTGCAGGGCGACAACGCCATCCAGATCAGCATTGGTGCCACGGGTCTCGACCAGTCACAAAACCCTCCCGTACAGACCTATGCAGGTTCGCAGCGGATTGTGGTGGGCAACGGCTCTGTACGCGAACTCGTTCAGATTGGCGATTTTGAGGCCGTGATGAACTGGGTAGTTGGGGTGCAGGGCAAGCCTGAGTTTCGGGTGTCTGTTGTGCAGAACCCACCCCAACTGGTTATTGAGATTGCAGCGGCTTGATGATCTCAAGATCAAACGGGTCGAACTGATCGCCCAGCGTGGCTACGGCAGTGATCTTCTCGGCGGCGATGATTACTAGCGCCAGCGCAGTTTCGGGGGAGTGCGACTGGTCGACTTTGCGGGCAGCAGATTGATGTTGGCGGGCCACGTGCGCAGTCTCGACCGCAGCAAATGCGGCGCGTCGAGTTGTCTTGTCGAATCGAGCAAGGTCGGTTGAGAGGGCATACAAGCGGTCGGCGCCCGCCACGTAGCCCTGGAGCAACGTGGTGTACAGCACAGCCGACTGCGGGTGGTCGGCGTGGCTGGGATTGGCAATCGCGGTGATGAGTTCGCCGCTGAGCAATACCTTGCGCACGCTCATGCCGGGGTCGCCAGTGAGAGCGTGGCGATTGCGCGAGCGGCGCGAACGCGACGTTGACGGCGTTCGAACCAGCCCCAGAACAGGAACGAAGCGCCCACGATGGTCCAACCTGCGAGTGCATCGATGACATAGTGCTCGCCGAAGTACACGAGTGAAGCTGCCATGATGAGCGGGAAGGTGAGCACGAGCGCTTTGAGCCACTTGGGTTTGATGAGCGGCAGGAAGAACGCCGGCACAAAGAGAGCAAAGCTCGCGTGCAGCGACGGCATCGCCGCAATGGCGTTACCCCAATCGAGTGCCGTATTCCATTTGTTCACGAAGCCCTTGAGGCCCATGGAGCTGAAACCGCGCCCGGTATGGCGAGCGAGGTGCGGAAGGATCTTGTAGGGGTGCTTCGGGTCGGCTGCCATCCATGGCGGAACTGTGGGAAGCAACACAAACATGGTGCACGCCACGAACAACAAAGTGGCGAAGCGCTTCATGAACCGGGCCCATTCGCGGTGGCTGGTGACCCACAGCACGGCGAGGGCGATGACCGGAAAGATGAAGTGCGAGAAATATGTTGCAGATGCAACTTTGTCGTACCAGCGAATGCTGTGAGGCTCGTAGAAGTGGCGTTGCATCCACACATTTGGATCGGTGCCGAAGAACAGGAACCGGTCGATGTTGCGAGGGGCTTGCACCTGCAGCGGGAAGCCAGCACGGTCGGCGCCGCCTCGTGTTTGCTCGTAGGCCAACCACATCACGCAATAACAGAGCACGTCGAAGACCAGCCATGCCCACCGCCGCAGTGGGCGACCAAGATGGCCGATGACGATGAACAGACCCACGGAGATCGCCACAGAGATGCGGTCGATGATGAGTCCTTTGGCAACGAACCACCAGATGTAGCCAACGATGTAGAGGCCCATGCCGATGCGACGCACGAGCAGCCAGTGATCAGGCGGCACTACAGAAGCGACGCCGATGAGTTCGGGTGCTGGCACCGATTCGGTCGTGACCGCGTCGGGATCTGCGTTGGTCTCAGGCACGGCGGGTAACGCTATCTATTGCTGCGCAGCCCGACGCGTGCGCAGTGAGCCTTGGGCTCAGGACGACGCGTCGAGAGCGCGGCGTACCAGAACCTCGGCGAGGTGCGTGCGGTATTCGACGCTGGCGTTGTTGTCGGCCTGCGGGTCGGCGTCGGCAGAGGCAAGTTTGGCTGCATCGGCAACGCTTGCGCCCTGGGCGATAGCGGCAGACACGCTGGTGGCGAGCACAGGCGTGGAGCCCATGTTCACCAGAGCGACGCCCGACTCGCCGCCGCGGCGCCATGCGGCCACGCCAACGATGGCCCAGTCTTGGGCGCGACGGTTGAATTTCTGGAAGTTCCAGCCGGCACCGTTCATCTTGGGCACGCGGATCTCGGTGATGATCTCGTCGGCTGCCAATGCTGACTCAAGAAAGCCGAGGTAA
>Ga0194058_10000019_pt1 | contig 45674 bp, 44 predicted proteins | sample SepL4417m_MetaG_FD_155490 | JGI IMG/M metagenome (GOLD analysis project Ga0194058, IMG submission 155490) | Anoxic zone freshwater microbial communities from boreal shield lake in IISD Experimental Lakes Area, Ontario, Canada - Sep2016-L442-17m | ecosystem: Environmental > Aquatic > Freshwater... | reverse complement strand
GGGCTGGGAAGTGGGTCTCTGCCAGGTAGCTCAGACCTCGCCGACGTAGATGCGGTGGGCCGCGCGCTTGGCGCGCTCGTGGGATTTGGCCTCAAACTCGCTGGCCGCAAACCCGGATCTCGAGAGCTGGGCGAGGAACGCGGGCTCCTCGACTGCCGACCAGATGGCAACCCGCCCGCCCGGGCGGAGAGCCCTGCGGATCATGGCGATGCCGCCACCGCTGTAGAGCCTTGAGTTTTTGGCCTGAACAAACGAGGTTGGGCCGTTGTCGACATCGAGGAGGATGGCATCAAACCGGGCGGGGGATTTCTTGATGCAATCGAAGACGTCCCCGAGGAAAATGTCCACCCTCGGGTCGTCGAGAAGCTTTCCGTTCAGGCTGGCGAGGAACTGCCGGTTCCACGCGACGACCTCGGGCAGGAGCTCGGCCACCTGCACGAATGCCTTCGGGCCGGCGAGGTCGAGCACGCGGCGGAGGCTGAATCCCAGGCCCAGCCCGCCGATGAGGATGCAGGGCGATTCCCTGGGCTTGCGCGAGGCGCAGGCTAGGTCGGCCAGGAGGAGCTCGGAGACCGTGGAGTTCGATCCCATGAGCTGGCGGCCGTTGAGCTTGAGGAAATACTCCCCGTCATGCTCGTGGAGGGAGAAGCGGGAGCCGTCCGGGGTGCGGGTCTCTGCGAGGTTGCGAAAGCGGATCATGGCCTGCGGCCGGGCAGGGGCGGCCGCCGGCGCGCGGGCCTGGCCGCCCTGGCTGCGGCCTGCTGGCCCTCCGTCACCTCCCGCTGGCCGACCGAGGAGGCGCAGCCGGTGCAGAGGTAGTCGTAGATCTCTTTGCCCGGGAGGACGAGCAGGAGCTTTTCCCGGACCGGCATGGCCTGGTTGCACCTGTTGCAAAAGAGCGACGAGGCGCGAAAGCTCTCAAACTGCTCCATGGGGACCTGTGAGCTCGGAGAAGCTGCTGGCGGCGCGCGCGTCCTGGATGATGTGGGAGAGGATCGTGTGCAGAACAATCACCGGCGGCTTCGTGGCATCAACGTCGACCGTGATCTCCCGGCCGTAATACTCGAGGAGAGGCTTCGATTCCCGGTCATAAGTTTCCAGCCGGCGGCGGATCACCTCCTCGTTCGCGTCGTCCAGCCGGTTGTCCTTCAAGGCCCGCTTTTTCAGCCGCGAGATCACTTCCTCGCGGTCCGGGCAGCTGAGGTGGAAGACCCGTTTGACATCGATGAACGCGCCGATGAGCTCGGCCTGGCGGACGGTCCGGGGGATGCCGTCGAGGATGAGGTCATCCAGGTCGGGCTTGAACGCCTGCGCCTCCACGGCATGCTCGATGCTGGTCTTCCAGAGCTCGACGGTGACCTCGTCCGGGACGAGCCGCCCCCTGCTCGAATACTCCAGGAACGAGAGCCCGACCGGGGTGCGCGTATCCATGCGGCGAAAGACGTCTCCGCAGGCGCAGTGGAAGAATCGCGGGAGGCGTCCCAGCGTGGCTCCCTGCGTGCCCTTGCCGCTTCCAGGCGCTCCAAAAAACAGGTAGGTAGGATATTTTTTCACGATGCAGTGCAACGTAGCCGAGAGATTTTTTCGCGCAACCCTTCGCTCAACATTTCTGCCCCCGCTGGAATGAGGTGGGTGGAGAGGCGTTGACTTTGTTCGGCGGGCGACCTAATCAGATAGCACAACATTCTCCCGAACCGTGGCCCAGAACGAAGATTACATAGTAGAGATCCTGATGGATGTCGGCCTGGTCACTCGGACCCAAGTCGAATACTCGCGCGCGCAGATGAAAGGCCAAAGCGTCGTGGACGCCCTGATCCTGGAGGGTTTCATCACGCAGGAGGATATCGCGCGCACCCTGGCGGCGCAGAACGGCATGGAGTTCATGGATCTCGCCCAGGTCGTGGTCCCGCCGAACATCATTGATCTTTTGCCCGTCGAGGATGCCCGGCGATGGAAGGCGGTTCCCGTGGGGGAGCGTGAGGGGGCGCTGCTCATCGCGATCGGCGACCCGATGGATATGCAGACGATGGACGACCTCGCGTTCAAGCTGCAGCGCGAGGTCGAGTTTGTCTGCGCAACGCCGGAAGCCATCCGCAACTGCCTGGTCCAGTATTATGGCGGGGAGGCGGCGGAAGCGGAAGCGGAGGTCGGGGCCGGGAGCGACGGTGAGGCGGATGCGGATGATGCGCCGATCATCAAAATGGTTTCCCTCCTCCTGGTGGAGGCCCATCAAAACCGTGCCAGCGACATCCACCTCGAACCGCTCGAGTCAAAATTCCGCGTGCGTTTCCGGATTGACGGCGTCCTGCAGGAAATGCCGAACCCGCCGAAAAAGCTCCAGCTGGCGATGGTGAGCCGGATCAAGATCATGAGCGGGTCGATGAGCATCGCCGAGAAGCGCCTGCCGCAGGACGGACGGATCCAGATCAAAATCGGGGATAAGGCCATCGACCTGCGCGTCTCGACGATTCCCACCGTCCACGGCGAGAGCGTTGTCATGAGAATTCTCGACAAGACGTCGCTCATGCTGGGGCTTCCCGACCTCGGATTTTTGTCCGACGACCAGGAGAAGTTCGAGCGCCAGATCAACCTGCCCGACGGGATCATCCTCGTCACCGGGCCGACCGGTTCGGGGAAGACAACGACGCTCTACGGGTGCCTGAACTACATGAACCGGCCGGACCGGAAGCTGATCACGGTCGAGGATCCTGTCGAGTACCAGATGAGCGGGATCAACCAGGTGCCAGTGAACGCGAGCATCGGGATGACGTTTCCCGCCGCCCTGCGCTCGATCCTGCGCCAGGCGCCGAACATCATCATGATCGGTGAGATCCGCGACCTGGAAACGGCCAGCATCGCGACGAACGCGTCGCTGACCGGCCACCTCGTGCTTTCGACGCTCCACACGAACGATGCGCCGAGCGCGGTCGCCCGGCTCGTGGATATCGGGATCAAACCGTTTCTTGTCTCGACATCGGTGCGGGCGATTGTTGCCCAGCGGCTTGTCAGGCGGCTTTGCCCGAAGTGCAAGCTGCCGGCCGAGCTGACGGAATACGAGATGAGCATGCTCCACCTGGACGCCGGCCAGCTGAGCGACTCGCATATCATGCGCCCGGTCGGCTGTGAGCTCTGCCGGGGGAAGGGATTCAAGGGCCGCATGGGCATCTTCGAGATCTTTATCGTGGACGACGAGGTCCGCAACATGATCAACAACAACGCCCCAACCCTCACGCTCCGCCAGCGCGCCAAGGAGCTCGGCATGCGCACCCTCCGGGAGGACGGCATCCGCAAGGTCCTCGCCGGGATGACGACCGCCGAGGAGGTGCTGACCACCACGATGAGCGACCTGGACTAACCTCATGGACGCAAGACAAGTCACCGAAATTTTTTTGGAGCGGGGAATGATCACTGCCGAGCAGGCGGAGGCGTTCATCCACGAGTCAGCCTCTGGAGAGAAGCCGATCGAGCAGCTCCTTGTGGATCACTATGTGGTGGACGAGGACGGGTTCATCCAGGTGATTGCGGACTCGATCGGTGCCGAGGCATACAACATGAGCGAGTTCCTGCCGGACACGACCGTGCTCGGGCTGATTCCCTCCGGCCTTGCGAGGCTGCACGGGGCGATGCCGATCATGGGATCGGGAAACACGATCATCGTTGCGCTGACCGACCCCCTCAACCCGCAGACCATCGAAGATCTGCGGTTCGCGCTCGGGCGGGAGATCCAGGTCATGGTGGCCTTCCCGGCGAAGATCAAAGGCCTGATCGCCGAGCACTACGGATCCGAGATCACGAATTTCGACGACATCATCGCGCAGCTGGGAGCGGGCTCGGACCTGCTGGTGACGGAGGGCGGCGGCGAGACCTTCAACCTGCAGGCCATCACGGCCGAGGCAAATACCGGGCCGATCATTAAATACGTGGATCTGATCCTCGACAAGGCGATCGCCGCGCGGGCAAGCGACATCCATTTCGAGCCGTTTGAGACCGAATTCAAAATCCGCTACCGGGTCGACGGCGCGCTGTATGAGATGGATCCTCCGCCCCTGCACCTAGCCCTTCCCGTGATCTCGAGGGTGAAGGTGATGGCCAACCTCAACATCGCCGAGCGGCGGCTTCCGCAAGACGGCCGGATCCAGAGGACGATCAACGGGCGGCAGGTCGACCTGCGCGTCTCGACCCTGCCCACGACGTTTGGAGAAAGCGTCGTGCTCCGCGTGCTCGACCGCTCGAGCGTGAACCTCGACCTCGAGTCGCTCGGGATGCCGGAGGATATCTACAACTACCTCCTGCACGTGATCGAGAAGCCGAACGGGATCTTCATCGTCACCGGACCGACCGGCTCTGGAAAAACGACAACCCTTTATTCCTGCCTGCGAAAAATCAACACGATCGATTCCAAGCTGCTGACCGCCGAGGACCCGGTGGAATACGAGATTGACGGGATCATCCAAGTCCAGGTCAACGAGGGGATCGGCCTGAATTTTTCGCGGGTTTTGCGGGCGTTTCTCCGCCAGGATCCCGACCGCATCCTCGTCGGGGAAACCCGCGATATGGAGACCGCGCAGATTGCGATCCAGGCGTCGCTGACCGGCCACCTGGTTTTCACGACCCTGCACACGAACGACTCGACCGGCGCGGTGACCCGCCTGGTGGACATGGGGATCGAGCCGTTCCTGATCTCCGCTTCTCTCGAGTGCATCCTCGCCCAGCGCCTGATCCGCAAAATCTGCACCAGCTGCCGGACCGCCTACGAGCCCAACGAGCATGTCCTCTCGTCGCTCGGCCTGATGATCCACGATATCGGCGATAAAAATTTCTATTATGGGAGAGGCTGCGAGGCCTGCAACAACACCGGCTATAAGGGCCGGAAAGGGATCTACGAGCTCCTCAAAATCTCTGATCCGATCCGGGAGATGATCAACGCGCGCACGTCTGGCGTGCTCCTGCGCCAGAAGGCGATCGAGCTCGGCATGACGACTCTCCGAGAGGACGGGATGCGGTCGATCTTCGACGGGCTGACCACGATCGAGGAGGTTATCAAATACACCTGAGGCCGAGCGGGAAAGCCGGGATGATGAGCGCCTTGGATATTCAGGCGGGCACCCGCCGCGAGACGATCGCTGCGGCCATGGGCTCCGTGCTCATCCACCTGCTGGTCATCGTGTGCATTGCGCTGACGGTAGCCCTGCGCCCCTGCCTTCCCCTGGAGGAGGCGGATCCGACTCCGATCGAGATGACGGTCATCGCGGCCGCGCCCCCGAAGCCCGCCGAGCCGACGTATGTGCGGACGGCATCTCAGAACCTCCCGGACGCGCCGAAGAGCGCCGCTTTTGAATCGGATAACAACACGCGCGCCGCCAGCGAGGCTGCGCCTTCAGGCACCCGGCAGATGCCGTCGGTTGACGGGCGGGAGTCTCCAGCCCTGGAGCTGGAAAGCCAGAGGTATTCTGGCGGCAGAGAAAGCCAGCCAGCCCAGCCCGCGCCGGCGGCTGCCGAGCAGGCTGCCGAGGCGGCTCCGATGCCCACACCTGCAGCGCAGCTTGCCCTCCGCGAAGCGCCGGAGCCGGAAAAAACCCAGCCGCCACGCCCGCAGGAGAAGGCTTCGGCGCCCAAGCCGGCCGCCGCCGCAGGCTTCCAGCCCGAGACCCGGATCACCAGAATCCGGGGGAACATCTCAAACCGGGGGCGCGCGTCGGTCGAGGCCGCCGCCACCCCGCTCGGGCGGTATAAAAAGATGGTTTCCGACGCGATCGGCTCGCGCTGGTATTATTACGTCAACAGCCAGATCGGGCTGCTGAACATCGGGACCGTTGACATCCGGTTCCAGGTCGGCCCGGAGGGAAAAGCGCAGAGGGTCAAAATCCTCTCAAACACCTCGAACGAAAGCTTTGCTTCGGTGAGCATGCGCTCGATTCTGGAGGCGGAAATCCCGCCGATTCCTCCGGATGTTGCAAAACTCCTCGACAACGGGCGTCTGGAAATTGACTACTCATTCACGATCCTGAGCAACTGATGACATCATTCCTGGCACAAACTGTTGATTTTTTCGTTAAAGGCGGGCCGTTCATGGTTTTCCTTTTGGCCGTTTCGCTCGTCTCCTGCGCGGTGATCCTGCTGCGCGGGCGGGCGCTCCGCGAGAGGGTTGTGATCCCGCAGGAGGTGGAGGCGGCCCTCGAGGGCCTTTCTCCTGGCGATGACATCGCCCCCCTCCAGCTCGCGATCGACCGCTGCCCGTCGCCGATCTCCAAGATTCTGAGCGTGCTGATCGCCCACCTCAACTGGCCGAAGGCCGAGAACCTTGAGGCCGTGCAGACGCGGGCCCGCCACGAGGTGACGAGCATGGAAAAAGGCCTTGTGCTCCTGGAGATTTCGACCGGCATTTCCCCGCTTCTCGGGCTTCTCGGCACGCTCTCCGGGCTGGTGGGCATCTTTGCCACGCTCGGCTCGAACGGGGATCCGACCCTGATTGCCCGCGGGATTTCCGAGGCGCTCAACACGACGATTGTCGGGCTGGCGGTGGCGGTTCCGAGCCTGATCTCCTACACGTATTTTCAAAGGCGCGTCGAGGTTCTGGCGGTGAGCATGGAATCCATGGCGGCCGACCTGCTGGCCAAGTGCTATCCGTACGGCGAGCTGCCCCAGGTCGAGAAGCAGATCCTCAAGTAAGCCATGCGGTTCTACACGCGCAAGCGCAGGTCGCCGGTCATCATCCTCGTCTCGCTGATCGATATCCTTGCGATCCTGCTCATCTTTTTTATTGTCACCACGACATTCCGGAAAGACCAGCAGCGGCTTCAGATCAACCTGCCCGAGTCGAAGTCCGCCGACTCCGTCGCAGCAGGGAAGCAGGATCCGCTGATCCTGCAGGTCAAGACCTCGGAGGAGATCTCCCTGGGAAACCAGCCGGTGGCGCTCGGAGCCCTGGCCGCCGCGCTCCGGGCCGCGAGGGAGGCCGCGCCGGACCGCCCGGTCGCGATGCAGGCCGACCGTGAGGCCCCGTTCGGAATCGTCGTCAAAGTCCTCGATGCCCTCAAGCAGGCGGGCATCAAAAACGTCCCAACCTTCACCCAGCCAGAAAACTGATGCTTCTCGAGATCACTCAAAACGAACACCCTGCCCTCCGCACGAAAGGGCGGGCGGTCGCAAGGATCGACGCCAAGATCCGCGAGTTGGCCGGGGACATGATCGAGACGATGCGCGAGGCCGAGGGGATCGGGCTGGCCGCCCAGCAGGTCGGCCTTCCGCTTCAGATGTTCGTCCTCGATGTGCCCCCGATGAAGGACCGCCCGAGCGCGATGCGCCTGAACGGAAAGCCGTTCGACTTCCCCTCCCTCATGCCGCTCGTCCTCGTCAACCCAACCATCGAAACCTTCGGGAAAATCTGCTTGGAAAGCGAAGGCTGCCTCAGCTTTCCCGGACTGCGCGGAGATGTCCCCCGCCCGTTTTCTGCCCGCATCAGGGCCGGGACGATCGAGGGGGCCCACATCGAGTTCGAGGCCGATGGCCTGCTCGCCCGGGCGGCCCAACACGAGTTCGACCACCTCCAAGGGATCCTGTTTATTGACCGGATGAGCGAGGCTGAGCGGCTCGAGGAGCTGCCGCCGGAAATCCGCCGTCTCGCCCGCCCGGTGCCGCCCGCGCGGCCCTCGCCAGGCAGGGTGGGTTAGACCCGCCCTTTCACCGCCCGATCGGCGGCAGCCCGGCGAGCGCCATGGCGATCTCTTCGGCCGGGTAATCGTAATCCTCGAGCTGGCCGGACGCGTATTTCATGTAGGCGGTCATGTCGAAGTGGCCGTGGCCGCAGAGGTTGAAGAGGATGCTCTTGGACACCCCCTCCTCGCGGCAGCGGATGGCCTCGTCCATCGCGGCGGCCACCGCATGGGAGGCTTCCGGCGCCGGCAGGATCCCCTCCGCCTTGGCGAACGCGACGGCCGCACGGAAGACGTCGGACTGCCCGACCGAGCGGGACTCCATGAGCCCGAGCTCCTGGACATGGCTCACGAGCGGGGCCATCCCGTGGTATCGGAGGCCGCCGGTATGGATGGCTGGCGGGATGAACGAGCTCCCCAGCGTGTGCATTTTCACGAGCGGGGTCAGCTTGCCCGTATCGCCGAAATCATAGGCGTAGCGGCCCTTGGTGAGCGACGGGCAGGCGCTCGGCTCGACCGCGATGATGCGGGCGGCTTTTCCTCCCCGCAGGGACTCGCCGATAAACGGAAATGCGATGCCGGCAAAGTTCGAGCCCCCGCCGGTGCAGCCAACGACGATGTCCGGGTAATCGTCCGCAAGGTCGAACTGCTTCAGGCACTCGAGGCCGATCACCGTCTGGTGGAGGAGGACGTGGTTCAGCACGCTGCCGAGGCAGTATTTCGTGTCGGCATTCTTTGCGGCGACCTCGACCGCCTCGGAGATCGCGATCCCGAGCGACCCCGGGCACTCGGGGTCGTTTGCAAGGATCGCCCGGCCGGCCTCGGTCTCCGAGCTCGGGCTGGCGATGCACCGCCCGCCGAACGTCTCGATGAGGGCCTTACGATACGGCTTCTGCCCGAAGCTGACCTTGACCATGAAAACCTCGCAAGGGATCCCGAACATCGAGCAGGCGATCGAGAGCGCCGACCCCCACTGCCCGGCCCCGGTCTCGGTGGTGATCCGCTTTGTCCCCTCCGCCTTGTTGTAATAGACCTGCGGCAGCGCGGTATTGAACTTGTGGGAGCCGCTCGGGCTCGTCCCCTCGTATTTATAATAGATCCGGGCGGGCGTCCCCAAAGCCTTCTCCAGCCGCCGCGCGCGGAAGAGCGGGGTCGGGCGCCACTGCGCAAGGATCTGCCGAACCTCGCCGGGGATCTCAATCTCCCGCTCCGCGCTCATCTCCTGGGCGATCAGTTCCCTGGCGAAGAGCGGCTCCAGCTCGGCCGCCGTGAGGGGCTCCCCGGTCCCCGGGTGCAGAGGCGGCGGCGGCGGGGACGGGAGATCCGCCACAAGATTATACCAGGCCTTCGGGATGTCGCTTTCGGAGAGAAGATACTTGATTGTGTCCATCGCGCGCCAGCATGCCTGCCGGACCGCAGGATTTCAAGCAGGGCGCAGCACGGAATGGCGGAAAACTTTTTTTCACTTTCTCCTTGCCACCCGGCCTCACCTCCCTAGTCTTTCCGTCCCGCTCAATGTCGGGGAACAAACATTCAAAAGTTCTTTATCACCTATGTCAGCACCAGCAGGCCAAAAAATCCGAATCCGCCTTAAAGGGTTCGACTACCGGATCCTCGATGCCTCCGCGCACGAGATCGTTGAAACCGCAAAGCGCACGGGATCGAAAGTCACCGGGCCGATCCCGCTCCCGACCCGGATCGAGAAATTTACCGTCAACCGCTCGCCCCACGTCGACAAGAAGTCGATGGAGCAGTTCGAAATCCGAACGCACAAGCGCCTGCTCGACATCGTCGAGCCGACCGCAAAAACCGTGGACGAGCTTCGCAAACTCAACCTTCCAGCCGGAGTGGACATCACCATCAAAATTTGACCGCCATGAGCATCGGACTTCTCGGAAAAAAAATCGGCATGACCCGCGTCTATGATGACAAGGGCCGCAGCACGCCCGCCACGGTCATCGAAGCCGGCGGCAATCGCATCCTTCAAGCCAAGACCGCCGACAAGGACGGCTACGCATCGGTCCAGGTCGGCTACGGCGACCAGAAGCCGCAGCGGGTGTCGAAAGCGCAGACGGGGCATTTTGCCAAGTCCTCGTCGACCCCGAAGCGCTTCATCCGGGAGTTCCGCCTCGCCGACGGAGAAGCGGCTCCGGAATCGGCAGATGTCGCCGTGACGATCTTCGAGACCGGGCAGTTCGTGGACGTGATCGGCCAGTCGAAAGGAAAAGGTTTCCAGGGGACGATCAAGCGGCACAACTTCCAAGGCCAGCCCATGACTCACGGCTCGACGATGCACCGCCGGAACGGCGCGATCGGCAACCGCTCGACCCCGGGACGGGTCTGGAAGAATATGGGCATGCCGGGCCACATGGGCGACGAGCGAGTGACTCTCCAAAACCTTCGCATTCTCCAAGTTCGAGGCGAGGAGGGAGTTTTGGTCGTCTCCGGAGCAATCCCCGGCGCGAGAGGATCTTACGTCATCGTTCGCCCGTCGAAGAAAAAGAAGATTGCCGCCAAAAACTAACAGCTCGCCAAATTTCCAAGGTGGCGGGCAAGATCGCTCATCGGATTTCCATTGAGCAAACAACGTTCCGGCAAAAAGCACGGTAGGTCCCGTCGGCTTGGGATTCCCAAGAGGTCTTGGTGGCAGCATTTCCGGCGTCTGCAGCCGCGCGACGGTTGACCTTGTCGAAAGATCAAATTGCCGGTAAATAGTCTCCTGTGGCCCTGCCTCCTGATATCACCATCCGCCCGTATGAACCGCGCGACCGCGAAACCGTGCGGAGGCTTTGCTGCGAGACCGGATTCCTCGGCAAGCCGATAGATCCGATCTTCGAGGATAGGGAACTTTTTTCCGACTATCTGACCGCCTACTACACAGACGTCGAGCCCGAGTCGGCGTTTGTCCTCGAGCAGGCGGGAGTCGTCAAGGGATACCTGCTCGGCTCGAGGCGCCCGTTCCGCCAGCAATGGCACAGCTTTTTTCACAACATCCGCCTCTTTGTGACCGGGATGAGGCGGTACCGCCGCTACAACGAGGCGACCCGCGCGTTCATCCGTTGGATCTTGAAAAGCTCTTGGCGGGAAGTCCCGGCCGCGCCGAGAAGAACCGCCCATTTCCACTTCAACGTCCTGCCCGAGGCCCAGAGCCTGGCGGGCACGCATGCGATGCTCAATGCGTATTTCGACTACCTGAGGGCCTGCGGTGAGAAGGCGGTCTTCGGGCAGATGGTCACGTTCGAATCCCGGCGGGGAGCAAAAGTTCTCGAGCGTTTCGGATTTTGTGTCATCGGAAAAAGGGAGATCACGAAATATCGCGGCAGGCACCCCGAGGCGGTTTACCTGACGACGGCCGTCAAGCAGCTTGGCTAGCCCTCAGCCTGAGCCATGGAAAATCGGATAGGTTGCAAGGTCGGCTCCCTCAGTAAAAAACGTTTGCAACACCTGAAGGTGACCTACGGGATCGCCCTGGCATTTATCGCCCTGACGATGCTGGGGTCGTCCTTCATGATGCAGTATTCGATCTACCGCACCAAGGGCGACTCGCGGGTCATCAACCTCTCCGGCCGGCAGCGGATGCTGAGCCAGCGCCTGACCAAGTGCGTGCTGGCGCTTGAGCGCACGGCCGGCGGGGACTGGCAGGGGCGGCTCCAGGAGCTTTCTGAGTCGTTGACCGCCTGGAAGGCTGCCCACTTGGGCCTGCAGTTTGGCAACGAGAAGCTGGGGCTGCCGGTGCCAGAAAGCTCTGCGGAGATCCGCGCGCTGTTCGGGGAGATCGCGCCCTTCTACGCCTCCATGGCGCAATCCTTGGATGAGCTTCTGACGCAGGGAGCGGAGCAGCCGCAGAGGAGGATTCAGGCGGCGGCGGAGGTGATGCTGCGGAACGAGCCGCGCTTCCTCGAGCTGATGGACAAGATCACCTTCCAGTTCGACATGGAGGCCAAGGAGCGCATCCTCTCGATGCAAAACATGGACCGAGGCATCCTCTGCCTGGGCCTGCTGGTCCTGCTCCTCGAGTTTCTGCTGGTCTTTCGCCCCTCGCTCGCCCAGCTCGCTGAGCATTCGGAGGCGCTGCTGAACGTGAACGCCCAGCTCCAGCTCAGCATCGAGCGCGCGAAGGAGCTTGCCGCCAAGGCCGAGGCCGCCGACCGCGCGAAGAGCGAGTTTCTCGCGGTGATGAGCCACGAGCTGCGCACCCCGCTCAATGGAGTGCTCGGCTTCGCGGAGCTCCTCACCTTCACCCCGCTCAACGACCAGCAAAAGCGCTATGCGCAAACGATCAGCAAAAGCGGAGGCAACCTCCTCGCGATCGTCGATGATATCCTCGATTTCTCCAGCATCGAAACTGGCACGCTGGCGATGGAAACCGAGGAGGTTCCCCTCGCCGAGCTCATGGGGTCAGCGGACCTCGCCATGCGGAAAACCGCCGAGGATAAAGGCCTCGAGTTCCGCTGCGAAGTCGATCCCGGAGCGACCGGGCCGGTGGTTGGCGACCGGCGCAGAATCCTCCAGATCCTCACGAACCTTCTCGGAAACGCCATCAAATTCACCTCGAGAGGATCGGTTATCCTCCGGGCCGCCGCATCCTCAGCCGGAGGAATGCCCGCCCTGGATTTCACGGTCGAGGACACCGGCCTCGGAATTTCCCGAGAAATTCTGGATCGCCTGTTCATGCCGTTCACGCAGGCCGACTCGACAGTCAGCCGCCCATTTGGGGGCACGGGGCTCGGGCTCGCGATCTCTCAGCGCCTTGCCGGGGCCATGGGCGGAAAGATCTCCGTCAGCTCCCAGCCCGGAAAAGGCAGCACGTTCACCCTTCGCCTCCCGCTTGCAAATTCGCCGCTGGCACTCCGGGCTTCCACCTGACAGAGTCGTAAAAATACGATGCAAAAACCAAATTATCAGTTCGAGAAGCGCCGCAAGGAAATGGACAAAAAAGCGAAGAAGGCAGAGAAGCTCCGCCAGAAGGCCGAAGCCGCACGTACACCTGCTACCGGAGCCGAGGCACAGGAGCCATCGCCTGCGGCGGAGGCCTGACCCGACCCAGGGTCCGCCCGCGAATCGGGCTGGCCCGGAAAAAATCTGCGCCGGCTCGGGGCTGCGTCCCTGTGGCGGCCTGCTTCTTCGCTGGGCTCACCGCCCGAACGCCCGCTTCATCCGGTCGCAGTAATAGCAGACGAGGTCCCATTCGGCTTCCAGCGGGATCCTGTGGTCGGGGCATGGGATGTAGCCGCCGAGCTCGACCAGCGGCTTCAGGCGTTCGATCTCGGCATCGATCGCCGACCGGCCGATCGCAAACACGCGCTTGTCCATGCCGCCCACGCCACGGATTTCTCTGCCGTATTTCTCACGCCACGGCCGGATGCTTGCCGCCCAGGTGCCGACCTCGATCGGGAACATGATGTTCGCGCCGCTCTGCAGCCAGATCGGCGCGAGCAGGTCGATCTGCCCGTCGCAATCGACCGATGTGAAATCCGTGCCGTGCTTCCGTGCAACATCGGTGATCTTTTGATACCATGGAGCACAGGCCTCCCGAAAAAATGTCGGGCTGACCAGCGGGCCATGGTTGTAGCAAATGTCTTCCCAGAAATGGAGGTAATCCGGCCGGGCCCCGCTCCAGAAACATTCCTCGACCGCGCGCAGGCTCAGGCCTCCGATGGTATCGACGATCTCGCGCACAAGATCCGGATCGTCAGCAAGCAGATAGGAGAGCCCCTCGATCCCGAGCCAGTTCCGAACCCAGCCGATCAGGCTCCCTGCAGATAATGTCTGCAGCTCGGCGCGGCCTTCGCGCGGGAGGGACTCGCTGGCAACGATCCGCTCGGCGCTCCATTGGAGCCGCGGCAGGTAATGCTCCTCCCAGGAGGCGCGGTCCTTCAAGAGGTGGTCCACTTCTGCAGGGATCGAGAGCACGCCCGGATGATCCAGAACCGTCACCCCGTCCTCTTTCCTGACGTGTCGGCTTCCATCAGGAAACTCCTTCAAAATCTCCCACTGAAACCCGGGATAGAGCCCGCAGTTGGCGAAAGTTCCCTCGCACCACCCGATGTCGAAACCGAGCTTCTCTGCCACCATCCTTTCCCCGGATCCGCGCCCCAGCTCCTTCCGGGCCTCATGGCCGGGGATCCGCCCCTCCGCCTCCCATTTGTCATACAGCTCATCCCAAAACCCGAAATGCACAACCGGCATCCAATCGTAATTTTCGTAGCGGAGGATGGCCAGCACGCGTTCGCGCATGGTCGGGACTTCTCTGCTTTCGTCAGCTTCGGTTGCCGGGGATGTCGGATTTTTTCGTGTTTGCATGCTGCAGGGTGCTCGAATGCCGGAAAATCAGCCATAGCACAACCTGCCAGAAAGATATAATATCCTGCTATGCCAAAAGACGCCCCCGTTTTCGATCCGCTCTGGAATCCCGGCGACTGGAGAGTCTCTGCGGGGGAAAGCCGGCAGGGGGCGGCCTACTCGACCAGCCGGCCCCATGGCCGCGGGGATTACCTCCTGCTCGCGACGGTTGGGGGCTCGGGCTTGCTGGAATCTGGAAAGGCGCGGCTGGAGACGGCGCCAGGGTCCGTGGCGCTCTTCGAGCCCAATGCCCCCCAGCATTATCAAACCCACCCAGCCATAGGCAAATGGCACCTTCTCTGGGCGCATTTTCAGATTCGCCCAACATGGGCCGCCTGGCTTGATTGGCCATCTCCCTCCCGGGGATTTCGTGTCGCGGAAATTCCGGAGGGCGAAGCCCGCGCGCATTGCTGGACCTCCCTGCGGCGGGTCCAGAAGCTGCGCGAGCTCTCCGGCCCGACGCGCGAAGACCTCTCCCTGAACGCCTTGGAATCTGCCCTGCTATGGATCCGGGAATCGCTCGCCCGCGAAGGGAGGTTCCACCTGGATCCCAGGATCCGACGCGCGCTCGACCTGATGGGGTCGGACCTCTCCTCGCCATTCTCGGTCGAGCTCCTCGCCAAAGCCTGCGGGCTGTCCACCTCCCGGCTCGCCCACCTTTTCCGGACCCAGGTCGGCCTGAGCCCGCAGCGGTTCAGCGAGCGCTGCCGCCTCAGCCGCGCGGCCGAGCTTCTCCGGCTCGGCGGCATGACCGTCACGGAAATCGCCCGGGAAATCGGCTTTGAGTCGCCGTTCTATTTTTCCAACCGGTTCAGGAAAGCCTATGGAAAATGCCCGAGGTCCTTCGCGAAGGAAGCCGGCTAGAGCGGTTTAAACCGCTCTAGCCTGCGATCCCGGCCTCTTTCAGCCGGTCCTCGATGTCGCTGGCCTGGAGCGCATCCACCATCTCGCCGATGTCGCCGCCGAGAAACCGGTCGAGGCTGTAGAGCGATAGCTTGATCCTGTGGTCGGTCACCCGGTTCTCCGCAAAATTGTATGTCCGGATTTTTTCCTCGCGCCCCCCGCCTCCGATCAGGCTCTTCCTATGGGCCGAGTATTTTTCCTCCTCCTCCCGGCGCTTGTCCTCGAGCAGGCGCGAGCGCATGATCTGGAGCGCGCTCTCCTTATTTTTCTGCTGGCTTCGGCCGTCCTGGCACCGGACGATCCGGCCGGTTGGGATGTGCATGATCTGGACGGCGGAGTCGGTGGTGTTGACCCCCTGCCCGCCCGGGCCGCCGGACCGGCAGACTTCGATGCGGAGGTCCTCCGGCCTGATCTGGATGTCCACCTCCTCGGCCTCGGGGAGGACGGCGACGGTGGCGGTAGAGGTATGGATCCGGCCCTGCGCCTCGGTGGCCGGCACACGCTGGACGCGGTGGACTCCGCTCTCGTAGCGGAACCTGCGGAAGACGGAGGTTCCGGAAACCCGGAAGACGACCTCGCGCAAGCCTCCGAGGTCGGACGGGCTGGCCCCCATCTCCTCGACCTTGAGCCCGAGGGAGTCGGCGTAGCGGCCGTACATCCGGTAGAGCTCGGCGGCGAAGAGGGCGGCCTCCGCGCCGCCGGTCCCCGCGCGGATCTCGACGATCGCGTCCTTGTCCTCATCGGGTTCGGGAGGCAGGAGGGAGACTTGGATATCGCGCTCCAGGAGCGGGATGGCGGATTCCAAGGCGGGAATTTCCGCTGCGGCCAGGCCGGCCATTTCCCGGTCGTCCCCGGAGGCGAACTCCCGGTTCTCCGCCAGCTCGCGGCGGGCTTTGACGAGGGAATCCCAGCTTTGCAGGAGGGACTTCGTCTCAGCGTGCTCGCGCAGGACCTCCCGCGCGCGCCGGGCGTTGTCGAACAGCCCGGGAGCAGCCATCTCGCGCTCGAGCTCCTCGAAGCGCGAGCGCTTGCGCACGACCAGCGGTTCAAAGTCCATTGTGTAAAAAAGCAAAACGGCGAACGCACGCGACGTGCGTTCACCGTTTCGACTGCAGGGAAATGGCTATGGCTTCTTGACGGCGCGGGGGGCTCGAACCGTGCCGTACCGGCGCATGAACTTGTCAACTCGCCCGGCGGTATCCACAAACTTTTGCTCTCCGGTAAAGAACGGGTGGCAGGCGGCGCAGATGCCGATCTTGATATTCTCGACGGTTGACCGTGTGCGGTAGGCTGCTCCGCAGGCACAGAGGATCACGGTCTCGCGGTAGTTGGGATGGATGTCTGGCTTCATTCTTGAAAAGTCGTTAAGAATATCGCGAATGTGTTCTGTGGCAATAAAGAAATGAGCAATCCTGTTTTCGAGCGCTGGCGTCGGGTTTTATCCGGGAGCTCCGGGGCCGCGGTTTTTGGCCCGTCGGGGGAGGTTCTACGGACGTGGTCGGACATCGAGGCCGAGGCGTCGCACCTTGCCGGGCTGCTTTCCGGCGTGCCGGGGGCGGTCGGCTTGCAGGCGGGAAACTGCCCGGAATTCCCCGCGCTGGTTCTCGGCTGCTGGCGTGCGGGGCGGACGATCTGCCTTTTCGACGCGGATCTTCGGAGCCCGGCGCGCGAGGAGATCGAGCGCGAGCTGGGAGCGACAACCCGGGCCGTCGCGCACCGGGGGAAGCTGAGGCTCGAGAGCACCCACCAGGCTCCGGCCGCGCCCCGGCAGGGGACGGACCTGTTCAAGCTGACATCGGGAACCACCGCGCTGCCGCAGGCGCTGGCATTTTCTGCGCTCCAGCTCGTGGCCGACTGCGACCAGATTTGTGAGGCGATGGGCCTCCGGCCGACGGATATCAATTTCGGGGTCATCGCGTTTTCTCATTCGTATGGCTTCAGCAACCTGATCTCCCCGCTGCTCTGCCGCGGGATCCCCCTGGTGGTGGCTCCGGATGCGTTGCCGCACGCGATCGAGGGCGGGCTGGCCGCCACCGGGGCGACCGTTCTGCCGGCTGTTCCCGCCCTGTTTCGCGGGCTCCTCTCCGCCCCCTCCCTTCCCTCCTCCCTGAGGCTTTGCATCTCGGCCGGAGCGCCGCTGGACCCTGCCCTTGCCAAAAGGTTTCATGCGAGGTTCGGCAGGAAGATCCATTCATTTTACGGGGCCTCCGAGTGCGGGGGGATCTGCTACGACTCCTCGGATGAGATCTGCGACGAGCCAGGGTTTGTCGGCCGTCCGATGCCGGGGGTTGTGGTCGAGGTGGCCGCCGGGCCGGAGCCCTTCCGGATTCTCATCCGCTCGCGTGCCGTGGGATCCGGCGGCGGGATCTCTGGGGGGGCCTTCACTCCTTCCGACCTCCTCGTGCGCGACCCCGGGGGGTTCCGGATCACCGGGCGCGAAAGCGACATCATCAACGTCTCGGGAAGGAAAGTCAGCCCCGCCGAGGTCGAGCAGGTGCTCGTGCAATGCCCAGGAGTTCTCGAGGCGCTCGTCTGCGCGGTGGACGATGCGGCGCGCGGCCAGGCGATCTGCGCGCTGATTGCAGGGAATGGCGATCCCTCAGCCCTCCGCCAGCAGTGCGGCAAGCTCCTGCCCGCATGGAAAATCCCCCGCAGGTTCGCATTCGTGGCAGAAATCCCCGCCACCTCGCGCGGCAAGGTCAGCCGAAATGATATCGCCAAACGTTTCTTTTCCGCGCCCGCGCGGGATGCCGGGGCCGCTTCAAAATCGTGCGCCTTGGAGGGGGGAGCCGGCGAGATTCCGCCGGGCCCATCCCGTTGCGGATCGATACGTTGAGGCTTCTCATCAGGAGGCGTCCGGGCTGCCGGATAGCGGCCAAAATGTCAGGCAGGCGATTTCCGGCGGGCATCCGAGGCGGATCGGCGGAAACACTGCGCCGGCACCGCAGGTGACATAGCCGTTCACCTGGGGGCCATAAACCAGCCCGGCACGATATTTTTGTCCGTATTGGGAAGGGACAATCGGGCTCCCGATCACGGGCAGGCAGACCTGCCCGCCATGGGTGTGCCCGGCGACAACGAACCGGACCCGCCGGTCGCGGGTTTCCTCGATGACGTCCGGGCTGTGCGACATCAGGATCGCGAAGCCGTTTTCCTGGCAGCCGGCAAGCGCGCGCCTCAGGTCCGGCCTGCCGGCTTGCAGGTCATCCAGTCCGGCAAGGTAGATGGCCTGCCCGCCGCGCTCGAGGGCGACCCCGGTGTTCGTGAGCTCCTTCAGCCCGTTTCGCTCGAGCTCGCGAGAGGTCAGCTCCCGGCTCATCCCAATGTCATGGTTGCCAAGAATCGCATAGACCCCGAGCTCGGACTTGAGCGCGGACAATTCCTGGATGGCTGCGGGGATATACCGGCGGTCATGGTAGGCGTAGTCGCCGAGGAGGAGGACAAGGTCCGGGGACAGGGAGTTGGAGAGCGTGACGATTTTCCTCACATACGAAAGCGGAAAAAATATCCCATGGTGGATGTCCGAGATGACCACCACGCGCAGGCCTTGGAACGCCATCGGAAGGCCGGGAAGGAAGACGGCTTCTTCTGTCACCTGCAGCCGGCGGGCCTCGGCCAGAGAAAATCCCGTCGCGCCAGCGAAGGCGAGAGCCTGCGCTCCGCGGAGGATGAATGTGCGGCGGGTCATAACTTCCGGAAATGCAGTGTAGCACAATCCTCTCTCTGCCTCTATGGAATTGCACCGACCCAATGAACCCGCACCGGAGGAGATATCTTGACGAGCTGCTCAAAAACCAGCTCTGGCAGAGCCTGAACTTTGGCGCGAAGGCGGCGTTCCTCGTCTTGTTGACCCCCCTGATGATGGCTCGGTGGGGGGCGGAGGGCTTTGGCTTGTTCGCTCTGGCAAGCTCCCTGCTGGTCTCGATGTCCCTGCTGGATGGCGGGGTGCGAAGCCTGACCCGGCTGCGCCTCGCCCAGGCGATCAGGGACTCCGACGACCGGGAATTCTGCCGCGCCTACAGCGAGGGGCTTTTCACGTTTGCCTCGGTCGTCGTGCTCGCCTGCCTGGCCTCGGCGGCGCTCGCAGCGACCGGAGAGCTCGGGCGGTGGCTGCATCTGGCCGGCGGGGGCGAGTGGGTGCTCGTGCTCACGGTCATTTTGAGCGGGATCCTCATGGTCACGCTGCTCGCCCTCGAGCCGCTGGCCGCGCAGGGGCGGCTCTCGGAGCTGAAATCTGCCAACACATGGGGGGCGGCGATCGCAATCCCCCTCGTCGCGATCCTTGTCTGGGCAGGGTGCTCGGTGGCGGCGGCCATAGCGGCCTACTCGCTCTGCCTGATCGTGCCCAACCTGCTCCTCGCCGCGAAAGAAAAACTTTTCCGCCACCAGCCCTGGAGGGTCATCCCGAGCCCCGGAACCATCCTTCGGACGCTGCGCTCCGGGATCTGGTATTACCTGACCACGGTGGCGCTGGTCGGGAAAACCCATGCGCTCACGTTTCTTGTCTCCGGCATGGCGGGGCCGGCGGAGGCCGGAATCTTTTATGTGCTGCTGCGCATCAGCGAGATGGTCGGCAACGTGGGGGCCACGGCCAGCGAGACGTCGCTGGCGGCGCTGGCGGCGGCGCCTGCCCCCGCAGATCGCAAGCAGTGCTTTGTCCAGAGCTGGCGCTACGCGGCGCTCTTCTGCCTCCATGGCGCCGCCGTGCTGGGATTTTTAGGGGATGACCTTGTGCATCTCTGGCTCGCGGGAGCGGATATTCTCCCCCATGGGACCGGGTGGGCGCTGGCGCTTTTCGGATTGTCCGGCGCCTTGAGCCGGGTGGTTGTCAACGCGGCGATGGGGCTCGAGATCGTGCGGTCTGCGGCTCTGGCAAACATCGTGGAGGCACTGGCTGACATCCTGCTTGCGGCGGTCGGCTACCGCTATGCGGGGCTGGCCGGGCTCTTTGTCGGGGGCAGCGTGGGCATGGTGGTTTTGGCTGGCCCAGCCAGAAGCATTGCGCGGCTGGCCGGTTCGAGCGCCTGGGGCCTCTACGCGCGGCCGCTTGGGATTCTGCTGAGGGGGGTGGGGCCTGCCGGCTTGGCTTTGGCGCTGGCCGGCACCTTGTCATGGCCGGGATGGTGGTTTGGCGCCCTTGCGCTTGCAGGGGCGATCGGCCTGCTGCAGCTGAGGGAGCTTCACCGCCAAGGATAGCCCGCCAGACGGATCACCGCCCCCATCGAGCGAGCCGGCCATAGAGGCGGACGATCTTTTCGTATTGGACCGACTGGTCAAAGAAATGGAGGGCGAGCCGGCGCTGGCCGGCAAGGTCTTCCCTCGGCTCAGCCGCCCAGGACCCGAGCTCAGAGAGAAGCGAGGACAGCGGGCAGGGCGAGGACAGCGCGACCCAGCGGACGTCGTGGAACCCCAGCTTTGCCAGCGTGCGAAGCCCGGGGGCATCGGAAAGGATCGGGCTTAGCCCACACGCCAAGGCTTGCAGCATCGAGAGGGAGAGGCCCTCGTAAAGGCTTGTCAGGACAAAGGCATCTGCGGCCTTCAGCAGCACCTCGATCCGGTCGATATGCTCCCAGCAAAGCGCCCGCTCGCGCGCCGGCTGCGAGAGGGACGCCCACAGGCCGGTCGAACCCGCGCCCGCATGGGCAAAAAAAACTCCGGATCCAGGGAGAAAACAATCCAGCGCCCGGTAGAGAAGGTCATAGTTTTTTTGGGTGGAAGCTCGTCCGACCGTGACGAGAACCGGAGCTCCTGGCGGGAGTCCGAGGCGCTCGCGCAATCCCTGCTTCGCGTCGGAATCGGCCGGAGAAAACCGGCCAACATCGATCCCGTTTTGGATCAGGACCAGTGAGCGCGGGGGCAGGCGCAACCGGCCGAGCGCAAATTGACGCTCGTCGCCCGAGGTGTTGTGGGTGGTAGCGGTGAGCCCGAGAACGCTCTCGATCCCATTGTAGAGCCGCTCTTTGATCCCTCCCAGACAGGGCATTCCATAATAGGCGTGCGGGGTGTAGAGGACCGGGGGAAAGCCAGGGAAAAGCCCGGCGATCCGCGCGAGGGCGCCCGCCTTCGAACTGTGGGCATGGATGATATCCGGCCGCAGTTCGCGCACGTGCTGCAGGATCATCAGCCAGGCGCGCACATCCCCGGGCTGCGGGGCGTTTCCCACGGCTAGATCCCGCACGATCCCTCCCCGTGCGGCGACCTCTGCCAGCAGGCCCGGGAGCGCAGGCCCGGGCCTTGCGCTGGAATAGAGAAGGTCCACCCCGATGCCGGGATGCCTCTCATGCAGGTGGCGGATCAGCCCGTCGACAAAGAAAAATACGCCATCGCGTCCGGGCTCGCTGATGATGAGCACCCGCTTCATGGCAGGAGCTGGCGGTAGATGCCGAGATACTCGCCCGCCGCGCGCTGCCAGGAGAATCCTGCCGCCCAGCGCTTGCCTGTCTCGCCAGCCTCCTTCCTTTGCGATGCCGTCCACCCAAGAATCCTCCTCAGCCCGCCCGCAATCGAATCCTCGCACATCGGGTCAACCAGGACAGCCGATGGGCCTGCCACCTCAGGCAGGCACGAAAGATTCGACGTGAGGACCGGGGTTTCCAAGCCCATGGCCTCGAGGACGGGAAGCCCGAACCCCTCTTCGAGCGAGGGGTAGCAGAAGGCGAGCGCCTGCGAGTATTCCGATGCGAGATCAGCCTCGGAGAGGTAGCCCAATAGCCGGACCCCTGGCGAGGAGAGCAGCGCGGGCAGGTCGGGATCCCTAGCGAAGCGGGGCTGGGGGCGTCCCACCACCCGAAGCTCCAAATCAGGAGCCTCGGCCCGCACGCTTTGAAAGGCGCGGATCATGCGGGCAAGGTTCTTGTGCGGCTGCAGGGATCCGACGCACAGGAGGTAGCGGCCAGCCGGCGGCCGGGCACCCGGGCAAATCGGCTTGACCCCATTATAAACCATCGCCAGGCGGCCGGGACGGATTTTCAAGACCTCCTCCGCCTGCCGGCGGACATATTCCGATATCGCCACCACGCGCGCAGCCCGGCGAAGGCCGGGGACAGCACACAGGGAATACACCAGGCGAAATGCCAGGGAATACCACTCCGGATGCCGGTAAAAATTCAGATCGTGGAGGGTGACGACGCTCTTTAGCCCGTTCTGCCACACCGGGCATGTCGTCATCGGGTGGTGCGCCACCCGGCATCCGTATTGCCTCGCCAGCCTGGGGAACTCGAGCTGCTCCCACTGGTGCGCCCGCCGCCGGCTCCACTCGCGGAACGGGACCCTGATGAGCCTCACCCCCTCGGCCCCAGCCCATTCCGAAATATTCCAAAATCCCGGATCTGCAAACACCACCAGCTCGAGGTCCCTCGGCGCCCAGACAATGGCATCAAAAAGCTGTTGAGAGGCGGTTTGTGTTCCCGTCGGTTGGGGGGTTCCGCTAAAGCGGCCGTTCAGCGCGATGGCAGGCATAATGGATCGGAGAAGCCGGCGCGGCCGCCCGCCTCTCCGCGAGGCAGCAAAGCGTCCACGTAGGCCCACTCAATGACAAGAAAGGCAAAGATCGCCCAGAAGGTGAATGCGTCGCTCGTATTCGTGAGAGGGAGGCACATCTGCATCAGCATCATGATCCGCAAGCTGCAGTGCAGGCAGGGCGGACGCTTCGCGGCAGCGAGGTGGAGGGTGCGGAGAAGCGTGCCAAAAAGGCAGCCGAGAATGAGCGCCAGCCCGACAACTCCCGCAGGGCCAAAATTTAAAAATGCCTCTCCGAAAAACGTGATCCGGAGGCCGAAGTGCTCGTCGGGATCCCACCCGACAATCCGGATCGCCGTGAGCCCGAGGTGCCATTCCTTTTTCATCGGGAAGATCCCGCTGGGGAGCATCGCCGTGAGCCCGCCGAGATACGTGCGGCCGAGAAGGGGCTCGTAATCCCACTTGCTGAACACCCAGGAGGCATCGCGCACGTCAATCAGGTTGTCCCCGAGAAATGCCTCGGAAAGGCTGCTCGCTACGAGATCCCCACGCTCGAGCTGCCCGCGATCTTGGCGGAGGATCGACGTGAATCCAGTCAGCATCGTAAACCCGACAAAAAACCCGGAAAATGCCATGAGGAGCAACGCCCGCGGCCAGCGCATCTCGAGCGTGAGCAGGCTCAAAGTAACAAACAGCGTGATGGCTAGGGGAAGCCGGTTGGAGGTCAGCACCTGGATGGCCAGGATCGCTCCGGCAACCCACCCGTCCAGGCCGAGCATCCGGATCGGGCGTCGGATGATAAACATCAGCAGGCCGCCCGTAATGAACGGCAGGATGGCCGTGCCCGCATGGTAGGCGGCCCGGGCAGCATCCGACTGGATCATGGCGAACCGGGCCTCCGCGGCATTCTCCGCGAGAAGCGGGATCGTGCCGCTCAGGGCCATGGGAATCGCCAGCACGCCAGCGACCGCCACGCCGCACGCGCGCAGAAGCCAGATCAATCGCGCATCGCAAACGGCCGGATCCGCCGGCAGCGGGCCAAGGCGGGCACCCGATCTCGCGGCCGCGAGGTAGGTCAGCCCCATGGACAGCAGCAGCACCGCAAACCCGCCGGCGTTGATCATCACAACCAGCGGCCCGGCACGCTCGATGGCATCGCCAAGCCCTTTCAGGCGGAAAGCCGTCGTGTGCAGAAAAAAATAGCCGGCAACCAGCAGGGCGTTCTGGGAGAGGAACAGGGCAAAAATGTCAACCGTGCGGCTCTTGATGACCCAGAGCAAAGGCGCGGCCAAAAGAATGGCGGCCGTTGCGCCGGCCGCCGCCGGAGCCCATTTTTCCGGGTGGTCGAGCGCCAGATGCTTCAGCGGCAGAGGCTCGTAGAATCTTGTCCAGGCAAAGATCGGAACCATGAGCAGCCCGGCCATCACGGTCGCCTGCAGGGGGAATCTCCAATTCAAAACCGGCCCGGGGCCGGGACGCCGAGGAGCCCAAACTGGCACCTCCCTGCCAGATGGCGGTTGATTTTTTGCTCTTGGAGAGCGAAAAGAATCGCCGGTTGCCGAAATCATCTCCACTCAACCGCTCACGAACCCGCCTATGTATCAAGGAAAAAAGCAGTCCTTCGATTGGACGTTCTGCCTAGGGGTAGCCGATCTTGTCGCCGTGCTGGCCGCATTCCCTGCCGCATGGTTCTTGGTGTTTTGGCTGGGCCTTCTCGGCGGGGTCGAGTCTCCGGCCAGCATGCTGGAAAAATACTGGCTCAACCACCTGGCCTACACGGCCTTGATCCTGACGGCGTTCGTTCACTTGCGCTGCTACAGGTGGAGAGCTTTCTCGCGCCCGCTCGCGAGCGCTTCCAAGCTGATCCTCTCGCTGCTCGCTGCCGGGGTGGTATTCCTCGCGTTCCGCCTGCTTTTCGGAAGCAAAGACCCAACGTTTTTTCTCCGCCTCCTGCTCGCTTTCAATGCGGTTTGCTTCGCCTTGGTTTTGTCCGGGCGGGTTTTCTGCCGCTGGCTGCTCATGGACGCGCTGCGGGTGATCCCGGTCGAGAGGATCGCGTTTATCGGCTGGAGCAACCAGATGGAGCGCCTGATCGAAAGCCTGAGGCGGGATATGGGGCGATTCCAGGAGGTGGTGGGATACTTCAATGGCCGGTCCCTCAGCGGCCCGCCCCCACCGGATACATTCCATAACCTCGGAAACCTTGAGGACATGGACGAAATCTTCGGGCAGACGAAAATCACCGTCCTTTACGTGCTGGAAAGCCGGATCGATTATCCGCGCCTTCGAAAAATTGCCGCCCTCTGCGCAAAGCATGTCGTCGGGCTGAAGATCATCCCGAGCGCATTCAAGATTTTTTCCAGCCGCCTGAGCCTGCGAGTGGTGAGCGGGGTGCCGGTGATGGGGATCCTGAGCCTCCCCTATGACCAGTTTCAAAACCGGGCGGCGAAGCGGGCTCTGGACATCGGCTGCTCGTTGCTGGGATTGCTGGCGAGCGCCCCGATCATCGCCGTTCTGGCGGTCTTGATCAAGCGCGAGTCGCCCGGGCCGGTCTTCTTCCGGCAGAAGCGGGTCGGGCTGAACGGAAAGATTTTCGAGATCGTCAAGCTTCGCTCGATGCGGCTCGATGCCGAAAAGTCCATCGGGGCGACTTGGGCGGTTGAGAACGATCCGAGGCGGCTGAAGATCGGCGAGTTCATGCGCGAGCGGAACCTCGACGAGCTGCCCCAGTTCTGGAACGTCCTGAAGGGAGAGATGAGCATGGTGGGCCCGCGCCCTGAGCGCCCGGAATTTGTCGCATCTTTCGAGGATTCAGTGACATACTATAACCTCCGCCATTCCTGCAAGCCTGGGGTGTCGGGCTGGGCGGCCGTTCATGGGCTGAGGGGGAATACCTCCCTGGAGGACCGCATTGCCTACGACCTCTTTTACATCGAACACTGGAGCCTCTGGCTGGATATTGAGATCATGTTCCTGACGCTTCTCCCGCCTAAAAATGCCTACTGAGCTCCGGCCCGCGCGCGAAATCCTCCCCTTCCCGCCGCCAACCCCGGATTCCAAGCCCGGGGATTTGTTTCTTGAAATGGCGTGTGGAACATGACACGTTCCTCAAATCCTCTGGCGACAATTCCTCATGAATACCGGATTTTTGGACGTCAAGTCCCACATTCCGATCCCTGCATGACGCCATCCATGTTCCCTGCGATGCGCCAAACGGCTTGCCCTCGCGGGGGGATGCGCACCGCCAGAGGGAACCAATAATCGGATGGCATCCCACGAATACCCTGGAGATGCCGCCCATCGAAAAAAATAATATCATGTCAAATGAATACTCGCCAAGCGGATCACGCCGCTCGCCCCGACGCGGCGACCGCCGCCCTCGCAGCGGCGACCGCCCCGCCACATCCGCCCGCACGGAGGCGCCCATGCCAGAGAAAAAGAAGTCCATCATCGAAAAAATCATCGGTTTTTTCGGCGGGAAGCCCCAAACTCAATCCCGCCAGCCGGCCGCAGGTGCTTCCACCAGACCGGCCCGACGCAGCCAGGATGCCGCGCGCAGCCAGGAAAGGCCCTCGCGCGGCGAGCGTCCGACCGGGATGCGGAAGCCGGAGATCGTGGAGGTCACGTCCGCCCGCCTCTACGTGGGCAACCTGTCGTTTGATGCAGCCGAGAGCGACCTCTCCGAGCTCTTCAGCGGTGTCGGAACCGTGCAGAATGTGGAGATCGTGATGAACCGGCACACGATGAAGTCGAAGGGCTTCGCCTTCGTCCAGATGCAGTCCGTCGAGGAGGCGAAGCGCGCGGTCACAGAGCTCCACGACAAGGAGTATATGGGCGGCCGCAAGCTCGTCGTGAGCGGCGCCAAGGCTGTCGAGGAGCGCCGCAGCGAGCGCAACCGCGAGCCGGAGAGCCAGCCGGAACTCCAGCCTGAACAATAATTCAACATCCAGCCCGTGGGCTCGTCCGATCATCGTGACGGGGCCCACGGGAGTTGGAAAATCCGCCTTTTCTGTCGAGCTGGCGGAACGGCTGGGAGGAGAAATTCTCGGGGCGGATGCCTTTCAGATCTACGCGGGGCTCCCGATCCTCACCGCCCAACCAGGGCCGGATCTCATGCGCCGGGTACCGCACCACCTCATCGGGATCCTCGGGCTTGAGGAGGCTTGCAATGCCGGACGGTTCGCCGAGATGGCCCGCCAAGGCATCCGGGACGTCCAATCGCGAGGGAAGGTGCCCATTCTCACCGGAGGAGCCGGGCTCTATCTCAAAGCCCTGACCCACGGGCTCAACGACCTGCCGCCGACCGATCCCGCGCTCCGAAAAATGGTCTCCGCCATGGAGCCGGCGGAGGCGCTTGCGCGGCTGGGCGAGGCGGATTGCAATGCCCCCGGGCAGATTGACGCGCGCAATCCGGCGCGGGTCCGCCGGGCGCTGGAAATCGTCCTATCTACGGGAAGTCCGCTCTCGGCATCGCGAACCGGGTGGAAATCCCCAGGTGAAGGGTTCCGAGGGCTCATTCTCGAGCGGGATCGGGCGGAGTTATGGAAAAGGATCGAAAAAAATGTTGGTGCGATGTTTGACGGCGGGGTGGTTGACGAGGTGCGCCTGGCATCGGGGGCGGGCCCCGGGGCGGCTCGAGCCATCGGATTTCGGGAGGTTCAGGAGCTGCTCGCCGGGCGGATCTCATCTGGCGGGTGCCGGGATGCGATTGCCGCAGCGACCCGGCGCTACGCCAAAAGGCAATTGACCTGGTGCCGCCACCAATTTAGCTTCCCCGTCATCCCTTTGAGCACGACACCCCCCTGGGGCCACCCCATCGAATCCGCCATCCGCCTCCTGGGCGTTCCCGATGGCGCTCGCGCATGACGACGAACTATCCCCGCCCCAGCGAAAAAACCCTGCTCGTCGGCCTCGAGCACGGTGGGGTCAGCCGCTGGGACATCGAGGATTCCCTAGGGGAGCTGCGCCAGCTCGCGGCAACGGCCGGAGCGCAGGTCGTCGGAACGGTTGTCCAGCGGCTCGAGAGGCCAACGGCCCCCTACTACATCGGCAAAGGCAAGGCCGAGGAAATTGCCCGGGAGTGCGAAGAAAAGGAGATCACCTCGATCATCTTCGACGACGAGCTGTCGCCGGCGCAGGGCCGAAACCTCGAGGTGCTCACCGCCAGAAAGGTTCTCGACCGCACCCAGCTCATCCTCGACATCTTCGCCCAGCGCGCCCGCACAAAGGAGGGCCGCCTGCAAATCGAGCTGGCCCAGCTCCAATACCTCCTCCCGCGCCTCACCCGCATGTGGACGCACCTCTCGCGCCAGAGCGGAGGAATCGGCACGCGCGGCCCGGGAGAAACCCAGCTCGAGGTCGATCGCCGGCGGGTCCAGGAGAGGATCGCCCGCCTCGAACGCGACCTGAAAGAGGTCCGGAAAAACCGCGGGGTCCAGCGCGAGGGACGCCTGCGCCGGAACTGGCCGGTCGCCTCGCTCGTCGGCTATACAAATGCCGGAAAATCCTCGCTGCTCAACCGCCTGACCGGGGCGGGAGTTCCTGCGGAAGACAAGCTCTTTGCGACCCTCGACCCGACGACCCGCCAGGTCACCCTGCCGAACCGCCAGAAAATCCTGCTCACCGACACGGTCGGGTTCATCCGCAAGCTTCCGCACACGGTCATCGAATCGTTCAAGGCCACGCTCGAGGAAGTCCAGCTCGCCGACCTCCTCGTGCACATCGTCGATCTCAGCCATCCGCAATACCGCGATCAAATGTCCGCCGTGGATGCCGCGCTTGCCGAGCTCGATGCCGGCGGCAAGCAGACGATCCTCGTCTTCAACAAGACGGATCTCGTCGCGGATCCGGAGATCGTCGCCAGCCAGCTTGCGAGGCACCCGGGCAGCGTGGCGATTTCCGCACGCACCGGGGAGGGGATCGCCTCTCTCATCGACGAGCTCGAGGTCCGCCTCGCGGCCTGGAGGCTGCGCTGCACCTACAGGATCCCCTCGAACTCATCCGCCCTCCTCGCAGAAATCCACCGCGCCGGGCACGTCCTCGATATCCGCTACGACGGCGACGACGCCCTCGTTCACGCCCATGTCCCCCAGGAGCTCTCGGCCAGGCTCGCCGCTTACGAGTCCGGCGGGCCGTCCGGCTGACCCGGCGGACGCCAACCTCCTGGTCATGGCCGAACACATGCCCGGCGCACAAATCTGGACGACCGACAGCGACTTTCTAGTGTATCGGTTGCCGGGCAAGAAGGCTCCGGCCGTGATTCTCCCTGAGTGAGATTTCGCGGCCTTGCAGAGGGAGCCGGAACAGAGTATGCAGGGGGCATTGCCTGATGATTAAAGTGGAACAACTCACGAAGTGCTATGGCCCGGCAACCGCCGTGGATGGCATCAGCTTCGCGGTCGCGAAGGGCGAGATCGTGGGGTTTTTAGGCCCGAACGGGGCGGGAAAAAGCACCACGATGAAGATGATTGCCGGGTTCCTCCCCCCCACTTCCGGATCTGCCGTGGTGGCCGGGCGCGATGTCTTCCGGGAATCGCTGCGCGCGCGCGAGCACATCGGATATATGCCGGAGAACGTCCCGCTTTATCCCGACATGCGGGTGACCGAGTACCTCCGCTACCGCGCCGCACTGAAGGGGGTGCCCGGGCGGCGGATGAAGGAGCGGGTCCAGGATGTCCTGGAGCTCTGCGGGCTGCAAGAGGTCGGAAGGACGATCATCGGACGCCTCTCGAAAGGCTACCGCCAGCGCGTCGGGCTTGCGGACGCGATGATCCATGAGCCGGATCTCCTCATCCTCGACGAGCCGACGATCGGGCTCGACCCGAACCAGATCCGCCAGGTCCGCGACCTGATCAGGAATTTGAAGCGCCACCATACGATCCTCCTTTCAACCCACATCCTGCCCGAGGTCGAGATGCTGTGCTCGCGCGTCCTCATCATCAACAAAGGGCGGATCGAGGCGATGGACACCCCTCAGAACCTGCGCGCGCGCCTGGGCACGGCGGACCACATCCAGCTCGACGCTAAGGTTCCCGATCCGAAGGCGGCGGCCGCCGGGCTGCGCAAGGTCCCGGGCGTGGGATCGGTCACGGTCCGCTCCGATGGGGCTTGGACAATATTTACGATCCTCGCGTCATCGGGCCAGGACCCACGCGAGGCGATCTACTGGCATGCGGTCGGGCAGCAGTGGCCGGCGCGCGAGCTGAGCCGCTCGGACGTTTCGCTCGAGCAGGTTTTCGCCACGGTCACCCATGCGGAGGAACATTGACCCGTGAGAAGGTTCTCCACGCTTCTGGGCCGCGAGCTCGCCGCCGCATTCCACCAGCCGCTCGCGTATGTCGTCATGGTTTTTTTCCTGCTCATCACAGGGTTTAACTTCCACGCGGGGGTCTCGCTCCTGAACCGGTCGGCGGGGTCCACGACGATGGTCGAGGCATTTTTTAACACCGTGTATTTCTGGTTTCCGTTCGTGCTGGTGTTCCCGCTGATCACGATGCGCGTATTTGCCGAGGAGGCGAAGCTCGGGACGATCGAGACCCTGATGACCGCGCCGGTGCGCGACGGGCAGGTCGTCTTCGCCAAATACGCCGGAGCCCTGATTTTTTACCTGGTCCTCTGGCTTCCCTCCCTCCTGTATTTTGTGATGTTCCAAGAGGTGACGGACCGGAGCGCTGCGGGGGCTGCGGGGTCCTACCTCGGGGCGTATGCGATGCTCGTGCTGATCGGCATGCTCTACACCGCGCTGGGATGCCTCGCCTCGGCGCTGACCGACAACCAGATCGTGGCCGCCGTGATGGCCTTCGCCGCGATCCTCGCCCTCTTCTTCCTCGGCCTTCTTTCGCTTTTCCTTCCGGCTGCGGGGCAGGGCCTGCGCGAGGTCACATGCTATTTCTCTCCGGTCCAGCACATGATGGATTTTTCGCGGGGAATTTTTGACACGCGCCCGGTGGTTTTTTACCTCAGCTCGACCGCCGTCGTTCTCTTTGCGACGTTCCATGTTTTTCAGTATCGGAGGTGGAGGTCGTGATCCGCATCCCCCGCGCCGGAATCCGCCTGAGCATCGCCCTGCAGTCGGCCGCCGTTCTCGCGCTTTTCGTGGCGGCGAACTGCCTCAGCTTCGAAAACTATTGGCGCGCCGACCTGTCCCGGTCGCAGAAGTTCTCGCTGTCGATGCAGACCCGCCGGGTTCTCCGCGAGTTCAAAAAGCCGGTGAGGCTGACGGTGATCTCCTCGCCGACGATGTTCGGTCCGGCCGCCCAGATCCTCGGCGACGTCCAGGGGCTCCTTGCGGAAATCCAGTTTTCCGGCCGCGACCGGGTGGAGATCGAGTATGTGGATCCGACCCGGAACCTGACCCGCATGCGCGAGCTCCAAGGGAAATACAAGCTCGCCGGAGCCGACAACATGATCGTCCTCGACTACGATGGGCGGGTGCGGATCCTGAACATCGCGGAGATGGCGGATTTCGACATGCGGCCGGCCGCTCAGGGCGAGATGCCGCTGCTGCTCGCCTTCCGCGGCGAGCAGATCCTCACGGGCGCGATGATCGCCCTGATCAAGCCCGAGCTGCCGGCCGTGTATTTCCTGCAGGGCCACGGCGAGCCCGCTCTCGGGCCAGGGTCGCCGGTCGCGACCCTCACCGATTACATCCAAAAGCAAAACATCCGGGCCGCAGGGGTTTCCCTCGCGTCGTCGGATGCCATCCCCCCCGATGCGGCCGCGCTGGTCATCCTCTCGCCCAAGTTTGATTTGGATGTGCGCGAGGCGGCGGTCGTCTCGGGCTGGCTGAGGCAGCGCGGGCGGATCCTCGTGCTTCTGGATCCCGAGGCGAAGACCCCGCGCCTGCACGGGATCCTCGCCGCAAACGGAATCGTCCCGCAGGATGACCGCGTGCTCCGGACCGTGCAGCTGACGTTTGCGACCGGGATCCTGCGCGATGTGACAGGGGAAATCCTTCCGACGACGGAATTCACGCGCCGGCTTTCCGGGCTCACCGTCCTTTTTTCCGGGGCGACCCAATCGCTGCGCCTCGACCAAGGGCTTGCGGAAAAGGAAACCCTCCAGCTGCGCCCGCTGATCCAGGCTGCGGAGGAATTCTGGGGCGAGAGGGATTATGCCCCCAACCTGCCGGGCGGTGTGCGCTACGACGACGGGCGGGACAACGGCCAGCCGCTTGCGATCGCGGCCTCGTCGAACCGCGGCGGGGTCGAGGACGACCTCGTCGAGGTCCAGACGTCGAAGCTCATCGTCGTCGGCAGCGCCCAGTTCGCCTACGATGCCTCGGCCACGCCGCAAGGGCTCGACTTCCTGATTTCCGCCCTCAATTCTCTCCTCGACAGGAACAGGCTGATCGGGGTGGCGCCGAAGTCGATTACGCATTTTGCTTTGAACCTGACCGATGCCCAGCTCGGCCGGATCGCCTTCTTCGCGATGCTGGTGCTGCCAGGGCTCGCGGCTCTGGTGGGCACCGCCGTCTGGTGGAATCGCAGGTCATGAGCCGGCGAGCCACTATCCTCCTGATCGCGGCCGCCGCCGCCCTCACGGTTTTCGCCGCCATCTTCCTTCCGCTGAATCGCGCCGGGGGCAAGCCCGTCGGATCCCCGCTTTTCGAGCTCAACCCGAGCGAGATCCGAAGCATCAAAATCACCAACGGAGACAACGTCTTCGAGCTGAAAATGTCCGAGTCCGGCTGGCTCATCGGCCCGGAGCCCAAAGACCGGGCGTCGGTGGATGCCGTCAAGCGCCTGATCGAGACGGCCCAGGGCGCGCCGGTGGTGGACCGGATCTCCGAGGGCGAGATCGGGAGCCGCGACCGGCTATCCGAATACGGGCTCAAAAAAAGCAGCGTCCAACTGGATTTTAAAGGCGACCGCGACGGCTCGCTTCTTTTTGGAAAGGATGCGGCGGACGAGCGGCTGGTTTACGTGAGGTTTGAGGACTCTCTCGATGTCTACCTGATCCCGGACGACCTGCTGGGCATGGTGCTCAGCCCGGCGCAGGACTACCGTGACCGGATGCCTGTCCGCCTGCGTCCGGACCGTGTGGGCCGGCTCGTGATCCGGCGGCCAGCCGGCGAGATCGAGCTGAGGCGGGAGGCTGGAGGCTGGGCGATTGTGAAGCCCTTCTCCGCGCGGGCGAGCGAGCCGGCGGTGGTGGCTTTTCTGGAGAAGCTTTTCCGCGCGCGCATCGTGGGGTTCGAGCCGGCCGCCGACCCTGCCTCGTTCGACCTTTCCGAGCCGGCCGCCGAAGTTCTCGTCTTCGAGGAGGGAGAGTCCGAGCCCGAGACCATCCGGGTCGGGGCGCCCGTTGCCTCCGGCGGCAATTACGCGCGGCTCACCCCCCGCAATGTGACCGTGCGGCTCCCCTCGGCGATCATGGACATGCTGGCGGTGGACCCGGCATCGTTCCGGGATCCCTCGCTCGCACGGATCAACCTCGACCTCGTGGATATGATCCGGATCTCGTCGGCCAGCCAAAGCTTTGAGATCCGGAGGGATGGGGCTGGGTGGAAAATCGGAGGCAGGAAAGCCAGCGGGGAGGCGATCCAGCGGATGGCGGATGCGCTGGCGCAGGCGAAGGTTTCCCGCTATGAGCCGGCAACCGAGGCGGTGCTGGCGGGCGCAGGCCTCGCGAGCCCACAGCTCGCTGCCGGCTTTTATTCCGTCGTCTCGGAGAATACCCCGGAAGTTCTGGCCGGCGAAAGCTTGGTCGCCGAATTCCTTTTTGGTTCGCAGCCGGGCGATTTGCCGGTCCATACCAAAGGGTCTTCCGAGGTGGCATTCACTTCCCCCTCGCTCCTGAAGGCCATCCCTGCCGACCCGGAGGCCTGGCTCGCGCGGTAGCCCGCCCGCCGGCCGCGTGGCAGCTTGTCAACCGCACCCGTTCCGGGTTTCATTTTCCTACACCATGACATCTGCACAGATCCGCCAGTCGTTCCTCGATTTCTTTCGCGAGAAGTCGCACTCCCTCGTCCCCTCCTCAAGCCTCCTGCCGGATTCGCCGAACCTCCTCTTCACGAATGCCGGGATGAACCAGTTCGTGCCGATCTTCCTCGGGCAGCGGGCGCCGGATGTCTCGCGCTGGGCCGGGGCGGCCGCCGGATCCGATACGCGGGCGGCCGACACCCAGAAATGCATCCGTGCGGGCGGCAAGCACAATGACCTCGATGACGTCGGGCTCGACACGTACCACCACACGTTTTTCGAGATGCTCGGGAACTGGTCGTTCGGAGACTATTTCAAAGCCGAGGCAATTTCCTGGGCGTGGGAGCTGATCGTCGGGCGGTGGAAATTTCCTCCTCAGCGCCTGTATGCCACGATCTACAGCCCCGACGCCGGGGATCCGGCCGAGCGCGACCAGGAGGCGTGGGAGCTCTGGGCGGAAAAATTCCGCTCCGTCGGGCTCGACCCTTCGGCCCATATTGTCAACGGGAACAAGAAGGACAACTTTTGGATGATGGGCGAGACCGGCCCCTGCGGGCCATGTTCCGAGCTGCACGTCGATCTGACCCCGGCGGGGGATACGCGCGGGGCGCTCGTCAACAAAGGAACCGCCGAGTGCATCGAGATCTGGAACCTCGTGTTCATCCAGTTCAACGCGAATCCGGATGGAACCTTTTCCCCTCTGCCGGCGAAGCACGTGGATACCGGGATGGGTTTCGAGCGCGTCTGCTCGATCATCCAGGGAACAAAGGGCTTCTCCGACTTTGCCAACGCAAAAATCTCGAACTACGAAACCGACATCTTCCGCCCGATCTTCGACGAGCTCGAGGCGCTGAGCGGAAAAATCTACGGCTCCACCCTGCCCGCTGCAGGAAGCACGGGGGAAAGCGAACAGGAAAAAAACGACGTCGCCTTCCGCGTCATCGCAGATCACATCCGCACGCTTTCCTTCGCCGTCGCCGACGGCATCCAGCCGGGCAACACCGACCGCAACTACGTCCTGCGCCGCATCCTCCGGCGGGCCGTCAAATACGGGCGCACGCTCGGTTTCCGCGAGCCGTTCTTCTACAAGCTCGTCGGCGTTCTGGCCCGGACCCTAGGCGATGTTTTTCCCGAGATCCGCAACAAGCAGAAGCACGTCGAGGAGGTGCTCCGGCGCGAGGAGGAGGCATTTAACAAGACCCTCGACAAGGGCATCGCCCTCTTCGAAGCCGAGGCCGGGCGCCTGTCAGCAGCTCGCGCCGGGAGCGGATCGTCGATTGTTCTTTCTGGAGAATTTGTTTTCCGTCTTTACGACGAGCAGGGGTTTCCTCTCGATCTCACCGGGCTGATGGCCCGCGAGCGCGGGCTGGCGGTCGATGTCGCGGGCTTTGAACGGCTGATGGAAGCGCAGCGCGCCCGCGCCCGCGCCGCACAGAAGCGGACGGTGATCGAGCTCTCCGAAGTGGGGACGAAGGAGGCGACGAAGTTTGTGGGATACGATGCGCTCTCGACGGACGCCAAGGTCCTCGAAGTCCTGAGCTTGAAGGGCAAGACGGCCGTGGTGCTTGATTCGAGCGCGGCGTACGCCGAGATGGGCGGGCAGGTTGGGGACACGGGAGAGATCGCCCGCGGCGCCAGCTTCTGGCGGATTTCCAACACGCAGAAGACCGGCCACACGTGGCTGCATCTCCTCGATGCGGACGACGCTCCGGAGGTGGGGGCCCTGGTCGCGCTGCATGTCGATCCCGCGCGGCGCGCCGCGATCCAGCGCCACCACACGGCAACGCATCTTCTCCACTGGGCGCTGCACGAGGTCGTCTCGCACGAGGCGACGCAGAAAGGGTCGTTCGTCGGCCCCGACAAGCTGACATTTGACTTCAACAGCTCCGCCCTCACGGCATCCCAGGTACGCGACATCGAGCGGCTCGTCAACGAGCGCATCGTGGAAAATGCCTGCGTCTCGTGGACCGAAGCCCCCTACGCCGATGTCCGAGGGCGCGCGGACATCATGCAGTTCTTCGGCGACAAATACGGGGAGGTCGTGCGCGTGGTGCAGATCGGCGGAGCGGCGGGCTCGCTCGGCGGCTATTCGATGGAGCTCTGCGCCGGAACACACGCTCGGGCAACCGGCGAGGTCGGGCTCTTCCGCATCCTTGGCGAGGCTGCGATTGCCGCCGGCGTGCGCCGCATCGAGGCGATCGCCGGCCTAGAAGCCAGCGCACATGCGGCGCGCGACGCCGAACGCCTCGCGGCGATCGCCGCGCACCTGAACAGCCCGCTCGCGGAGATCGAAAAGAAAATGGATGCCCTCCTCGCCCGCCACAAGGAGCTGGAGAAATCTCTCAAGTCCGCGCGGGCCCGCGAGGCCGCCACGAGGGCAAAACAGCTCGCCGGCCGCGCCGAGACGATCGGAGGGATCCCCTTCCTCGCCGCGGATCTGGGGCCGGTTGACGGGGATTACCTCCAATCCGTGGCCGATGCGCTCAAGGGAAACTTCTCCGGCGCATGTCTGCTTGCGGGCACGGCCAACAACACGGTGGCGCTGGTCGCTTCCGTCTCCCCCGAGTTCACGTCGCGCGTGCAGGCCGGAAAGCTCATCCAGGCGGCCGCTCCGATCGTCGGAGGAAAAGGCGGAGGGAAACCGGATGCCGCCCGCGGCGGAGGAAAGGATCCTTCCAAGCTCGCGGAGGCCCTCGCTCACGCGCGGGCCCTCCTGCAATAAGATGGGAACGATCCCTTCGCCATCGTGAACTCCGCAGAAAACTCCCCGCCGGCACCCGCCGTCCACTCCGGGCGGGACTGGGAGGCCGCCTACCGGGCCAACGAAACCCCGTGGGACAAAGGCCGCGCCCACCCCGCGCTCGTCGCATGGCTTTCGGAAAACCGCCTGACCGGAAAAATCCTCGTGCCGGGATGCGGGTCGGGGCACGATGTCCGGGCGCTCTCTGCCGACCGGGGGGCTTTTGTCACCGGGCTCGATCTGGCGGCCGGCGCAAAAGCGGTTGCGGAAAGCTTCGCGCGCGCAGGCCATGAGGATTACCTCACGGGAGATTTTTTATCCGGCGCCGGGCTCCCCGCCGGATCGTTTGACGCGATTTTCGAGCACACCTGCTTCTGCGCGATCCCGCCCGCCCGGCGGCCGGACTACGCCCGCACGGTTTCCCTGCTTCTCAAGCCCGGCGGGTTGTTCCTGGCGATCTTTTACAGGAACCCGTCGCACGGCGGAGAAACCGCCCCGCCATTTGGCTGCACGATGGAAGAGGTGGACGCCCTGTTTGGTCAGGACTTCCTGCCTCTCGATGCAAGGGCAAACGTCCCGACATTCGAAGGGCGCGAAGGGCGCGAGGTTCTCCGGGTGATGAGCAGAAATGGAGCGTGACAAGGCGAGGCGGCGCAGGCTTTGCTCAAACCTATGAGCATCCTCACCGGCAAGACGGGCGTCGTTTTCGGCGTAGCCAACAAGCGCAGCATCGCCTGGGCGATTGCGAAGGCGTGGCACCAGGCCGGTGCCAGGCTGGCCTTTAACTACCAGGGCGAACGGCTTAAAGAAAACGTCGAGGAGCTCGTCGCCGAGTTCGGCCCGGAGACGCTTCTCCACCCGTGCGATGTTTCCAAGGATGACGAGATCGCGGCGTTTTTCCAGGAGGTTGCCGCCCGCGCTCCGAAGCTCGACCTGCTTCTCCATGCGGTCGCCTTCGCGCCGAAGGAGGCGCTCGAAGGCCGCTTCCTCGGGACCTCTCGCGAGGCGTTCCGCATCGCGCATGACATCAGCGCCTACTCGCTGGTGGCGCTTTCCCGCGCGGCGGTTCCCCTCATGTCCGGCGGCGGCAGCATCGTCGCGCTGTCGTATTACGGCGCGGTCAAGGTCGTCCCCCACTACAACGTGATGGGCGTCGCCAAGGCCTCGCTTGAAGCCTCGGCCCGGTACCTCGCCTACGACCTCGGCCCCCAAAAGATCCGCGTCAACTGCATCAGCGCCGGCCCCGTGCAGACGCTTGCCGCGCGCAGGATCTCCGGGTTCAGCACGATGATCAAGCACTACGAGGACCGCGCGCCGCTAGGGCGCAGCTGCACGACGGACGAACTTGGCCATACCGGGGTCTTCCTCGCCAGCGACGGGGCCTCCGGCATCACCGGGCAGGTGCTCTACGTCGACGGCGGCTACGAGATCATGGGCATGTGAAAAATGAGAGGAACACGGAGGGCTCCGCCCTGCCGGAGCCCGCATTCGTGGTGCCCCCGGCCCGGCTTGTTCCCGGCCAGGTCCATGTCTGGAGGTTTTCTCCTGCCGGCAGCGATGCCCTCCCGGATGCCGAGCGCAAGCGCGCGGGAGAATTTCAATCCGATCTGGCGCGGGCCGCATTCGCCGCCGGGCGCGCAGGGATCCGCCGCGCGGCCGCGATCTACACCGGGCTCAGCTCACGGGATCTTGTCATTTCGCAATCCCCCTCGGGGAAGCCGTTCTTCGAGGGCGTGGATCTCCATTTCAACCTGAGCCATTCCGGCGGGGTCATCGCCGCCGCATTCTCAGGCGATCCGGTCGGGCTCGACATCGAACCCCCGGGGCGGCAGCGCGATTTTCACGGGATCGCACGCCGGTTTTTTCATCCCGATGAGGCCGAGGGCATTTCTTGCGAACGGGATTTCCTTGATCTCTGGACGGCAAAAGAGGCGGTGCTGAAGCTGGCGGGATGCGGGCTGGCGGGCGGGCTGGAGCGGGTGCGGGCGGACGCTTCCGGCGCGGGGTGGCTTGATGGCCGCCGGGCCTGGCTCGAGAGGTTCCGCATCGGCGAGTGCGTCTGCGCGGCCGCCTCATTTCAGGAGTTCAAGGTAAAAGGCTGGTTTGAAATCTAAAACCTGCTAGGATTCTCTCCTCCATGTCATTTCAAAACCTTGGCCTCTCCGAGACCGTGCTCCACGGCGCCCAGCGGATGGGGTATTCCGAACCGACCCCGATCCAGCTCCGTGCGATCCCGGTGATCCTTTCCGGCCGCGACCTAATTGCCTCCGCGCAGACCGGGACAGGCAAGACCGCCGCCTTCGCTCTGCCCGTGCTCTGCAAGCTCGACCACCCGGAGTCTAAGATCCGCTGCCTCGTCCTCGAGCCGACCCGCGAGCTCGCGATGCAGGTCGAGACCGCGTTCCGCGACTACATGCGGTTCATGCACACCGAGGTCACGCTCATCCACGGCGGCGTCGGCTATGGCAAACAAAAGGACGATCTCGCCCGGAAGGTTGATGTCGTGGTCGCCACGCCCGGACGCCTTCTCGACCACATGCAGCAGGGCGCGGTGGATCTCACCGGCCTCGAGTTTTTGATCCTCGACGAGGTCGATCGCATGCTCGACATGGGGTTTCTTCCCGATGTCCGCCGGATCGTCGAGCAGTGCCCGAAAGCCCGGCAGACGCTGCTTTTTTCAGCCACGATCCCGGAGGAGATCGGGCGGCTGGCATCCTGGTGCCTCAAGGATCCTGAAAAGATCGAGATCGGATCCCACCACACGCCGGCCGAGACGGTCAACCACGCGCTCTACCCGGTCGCCGTCGCGCAGAAATTCGAGCTCCTCCTCGCGCTCCTCGCCCGCACAAACTTCGATAGCGTCCTGATTTTTTCCCGGACAAAAGACGGTGCCGACCGGATCTCGCGGGAGCTGAAAAAGAACAACCATTCGGTGGTGGCGCTTCACTCGAACCGCACCCAGACCGAGCGCGTCGAGGCGCTCGAGGGGTTCAAGGCCGGCCGCTACGAGGTGATGGTCGCGACCGACATCGCGGCGCGCGGGATTGATATCGCCGGCGTCAGCCACGTCGTGAACTACGATGTCCCCCAGCACCCGGAGGACTACGTCCACCGGATCGGACGCACCGGCCGCGCCCAGAACGTCGGCGATGCGTTCACGATCATGACCGCCGAGGAGCTCCCCCACATCAAAGACATCGAGCGCTTCATCGGCCAGTCGGTCCCGCGCCTCAAGCTCGACAACTTCAACTACGTCTATACCGCAATCTTCAACGAGGCCGAGGCGGCCGCCGCCCTCAAATCCGCAAAAGGTGTCCGCACGCACAAGGGGATGCGCTTCGGCTCCAAGCGCAGGAAATAGGGCAAGGAAAGAGGCGCCATTACCAAGCCTCATCTCTCCGAGCGCCATCTGCTGATCCTGCTGGCCTCCGTGCAGTTCACGCACATCATGGATTTCATGATCATGATGCCGCTCGGGCCGATGCTCATGCGCCAGCTTTCGATATCGGCGGCGCAGTTCAGCCTGCTCATCGCGGCCTACACGATGTCGGCTGGAGTCATCGGGCTGCTCGTCGCGCCGTTCATTGACCGTTTCGACCGGCGAAGAGTTTTGGTGGTTTCCTATGTCGGGTTCATCGTCGGGACATATTGCTGCGCCACGGCGGAATCCGTTGGCGGGCTGGTTGTGGCGAGGGCGGTCTGCGGCGCGTTTGGCGGGGTTTCCAACGCGACCATCCTGGCCATCGTGGGCGACATTGTGCCCGCACACCGCCGGGGTGCGGCGATGGGAATCATCATGACCTCGTTCTCCGCTGCGGCTGCGTTCGGCGTGCCGTTCGGGTTGTTTCTCGCGCAGAGGTTCCGTTGGGAGACCCCATTTTTTTTCCTGGTCGGCATCGCCTTGGTGGTCGAGGCGCTCCTGCTGGCTCTCCTCCCCCACGTGCGAGGCCACCTGCTGGACGGCCCGCCGGAATCATGGAAAAACTTTGTTGCGATGCTTTCGGATGGGAATGCCTGGCGGGCTCTTCTGCTGGTGGTGTCGCTGGTGTTCGGGCACTTCACGATCATCCCGTTTCTTTCGCCCCATCTCGTCTTCAACCTCAAGCTTCCGGAAAGCTGCCTCGCGCTGGTTTATGTTTTGGGCGGATTGCTGACGATCGTCAGCGCCCCCTACATCGGGCGGCTTTCGGACCGGCTCGGGCGGGCCAGGGTCTTCTCCGTGGTCGTCGTCGCCGCGATGGCTGTCATTCTCTTGCTGACTCACGCCGGCCCGATGCCGGTCGCGGGAACGCTCGCCCTCACCGGACTGTTTTTTATTTTTTCGGGCGGGCGGCATGTGCCGGCGCAGGCCGTGCTGGCCTCCGCCGTCCCTTCATCGCGCCGGGGAGCCTTCATGAGCCTCACCGCCTGCGCCCGCGATTTCTGCACCGGCCTGGCGGCGATCATGGCTGGCCGCGTGGTGATGAGGACCCCCGATGCCCTCCTGCACGTCGGCTGGCTTGGCTGCCTGGCGGCTGGCGTCAGCCTCCTGAGCATCTGGCTGATCCGGCAGGTGAAAGCGGTCCACGAGCCGGCCCCGTCCGCCAACCAGGCCGGCGTCCCGATGGGCGTCACGGCCGAGGGGTGATTTTTCCGGCCTCGCGCCGCCCGCATCAAATTCCTCCCACGATCGGGTACCAGTCTGGACGTTTCGGGTCCTGGTGGAAGCGGGCATAATAATCGCCGCGCTTCTCAAACTCGCGCTCGTACTTATCCATTTTTTCTGGGTCGAGCTCCACTCCAAGCCCCGGTCCGGTCGGAACCCTGATGCTGCCGTTCTCGTATCTCATCAGCCCCATCGTCGTGATGTCGTCGGTCAGGTAATGGTAGTGCGCGTCACCGGCGAATGTCATCTCGGGGATGGTGGAGGCGGTGTGCAGCATGGCCGCCAGCTCGATGCCAAATTCCGCGCCGCTGTGCATGGCGACGCCAAGGTTGAAGGTCCGGCAGATGGCTGCGAGATCCTTGACTCCGCGCGGGCCCTCCCAGTAATGGATGTCGGTCAGGACGATGTCCACGGAGCCCAGCTTGACGGCCGGAGCCAGGTCGTCGAAGCGCGCGGGATACATGTTCGAGGCGATGGGGATGCGCACCTGCGCGCGCACCGCCGCATTGCCGTTGAGCCCCCAGGAGGGGTCCTCGAAATACTCGGGGGCAACCGGCTCGAGCCGGCGCCCGATGCGCACGGCCGTCGGGACCGACCAAACTCCATTGGGATCGATGCGGAGGCCGAACTTCGGCCCGAGGCGCTCGCGGCAAAGCTCGAGCACCCTGGCCTCCTCGTCGGGCTCCATGACCCCGGCCTTGAGCTTCATCGAGCTGACGCCGAGAGTCTCGTGCAGCTCCTCGCACCAGCCGGCAAGGTCTTCGGCGCAGGTATCGTCTTTTCCGTCCGGGCGGTCGTAGCGCCAGAACAGGTAGGCGATCATCGGGATCCGATCCCTGACGCTGCCGCCAAGCAGATCGCTCAGCGACCGGTTCATGGCCTTGCCCTGGATATCGAGACAGGCCATTTCAATCGCCGCATAGAGGCGGGCGTTCGACATGTAATAGATGCTCCGAAGCACCTTGAGCTTGATCGTTTCCAGATGGAAGGGGTCAAGGCCAACAATGCGCGGCTTCAGCTTGAGCAGCGCGCCGCGCTGGTCGCCGCCGCCGACTTCCCCGAGGCCGACAATCCCCTCATCGGTGATCAGCTCAAGGATCGTGCGGAGGAAATATCCGGGGTGGACGCCCGTGTTATGGCGAAGCTGGCAGGTCAGGGGGATAGCGACGGTGCGGGCGCGAAGATCAATGATTTTCATAGGTGGCAGATCGGAAGGTGCAAAGATTTTCCAGAAAAAGCAATTCCTATTTGACAATATATTTATCGCATGCGAATCTCGCTACGAAATGATCACGGCGCATACCATCCCGGCTCTGCACAAGAGCGTGGCCCTGTTGCAGGCGGTGGCGGACGGGCACACGGGGTCGGTCAAGGACCTGTCGGGCGCGCTGGGCATCCCCATGGCCACATGCTACCGGATCGTCAGAACCTTCCTTCACTACCATTGGCTGCGCGAGGACGGGCGGGGCGGATATCGCATCGCCTTCGGCCTGGCGCACCTGGCGCGATCCTATGCCGGATTTGAGCTCTGCCTCAGCCTGCTGGAAAATCCCCTGCGCGAGCTCGCCGGATCGCTGGGGCTTTCCGCAAAAATCACCGTGCGGGAAGGGCACCAGGCCGTCACGGCACTGCGCGCCGAACCCCCGGCCCCCAATGTCATCACCTCGACGGTTGGCGCGGGATTTTCCCTTGCCATCGGCTCCGCCGCCGCCGTGCTGCTGGCCGGGCTGCCGGACGACGAAATCGAGCGCGTTTTGAAAACCGCTCCGCAGGAATGCTGGCAGCGGCAGGCTCCCGCAGATGTCTGGCGCCGCGTGAAGGATGCCCGCAGGGAGGGGGTGTGCCGCGAGCTGGGCCAATTCCACCCGTCCATCTATGCGATCTCCGCGCCCGTCCACCTGTCCAAAACGGAAATCGTTGCTCTGACATTCGTTGGCTGGCCGGATGATTTTGAAGGGGCGAAGCTGGCCGCCTTGGAAAAGGCCCTCCGGTCTGCATCCAAGCGCTTCCACGATATTCTCGGCACCAGAACCATCCTGGCTGCCTCCACAAAACAACACTCTCATGCAACCGAAAAATCTCTTTGATCTCCAGGGCCGCACGGCATTCATCACTGGCTCCTCACGAGGCATCGGCCGCGCGATTGCGCTCGAGCTCGCCCGGGCGGGCGCCAGCGTGGTCGCCCATGGAGTCCGCCGCGGCAAAGATGCCGAAAGCCTGCTGCAGGAGCTCGAGGCGGCCGGGACCCACGCCTGGTTTGCCGAGGGCGACCTGTGCCTCCCCGGAGGAGGAAAGGCGGTGGCGGATGAGGCTATCCGGGCAGCCGGTCACATCGACATCGCCATCCTCAATGCGTCGGTCCAGATCCGAGCCCCCTGGCTGGAGATCACCCAGGAGGACTGCCGCGTGCAGATCCAAGCCAATTTCCAGGCATCGCTGGAAATCCTTCAGGTGCTCGCCCCGCCGATGCAAATGAAGAAATGGGGCCGCATCGTCACGGTCGGAAGCGTGCAGGAGCTCAAGCCTCACCCTCAGATGCTCGTGTATGCGGCGTCCAAAGCCGCCCAGAGCAGCCTGGTTTTAAATCTGTCCCGCCAGCTTGCGCCCGAAGGCATCACGGTGAACAACCTCGCTCCCGGCGTGATCTGCACGGATCGGAACGTCGAGGCGCTGGGCGACGAGGCCTATGCCGAGAAGGTGCGCCAGGCGATTCCTGCCGGGTTTTTCGGGGAGCCGTGCGATTGCGCCGGGCTGGCCCTGCTGCTGTGCTCCGAGGCCGGGAGATACATGACCGGACAAAACATTGCCGTGGACGGAGGCATGGGCCTCTAGCCCGGAAGCTCCACAATGAAAAGGCCGCTCTCACCAGCCGAAGCCCTGCGCGGCCCACGCCGCCGCCCTGCGATCGATCCGGGGCCGGGAAACCAATCTCATGTCAATTGATACCTACAAAAAAGAGGTCGGGATGATGAATCTCGAAAAACTGATCGAAACCCGCGAGCGCGTATCGGCCGAGCCGTTTTCCATTCCGACCAAGGAGCTGCTTGGGCGGTTCGAGCAGCTCTACACCGGGGCAGTCAATGATGTGCTCCGGGAATTCTGCCTTCTGGATCAGGCGCTCCCCGGCCACATCCTCCCGCTGCGGGAATACCGGACCGTGGCAGGGCTCGCCTTCACCGTGAAGAGCGCGCCGAATGTGAAGATCAGCGGGGAAATGGAATTTCGAACTACCATGCTCGGCGAGCTGCATGAGGATTCCTTTGTCGTCTGGGACACGAGCCGGGATGAAAAGGCCACCCTCTGGGGAGGGGTGATGACCGCGACCGCCAAGGGCCTCGGGGTGAAGGCCGCCTGCATCGATGGGGGAATCCGCGACACCCATCAGATCCTGGAAAAGGACTTCCCGGTGTTTTATAAATACCGGATTTCCAACGGAAGCCTCGGGCGCTGCCTGATCACCCACTACCAGATCCCGATCAAGATCGGCGACACGACCATCAGGCCCGGCGATGTCGTGCTCGGAGATATCGATGGCGTCCTTGTGGTGCCCCGCGATATCGCCTGCGACGTCCTCCTCCGCTCCGAGGAAATCAAAGCCAACGAAAAAAAGATTTTCGGATGGGTGGCGGAAGGCCAGAGCATCCACCAAATCACCGAAAAGGGCGGCTACTTCTAAGGAGCCGTGTAACTGCTCAGGAGGCATCCTGAGCAGTTACCGAGCCGCCAATAAAAATGTCATTTGCGGGTCGCGCCGGCGAAGAATAGGCTCCCTGCATGTCCGCACGTGCCATCGTATTGATTCTCGCCATGTTTTCCTTTTTCTCCCCGCGCTCCCATGCCATCGAAGTCGGCAACCCGGCCCCGATCCTCACCGCGACCGACCAGGAGGGGAAGGAGGTGCGATTCGGAGATGTGTATGCCAAGGGAATGACCCTCGTGTATTTTTATCCCAAGGCCGGCACTCCCGGTTGCACCGCCCAGGCGTGTTCGCTCCGGGATGCCTTCGCGAGCCTTCACGGCGAAGGCCTGCAGATTCTCGGGGTCAGCCGCGACACGCCGGATTCCCAGAAAAAGTTCCAGGAAAAAAACCGGATCCCCTTCACCCTCATCGCCGATGCGGACGGCCGGGTTGCCAAGGCATTCGGCGTCCCCAGCGTCTTGGGCCTCCCTCTGAGCAGCCGCCAGTCGTTCCTCATCAAAGACGGCAAGGTCGTGTGGGCAGCGCTCAGCGCCAAGACGGCCGAGCATGCCGCGGAAGTTCAGGCTGCGATGGACTCCCTGAAGTAGGGAGCCGATTCGGGTGGCTCCGCGACATGCGGCCCGGCCAGAATCGTCTTGTTCCTCAGGTGCTCGACCGCTGCACGATCAGCGAACATCCCGCAAGCGAGGCTCACAAGAAGTCACGAAGGCGCGAAGAAATCTCAGGACGTTATGGTAAGAGCCGATTCCTAGAATCCGAATTGATCATGCCGGGGAGTATCGTTCACAACTTCCCCAAGAGCTTCAGGACAGCAAGCACTCCGACGATCACGCCCGGAGGCGACATGCTTCGGCCCATGCAATCGGCGGGTGCAGGACAAATTTCCGATGATTCCAGAGAGATGATTGCTCCGAGAATTGTTCGAAGCCACAACGTGGCTGCATCTTGGAGCCCAGGGTTGCGAAGCTACCCTGGGTATATGGTTCCATATATCAACCCTGAATGGGTTGCCTCAGCCCCACACGTATCGCTCGTCAAAGGCAACTCCGTGCTTTTCTAAAAACGTGCGAAACTCATCCTGAAAAGAAACCTTGGCATGATGTTCCGGCTGGTTAGCGATGTAGGTGCGCACGGTTTCAACCTTCGATGTGCTGACGGAAAAGGCCCCGTATCCCGCCTGCCAGGAAAATTTTGCAATATGCGGAAAACGCTCTTGGATCCAAAGGTTGGAACTTCGCTTGAGTTCTTTCACCAGATCGGCTTGAGAAACGCTGCGACTCAACTGGATCAAAATGTGGACATGATCGGAAAC
>Ga0194058_10000018_pt1 | contig 47288 bp, 61 predicted proteins | sample SepL4417m_MetaG_FD_155490 | JGI IMG/M metagenome (GOLD analysis project Ga0194058, IMG submission 155490) | Anoxic zone freshwater microbial communities from boreal shield lake in IISD Experimental Lakes Area, Ontario, Canada - Sep2016-L442-17m | ecosystem: Environmental > Aquatic > Freshwater... | reverse complement strand
GGCCCTTCTCTACCGCTCATCGATTGGCTCATTGCCGAGTGCCAACGCAACGGCGTTTCAATCGAACTCAACTCAGAGATCAATCAGTACGCGGCACCGAGCCCCAATGAGGTCATGGTGCAGGCCACCGGATCTTTGCCAGGTGTGCGCACATACGCAGTGCACTCGGCCAACATGGTGCTCGACGTGTTGCAAGCCATCTCCGATCCTGCATCGTTACCCAGCGTGGGTCAGGTCGTGTTGTTCGACCCCATCGGCGGACCAATCGCAATTGCTCTCGCCGAACAACTTGGTGATCGGGCCGTGTTGATTACGCAAGACAACATTGCGGGCAACGAACTCAGCCGCACCGGCGATCTCGCTCCAGCAAACGTGCGCCTCGCCCAGCGTGGCGTTCATATCGAACGTCGCTCGCTACTACGCGAAGTGCACCCGGGGCACGTTGTCGTCGAAGACCGCTTCACGGCAGCGCTGCGCGACATCGCCTGCGTTGCCGTTGTCGATTGCGGATTCCGGCTGCCCTCCGAGCCACTGCCCGCCGCTGAACTGCAAGCGGGCGATTGTGTTGCCCCTCGCACGATCTATGAAGCCATCCTCGAAGGTCGGCGCGCTGCGGTGGCCATCGACAACGTCTAGCCCCCAATCGGGCAGAATCGTGGCATGACGCAACAAGCAGCCGACGTTCTCGTCGCTCACGAACTGCGCAAAACCTTCAACAAGGTTGAAGCCGTTCGCGGCATCTCCATCACCGTGGCACCCGGCGAACGTGTTGGATTGCTCGGGCCCAACGGCGCGGGCAAGACCACAACGTTGCTCATGTTGCTCGGAGCGATTCTTCCCGACACCGGCAGTGTCACCATCGTGGGCCACCGTCTGCCGCGCCGGCGCTCGACTGCGATGGAGAGTGTTGGGTTCGCCGCCGGCTACCTACCGCTGCCCGACCGGCTCAAGGTACGCGAGGCACTCGGGGTGTTCGCCGGATGGTACGGCGTGCGCAACGAGAAGCAAGCCGTGAGCGAGGCCCTCGAACGTTTCGAGATCACCCACCTCGCCGATCGACTGTGCAGCGCACTGAGCAGTGGACAGCGCACGCTCGTTGGCATCGTGAAAGCCACGTTGCACAATCCGAAGTTGCTCGTGCTCGATGAACCAACGGCGTCACTCGACCCCGATGTAGCCCTGCGCGTGCGCACCGGTTTACTGCAGTTCTGCGCATCTACCGGAGCGGCGCTGCTCATCACCAGCCACGACATGCGCGAGGTCGAGATGCTCACCGAGCGAGTCATCTTCTTGGCCAACGGGCAGGTTGTTGCCAACGACACACCCGCCGCCATCGCTGCAACCTTTGGCTACGACGATCTCGAAGGCGTGTTCATGCAGCTCGCCGACGAAGCGAGGCGCGCATGAGTTGGCATCGCATCCGAGTCGTCATGCGTCGACACGCGTACGTGTTGTGGCGCGCTCCACACCGCTGGTTCGACATCGGCTTTTGGCCGTTGATGGACATCATTTTGTGGGGCAGCCTCGGCACCTACGTGGCCCGCAACAGCACCTCGGCCACCAGCGGCACTCCGTACCTCATCGCCGGAATCATGATGTTCCACATCCTGTTTCAGAGCCAGATCGCGGTGGGCACCGGGTTCCTCGAGGAGACGTGGAGCCGCAACCTGCTCAACGTGCTCACCACGCCAGTCACCGAGTTCGAATATCTCGCGGGCACGGCCGCGTTCGGCTTGTTCAAGGTGTTGTTCGCACTCGCCACATTGTCCATTACGGCCTTTGGCTTCTTCCGCTTTGAGCTCAGCTCAATTGGTTGGTCAATCCTGCCCATCGCACTGATCCTCACCATCGTCGGGTGGTCGGCGGGCATCGCCAACATCGGCATCGTGTTGCGGTTCGGGCAGGGCGCCGAGATTCTCATCTGGGGCAGCAACTTCATCTTGATGGCGTTCAGTGGCGTGTTCAATCCCGTCGACGCACTGCCCGGAGCCCTGCAGCCCGTCGCCCGCATCCTGCCCAGTACCCACGCATTCAACGCGCTGCGCGCAGTACTCCACGGCAATCCGTTACCCGGAAACGAGATTGCACTCGGCGTCATCGGGGCCTTCGTGATGTTGCTTGCCGGCTTCGCATTCACCGCCTGGATGCTGCACGTCTTCCGCCGCCGCGGGTTCGTCACCCGCTTCTCATAACCCATCCACCCCATGCAGATGGGGACTCGGGCAGGTGATGTGGCAGCATTCGCTGATGAGCACCGAACTGTTCGACCTATCGGGGAAAGTCGCTGTAGTCACCGGGGGTAGCCGTGGGCTGGGCCGCGAAATGGCACTGGCGTTTGCGGCAAACGGAGCCGACGTTGTCATCGCCAGCCGCAAGCTTGAGAACTGCGAAGCCGTGGCCGACGAGGTTCGGTCACTCGGACGTCGATCCCTCGCTGTTGCCTATCACGCCGCATCGTGGGATGGCGCCGACCAACTCGCCGAGCGCGCCTACGCCGAGTTTGGTCATGTCGACATCCTCGTGAACAACGCTGGCATGTCGCCGCTCTATCCATCCGTCGACGCCATCACCGAAGACCTCTTCGACAAGGTCGTTGGCGTGAACCTCAAGGGTCCGTTTCGCTTGTCGGCAGTGGTGGGCACCGAGATGGCCAAAGGCGACGGCGGGTCGATCATCTTCGTGTCATCGATTGCATCGCACCGTCCCACTCCCAACGAGTTGGTCTACGGCGCAGCAAAGGCCGGCATCAACAACCTCACCCTCGGTCTGGCGCGCACGCTTGGTCCGAAGGTTCGAGTCAATTGCATCGTGCCCGGACCGTTCCTCACCGACATCAGCAAGGCATGGGACCTCGATGCATTCAGCCGCAGCGCCAAGTCGGGCTTCTCCCTGCAGCGCGGTGGCGAGCCCAACGAAGTGGTTGGCGCTGCGCTGTACTTCGCAAGCAGTGCGAGCAGCTACACCACTGGCGCGCTACTCAACATCGATGGCGGGCCGCGCTAATCAGACCCTTGCCGCCGGGGAATAGCAGCCATCAACAAAGTGTTTGATCAACCAATGACAATCGCAATTCAGACGGCCGATAACCGCTTCTCCACCGATGTCGGGTGGTTGAAATCGAAGCACTCATTTAACTTCGGCGGGCACTACTCGCCACACCACAACGGACACGGCCTGCTGCTCGTGAACAACGACGATCTTGTTGCACCTGCAACTGGTTTTGGTATGCATGGCCACCGCGACATGGAGATCATCACCTGGGTGCTCAGCGGCACGCTCGAGCACCGCGATAGCGAAGGCAACCACGGCGTGCTCTACCCCGGGCTCGCCCAGCGAATGTCTGCTGGTTCGGGCATCCGCCACAGCGAAGAAAACCCCAGCCCCGACACCGAGGTGCACTTCGTACAGATGTGGGTGTACCCCGATACCAAAGGGATCCGACCGAGCTATCAGCAGCTCGACATCAATGCCGAGCTTGCCAAAGGCGGACTCGTGCCGATTGCGTCGGGGCAGGGTCACGATGCTGCGATCAGCATCAATCAGCGTGGGGCTGTGCTGTGGGGCGCGAGGCTTACCGAGGGTCAGACTGTTGCAGTTCCGTCGGCCCCGCACGTACACGCATTCGTTGCGCTGGGTACGGCGGTGCTCGAAGGTGGCTACCCACTCGATCAGGGTGCGGCTGTTCGATTCGCCAACGCAGACTCCATCAGCATCACAGCCGGTCCGGGCGGCGCCGAGCTGCTCATCTGGGCCACCGACTAACTACGTTCACCTTGCGTTGGTTCAAAAGCAGCGCCAGTTTCGCAAACGGCCTACGCTGCACGCATGGAAATGCATTTTGCGACAGTTTGGGAGTCCATCGCCGATGTGATCGGTGACGCTACGGCGATTGTGCACGGCGACACCCGCCGCACGTGGACCCAATACGACAACCGATCGGCACGCATCGCTGCCGCCTATGTCGACGCTGGCCTTGTGCCCGACAGCAAGATCGGCCTGTATCTGTACAACAGCAACGAGTACCTCGAGGCCCAATATGCGGCGTTCAAGATGCGCGGCGTTCCGGTCAACGTGAACTATCGCTACCTCGACGAAGAACTCTGGTACTTGCTCGATAACAGCGACGCAGAAGCCCTTGTCTTTCACTCGTCACTCGCCGATCGCGTTGCACGCGTCATCGGTCGCCTGCCCAAGATCAAGCTGCTGCTCGAGGTAGACGACGGCAGTACCGGTCAGGTCGAAGGCTCACGCCGTTACGACGACGTAGTCGCTGGGTACGACCCAATGCCGCGCATCACCCGCGACGAGTCAGACATCTACATGCTCTATACCGGCGGCACCACGGGCATGCCCAAGGGCGTGATGTACGCGATGGGCGGCATGACCGGCGGCTTCATCACCAGTGGTTTCCCACTGGTCGGCGCTGCACCAATCACCGACGCCGCGCTCGTGCCACCTGCTGTCACCGAGATCGTCCGCGCTGGCAATCAGATCATCAGCATCCCCAGTTGCCCCCTCATGCATGGCACCGGCCTATGGCTTGGCGCATTCATCCCTCACCTCATGGGTGGCAGCGTCATCACGTTGCCGTCGCGTTCGCTCGACAGCGACGAACTGCTCACCACAGTTCAAAACGAAAAGGCCACCAGCGCTGTCATCGTCGGCGACTCATTTGCAAAGCCCATCGTGCGTGCGCTCGATGCGGCTCTCGCAGCCGGCAAGCCATACGACACATCCAGCCTCAAAATGATCGTTTCGTCGGGTGTGATGTGGACCTCAGAGGTGAAGGCAGAGATGCTCGACCTCATCCCGCAAGTGGTGTTGCTCGATGCCATGGGCTCAAGCGAAGGAAGCATGGGCATGCAGATCTCGATGCGTGGCATGCCCATCGAGACCGCGAAGTTCAGCCAGTCCCCCACCACGAAAGTGTTTACCGAAGACGACCGCGAAGTTGTCGCTGGCTCAGGTGAGGTCGGCATGGTTGCCGCTGGCGGCAACGTGCCGCTCGGCTACTTCAAAGACCCCGATAAATCAGCACGCACGTTTCGTGTCATCGGCGGACAGCGCTATTCATTCCCCGGCGACATGGCTACGGTCAACGCCGATGGCACCTTGGTGCTTCTCGGCCGCGGCAGCCAGGTGATCAACACCGCGGGCGAAAAGGTGTTCCCCGAAGAAGTGGAAGAGGCCGTCAAGCGTTCAGATGGCGTGCTCGACTGCCTCGTTGTTGGCGTCGACGACGAGAAGTTCGGCCAATGCGTCACGGCAGTAGCTTCGCTTGCCGAAGGAGCCACCGTCGACGAAGCAACCATCATCGCCTCCGTGAAGGGCCAGCTCGCCGGGTACAAGGCACCGAAGCGGGTGATCTTCGTATCGGCCGTTCCTCGTGCCCCAAATGGCAAGGCCGATTACAAAGCCGCGAAGCAGGCCGCCCTCGAGGCTCTCGGTAAGGCCTAGGCAGCTGGCCCGGTTACGGGCCAACTCACGCAACTCAGGTCAGCAGCTTGCTCTGCAGGAAGCTCAGCACGCGTTGCACGCTGGGTTCGTCACGTTGCTCGGTGAGCACCGAGTGATCGGACTTGGCTGCGCTGGGCAACTCAATAGCGATGAACGCATCGCCCAACAACTCGCGCAATGAGTCGAACCGCGAGCCAACAAGCTTGTCGCCGGTGAAGCGCAACCCGAGCACCTGACAGCCTTGGGCAGCGCGTTCGGCAATCGCCAAGGCATCGTCAGGCGACAGGTTGAGATCGGCGCCGCGAGATTTTCCGCCCACAGCAAACGGCATCGAGGGCTGCGACAACACAGGCGCCACCATGATGTCGTCGACCATCATGCCCAGCGCGAATCCGCCGCTGAAGCACATGCCAATGGCTCCCACACCGGGCCCGCCGAGCTCGTTGTGCAGCGAACGCGCCAATGCGCGCAGCCACGCAATGATGGGCGAGGTCTGCTTCATCGCCATCGTGGTGAACTCCTTGGCGACGCATACTTTGAGCATTGAGCTCGCCAAGTAGCTGCCGCTGGGGGCGCGCCCGGGGGTGCCAACCAGCGAAGGCATCACCACAGTGAAACCTGCGTCGACAACATCGTTTGCGAACGCAGCTACGGCAGGCGTAACACCGGGGATCTCGTGCACAACTACCACCGCTGGGCCAGAGCCGCGACGGTACACATCACGCGTGAACCCAGCTGCGGTAAAAGTGCTCTTGGCCCAACCCTCGAGCACCGCTGTTTGATCTTGTGTCATGACAAACTCCTCACTGCAGCGAGAGCCCGCTCTGCGAGCCCCTCGGTTCCGGCTTTCATAGGCGCTAGATCGAGACCCTGATCACCCATCGCTCCGTGCATGTACCGCGCGTACACACCTTCGCTGATGATCGCAAGACGCCAGCACGAGAACGCAACGTAATAGCCGATGTCGCTCACATCGCGACCGGTGAGCTTTCCGTACAACTCGACAACCTCGGCATAGGTTAAAAACCCGCCAGCCGGTGTGGGGTCGTTGGCCCGAAGTGACGACGCTTCGTCGCCGTCGCTCCAGTAGACACCCAGGTAACCAAGGTCAGCGAGCGGATCGCCAAGGGTGCACAGCTCCCAGTCGAGCACTGCAGCAACCTTTCCGCGAGAGGTGTCAACTAAGCAGTTGCCAAAACGAAAGTCGCCGTGCGCGATCGACACGCCGTGTTGCACGGGTACCCGCTCATGGAGACGGCGAGCAACTTCGTCTACTGCGGGCAGTTCGCGGGTCTTGCTGTTTTCCCACTGAGTCGACCAGCGCTTGAGCTGCCGCTCGATGTAACCGTCGCGGCGAGCGAGGTCGCCCAATCCAATCGCGTCGATGTCTACGGCATGCAAATCGGCAAGCACGTTCACGAGATGCTCGCTGGCCGGCACACGCAACTCACGAGGCAACGCCGCGGCACGCTCGGCGCTGTCGAGTACAACACCTTCGACATGACCCATCACGTAAAACGGTGCGTCGTTGACCTCGAGGTCGGTGCACAAACCGAGCGCTGGCGGTACAGGAACCGATGTCTTACCAACAGCAGCAATGATGCGGTATTCGCGTGCCATGTCGTGCGCTGTGGCCAACACATGACCAAGCGGTGGGCGACGCAGCACCAGCTTTCGCCCGGCGCCATCAGTAACAAGGAAGGTGAGATTCGAGCGACCACCCGCGATCAGCTCTACCGAGAACGGCGCAACGACATTGTCGATATTGGCGAGCAACCATTTGGTGACGTTGACGACATTGAATCCCTGCACGCTGCGACCGTATCGTGCGGGCGACAGCCACCACTAGCCCGGTCGGCCGACACCAACCACTTTGTCCCAGTTCACTTGGGCGTAGCTCACCGTGCTTCCGCTTTGCGGACTATGAATCATCATTCCGCCACCGAGATAGATACCGACGTGGCTGATCGGCGAGTAATAGAAAATCAGATCCCCGGGCTGCGCCTCGCTGGCCGGCACGTGTGGCAGCGACGAGTACTGGTTTCGAGATTGATGCGGTAACGAAACTCCGGCTGTGGCCCACGCATACGCGGTGAGGCCCGAACAATCGAATGCAACGCCTGGAACGGATGAAGCAAACCGATACGGCACCCCAAGCTGACTCTGCGCAGCTCTGATGGCTTCTCCGGCCTGTCCGGAAACCGCAACGTACGGACCGCCACCACCACCGCCACCGCCCAGCGATGCGGCCCCGCCAAATGCACCGCTGCCACGCTTGCCCGAACCCTTGCGGGCGGCTGCCGCAGCTTGCTGCTGCTGAAGCTTCTGCTGGTACTGAACCTTTGCCGCGGCTGCTTGGCGCTGACGCTCTTGCTCAATCAGCGACCCGAGTTTTACCTTGGCCTTGGCGAGGCGAGATGTGGCTTCGCGGCCCGCCTTATCGGCAGCTTTGCGGTTGGCCTCGGCGTTGGCCGCGAGATCGGTGGCCTGCTTTTGTTTCTTCTCTAACGAGCGCTGCTCTTTGTCGAGCGCTCGCAGCAGCGCTTCAAAATCATCGGTGGTGGCTGCACCGGCGTTGACCGCAACTCGAGCTAGGTGGTCGCGCTGCAACCCGTCGGCAATGGCAGCCGGATCGGTAAACAGCGGCCCCAGTGCGCCGCTGCCGCCGCCCATCACCTTTTGGACGGCCACATTCGATAGTTGGCCGCCCAGCACATTGAGTTCGGCTTGCTGTGCGGCGATCTTGCCCTGCGACACCACGATCTCAGCATCAAGTTGCGCCTTGAGGTCGAGGGCCTGCGCACCAAGTTCGGCGAACTGCCCCTCTTTTTGCTGCAGTGCATCGATCTCGGCGAGCACCCGCTTCACCTCGGCCTGCTGATTACTGATGCCATCGGCCGCTACTGGCTCAAGCGAGACGGCCCCGCCGAACAGAGCGATGACGACTCCGAGGCAGAGTCGAATGGTCCGAGGCGCACGCATGACACACAGGAATCTACCAAATATTACGGTTATGTTGCGAAACGGAACCTCGAACCTCAAACACAGAGGCCCAAAGCGCCACTACTCCCACTCGATTGTGCCCGGTGGCTTCGAGGTGATGTCGTACACAACTCGGTTGATGCCCTTGACCTCGTTGATGATGCGGCTGGCCATCCGCTCAAGCAAGTCGTAGGGAAGCCTCGCCCAATCGGCGGTCATTGCGTCGTCGCTGGTGACCGCGCGAATGATGATTGGGTTCTCGTAGGTGCGCTCATCGCCCATCACGCCAACCGAGCGGATGTCAGCCAACACAGCAAATGCCTGCCAGATTTCTCGCTCGAGGCCCGCGAGGCGAATCTCTTCACGGACGATGGCGTCGGCCTCTTGCAACACCGCCACGCGCTCAGGAGTGACTTCGCCAATAATGCGGACGCCAAGGCCCGGGCCCGGAAACGGCTGGCGCCACACGATCTCGTCGGGCAATCCCAACTCGGACCCGAGGCGACGCACTTCGTCTTTGAACAAGCTGCGCAACGGTTCGACCAACTTCAAGGTCATGTCGTCGGGCAAGCCGCCAACATTGTGATGGCTCTTGATCACCGAAGCAGTGCCATCGCTCCCACCGCTCTCGATGACATCGGGGTACAGCGTTCCCTGCACCAAGAACAGCGCATCGGTGAGGCCGCCCGTATTCTCCTCGAAGATGCGCACGAACAGTTCGCCGATGGCCTTGCGCTTCAGTTCAGGATCGGCAATGCCCGCAAGACGTTCGAAGAAACGCTGACCGGCATCGACATGAATCAGTTCGATGCCCATGTTGCGTCGAAACGTTTCGACAACTTGATCGCTTTCGCCCTTGCGCATCAGGCCAGTGTCTACGTACACGCAAGTGAGCTGTGAGCCGATGGCGCGATGCACGAGGGCCGCAGCCACCGCAGAGTCGACGCCGCCCGAGAGACCACAGATCACGCGATGCTCGCCCACCTTGGCGCGCACTGCAGCGATCTGATCGTCGATGACCGAGGTCATGGTCCACGTTGGTTTGCATCCAGCGAGGTCGTGCAAGAACCGGCGCAGCACCTGCATGCCAAACGGAGAGTGCACAACCTCTGGGTGGAACTGCACGCCCCAGATGCGACGGTCTGCGCACTCGAGCACGGCAACTGGCGCATCAGGTGTGGACGCAGTAGCAATGAAACCCACTGGCGGGGTAACCACTGCATCGAAGTGGCTCATCCACACGTCTTGTTGAACAGGCAGGTCGGCCAACAACTGCGTGGCCGTGTTCGTCACCGTGAGTTGCGCTCGCCCGTATTCGCCGCGCATGCCGCGACCAACCTCGCCGCCATCAAGCTGCTGCGCAATCAACTGAGCGCCATAACAAATTCCCAAGATTGGAATGCCGAGTTCGTAGATGGCCGGATCAAGCGATGGCGCGCCATCGACATGAACGCTCTTGGGGCCCCCCGACAAAATGATTGCCGTGGGCTGACGACGGGCGACTTCGTCGGCTGTGATGCGATGGGGCACTATCTCGCTGTAGACGTTGAGTTCACGCACGCGACGAGCAATGAGTTGTGCGTACTGGGCACCAAAGTCAACGACAAGGACGGTTTCGATACGGTCGGTCAAGCCCCCGAATCTAGCCCCCGCTGGGCGAACACACCCAGTACGCGCGACGATGGACTCATGCGTCGATGGTTTGCACTCACCCTGACAGTTCTGGCCGTGCTTGCTCCGGCACCGGCGCTAGCGGTGGGTCCGCCCAACTCGGGTGCCACCAGCGACACAATCGTCACCACTACCTCGATCAACAACGAGTTTCTCAACACCAAGCGCGACCTGTCGCAGTGCCTTGGTCACTCGGTCGATCTGCCCGACTGCGGCATCGAGCCCACCACCCCCGGAGCACGCGGCGGTTCCTTGCAGTACGTCACATTTGCGTTGATGGCGCTGGGGGTTGCATTCATTTTCTGGCGCGTTGCCCGCGGGGTCAAAGCCCGCGATGCAGCGCTCGACCCCACAAAGAACTAACGGTTAGTTCGTCGCAAGGCGATCGCTGCAGAAAGCAACCGTGCCACTCACCAACGGGTGGGCCGCTTCCCACGGCACAAAGTGGCCGCAGTCGCGCAAGAGAAACGGTCCAACGTGATCGGCAAACACGGCCGCCGCCATGCGATCGAACGCCGGATAGATCACGTGATCGCTCGTGCCGTGCATGATCAGCGTGCGGGTTCGATCGTTTCTACCAATCATCGACGCTTCGCTGCGCGCGCTCGCTGAGAACGCACTCTCGTAGCCACCAAAGCTGGCCCTCAGCGACGCAGCGTTGGCAAAGGGTTCGGTGTGGAAATCGACCTCGCCGTCTCCGGCGAAGGCCCCGGGGTGAGCCCAAAAGCGACTGGTGTAAAACGTGGCGATGTATCGCCGACGCTGTTCGGGGGTCGACAGTTCTGCAGCAAGACCATCCGGATCGGTGCCTTGGCGAATGAAATAGTCGGCGGCCTCACGCGGTGCCCGGGTTCCTTCGATGCCGGACATCTCCTGCTTCAGGTACGGCAGCGGCGAGTTAAACAGCACCATTCGGTCGACCCATTCGGGATAGCGCAGCGCGAGATCTTGAATCACCGGGCCGCCGAGATCGCCGCCCAACAACACCACCGATTCATGCCCAAGGTGGTCGTGCACCAACGCGTAGAGATCACGTGCATGCGCCGCCACATCATGGAAACCATCGGCGCTCACTGCGCTCTGACCGAATCCTCGTAAATCGGGAACGATCACTTCGAAGCCAGCATCGGCAAGCGGCTGGATCACCTTCCAAAAGATTCGCATCGTCTCGGGCCAACCGTGCACGCATAACAACGGCACCCCACCGACTCCCTCACGAACAAAAACCTGGCGAAACCCTCGGGGCTCAGCGGTGTGCACGACGAAACGATGCGGGTCGATATGTGCTGACGACATGCACCAAGGGTACGTCAGCGCGCATCGGCTCGGCTGGGCCACGGGTACCGTGTGTGCCCGTGACACCCGAAGAGTTTCGCCAGAATGGTTATGCGCTCATTGATTGGATTACCGACTATGTCGAAGGTATCGAAGCCTTCCCCGTAGTCAATCCAGAGCTGAAGCCGGGCGACGTACGAGCCAGTCTTCCAGCGCATCCGCCATCCGCCACTGAGCCATTCGATGCAGTGCTACGCGATCTTGATGCCGTGATTTTGCCCGGCATCACGCATTGGCAGCACCCCAGCTTTTTCGCATACTTCCCAAGCAACGCGTCCTACTCGTCGATCCTTGGCGAGCTCACCTCAGCCGGACTCGGCGTGCAAGGCATGAGCTGGATCACCAGCCCAGCTTGCACCGAAGTAGAAACCTTGATGCTCGACTGGATGCAAGAACTGCTTGGCCTTCCGCAACGCTTCCGCAGCGACTCAGCAACAGGTGGCGGTGTCATCCAGGGGTCTGCATCAGAGGCAACCCTCGCCGCAATCCTCGCAGCGCGCTGGCGCGCGACGAGCGGTCAGGTGAACCACGACGGCGACACATCAACACTTGTTGCATATGCAACTACCCAGTCGCACAGCAGCATCGAAAAGGGTCTGCGAATCGCCGGCATTGGTGTCGAGCGAATGCGCATCGTTCCCGTCGACCAGCATTACGCGATGCGCGTCGACGAGCTCACGCGCATGATGGCGGCAGACATCGGCGCCGGCCTCACACCGTTTTTCGTTTGCGCTACACATGGCACCACCAGCTCGACCGCATTCGATCCCACGGCTGAAATCGCGGCAGTTTGCCATGCCAACAACGCATGGCTGCACGTCGATGCGGCGATGAGCGGTATCGCAGCGTTGGCCCCCGAGTATCGCTGGGTCAACAACGGACTCGAACTCGCCGATAGTTATTGCACCAACCCTCACAAATGGATGGGCGTCAACTTCGACTGCGACCTGTTCTGGACCGCAGATCGCGCTGCGCTGCTGGGCGCGCTCAGCATCTTGCCCGAGTACCTCCGTTCGCAGGCAGCCGAGTCGGGGGCCGTCATCGACTATCGCGACTGGCAGGTTCCGCTCGGCCGTCGCTTTAGATCGCTGAAGTTGTGGTTCACCATTCGGTGCGATGGCATCGAGTCGATTCAAGCGATGATCCGCGAGCACGTTCGCCTCACCGAGTTGCTCGCCCAATGGGTCGAGGCCGATAGCCGCTTCGAGATCGTGGCACCGCATCCGCTGAACCTGCTGTGCCTACGTTTGCGCGAGGGCAACGAGGCCACCGACTCGTTGATCGAGAGAACCAACCTCACCGGCAAAGCGTTGTTCACGCGCACCGTGCTGAACTCACAAAGCACCCTGCGCTTCTCGATTGGATCACGGTTGACCACCGAGCGCCATGTGCTCGAGGCCTGGCGATTACTGCAATCGCTCGCTCAGTAGCGCGCTCCGGCTGATCGATTTGCCGGGTTGCGCGCGTCCATTCGCGCTGCTTAACTTCTCGCTTCGGCGCATGCCGAATCAGCAAGCCCACCGGATAAAACCGGTGCTTACCCAAGGGGGCATCATGGGGCGTTTCGCCCGTGTCCTCGTCGCAGTCACGAGTTCGTTGACTGTCTTTCCATCCGCTCACACAGCGCTGGCCGTTGCCAATAACGCCGCCAACGACTCGGCCTATGTGCAGCATCTCGTGTTCAACGTGCCGCTCAGTCAGTTCTCCGACACGGCTCGGGCTCGCATCGGTCTGCAGGGCACGGCTGGCGACACGTGGTTCGACTGGAGCACCGACCTGTGCTCGGCTCCGCTGGTGGGTAACACCGGTCGAACGTTTAACTTCACCGAGCCGTGCCGCCGACACGACTTTGCGTATCGCAACACACAACTGCTCGAGCGCCGCTATGGCGGTGGCGGACAGTTCTGGAATAGTGCGTCACGCAAACGAATCGATCTGCAATTTCTCGACGACACCAAAGCCCACTGCGCATCACGATCGATCTTCGATCGGCCCACGTGTTACGCCTGGGCCTACACGTTTTATGGAGCAGTACGACTCGTGGCTGGTCCGTAGACAACACCAAGTAACTCATGCAAGATGCGCCCGGTGGCACCCCAAATCGTTTCGCCTTCGAGTTCGAAGAAATCCATTCGACGGTCAAGCGGCGCAGTACCCCACCACTCTTCGCGATACGTATCGCGATGGGCGAGCTCGTGCAACGGCACCCACAAAATGCGATCGACCTCGGTGACATCTGCCCGCAAGGTGGGGCGTGCACTCAGGTGAGCCACTAGCGGCACGATGTGGCTTCGACTCACCACGGTCGAGAGCGAACTGAGCTGTCCTCGCACGTTCACCGCGTGCGGGGACAGCGCTACTTCTTCGTAGGCCTCGCGCACGGCGGCCTGCAGTGGCGTCTCGCCGGGCTCAAGTCGACCACCTGGAAAACTGATTTCACCAGCATGGTTACGCAGATGCTGAGCTCGCTTGGTCAGCAACACCTCGGCACCGCGGGGACCATCAGCCAACACCACCAGCACCGCCGACGGCTTGGCACCGGCAAACATCGGCGTCTGAGCCTCGCCTCCAAGACCGCTGGCCTCTACTGCACGCACGGCTGCCTCAGCGTTCAGCGGCTCAGCAACATTCCAGAACGCCACGTCGCCAAGTCGCCACGCACGAGGGCGAGGGATCACCTGACTGCCGCCGCGACGAGAACCCTCTGGCGTCATCAGATGTACCTATCGCCCGACTGCGGCTACGCCGTTGGCGAGGGGGTCCAGCCTGACTCAACGAGCTGCTTCAGCACCTCGGGCAAGCCGGCCTTCTTCAGATCGGCGAGCACCCGACCGGGCGCTTGATCGCCGCTTTCAAACTCCTGCCATGCAATGACAAGTTTGGCGAGATCGGCTACTGGGCGTTCGAACGACATGGCTACAAGACTACGGCCGCGAGCGGCGAAGAGAGTCGTCTCACGACTTGCGTTTGCGATACGCCTTCACGCCGTTACCAACCAGTCGGCCCGCCGAGCGACCAACTGTAGATGCCATGCTGGCGTCGTCTGACCCAACTGGCCGGGTCGCTCGGGTGGCCTCCGCTGCCTTTGGTGTCGGCGCTACCTGAGCTATCGACTTTGGCGCCTTCACTTTTTCGCTGAAGTCGCTGAGCAGCCAAATGAACCCCAATGCGAATGCCAGCAGGCCCATGAGCAGCCGCGTTCCAGCTTCGATCGAGACGGCGGACTGCACAGCGCACACCGCCGTCAACAGCACCAGCACGGCGTCGAGTACACGGTGCGCCCGGCGGTTCATCATCTGAAACGCAGAGAGGGGCCCCTTGGCCGTGGCGGTATTCAGCACAACCAACCCGCCTAAGAGCGTCGGCACCATCGGTGTAGGGCTCTGTAGCCCTTGGGCCACAAACACAATGCCGATCAGATACTCCGCGCCCTGATGTGCCCAGAACGGCCTCTTGCCTGATGCAGCCATGGCTCACAAGCTACCGGTGACTCGTCGCGGTTATGAGCGCCAACGCAAACGGCCCCGAGCCAAAGCTCGGGGCCGTTCTCGTTGGGGGGCCTCCGTCAACATCTGTCGACGAAACCCAAATCACTTCCCACCGAAGTGGTTACATCATGCCGCCCATGCCACCCATGCCGCCCATGCCACCGGCGCCGCCGCCGCCGCCAGGCATTGCGAACTTCTTCTCGGGCTTGTCGGCCACGAGACATTCGGTGGTCAGAACGAGCGCTGCAATTGAAGCAGCGTTCTGCAATGCAGCGCGGGTCACCTTGGCTGGGTCGATAATGCCGGCCTTCACAAGGTCGGTCATCTCGCCGGTTGCGGCGTTGAGACCCATGTTGCCTTCGGCTGACTCAACCTGCTGCACCACGACTGCGCCTTGCAGGCCAGCGTTGTCAGCAATCGTGCTGAGTGGCGCAATGAGCGACTCCCACACGATTCGTGCGCCAGTTGCTTCGTCGCCCTCGAGCGATGCAACAACCTTGGCAACTGCGGCACGGGCACGAACCAGAGCCACACCGCCGCCGGCAACGACGCCTTCTTCGATGGCTGCGCGAGTTGCAGACACAGCATCTTCGATGCGGTGCTTCTTCTCTTTGAGCTCAACCTCGGTTGCGGCGCCGACCTTGATCACTGCAACACCGCCGGCCAACTTGGCCAAGCGCTCCTGCAACTTCTCACGGTCCCAATCGCTGTCGGTGTTGTCGATCTCAGCCTTGATCTGGTTGACGCGACCCTTCACTTCTTCGTGATCGCCAGAACCATCAACAATGGTGGTGTTGTCCTTGGTGATGATGACGCGCTTGGCGCGACCGAACAGATCCATGGTCACGTTCTCAAGCTTGAGGCCAACCTCTTCGCTGATGACCTGACCACCAGTGAGCACTGCCATGTCCTGCAACATCGCCTTACGACGATCGCCAAAGCCAGGGGCCTTGACTGCTGCGGAGTTGAAGGTGCCGCGGATCTTGTTGACGACCAGCGTGGCGAGTGCTTCGCCTTCGATGTCTTCAGCAATGATCAACAACGCACGACCGGTCTTCATCACAGCTTCGAGAGCTGGGAGCATGACCTGCACCGAGCTGATCTTGCTGCTGGTGATGAGGATGTACGGATCTTCGAGCACTGCTTCTTGACGCTCTGCGTCGGTCACGAAGTATGGCGACAGGTAGCCCTTGTCGAACTGCATGCCCTCGGTGAACTCGAGCTCGGTGCCAAAGGTGTTGCTTTCCTCGACCGTAACGACGCCGTCTTTGCCGACCTTGTCGATTGCGTTGGCGATGACTTCGCCGATTGAGGCATCAGCAGCCGAGATGGTGGCAACAGCGGCGATGTCGCCCTTGTCGTCGACCTCTTTGGCCTGACCCTTGATCGACTCAACCGCAGCGGCAACTGCCTTCTCGATGCCCTTTTTGAGGCCCATCGGGTTGGCGCCAGCAGCGACGTTACGCATGCCCTGATGAACCATTGCCTGCGCCAACACCGTTGCGGTGGTGGTGCCGTCACCGGCTACATCATTGGTCTTGGTGGCGACTTCTTTCACCAACTGAGCGCCCATGTTTTCGTAAGGATCATCGAGTTCGATTTCCTTCGCGATGGACACGCCGTCGTTGGTGATGGTTGGTGCGCCGAACTTCTTGTCGAGCACGACGTTGCGACCCTTTGGCCCGAGCGTGACCTTGACCGTGTTGGCCAACTTGTCGACGCCGGCTTCGAGTGCGCGACGCGCCTCTTCGTCAAATTTAAGAATCTTGGCCATGGGGCTAGTGCCTCACTTACCGACGATTGCGAGGACGTCACGGCTGGTGAGGATGAGGTAATCCACACCTTCGAGCGTGACTTCTGTTCCGCCGTACTTGCTGTACAGAACGGTGTCGCCGACTTTGACGTCGAGTGCAGCGTGTGCACCCTTGTCGTCGCTCCAGCGGCCAGGTCCAACAGCGAGCACGGTGCCCTGCTGTGGCTTTTCCTTGGCGGTGTCGGGGATAACGAGGCCCGATGCTGTGGTGAGCTCGGCTTCGTTGGGCTTGACCACAATGCGGTCGTCCAGCGGCTTGAGATTCATGAGAGAACGCTCCAGGTTTGTTGAGACGTGTTGTCTGGCAGAGCCGAGTGTGGCGGCTGCCGCACGGGCATTAGCACTCGACGAGTGCGAGTGCTAATGGTAGGGCCTTAACTACGGCGTTAGCAACCGCAGCAGCGAAACACCCACCTCGAAGAGCAACTGCTCGAGCAAGCTCAGGGGCAGGCCGATCACGTTGGTCACACTTCCCTGCACAGAATCGACAAGTACCGCTGCGGCACCCTGAATGCCGTACGCCCCGGCCTTGCCGTGAGGCTCGCCGGTTGCCACATACCAACGCAGCCATTCGTCGTCGCTGGCCTTCATGGTGACCAACGACGTGTTCACCTCGGCGGCCACGCGACCCTGATAGCGAATGGCCACGCCGGTGTGCACCTGATGGGTTCGTCCGGCCAGCAGCCCAAGCATGCGCATCGCGTCGGCGTCGTCGGCCGGCTTGGCCAGGATCATTCCGTCGAGATCAACCGTGGTGTCAGCAGCAATCACAACGACGTCATCGTCGAGCACCGCAGCGCAGGCCTTCTCGATGGCCAGCCGGCGCACATACGACACCGGATCTTCGCCCGGATGCTCGGTCTCATCGATGTCGGTGGGCATGACCTCGAATGACATGCCGATTTGGGCGAGCAACTCCCTGCGGCGCGGCGAAGCCGATGCCAGCACAACCCGTATCAAATCGCTACTCATCCGCCGCTGAGCGCCATCACATGACCGTCATCGGGCGGGGTCGCGTCGTTGAGGTCGTCGAGATACCCATCGGGCAGGACCACGCGAATGGGTCCATTGGTGTGGCCGCGCCGGATGCGCTCGCCGCCAGGAACAACCACCAAGGTGGGGTCGAGCGCTGCAATGAGGTGATCGAGTTCGGCCAGCGAATTGATCTTGCTGAAATTGCCACGCGCCTCGCCACCCACTGGGTAACCAGTGAGGTACCACGAGGTGTGCTTGCGGAAGTCGCGCACCGCATGGTCTTCACCAAGATGATCTGCCAGGAGTCGGCAGTGATCGGCCATCTGCTGGCCAACGAAGCCAAGCGGTGGCGATTCGGGAACGGGCTCGCCGTTAAATGCAGCCACGAGATGACCAAACAACCACGGCCGACCGAGGCAACCGCGACCAATAACCACGCCGTCGCAGTTCGTGTGCTCGACCATCTTGAGCGCGTCTGCGGCTTCCCAAATATCACCGTTGCCAAGCACTGGAATTTCGGTGACTGCCGCCTTGAGTTCGGCAATGGCATCCCAATTGGCGGTGCCGGCGTAGTGCTGTTGAGCGGTGCGCGCGTGCAACGCGATGGCGGCCACGCCTTCTTCTTCGGCGATCTGGCCAGTGCGGATAAACGTGAGCAGTTCGTCGTGGATGCCCATGCGGAACTTGGCAGTGACCGGAATGCCATAGGGCGAGGCGCCAGTGACCACTGCACGCAAGATGGCGCGCAACAGATTTGGTTTCACCGGTACTGCGGCTCCGCCACCGCGTCGGGTGACCTTTTGCGCTGGGCAACCGAAGTTGAGATCAATGTGATCGACGCGATCTTGCGAGCACAGCAGGCGTACAGCCTCGCCAATGATGGCCGGATCACTGCCATAGATCTGCAGGCTGCGCGGCGACTCGTTGGCACCGAAAGTAGCCATGCGCGCTGTCTTGGCATTGCCATGAACGAGAGCGGTGGCCATCACCATTTCGTTGACATAGATGAGATCGGGTGCGAAACGTCGACACATCGTGCGGAACGGCGCGTTGGTGACACCAGCCATCGGTGCGAGCACAACGGGGGGCCAGACCTCGTAGGGGCCTAGCTGCAGCGGTTTCACCCCGAAAACGCTACCCGCGCGAACTGCACAGCAAGGCCACCATTGCTGGTGGCGAGGGTGTCGTCGAACTCACGCTTGAACGACGCAAGACTCGAGGTTGGCGCAACCACAGCGAGCCGTTCGGCCTTACCCAGCTCGAGATAGAGAGCACGTTGGTTGGCAGCGCTGAGGCGCTCGCCGTATGGAGGATTCGTCACCACAGCAAGGCCGGCACCACCTGTTGGACCGTTGAAGAGCTTGGTTGCGTCGCCAACCTCGAACACGATGTCGTCGAGCACACCGGCGCGTTCGGCGTTGGCCTGAGCCTTGGCAATCATGTCGCCCTTGAGATCGCGGGCCACATACTTCTTCTTCAATGGACCACGCACGTCGGCGTCGGAGGCCGCAAGCAATTTCGCCCACTGCGCCGGGTCTACCGGCATCCAGTTCTCGAAGGCAAACGAACGGTTACGGCCGGCCGGCATGCGGCGAGCCATCTGCGCAGCCTCAATCATGATGGTGCCAGCGCCACAACACGGATCGGTGAGCACACCTTTATGAGTTGACGCACCACTCCATTGCAACAGCGCCGCAGCCAAGGTCTCACGAATAGGTGCCGGACCCGATTCGGTGCGCCACCCACGCTGATACAGCGGATTGCCAGTGGCATCGATGCTGACCGTACAAATGTTGCGCGACATCCGAACGTGCAACGTGTGCACGCCACCTTCGTACTCGTAGGCAGGGTCATACGAGCGACGCACCACGGCACGCACTCGCTCTTCGATGGCGCCAGTGTGGTTCAAGCGAGACGCTGATGCCGAGACACTGATGTTGAGCGCGCAACGCTTGGGAAGCCATTCATGGAACGGGATCTCTTTGAGGCCGGCCTGCAGGTCGCCGAAACCACTGGCTTCGAATCGACCAATGCGGATCAAGATTCTGGTAGCGGTGCGCAGATGCAAGTGAGCCAGCATCAACTGCGACCAAGTGATCGAGGCAGTGAGTCCGCCGACCCCAAGGTCGACCACCTTCAGGTCGAGACGAGCCATCTCTGCTGCAGTGACCTGCTCGAGACCAGGTGCTGTGACGATGTACGCGGCAAGTCGACTCATGGGGTATACGACTGTACCAGCGGTAACCGCAGGCCCGGATAAGCACCGCAGTCGAGCGACGTGGGCCCATCGCTCTTGAGGCGGTACCAACCAGCGGCCGCGATCATCGCCGCATTGTCGGTGCACATTGCCCGACTCGGCACAAACGCCTGAATGCCGTCTTCGTGGCAGGCGGTTGCCCAACGCTGACGTAGTAACGAGTTAGCGGCAACACCGCCACCGAGCACCAGGCCCTTGGCCCCTACCTCACGAGCCGCGCGGCGAGCTTTGGCAACAAGCGAGTCGACCACGGCCATCTGGAACGAGGCGGCGATGTCGGCGGTAACCGAATCGGGGTGCTTACGCACATGATTCATGACAGCGGTCTTCAGACCGCTGAAGCTGAAGTTGAGCGAGTCAGGAATAGCTCGCGGAAACGCCACGGCCGTTGGATCGCCGTACTGCGCTTCTCGATCGATTGCTGGCCCACCGGGATAGCCGAGACCCATAAAACGAGCGACCTTGTCGAACGCTTCGCCAGCAGCGTCGTCGATGGTCTCGCCGAGCAACCGGTACTGACCGTGCGCGGTCATCTCGATCAGCATCGTGTGCCCACCCGAAACGAGCAACACCACAAGCGGCAACTCGAGCGACGGATCTTCGAGCAGCCCGGCGTAGAGGTGTGCCTCGAGGTGGTTCACACCAACGAACGGCACGTCATACACCAACGCCAACGCTTTCGCGGCTGCGACCCCGACCAGCAGGGCCCCGATCAGACCCGGGCCAACCGTTGCGGCAACCGCGTCAATGCGGGTATCGGCAACGCCCGACTCCTCGATGGCCTGGGCGATGACCGGAGCAATCAACTCAACATGGGCGCGGCTCGCGATTTCGGGAACGACGCCGCCGAACGGAACGTGCTGCTCGATCGAAGTATTGATGACGCTGCTCAGCACATCACTGCCGCCCATCACCACCGCGGCCGCGGTCTCGTCGCAACTCGTCTCAAGACCCAAGACCACTGTTGAATCGTCGACGTTCATGACTGTCCTCGTATCTCGGCCACATCGGGACACAGCAGGCGGAGCCGCGCCGCGTACTCGGGCGTATCGATGTTGTGACACCACATCACGATTGCGTCATCGGAGTTCTCGTAATACCTCGGACGAATCCCGGCAGGCTCAAATCCAAAGAGGCGATACAACCCCTGCGCCGCGTCATTGCTCATACGCACCTCAAGAGTGAGGCCGGTGCAACCTCTGCCGCGCGCTTCCCAGGCAAGGTCTGCAAGCAGGTGGCGAGCCACACCGCTGCGTTGCCGTTTGGGATCGGTAGCGATGTTGGTGATGTGAGCGTCTTCGAGCACCAACATCATTCCGGCGTACCCCATCAGTTCGCCGCCACGGTAACCCACTGTGTAATAGCGCTGGCCGTGCTTGGCGAGCTCGATCTCGTTCAGGAAAACGTTGATCGACCACGGTTGCGGATACACCTGATGCTCAATCACCTGAATCGCGGTGAAGTCGCGGCGACGCATCGGCAAGATCTCAAGACCGCGTGCCGGAACGTCTCGGTGCAACAGGCGCGACAGCACGCTCATCGGGTTGTCCAGTTGATCTGAGCATCGGGGGCACGCAGATACATCGGCTGCACCGAGTCGAGGTTGGCTGCACCCGCTTGCCCAACATCGGCGCGCAGCGCGCGGGCTCTGGCCAAGTGAACAAGCGGCGCCGCCGACGGATGGGCGAGGTCGGCAACCTCAATCGAGGCATCAAGTTGATCGTTATACCGATGAGCTCCGTCGCCAACGGCGAGAACGTTTTGCCCACGCGCCATCACGTCGGCGTTGAAATCTTCGATGCTGCATGCGATCGGCTCACTCACCCGTTGCACCCCACCGGGCGAGGGAAGGTAGAAGGCATAAAACACTTCGCCCTTGCGAGCGTCGATGAGACTGGCGATGACCTTCGAGGTGTGCCGCAGCGGAAACGCCAACAGGTCGAGCGACGAGATACCCACGAGTGGCACATCGAGAGCTTGGGCCATCGTCTTGGCAGTAGCAATTCCCACGCGCATGCCGGTGAACAGCCCCGGACCAATATCTACGCCCACGGCGCCAATCTGGGAGATGGCAACGCCAGCCTGGCGGCAAACGAACTCGATGGCCGGAGCGAGCACCTCAGCGTGACGGCGACCTTGCATGATCTCGACGAGGCCAATAACGCCATCGTCTCCGCCGAGCGCAACGCTGACAACCTGAGTCGCTGTTTCGATCCCGAGAGTGATCACGACACGGTCCATTCCTCGACTGCGGCCTCGAGGTGTTCCCAACGTGGGGCCCATCGCTTATCGCTCGAAGTGATGCAGATCTCGCGTTGGTCAGCATCTGCATCTGACCCATCGGGGGCGTCGTCGACGAGCCGAAGTTCAATGCGTAGATGTGGTCCAAGATCGACCACGTCGCCCCACTCGACCAACACAATGGCGTCGTCTTCAAGCAATTCACCAAACGCCAGATCGTCGACTTCGGCGGTGTGCTCGAGACGATAGAGATCAGCGTGATGCAGCGTGGTTGAGGCGCCGGTGTAGCTGTGTACCAACGTGTACGTGGGCGATGTGACGGGTTCGTGAATACCGAGTTGGCGAGCGAAACCTTGGGCGAATGCCGTCTTGCCGGCTCCCATCTGACCCGCCAACACAATGAGGTCTCCGGCACGCGACAGCGTGGCTACACCCGCGGCGATAGCCCGCGTTTGTTCAGCAGAGTGAGAAACCAATTCGATCATTGGGGTGCAGCCATCGCGAGGGAGTTCATGGGTAGTGACGTTCGATCCGCTGGCTAATGCCACACAGAATTTCGTAGGCAATTGTGCCAAGCCGAGCAGCCCACTCCTCAGCCCTGATCTCGTCGGCCCGCGAACCATGAGTCTGACTACCAATCAACACAACTTCGTCTCCCACCGAGACCACGTCGTTGCCGCAATCAACCATGAGCTGGTCCATCGTCACCACGCCAACGATTGGGCGCCGAACACCGCCGATCAACACCTCACCGCCGACATCAAACAAACGGCGGGGAACGCCGTCGGCATAGCCGAGAGGCACTGTGGCAACAGTTGTTGCATCTGCAAATACATGGCGGAGGCCATAGCTGATGCCCTCGCCAGCAGCCACCCGCTTCACGAAACTCACCTTCGCGCGCAACGACAATGCTGGCCGCAAATCCGCGCACAGCGCTGCCACCCCCGGGCCCGGCTCAGCGCCGTACATCGCAATTCCAAGTCGCACTAAACCGCGGTGGGACTCGGCAATGCCAAGTGCCCCCGCCGAGTTGGCCACATGAATCAGCGCTGGTTCGTGGCCGGAAGCGACGAGCTTGTCGACCACGCTGTCGAACAGCGCTAGCTGACGACTATTTGATGGCGCATCAGGCTCATCTGCCACGGCCAAGTGGGTGAACACTCCCTGCAGTTCAAGCTGCGGGTGTGCTGCGATTGCATTGGCGAGTTCGACGGCATGCTCGGGCGCCGCACCCACTCGGTGCATCCCGGTATCGACCTTCAGGTGCACCGGATACTCAGCTTGCCCCGCTCTGGTTGCAGCTTGGGCCAGCGCCTCGATCGACTCAAGGCAATACACAGTGGGCGTGAGCTGATGTGAGACCACAAGATCGAGCTCTTCCACAGGTGACTGGCTCAAGATCAAGATTGGAGCCGTGAGTCCAGCAGCGCGAAGTTCGACACCTTCGGACACCAGCGCCACACACAGTCCCTCTGCACCCGCACCAAGCGCAGCGCGAGCCACCGGCACTGCACCGTGGCCATAGGCATCGGCCTTCACGACAGCCCATACCGCCGACGGCGCGACGACCTCACGTATCAGCCGAACGTTGTGCGCGACGGAATCGAGGTTCACCTCGGCCCATGCCCACCTCATTGCAGCGAGTCCAAAACCTTTGGAATTAGTGTCAACAAGTCGCTAGCGATCAGACCGCGGCGAGGTCCCAAACGACCGGCCCGACCATGAATCCACGCTCCCGCCGCCGCTGCCTCAAACGCCGCGAGACCTTGCGCAAGCAGTGCGCCGATAATGCCCGACAGCACATCACCGGTTCCGGCAGTGGCCAAACGCTCGTCGCCGGCAGTGACCACTAGTACGCGACCATCGGGATCGGCCACCACGGTCGCCGGACCCTTGAGCAACACGACCACGCCGAGTTCAAACGCCAACAAGCGCGCTTCCATGATTCGGTCAGGCCCAACCTTTGCACCAGCAAGCAACGCGAATTCGCCATCGTGAGGCGTCAGCACCGTTGGCACCTCGCGAGCTTTCAGCACCGCAGCAGGCCCTTCGCTGCTCCACGCCAAGGCAAACAGACCGTCGCCATCGATCACCGTAGGGATCAGCGACTTGCTCACCACTGTTCGAAGCGCAGCAACGTTGCCCTCACTTCGGCCGAGCCCAGGGCCAATCACCAACGATTGAAATCGATCGAGGCTGGCAAGCGCTTCGCGTGCCCAGTCGCCACCGCCCAAGGGGCGCTGGACGTACTCGTGATCGCCACTGTTGAGCGCGGCTCCCGGCACCGAGAGCTGAACCATGCCGGCTCCGCTTCGCTGCGCTGCGCTCGCAGCTAAATGCGCAGCGCCAGTCATTCCCGGGCTGCCGGCAATGACCTGTGTAGCGGTGCTCCACTTGTGTGCGTCGGCTTCGCGTGGCTGCCACCAGCGAGCAACATCGCCCTGCTGCACCAGATGAACTCTCACATGTTCAGCCGACAGACCGATGTCGACAACCTCGACAGAGCCAGCCAGCGCAGCCCCCGGCTCGAACAACAGCCCAGGCTTCAACGCAACAAAGGTGACCGTGTGGTCGGCTTGCATGACTCCCGAGCCGGCTGCCCCAGTGAGGCCATCGACACCCGAAGGGATGTCGACCGCGAGCACAAGCGCTGCGCCCGGATCGGGGGCCTGCCACAAACCATGAAACCCTGTGCCGTATGCGGCGTCGATCACGAGGTCGCACTGAGGCAAGACCTTGGGGCAATCGGCCACTGTAAACACGGTCACCTGCACACCCTTCAACGCGAGCTTGCGTGCGGCAACTCGGCCGTCGGCACCGTTGTTACCTGGCCCAGCAACAACAACGACCCGGCGCCCATACGACCCGCCCAACATTCGCAACGCGGCCCACGCAACAGCAGATCCCGCTCGCTCGATAAAAACGTTCGCAGCGGTGTGTCGTGTAGCAGCCGCGTCGATGTCTCGCATCTCATCCGGCGTCACGATCGACAACATGTCGTTGAGCGTAGCTAGTACACGCCCTCACCGCCGGCGAGGCTGCCGGCACCTACTCGGCGATCACGTAAGCAATAGCGATGAGGTCGCTGTGTGTCAGCGACACGTGCCACCGCGTGACCCCTGCATCGCGTGCCAATTCGGCGGCGCGCGCCGAGACGTGCAACGACGGCGCACCCGAGTCAGCACGCGTGACCGACACGTCGTGGAAGCCAAACGCGCCGAGCCCCACACCGAGTGCCTTCATCACTGCTTCTCGAGCAGCAAAGCGAACCGCGAGCGATGGCACTGGGTCAGCCTTTGAGGCCACGTAGTCAAGTTCGTCGGCGGTGAACAATCGTTCGCGCATAGTTGGCGTGCGTTGCAGCGAACGCCGAAACCGCTCTATCTCAATGGCGTCGACTCCGATGCCAATCATGATCTAGCGACGCCAACGATCGGCCATCTCGCTGATGGGCAAGATCAGCAAATCGCCCACCGGAAGCTCGCCAAGCAGATCGTCGCTGAATCCGCCTTCGGTTTCGGCCACCCAGTCGACAAGGCGGTTGTATCGGCGGTCGTAGCCCTGCAAGACCCCACGCATAATTGGGGCCGGCAGGCGATCGTGGAATCGCACATGCAGCAAAGTGATGCCGGTGATCTGAGCACCCTTGAGTTCGGGCACAAAGATCACGGTCCGGCCGTCGCTGCGCCCCCGGGCTACGAGCACATCTCGCTCGGCGGCAACGCGGCGCTTGGTACCGACCAACGAGTGGTTGCGCTCGACACGAGATGCGACATCGCGCGACAAGCCTCCGCGGTCCACGATCGTGATCGTTGCACTGGTGGTGTCAGGGTCACCCTCGATGCCGTAACGGGTAAAGCCAATAACTTCGGCAACCGCTGGGTCGAGATCGGCAAGCACCTTCATCGATCGATACGACAAGCGATCTCGGCCAACCCCGAGAGCGAGTACTGATTGCACCAAGCGACGGTCGAGCACACCTTCGTCGTTGCGACTGATTCCGACGGTAACGGTCTTGGCCTGATGCTTGATTGCATCGATCGGCCGAGTGAGTTCTTCGATTGCACGCGTGAGCGCAGCAGTGAGATCGTCGATGAGCGCGCTGGGCGTGCCCACCTTGCCGGTATCTGCGTGATACGACTCAAGCGGCGCATCGCTGAGTGCATCACGCAACATCGACACCACCCGCACAGCTGTAGACGCTTCCATCTGGCCGTCGTACAAACCTGCGCGTAACGCAACGAAGAACCGTTCGGCGATTGGCTCAAGCTCTTTGCGCACCAACCGCATCACTTCGTCACCAACATCGGTTGTCGAGATCGCCCGCTCAATCACCTCGCGCGCCTCGCGAAGCGGACGAGCCGATGCGTCGATTGCCAGCGCGGCCTCATAGCCAAAGAGGTGGCCCACCATCGCCGACAAAATGAAGGCAAGTGCGCCATCTACGGCAGGCACGCCGATCACTTGAGCGGCAGCAGAAAAGCGCTTGTCGCCTTCGGTGGCAATCACAATCGGCAGGGCCTTGTGAGCGCGGAAGATGGCCACTTCTTTGGCGACATCGTCGGCCGTGCCGCCCACCAAACCTGCAGCGCAAACGATGATGAGCGGCTCACACGAGAGGTCGATGTGCTTCTTGTCTTCGGTGACATCGCAGGCGATGCTCTTGTAACAGAGCTCGCTGAGCTTGATGCGCACTTCTTGCGCAGCCACGGCATTTGCGCCGTTACCGACCACTGTCCAATAGCGGCGCTGCGGGGCGAACCGACGCGCGGCTTCACCAATCTGGTCGCGCAACGCAAGCACCGACACAAGCGCATCAGGAATCTCACGCAGCGACGAGAGCAACTGATGCCTGCGTTGCGCCGAACCAAGACCTGCGGCCTCGCTGATGGCACAGGCCAGCAAAGCACCGGCAGCGACCTGTGCGTAGAAGGCCTTCGTTGAAGCAACGCTCATTTCAACATCGCGACCGTCGGATGTGTACAACACGCCATCGGCCTTGTCGGTGAGATCGCTGTTGCGACGATTCACGATGCCAATGACACATGCCCCGCGACCGCGCACGAGATCGACCGTGCGATTGGTGTCGGTGGTGGTACCGCTTTGGCTCACCGCCACCACAAGCGTGTCGCTCATGTCGAGGCGCATACCAAAACCACTCAGTTCAGTAGCGACCACTGGGTCTACATCAATGCCGCCCTCGGTCAGCGTGGCGAGGGTTGCCGCCATGCTGCGCCCGGCAATTGCAGCGGTGCCCTGACCAATCACAAGCACACGGCGGATGGCTCCGGTGGCCAGACGCTCAGCAATAAACGGCGGCAGAGATCGAGCCCCAACGACAGCGCGCAAGATGCCGTCGCGCTCGACGATCTTGCCGCGCAAGGTCTTGCGGAAACTCTCGGGGGCTTCGGTGATTTCCTTCAGCAAGAAGTGCGGAGCGTCGCCACGGTCGATGTCACGCGTGGTTACCTCGGCCACAACAACGTCGCGCTGCGTCAGCGGCAACTCGGTGCCGTTATATGACAAACGGCGGATGCCCTCGAGTTCGCCAGCGTGAGACGCCGACAATGCGAACACCTGACCGCGGCTTTCGGGCTGATCTGGATCGCTCGGGGTCTCGCCATCCATGCGCACGTAACGACTTGTCTCTTCGACCACGCCGTACGGTTCGCTGGCAACGATAAACGCATCGTCGGCAAGGCCCACATATAGCCCCTGACCGCTTCCGCGCACGGCAAACAACATCTGCTCCGGATCGTCGGCGCTGGCCGCGCCGATGGCAACACTGCCCTCAAAGCTGGCCACCGTACGTCGGAACGCTTCAACAACATCGCCGTTCGACGAGGCCGAGAAACGTGAGACCAACGCCGGAATCACCTTGGCATCGGTGGTGATGGGCCCAGCGATTCGAAGGTTGTGCTCGATCTTCAGGTCGGCATGGTTATCGACATCGCCATTCAACGCCGCTACCAAATAGGGGCCCGACTCGTAGCCCGCTTCGAGTTCATCACTGTTCAGCGGATGGCAGTTTGGCTCACTGATAATTCCCACGCTCGCCCAGCGCGTATGACCCAACACGTTGAGTCGCGCTGTCGGCGATGACAGCGCCAGGCGCAACAGGTCGTCGCCCATCACTGCTGCCCGCAATGCACGAGTGTTGTCGCCAAGCTCACCGATCTCAGCGGCGGCTTTGTACACGAAGCTCAAACATTGACCGGCAACGCGCACCGAGCCACCGGTGAACAACGAATTGTCGTTGCGCCCGGCCAGCAAGCTGCGCACAGCGGGATCATCGACTGACAGGTTGTGACCCCACACGAACAGATGTACACCGGCCGAATCGCGACCGCGCACCTCAAGTCGATCGAGCGCCGAGAACGCCTGCTGCACTGCGAAGTATGCAGCCACTGCCGCGGGCGCAGCGTCGCGGCCCGCGAGTTCGCCAACCGCGCGCGCAGCGCGCAGCCGATCGTTACGAATTGACCAGAGGGCATCGCGCAAACGGCCGATGACAACGTTGGTGGCTTCAACCACATCGGGTGTGAGATCAGTGCCAAGCTCAAGCGCCAACTCTGCGTCGACCAACGCTGCCTCGAGCTGGTCGACGCGGGCGATGATGCTCGCAGCCAATTCGTGACGACCCACCAGGGCCTGAGCCCCAGCAACACCGCGCAGCGTCTGATCGAGGGCAACACAGGCATCGGCCATTGCCGCAGTACTTGGACTCAGGCCGAGCGCCTGGTCGAGCGCAGCGATGATGCTGGCAGACGTTGGCACCAATCGCGTGGTCGGCTTGCTCAAAATCGCAATGATCCCGCACATGGCCTGCAGGTTACAGCGCTGAGCTACCCGTAAATCTTCGTTGGCAATGCGTTCAGCTGAAACGGGCCCGCACGATATCGGCCAATCCATTGGCGACATCGTGCGCCACGTCATCGGTAGCAGCCTCAACCATTACTCGCACCAGCGGTTCGGTGCCACTTGCCCGCAACAGCACTCGGCCCTCGCCGCCAAGCGCAGCCTCGCTTTGCGCCAACTCGTCGGCGAGCTCCACAGCGATATCGGGATGACGATCGGACACCCGCACGTTCACGAGCACTTGAGGGAACGCTGTCATCACATCACGCGACATCTCGGCCAGCGAACGTTGAGAAGAGTGTGTGTGGTGCAGCAGCCGTAGGCCCGCAAGCAGGCCATCGCCGGTGGTAGCCAGATCTCGATAGATGACATGCCCACTCTGCTCGCCGCCAATTGCGTAACCGCCAGCATCGAGCGCCTCGAGCACATAGCGGTCACCTACCGCCGTGGCCACCACCGTGATTCCGGCTGCTTGCATCGCGCGATGAAACCCAAGATTGCTCATCACCGTAACCACTACGGCATTGCCACTGAGTCGGCCCTCGGCCTGCAATTGCAGCGCCGCAAGCGCAATGAGTCTGTCGCCGTCGACGATGTGTCCTTCGTTGTCTACAGCAATCACGCGATCGCCATCGCCGTCGAAGGCAAGGCCTGCGGCGGCGCCATGCTCAAGCACCGCGCCCACCAGCGAGTCGGGATGTGTTGCTCCGCATTCGGCATTGATGTTCGTACCGTTGGGCGTGGCGTGCATCACGATGACCTCGGCGCCGAGCGCGGCAACCGCTGCCGGCCCAGCGACACTCATCGCGCCATTGGCACAATCGAGCACCACTCGCACGCCTGCAAGGCAGTCGGCCGGAAACAGCGACACAACGTGTTCCACATATTCGGTAACTGCATCGACAACCACATCGGCTGTCTCGTTGAACGACGATGCACGTGGGCCACCGGCAAACACGGCTTCAAGGCTGGCCTCGATCGACGCCTCAACATCGTCAGTGAGCTTCAGCCCGCCGGCAGCAAAGATCTTGACGCCATTATCCGAATACGGATTATGTGATGCCGTGATCATCGCTGCGGGCATGCCGCGGCTCGCCGAAAGAAATGCCAACGCAGGGGTTGGTAACACTCCGCACGATTGCACCGTCTGAGCCTGCGAGTGCAAGCCCTCGGTTAGTGCAGATTCGAAAGCCTCGCCAGACTCACGGGTGTCGCGGCCAATAAGCCATGTCTCACCGTCGAGCACCCGAGCCGCGGCAATGCCAAGGGCCTGCACATAATCGGTGGTCAGTTCGGTGAGCGCAACGCCGCGCACACCATCGGTGCCGAAGCGAAGCAAATCAGCGCTTGGTGTACTGAGGAGCCTTACGGGCCTTCTTGAGACCGTACTTCTTGCTTTCCTTGCGACGTGAGTCACGGGTCAGCAGGCCGGCCTTCTTCAGCGCTGCGCGCTGCTCAGGATCGAGTTCAATCAACGAACGAGCAATGCCCATGCGCAAAGCGCCGGCTTGGCCGCTGATGCCGCCACCATGGATGGTTGCATCGATATCGAACGCCTCTTCGGTGTTCGTGAGCCGGAGCGGTTCGCTCACGGTCATACGAGCCATCGCCGTTGGGAAGTAGTTCTCGAAACTACGGCCGTTCACGGTGACGATGCCGGTACCGGGGCGCAAGCGCACCCGAGCGACAGATTCTTTACGACGGCCAGTTGTTTGAGTCAGCGGCTTGGTGCCCATGGTGATTCACATTCTCCGAATACTTAGCGCGACTTGGCCGCTGAAAGATCAAATACGACTGGCATCTGTGCTGCGTGTGGGTGCTCGGCGCCGCCGTACACCTTGAGCTTCTTGATCATCTGACGACCAAGTGGGCCCTTTGGCAGCATGCCACGAATGCTGTTGCGGATTGCCTCTTCGGGCTTACGCGACATGAAGTTGGCATACGTCTCAGTCTTGAGGCCGCCTGGGTAACCGCTGTAGCGGTGCACACCTTTGAGCTCTGCCTTGTTCGAGGTGAGCACAATCTTGGCCGCATTGACGATGATGACGTGGTCACCTGTGTCAATGTGTGGGGCGAAGGTTGGCTTGTGCTTACCGCGCAGCACGCGTGCTGCCTCGGTGCACATGCGACCAAGCACCAAGCCTTCGGCATCAATGACATGCCAGGCTGCGGTGATTTCACTTGCTTTGGGACTGTATGTACGCATCATAAGAACTTCTTTCAACCGGGCGCCGACCGGCAGCCACAGGGAACCCAACAAGGATAGGGGCGGAGTTGTCGAATCGGCAATCAGATCGGCCGCGAATTCGCGACCTTTTCGGCGCCAACTCAGCCGAAGTCACTCATCTCACGCATGTCGGCCATCTTTGGAGGATTGCATGGCAAGAACTACAACGGTGCTATTTGTTGCCTCTACTACCAATGACGCGGCATCGCGTGTGCTGCTTGGCGCGATCGGCGTGGTGATGCTCGTTGCAGCGGGGTTCGGGCTACGTGATTACGTTCGGCGCTATCGCAAACGCTAACCCTCAGTCACGGTGTCGGGATAGCCCACTTGCCACAACACCAGACCACGCGCTGGCGCAATCTCAGGGGCGGCTTGTCGATCGCGGCCCTGCATCAACGCGCGCATCTCGCCGGCATGCATTCGGCCGAGGCCGACGTCGACCAAAGCGCCAACAATTGAGCGCACCATCTGATGACAAAACGCATTTGCTCGAATCTCGAAGCGGAACACACGTGCCTCACCAGCGTTGGGTCCTACCGCGTCGGTGGTGGCTGTCACGTCAGAGATATTGGCCAACATCACGCGGCGACGCAGCGACCGCTCGACCTGCCCATCAGCCACTTGCGGTTTGCGACAAAACGACGTGAAGTCATGTTCGCCAATCAGCGGATCGCATGCGAGCTGCATCGTGGGTAGCAACAGTGGGCGCGTCACGTGCCACGCTCGATCGGTCAAGAACGGATTCGCTGTCGACCCGTTGTAGATGGTGTAGCGATAATGCCGCCACTGAGCACTGAAGCGCGCGTTGAAATCGTGCGGCACCCAGTCGGCGCTGCGCAACACAACCCGAGGGCCGCACATGCGATTGACTCGATGCACAAGGTTGCTCAGCACCGTGTTACCGGGGAGATCGCAGCTGATCACCTGACCCCATGCATGCACACCAGCATCAGTTCGGCCAGCGCCAACGAGCTCAACATCGTGACGCGTAATTAGCGACATCGCTTCAGTGAGCACGCCCACCACCGTGTCGACATGGGGGTTCAGTGCAAAGCCATGAAATCCTGCGCCGTCGTACGCGACAACGAAACGAGCCCGCCGCATAGCGACGGGCTCGTTCACGTTCTCGATGATGCCGTTATCCGGCACCGTTTTAGACCAGTTCGATGCGCGCCATTTGGGCGTTGTCGCCGTGGCGCGGGCCGAGCTTGTAAATGCGAAGGTATCCACCTGGGCGCTGAACATAACGAGGGGCCACCTCGTCAACGAGCTTGGCGGTCATCTCACGGTCACCCAAGTAACCCTGAATCTGACGAATGCGATGGATACGCATTGGGTCATCTGCCGTTGCCTTCTTGGCCTTGGTGATCAGCTTCTCGGCGATAGGACGCAATGCCTTTGCCTTCGCCTCGGTGGTCACGATTGCCTCAGCGGCAAACAACGACGCAGCCAAGTTGGCCATCATGATCTTTTGGTGCTGCGAGCTGCCGCCGAAGTTGCGGGCTCTACGTGGTGTAGCTGGCATTAGGGGTCTCCCTCAATGACTTTCTTGGTCAGCCGCGCAGCGTGAGGCCGCGCTCGTCGAGCTTCTGCTTGACCTCGTCGAGGCTCTTCTGACCAAAGTTGGTGATGTTCAGAAGGTCGTCTTCGGTCTTGGTGAGAAGCTCGCCAATGGAATTGATCTGTGCCCGCTTGAGGCAGTTACGTGGGCGCTCAGACAGATCGAGGTCTTCGATCGGCAAGTCGAGGTCTGGCGACGAAGCGCTGCTTGCAGCGACTTCACCAAGCTCGAGGCCCTGTGGCTCGTCGCTGAGGTTGGCCACAAGGTCGACCAACGAACGCAAGGTTGCGCCGGCCGAAGCAAGTGCCTCACGAGGGGTGATCGAACCGTCGGTCTCAATGTCGAGAACCAGGCGGTCGTAGTTCGTGCTCTGCTCGACGCGAGTTGGCTCGACTTCGAACATCACGCGGCGCACTGGCGAGAAGATGGCGTCGATCGGGATGACACCAATGGTGCGGCTCTCGTTTTCGCGGTGGCTCGACAGGTACCCACGGCCACGCTCAACGGTGAGGTCGATTGCAAGACGGCCCTTGGTGTTGAGCGACGCAATGTGCAACTCGGTGTTGAGAATCTCAACATCGCTCGAACACTTGATGTCGGCCGCTGTGACCTCGGCTGCGCCACGAATGTCGAGACGAATCACCACAGCTTCGTCGCTCAAGCTGGTGAGCACGATGTCTTTGAGGTTCAAAATGATGTCGGTGATGTCTTCGCTGATACCAGTGATGGTCTCGAACTCGTGCAAAGCGTCGTCGAATCGAACCGCCGTGATCGCTGCGCCCGGAATGGACGACAACAATGTACGACGCAATGAGTTGCCAATCGTGTGGCCAAAGCCGGGCTCGAGTGGGCCAATGAAGAATCGCTGGCGGTTGTTGGTTTCTTCGCCGATTGCCTCGACGGTGGGGCGCTGAATGACGAGCATGAAAGTCGCCTGAGTCCTTTCGGGGTTCGGTTACTTTGAGTACAGCTCAACGATGAGCTGTTCGCGGACGGGCACATCGATGTGCTCGCGTTGGGGCAGTTCACGAACTGTGACCTGCTTACCATCGTCGCCCTTTTCGAGCCAGCCAACGGTGACGCGATCGAGTGTGTCGAGATTGTGCTGGACGATGATCATGTTGCGAGCCTTCTCGGACAGGCTCACCACGTCGCCACGCTTCACGCGGGCACTGGCGATATCGACCCGTTTGCCGTTCACCAAGATCTTGCCGTGGCTCACGAACTGGCGAGCCTGCGGACGGGTCTCTGCCCAGCCTGCCCGGTAGACCACGTTGTCAAGTCGCTGCTCGAGCAAACGCAACAGGTTCTCACCGGTTGGACCCTGCAGGCGGTTGGCTTCTTCGTAGGTGCGGCGGAACTGACGCTCGAGCACACCGTAGATGAACTTGGCCTTTTGCTTTTCCTGCAACTGAGCGAGGTATTCGCTGCCGGCATTACGACGGCGCGTACGGCCGTGCTGACCTGGCGGGAAAGGACGACGCTCAAGAGCCTTGCGGCCCTTTTCGTTCTCGAAGATGTTGGTCGCTAGGCGGCGCGAGACGCGCACCTTTGGTCCGGTGTAACGAGCCATGTCTAGTTCCTCTTGCGCTTCGGCTGGCTGCAACCGTTGTGAGCCAACGGTGTGACATCTTTGATCGAGGTGACCTCGAGGCCAGTGTTTTGAATTGAGCGCACTGCGGTATCGCGGCCAGAGCCTGGACCCTTGACCTGAACTTCGACTCGACGCAAGCCATGCTCCATTGCGGCGCGGGCTGCCTTGTCGGCTGCCATCTGCGCGGCGAATGGTGTGCTCTTACGCGAACCCTTAAAGCCCACGCCGCCCGACGACGCCCATGAAATGACGTTGCCCTGGGTGTCAGTGATGCTGACAATGGTGTTGTTGAACGAGCTCTTGATGTGAACGACACCGACGGTGACGTTCTTGCGTTCGCGCTTGCGGGGACGCCGTCCCCCTGGCTTTGGCTTTGCCATCGCTACTTCCTCACGGCCTTCTTCTTGTTGGCAACGGTCTTCTTCGGGCCCTTGCGGGTACGAGCGTTGGTGTGGGTGCGCTGGCCACGAACAGGAAGGCCTTTGCGGTGACGGATGCCCTGCAGGCAACCGATTTCAATCTTGCGCTTAATGTCGCGCTGCACTTCGCGACGAAGGTCGCCTTCAACCGTGAGCTTTTCGATCTCGGCACGAATGCGGTTCACCTCGTCTTCGGTGAGGCTGCGTACACGGGTGTTGGGATCAAGGCCAGCATCGACACAGATCTTCTGCGCGGTTGGCTTACCGATTCCATAGATATAGGTAAGGGCGATTTCCAGCCGCTTTTCGCGGGGAATGTCGACACCAGAGATACGAGCCATCGTTAGTTCCTGTTCCTCAGCCCTGGCGCTGCTTGTGACGTGGGTTTTCGCAGATCACCATGACGCGACCGTGCCGGCGGATGACCTTGCACTTCTCGCAAATTTTCTTGACACTCGGTCGGACCTTCATGGGGTGCCTTTACTTGTAGCGGTACGTAATTCGACCCCGGGTGAGGTCGTAGGGGGTGAGCTCTACCTGAACCTTGTCGCCAGGGAGAATGCGGATGTAGTGCATACGCATCTTTCCGGAGATATGAGCCAAGACTTTGTGGCTATTTTCGAGTTCGACTCGGAACATGGCGTTCGGAAGCGACTCGACAATGGTGCCTTCAAGCACAATGGCGTCTTCTTTAGGCTTGGCCAGGGTGGCCTCCTCAACAGCGGCGGACAAAAGGCTCTCACGAGGGCTGCGTGCGCGCAGACTTCGTTAGGGCCGAGTGGCAATGCTATCGGCAACGATTCCGAACGCCAAGCGTCAGCCGACAGTTCTGGGAGAGAAATCGTAGCAAATCCACTTCTGGCGGCCGCGGATCTGTTACGAGAGAACAGCCCAGCAACAATACAGCTCCCTGACCTGCACTTTTGGTGCTCATGCCGACGACCGAGTCAGGATCTCGGGGCCATGCGGGCCGACAAGAATTGTGTGCTCAGCATGTGCCGCGAGCGATCCGTCGGCAGTGACGATGGTCCAACCATCGGAAAGTTCGTACACATCGTCGGCGCCACCGGCGATGAGCATCGGCTCTACCGCGAGCACGACCCCCGACTCGAGCAGAGGTCCGCGACCGTGACGACCGCGGTTTTCAACATCGGGCTCTTCGTGCATAGCCTGTCCGATTCCGTGTCCGCAATAGTCGTGCGGGCTCCCATAGCCAGCGAGCGACACCACGGCGTCGATGGCGGCGCCGATATCGCCAAGGTGCCCGCCGGGCACCATCGCTGCAATGCCTGCCGCCAAGGCGCGATCTGCGGTATCGATGAGTAGTTGAGCGGCCGCCGAACCGCTACCGACCAGCATCGAGAACGCTGCATCGCCGTGCCAGCCATGCACGATGGCGCCGCAGTCGATAGACAACAGATCGCCTTCGTCGAGAACGCGCTCGCTGGGAATGCCGTGGATCAGTTCGTCGTTGACCGATGCGCAGATGACACCACTGAAGCCGCGATGGCCGAGGAAATTCGAAGCGGCCTGTCGACGTCGCAGCACCTCGCGGGCTACCGCATCTAGATCGAGGGTGGTCACGCCTGGCCGCACCGCTTGGCGGATTGCTTCGTGCATTTCAGCCACTACTCGACCAGCGGCGCGCATGTGCTTGATCTCTTCAAGGCTGCGGCGGGGCAGCCCTGCCTTTCGGCGGCGCATTACTTGCGCCGGCTGGCTTCGACCGCTGCAGTGAGTCGGGCAAAGACTTCGTCGGGGCTGGCAACGCCATCGACAACCGTAAGTCGACCAGTGGCGTGGTAGTAGTCGATCAATGGTGATGTCTGCTGCTCGTAGAGATCGAGCCGATTATTGATGGCGTCGGGGGTGTCGTCGGCGCGATACATCACGTCGCCGCCACACACATCGCAGATCCAAGGCTGACGTTCGTTGCCGGTGGCCACATAATTCGTGCCACAGTCGCGACAGACGCGCCGTGCCGAGAGACGCTCGAGCACCAAACTCCGGGGCACGTCGAGGTCGATGACGGCGTCGAGTGGACGCTCGCCGGTGACCAGATCAAGTGCCTCTGCTTGGCCAACGGTGCGTGGGAAGCCGTCGAGGATGTACCCGCGAGTGCGTGCGTCGTCGCTGCTCAGTCGTTCGCTCACAATGCCGACCATGGTGTCGTCGCCGACGAGTCCGCCGGAATCCATCACTTCTTTAGCGGCCTGACCGAGCGGAGTTCCCTCACGAACGGCAGCGCGCAGCATGTCTCCAGTGGAGATATGCGGTACAACAAAGTGTCGTGACAAACGTACGCATTGCGTACCTTTCCCCGCACCCTGCCTACCGAGGATGATGAGCCGAGCACCGGGGATCATCGTTTGGCTACTTCAGGAAGCCCTCGTAGTTGCGCAGCGTCAACTGACTGTCGATCTGGCGCATGAGTTCTAGGGCAACGCCAACAGCGATCAAGACAGTGGTACCGGCGAATGGGAAGTTCTGAACACCGAAGATCCACAGCAAGATGTACGGCAACAGCGCAATGGTGGCCACGAACAACGCGCCGGGAAGGGTGATGCGGTTCACGACTTTGCCGAGATAACGCTCGGTCTGTGGTCCGGGGCGAATACCGGGAATGAAGCCACCCTGCTTACGAATCTGATCGGCCTGACGAATTGGGTCGAAGGCGATCGAGTTGTAGAAGTAAGCAAACGCAACGATGAGCACCGCCAGAATTACCGCGTGTAGCAGGTTCTGCGTGTTCACGATGTAGCGGTTCACGAAGTCGGTGATGCTGCCGCGCCAGCCCTCGGCAGAACCGAGAACGTTGGTGAGCAGCACGGGCAAGAGCAAGACCGAACTGGCGAAGATGATCGGCACAACGCCGCTCTGGTTCACCTTGAGCGGGATGTAGGTGTTCTGGCCACCATACATGCGGCGTCCAACCTGGCGCTTTGCGAATGAGACGGGGATACGACGCTGCGCAAGTTCGACTCGAACAACCGCAAACACGATGCCCACCACCAAGGCGATGAGCAGAACGAAAAGCACCTTGCTCTCTTCTTGCCAGATGCGCAAGAAGTTGACCGGCAAGCTGGAGACGACCGACGCAAAGATGATCATCGACATTCCGTTGCCAATGCCGCGCTGGCTAATGAGCTCGCCCATCCACATGATGAGAGCGGTGCCAGCGACCAGCGACACAATCACGAGCAGCGCTCGGGGCATGAACTGAGGCAACAACTTCACATCGGGAGCGTTACGAGCAGCACCGAAGAATGCGCTGCCACGACCCTGACCAAAGATGAACGTGAGACCCGCCGCCTGCAAGGTGGCGATACCGATTCCGAGATAACGCGTGTACTGCGTGATCTTGCGTTGCCCGACTGCACCTTCTTGTTGCAACTGCTCAAGCTTGGGGATGACCACGCCCAACACCTGCATGATGATGCTGGCGGTGATGTACGGCATGATGCCCAAGGCAAAAATCGAGAAGCTACTGAAGGCTCCACCCGAGAACAGGTTCAAGAAACCGAGCGCGCCGCCGCTTTGGGCCTGATCGCGAAGCTGCTGAACTGCTAACTGATCGACACCTGGCACTTGGATCGCAACACCTAGGCGATAGAGCCCCACGATGCCGATTGTGAACAGGATCTTGTTTCGCAGATCGGCAACCTTGAAGATGTTCTTCAAGTTTGAAAGCACTAGCAACTCCTCGACGAGACGATGAACAACGACACGCTAGAGCCACAGAGGTGGCCAGAACGGGCAATCAACGGTTGGTGAACTGGTTTCCATTGGCCGCAGGGCGAACCTTGAACGGCATTGGCACGATGGTGACCGTGCCACCAAGGGCCACGATGGCAGCTTCTGCTGACTTTGAGACGGCGTGGGCCGTGACATCGACCTTGGCAGTGAGCTCTCCGTAACCGAGCACCTTGACGTAATCGCCCTTGCGCAGCAGACCGCGAGCCACGAGGATCTCGGGGCTGATTTCGCCGACCTCAAGCTTCGCGATGGAGTGCAAGTTGACTGCGGTGTACTCAACGCGGAAGGGGTTGTTGAAGCCCTTGAGCTTTGGCACTCGTTGCTTGAGCGGCATCTGGCCGCCTTCGAAGCCACGCGCAACCTTGCCGCGACCACGAGACTGCTGGCCCTTGGTACCACGGCCAGCGGTCTTGCCGCCCTTGCCGCCAATACCACGGCCGACTCGTTGTTCGGCTTTGTTGGCGCCAGGCGCCGGTGAAAGTTCGTCTACGCGCATTGTGCTGCTCTTTCGAATCCGTTACCGAACGCCTCAGGCGTCGGTGCTTTCCTCAACCGAAATAAGGTGAGGTACCCGTGCGATCATTCCCCGAATTTCGGGGCGATCGGGCAGGGTGTTGGTGTCACCAATCTTCTTCAAACCAAGGGCGCGCAGCGTGCCGCGGCTCTTTGGCTTTGCGCCGATGCTTGAACGCACCAGCTTTACGAACAAAGTCTTTTCGCTCATGAGTGCGTCTCTCCTGCAGCCATCGACTTCTGACGGTCGTTATATGCCTTGAGAAGACCCTTCGGCACGAACTCATCGGCGTTCAAGCCGCGGCGCTTGGCCACTTCGTCGGGGCGCTGCAACGACTGCAGACCCTGAATCGTGGCGCGAGCAACGTTGATGGCGTTTGCTGAACCGAGAGACTTGCACAAGATGTCGTGCACGCCTGCCTCTTCGAGAATGACTCGAGCTGCGCCGCCGGCGATAACGCCGGTACCGGGGGCTGCCGGCTTCATCAGCACTCGACCGGCGCCGGTGATACCGAGCACAGGGTGAATGATGGTGCTGCCTGCCAGCGCTACATCGAACAAGCTCTTCTTGGCTTCTTCGGTGCCCTTCTGGATCGCGAGAGGCACTTCTTTCGCCTTGCCGTATCCGAGACCGACGCGACCGTTGCCATCGCCAACCACTACGAGAGCGGTGAACGAGAAACGACGGCCACCCTTGACGACCTTGGCGACTCGGTTGATCGCAATCACTCGCGACTCACGGAGGCCACCTGGTTCGGGGGGGGCTGCGTTTGGATTGTTGTTGCTGTACGACGGACCAGCCATCAGAACTCCAGACCTGCTTCACGAGCGGCATCGGCTGCCGCGGCGACCCGACCGTGGTAGGCAAAGCCACCGCGGTCGAACACTACTTTTTCAATGCCAACCGCTTTGGCGCGCTCGGCGACGAGTTGGCCCATGCGAGCGGCAGCGGCAACGCTGCTGCCATTGCCATCGGCGGCACGCTCGGCTGGCTCGTTGGTTGACGCAGCAGCCAGCGTGCGGCCAGCCTCGTCGTCGATCAACTGCAGCACGAGATGCTTATTGGAACGGAACACTGCCAAGCGCGGACGCGCGGCGGTGCCATGGATCTTCTTGCGGACACGTCCGTGACGACGGATACGTGACTCGCGACGAACTTTGGCGTTATCACTCATGGTTCAGCCCCTCCTTGGGTCTTACTTCTTGCCGGTCTTGCCGGCCTTACGCAGGACCTTCTCACCGAGATAGCGCACGCCCTTACCCTTGTAGGGTTCTGGCTTGCGGATGCTTCGAATGTTGGCGGCAACTTGGCCGACAACTTCTTTGTCAATACCTTTGACGATGACTCGGGTCGGTACCGGCACTTCGAACGTGATGCCCTCAGGGGCGGCCACGATGACCGGATGGCTGAAACCGAGCGACAGACGAAGTGACGTAGGAGTCTGAGCCTCGGCGCGATAACCCACGCCAATGATCTCGAGTTCCTTAGTGAAGCCGGTTGTGACACCGACCACCATGTTGTTCACCAAGGTGCGGGTGAGGCCGTGCAACGAGCGATTATCGCGCTCGTCGTTGGGACGCTCGACCAACAAGTTGGCTTCGTCGCGGCGAACCGTGATGGCACCGGGAACTCCGAAGGACAAGGTGCCTTTTGGTCCGGTGACAGTGACGGTTCCCTGTGCGAGTGTCACGTCGACACCCGCTGGAACGTTGATTGGGGCTTGTCCGATACGGCTCATGTGAGTTCCTCGATCACCAGACGTAGCAAAGGACTTCGCCGCCCATGTTGCGCTTGCGCGCTTCACGGTCGCTCATCAGTCCTGAACTGGTGGATAGGACAGCCACACCAAGACCACCGAGTACGCGAGGTACTGCGGTTGCCTTGCGATACACGCGAAGGCCTGGTGTGGACACTCGCTTAATACCGCTGATAGTGCGGGCTCGCTCGTGTGAATACTTCATGTGCACAGTCAGTACGTCGCCGGGGCCCTTCATTGCCGGAGCAACGGTGAACCCTGCGATGTAACCCTCTGATTGGAGGATCTTCGCGAGAGCAACCTTCTGCTTCGACGATGGCATTGGGACCTCATCATGCATCGCCGTGTTGGCGTTGCGGATACGGGTCAGCATGTCTGCGATGGGATCAGTCAACATAGTTGCCCCTCACCAGCTCGCCTTGGTCACGCCCGGAACTTCGCCGGCGTGAATCATCTCTCGAAGACACACACGGCAAAGGCCGAACTTACGGTAAACGGAGCGCGCCCGCCCGCAGCGGCGGCAACGGGTATAGCCGCGCACTTTGAACTTCGGCGTAGCTGCCGCCTTATTGATCTGAGATTTCTTGGCCATGTTCTAGTTGCCTTTCCCGATCACTTCTTCTTCGCTTTGGCAGCCGGCCTGGCTGCCTTACCACCGCGGACCGGGCCGCGGCGCTTGGATGCCTTTGGAGGCGCTCCCGCATCGGCGCCCCGCTTGAACGGGAATCCGAATGCGTCGAGCAATGCCTTGCCGGCCTCATCAGTGGTTGCAGTGGTGACGATGGTGATGTCCATCCCGTGAGGGGCGTCGATCTTGTCGTAATCAATTTCTGCGAACACGATCTGATCAGCAAGACCGAAGGTGTAGTTACCACGGTTATCCCACGAGTAGGCAGGAAGACCGCGGAAGTCACGGATACGTGGGATGGCGACCGCGATCAGGCGATCAAAGAACTCCCACATACGGTCGCCGCGAAGGGTGACCTTGCAACCGATTGCCTGATTCTCACGGAGTTTGAATGCTGCAATCGACTTCTTTGACTTGGTGATGACCGGCTTTTGGCCAGCGATCTTGGTCAAGTCTGCGACGGCGCCTTCGAGCAGCGAAGGCTGCTGTGTTGCACGACCGACGCCCATGTTGATCACGATCTTTTCGAACTTGGGCACCTGCATCACATTGGTGATTCCGAGCTGCTCCATGAGAGCGGCCTTCACCTCATCGTTGTACTTCTGCTTGAGGCGAGGTACGTATGCGGTCTCTGTGGTCATGAGATCACCTCACCCGTGCTCTTGGCGATGCGCACTTTGGTGCCATCGGCTTGAATCTTGTATCCCACGCGGGTTGGCTTACCCTTGTGCACGAGCATCACGTTGCTTGCATGCACTGGCATATCGCGATCGATGATGCCTCCCTGCATGGTCTGGTTGGTCTGCTTCTGGTGCTTCTTGGCGATGTTTACGCCGCTGACGACGACCTTGTTTTCACGAGGCAGAGCGCGGATGATCTCGCCCTCTTTGCCCTTGTCCTTGCCAGCGATGACGACAACGGTGTCACCCTTTTTGAGTTTCATGGTCACAACACCTCCGGGGCGAGCGACACGATGCGCATGAACTTCTTGTCGCGCAACTCGCGGCCCACTGGCCCAAAGATGCGCGTTCCACGCGGCGTGAGGTCGTCTTTGATAATGACTGCGGCGTTTTCGTCGAAGCGGATGTAGCTGCCGTCTGGACGACGCTTTTCCTTCTTCACTCGCACGACGACGCACTTGACGACGTCGCCCTTCTTGACACCAGCACCTGGAATAGCATCTTTGACGGTGGCAACAAAGATGTCGCCGATCGACGCATAGCGACGACGGGTGCCACCGAGCACCTTGATGCACAACACTTCTTTACCGCCGCTGTTGTCGGCGACGCGAAGGCGAGACTCTTGCTGAATCACTTGGCACGCTCCAGAACCTCTGTGACCCGCCAACGCTTGTTCTTGCTCATTGGGCGAGTCTCCATCAGGCGAACGCGATCGCCGATGTTGACGTCATTGGTCTCGTCATGGGCGTACAACTTCTTGGTACGCATCATGAACTTGCCGTACTTCGGGTGACGCACGCGCTCGATAACGGCGATGACAGCGGTCTTGTCCATCTTGTTGGACACAACCACGCCTTCGCGCACCTTGCGAGCATTGCGCTCTTCACCGGCGGCATCTGTTGTTGATGTTTCGTCAGCCATAGCTGCACTCACTTCCCGGCCTCGGCCAACGCAATTTCGCGCTGACGGATGAGGGTGTTAAGACGGGCGATATGGCGGCGAACCTTGCGGATTTCCGCAACGTTTTCCAGCTGACCCGTCGCGTTACGGAATCGGAGGTTCAACGACTCCTGCTTGGTAGCGCGAAGCTCTTCGACCAAGCCGGCCAAGTCGAGCTCACGTAGTTCTGTAATCGATGTAGCCATGTCAGATCACCTCGTCGCGTGTAATGACGCGAGCTTTGATGGGGAGCTTCTGGATTGCCTTCTCGAGAGCGGCTCGCGCCTGCTCTGGGTTCGGGAAGCTGAGTTCGAACAAGACACGACCTGGGCGAACCACGGCCACCCAAAACTCAGGGTTGCCCTTACCAGAACCCATGCGGGTCTCGGCTGGCTTCTTGGTCACTGGCTTGTCTGGGAACACATTGATCCAGACCTTGCCACCACGCTTAATGGCGCGGGTCATAGCAATACGAGCGGCTTCAATCTGACGAGCGCTCAGCCAACCTGGCTCGAGAGCCTGGATGCCGTACTCGCCGAAGCTGAGCGACGAGGCTCCCTTGGTCATACCTGTTGTACGACCACGGTGCTGCTTGCGGTGTTTGACTTTACGGGGCATCAACATGTGAAATCAGTCCTCCCCACGAAAGTGCGGTGCTTCGTGCCCGGCGTTTGTACGGCGGGCGATTTGCTCTTCTTCATCAAGCAACTTCTCGAACTCTGGATCGGCTTCCTTCAACAAAGGAGTGGCCTCGATCTCAGCAACTTCGTCGGCCTTCTTGCGACCGGCTGACGACACGACCTTGCGGGGTGCGCCTGATGTCTCGCCGACGGCCATCGCTGCTTCACGGATGATCTTGTCGTCGTTCTGTGGCTTGTAGGGCAAGATGTCGCCCTTGTAGATCCAGACCTTGACGCCAACGCGGCCGCTCGTGGTCTTGGCCTCACGGAAGCCATAGTCGATGTCGGCGCGCAGGGTGTGCAACGGCACTCGGCCTTCGCGGTACCACTCGGTACGGCTCATTTCGGCGCCACCCAATCGACCGGAGCACTGCACTCGGATTCCGAGAGCGCCAGCCTTTTGTGCGTTCTGCACGGCACGCTTCATGGCACGACGGAAAGCGATGCGGTTGATCAATTGGTCGGCGACACCCTGGGCAATCAGCGCAGCATCAAGCTCGGGAGACTTGATCTCGACGATGTTGAGTTGCACCTTTGGGTTGCCGGTGATCTCGGTGAGCAACGAACGAAGTTCGTCAGCCTGGGCACCGCGTCGGCCGATAACAATCCCCGGACGTGCTGTGTGAATGTCGACCCGAACCTTGTCACGAGTGCGCTCAATCTCGATACGGCTAATTGCCGCGGTCTCGAGCTTGGTCATGATCGCACGGCGAATCTTCCAATCTTCGGTGAGATATTCCTTGTAGTCGCGGTCGCTGAACCAACGGCTCTTCCAGTCGGTGGTAATGCCGAGACGGAAGCCGTATGGGTTGATCTTCTGACCCATCAGTTGCTCTCTTCTGCTGCGGGCTCGTCGCCGGCGCTTTCCTCGTTGCCGACAGCGGCTTCGAGGTTGTCGGTAATTACTTCATCGGTAGCAGCCGAATCATCGGCGGCATCGACTTCGTCGAGAACCTCGGCGTCGTCGAGATCGGTCGACTCCGTCTTGAGGCCCTGCGCACGCTCGCGGCTGCGCTCGACGCGATCACGGCGGGCGGCAGTGCTGCTGACGGCGCCACGACGGCGGCCAGCGGCGGTGCGGTTGGCGTCCTTGGCCTGCAACACTGCGATGCGATCGTCACTGAGACGAGCAACAATCACGGTGATGTGGCAGGTGCGCTTGTTGATTCGGGTACCGCGGCCACGAGCACGAGCAGCGAAGCGGCGAAGCGTTGGCCCCTCATCGGCGAAACAGGCCAGCACGAACAACTCGTCGGGATCCTGCTCGTCGTTGTGCTGAGCGTTTGCCACAGCGCTGGCGAGCACCTTGCGGACAGTGGTTGCAATTCCCTTGTCGGTGAACTGCAGCACTTCGTCGGCCTGCTTGACCGGGAGACCGCGGATGATGTTGAGCACGAGACGTGCCTTGCTGGCTGAGCTACGCACGTAGAGCGCTGAGGCCTTAGTGCCGCCCTTTGAGCCAGCGACGAAATTCTTTTCGTTGAGCTTTGGACCGGTCATTAGCGGCGACCCTTCGTGTTCTTCTCTTGGCCGGCGTGGTACCGGAAGGTACGTGTCGGCGAGAACTCACCAAGCTTGTGGCCAACCATTGACTCGGTGACATACACGGGGACGTGTTTGCGACCGTCGTGAACGGCAATCGTGTGTCCGACCATGTCGGGGATGATGGTGCTGCGACGCGACCAGGTCTTGATGACCTTCTTGTCGTTCGCCGCGTTCATCGCGTCGACCTTCTTCAACAGATGGTCGTCGACGAATGGACCCTTCTTCAGGCTGCGGGACATGATTACCTCCGACCCTTGCTGGTACGGCGGCGGCGAACGATGAGCTGCTGCGACGCCTTCTTCTTGTTGCGAGTACGACCTTCTGGCTTACCCCACGGCGACACTGGTGGGCGGCCGCCCGAAGTACGACCCTCACCACCACCAAGTGGATGGTCAACTGGGTTCATGGCCACACCGCGAGTTTGTGGGCGAACGCCCTTCCAGCGGTTACGACCGGCCTTACCGATGGTGACGAGTTCGTGCTCGCTGTTGCCGACTTCGCCAACGGTTGCACGGCAATCGATGAGAACGCGGCGCATTTCAGTACTGGGCAAACGAACCGTTGCGAAACGGCCGTCTTTGGCGACGAGCTGGATGGCCATACCGGCCGAACGCCCCATCTTGCCGCCCTGACCTGGACGCAACTCGACGTTGTGGATGACGGTACCGACTGGGATGAAGCGCATTGGCATTGCGTTGCCTGGCTTGACATCGCTGCCCTGACCGCTCTGCACGTGATCGCCAACACTGAGGCCCTTAGGAGCCAAGATGTAGGCCTTCTCGCCATCGGCGTAATGCAGCAATGCAATACGGCAGGTGCGGTTTGGATCGTATTCGATGGCCGCGACCTTGGCGACAACGCCATCTTTGACACGACGGAAGTCGATGATGCGGTACTGACGCTTGTGCCCGCCACCGCGGTGACGTGCAGTCTTGCGACCGTAGACGTTGCGACCACCGGTGCGGGCGCGTGTTGCGATGAGTGTCTTTTCCGGAGTCGACTTGGTGATTTCGGAGAAATCAGCCGACGTCTGGAAACGGCGACCTGCGCTCGTAGGTTTACGTGAACGAATAGCCATTGCGATCTCAGTTCTCGAACAACGGGATGTCGTTGCCCGCTGCCAGGGTGACGATGGCCCGCTTAGTGTCAGGCTTCTTACCGTTGCGATTGCTCTTGCGCGCCCGGGTGACCTTGCCCGGACGGTTGAGCGTGTTGACCTTGACGACCTTTACGCCCCAGATGGCCTCGATTGCATCGTGGATCTCTGGCTTGCTGGCCGATGGGTGCACCTTGAAGGTGTAGACACCCTGCTCGATGAGTGCGTAGCTCTTCTCAGACACCACTGGTGCCAAGATGATGTCGCGGGGATCTTTCATGACTGCTCCGTTTCAGCGGTCTCATCAGCTTGGGCTGCCTTCTTCGCCGGAGCCTTCTTGGCAGCCTTGGCAGGTGCCTGCACGTCGCCAGCCTCACCGGGAAGGTTGTCCTTGGTGAAGACGATGGTCTCGTTGCACAAGATGTCGTAGGCATTGAGTTCGGCAACTTCGAGCAACTGAACCGACGGAATGTTGCGGAAGCTCTTAATGGCGTTGATGTCTTCGCGGCCATGAACAATCAAGACCGAGCCGTTAATGCCGAGCGCGGCAAGCGCTGCAGAGGCCGACTTGGTGCTTGGCGCATCGAAGCTCCAAGAATCGACAACGATGATCTTGCCTTCGTTGGCGCGGTCGGAGAGTGCCGAACGCATCGCAAGCTTGATCATTTTCTTCGGTGTCTTTTGGCTGTACTTGCGAGGCTTTGGCCCGAGGGCAACGCCACCACCGCTGAAGTGAGGAGCGCGGGTTGAGCCCTGACGTGCGCTACCGGTGCCCTTCTGCTTGAGTGGCTTCTTGCCACCGCCGCTGACTTCGGC
>Ga0194058_10000017_pt1 | contig 47731 bp, 41 predicted proteins | sample SepL4417m_MetaG_FD_155490 | JGI IMG/M metagenome (GOLD analysis project Ga0194058, IMG submission 155490) | Anoxic zone freshwater microbial communities from boreal shield lake in IISD Experimental Lakes Area, Ontario, Canada - Sep2016-L442-17m | ecosystem: Environmental > Aquatic > Freshwater... | reverse complement strand
TAGCCAACTTTGGCGACACGCCATTTTCATTGCCTGGGGGCGCTAGCCTTCCGCCGCTTGAGTGCCATGTTGAGGAGGGGTTGGCGCTTCGGATCGGAGAAATTCCGTGAAGAGCGGTTGGAAAAGCTGAAAAGCCTCGGGAGAGCTGTCACAAAAAGCCATGGCGGGCAGTTTCTTCGGCTCCTTCCCGGGCTGTGATCCTGCTCTGCGGGCTCGCCCGCTTGGGAGGCGTCAATACAGCAGCCGCATGAGTGAACCTTTGGGGTGAACACCCTATGGCGCTTTGAGCCCGATCTTCTACTGTTCTGTATCGGGACTGTGCTGGGGCTGCTGTCAATCAGCGGATCGGTTCCAGGAACCATCAACAACAACCGGAAAGAACCATTATGAAAATCTCAACTTTGCTTACCCCCATCACTGCCGCTCTGCTCTGCTCGTACCTGCAAGCTGGTCAAGTGCCGAAGCCGCACGACATGGAATACCGTCCGGAGCAACAATTCACCGAATTCAAAGGGGCGGAGGTGCGGAACCTGCAGAACGAAAAGCTCGGCACGCTCAGTGATGTGACCGTGGATTTGCAGAATGGCCGCCTGGTGGAGGTGGTTGTGAGTTCCGGCGGCGGGTTTCTCGGCATCGGCGAGAGAAGGACCTCCGTGGCTCCTCGAGCGCTCGCTCTGGATGCTGCCAACGGCGTTCTTCGCCTGGATGTGAGCAAGGAAAAGTTTGCTGCTGCGCCACAGTTTCATCGCTCCAATATGAACGGCGCTTCCGCGCTCGAGAGCTTGGAAGAGCTGAACCGCTACTACGGCCTGAAACCCTGGTTTTTCGAAGAGGGACAGGCGACCAAAAAGAATGCGAAGATCCTGGTCCTCGGACATGTTGAGAGGGGAACTCACATCATTGGATTGCCGGTTGTTGATACGGGCGGGCGGATGATCGGCAGGGTGAGTGTCGTGAAGATGGATCTGCTCAGGGGGCAAATCCCGCATGTCGTCGTTTCGACCGGCGACACGGAAAGCGCCCGGAGCGTCATTCAGGCCCGGGCGCTGCGGTTCACCCCTTCAAAAAACGCTCTGATTCTCGATGATTCTGCTGTCGAACTAGCCGGCGAACCGCATTTCAAGTGGCTGCATGGCAGCCGGACGGCTTTCCAGCAAGAATCGTATGTGAACCGGAAGGTGGAGGCTGACGCCGGGCTCCATTCGAGACAAAACGTGCAGGATGGCATTGTCAAAACAGCCAGGCCTATGGAGCAGGGGAAAAACTTTAGAGACGAGCAGAAAACCCGCCGCATCCTGCAGGCAATCCAGGCCGACCCCACCCTCTCCGCAAATGCAAAAAACGTGGAAGTCGCCACGCTCAATGCCCAAACCACCCTGCGCGGGCATGTGAACTCCGCCGAGGGCAAACGGAAAATCGGGAAAATCGCCGCCAAGGCAGGCCGTCCGGAAAATGTCAGCAATCTTCTCGAAGTCAGATCCATTTATTGAATAAGTCATCTGGATTGCACGTTCGGGTTACACCCCATATCGGGCCAACGAACGATGTGCCAGGCTCCATCTGCATAACCTAACATAACATATGAAAACCGCCTCAAATCTGCTGTTTCGAATTCCCGGAGTTGCGACATGCGCAATGGTCTGTCTGCTGGCTCTCCCACTGCCTTCGCAAGCAAAAGATCATAAAAAGCACGACCGCAATAATCAAAGCCAGTCGAACAACAACGGCTACAACGGGCAGAACAACTCCCCGCAGGCGGTCGCTGGATTCATCCTTGCTCTGGCCAATGGCTATGCGGGCCGCGGCTACTACTATGGCCCGCCGAATACCTCCTACTACAATCGGGGCCCGCAGGTTGTTTACTATGCCACACGCGAGGCCGCTCCCAGGGCGTATTATGGCTACGGGGTTCACGGAAGCTCCATGGCTTCCGCCGTCCAGCAGGCGCTTGCGCGGGCGGGGTATTACAATGGCCCCATTGATGGCAGCCTCGGTCCCATTTCCAGGCGGGCCATTTCCAACTATCAGGCGGATCGGGGGATGCGTGTCACGGGCGCCCTGAGCAGCGGCCTCATCAACTCCCTGGGGCTGCAATGAAAACGAACATCCAAAAGACAGATGAGGTGATCAAGGCGGACGTGCTCGCCGAGCTGAAGTTTGATCCACACGTCAAAGTGACGGACATCGGCGTGCTCGTGACAGGCGGGACGGTCACACTCAACGGCTACGCAACAAGCTACGGAGAAAAATGGGAAGCTGTGAAAGCAACGAAACGCGTTGCGGGGGTGAATGCCATCGCCGATGACATGGAAGTCCGTCCGCCGAACTCTTCGCGTCAAACCGATGGAGACATCGCCCATGCCGCGTTGAAGCTGATCGACGCGTCGCCGTCCGTCCAGGCGGGAACGGTTCATGTGACAGTCAGTGAAGGGTGGGTGACGCTCGAGGGCGAAGTCGAATGGTGGCATCAGAGAGACTCCGCAAAAAATGCCATCCGGCATCTGCCCGGTCTTAAAGGAGTATCCAATCTGATCTCCATCAAATCCATCGTGACATCTGAGGAGGTCGAAAAAGACATCAGAGCAGCCTTTGAAAGAAATGCTCTGTTGGACTCCAGCAAGATCAAAGTCGAGACCTCGGGACACCACGTCGTGCTTCACGGCAGGGTCCGGAACTATGCGGAGAGGGAGGAGGCGGAGAGGGTCGCCGGATGTGCCCTTGGAGTCACCTCGGTGGACAACCAACTTGCGGTGAGGTGGTTTGGGTTGGCGAACTGAATCGGACCGCCGTGTTCTGCACAACAAGGAAATCGGAGGGGGCACCATGACTCCCCAACGGATAAAAATTGCTGTTCTGGCAGCAATCGCAGCGGCGGTGGTCGCGACCATCTTTTGGGTCACATTCCGACCATCCGGTCCCGGTGTTGGGTTTGTCAGCGGCAACGGGCGCATCGAGGCGACCGAGATCGACGTGGCCACCAAGCTTGCCGGACGTGTCGTGGCGATCACCGTGAACGAAGGGGACTTCGTTCAAGCCGGCCAACCCTTGGCGCAGATGCAGGTTGACGTCCTTGACGCGCAGCGCGACGAGGCTCGCGCCAAATCCCAGGAGGCGGTCAACGCGGTGGCGAGCGCGGACGCCCAGGTTGTGGCGCGACAGAGCGACACGGTTGCTGCGGAGGCGGTTGTCGGCCAGCGGGCCAGCGAACTGGATGCCGCGCAGCGGCGGCTGACACGCACCGAGATGCTGACAAAACGGGGAGTTACTCCAATACAGGAACTTGATGATGACCGCGCCCGTGTCAGTGGAGCGGAATCCGCGCTGGCGGGCGCCAACGCACAGGTGGCGGCCTCGCAGGCCGCAATCAAGGCCGCTCAGGCGGAAGTTGTCGGAGCCGGATCCTCCGTCACGGCAAGCAAGGCGACGATTGCGCGTGTCGAGGCGGACATTCAGGACAGCCAGCTCAAATCGCCGCGCGACGGGCGGGTGCAATACCGGGTTGCGGAACCCGGAGAGGTTCTGGCCGCAGGCGGAACCGTTCTCAACCTCGTGGACCTCGGAGATGTTTACATGACGTTTTTCCTGCCGGAGACAGCCGTTGGAAAATTGGAGCTCGGCAGCGAGGTGCGCATCATCCTCGACGCCGCCCAGCAGTATGTCATCCCCGCGAAGGTATCCTTTGTTGCCAGCGCCGCGCAGTTCACACCCAAGACCGTCGAGACCGCGAGCGAACGCCAGAAGCTGATGTTCCGGGTCAAGGGCCAGATCGACCGCGGTCTCCTGCAAAAGCACCTCAAGGTCGTGAAGACCGGCCTGCCCGGGGTGGCGTGGATCAAGCTCGACCGGGAAGCCCGCTGGCCGGCGAATTTAGAAATCAAGCTGCCGGAATGACTCCGGCGCCGACAAGGCCGGCCCCTATCGCCCGTGTGGCCGACGTGCATCTTCGCTACGGAAAGACCGTGGCGTTGGACGGCATCACGCTCGACATCCCAGCGGGCCGAATGGTCGGATTGATCGGGCCGGATGGCGTTGGCAAGTCCAGCCTGCTTTCGTTGCTGGCCGGAGCCAGGGCATTGCAGCAGGGTGGGGTGCAGGCATTGGGCGGAGATATGGCGAGCGCGCGGGATCGGGAAAAAGTTTGTCCCCGCATCGCTTACATGCCACAGGGTTTGGGCAAGAACCTTTACCCCACATTGTCGGTTGAGGAAAACCTGCAGTTTTTTGCGCGGCTCTTCGGGCATGCCTCCTCCGAACGTCGTCGCCGCATTGATGATCTGACCCGGAGCACCGGCCTCTTTTCGTTCCTCCCGCGGCCGGCAGGCAAGCTGTCCGGCGGCATGAAGCAGAAGCTCGGTCTGTGCTGTGCGCTGATCCATGACCCCGACCTGCTGATTCTCGACGAGCCGACGACCGGAGTCGATCCGTTGGCCCGCGCGCAGTTTTGGGATTTGATCCAACACATCCGCAGCGGCCGCTCCGGCATGAGCGTGATCGTCGCCACGGCCTACATGGACGAGGCGCGCCGGTTCGACTGGCTTGTGGCCATGGACGCCGGCCGCCTGCTCGCCACCGGCACACCTGGTGAGCTTCTCAAACGCACCGGTTGCGACACTCTCGACGCGGCATTCATCGCGCTGCTCCCCGAGGAAAAACGCAGCAAACATCACGAGGTAAGGATTCCTCCACTTGTCGCCGGAGCTGGCATCGAAATCGCCATCGAGGCCACCGACCTCACGATGCGGTTTGGCGATTTCGTTGCGGTCGACCACGCGAGTTTCCGCATCCGCCGGGGAGAAATATTCGGCTTCATCGGCTCGAACGGCTGCGGAAAATCCACCACCATGAAAATGCTGACCGGCTTGCTTCCAGCGACCGAAGGGCGGGCCTCGTTGCTCGGGCACGAGGTCAACCCCAGGGACATCGCCACACGCCGGCGCGTGGGATACATGTCGCAGGCGTTCTCCCTGTATTCGGAGCTCTCCGTGCGCCAGAATCTTGTGCTTCACGCACGCCTGTTCCTCGTGCCCGAGGCATCCATCCAGGCGAGGGTGGGCGAGATGGCCGGACGGTTCGGCCTCGCCGGTTCCCTCGACGCCATGCCGGACAGCCTGCCGCTCGGCATCCGCCAACGTCTGTCGCTCGCAGTCGCCATGGTGCACAAGCCGGAACTCCTGATCCTGGATGAGCCAACGTCCGGAGTTGACCCCATCGCACGCGATGTTCTGTGGCAGCTCATGATCGATCTTGCCCGGAACGACGACGTCACGATTTTTATTTCCACCCACTTCATGAACGAGGCCGGGCGCTGTGATCGCATTTCGCTGATGCACGCCGGAAAAGTTTTGGTCACCGACGTGCCGGCTGAACTCGTGCGCAAACGGGGGAGCCTCTCGCTGGAAGACGCGTTCATCAGCTGCCTCAAAGAGGCCGCTTCCGGGGAGGAAATTCCGCCGTTTCCGGAAGCAAAAAGCCCGCCGGTGGTTCCTCCAGCAGCGCAAAGACGGGCGTTCAGCTTCGGGCGCGCGTGGAGCTACACCCTGCGTGAAACGCTGGAGCTCAGGCGGGATCCCGTTCGCGCCACGATGGCGCTGCTGGGCACGGCGATCCTGATGTTCGTTTTCGGCTACGGCATCAGCCTCGATGTCGAGAACCTGACCTACGCAGTGCTCGACCGCGACCGGACGACGCTCAGCCAGAATTACGCGCTGAACCTCTCGGGTTCGCGCTACTTCGTCGAGCGCCCGCCACTGGCCGATTACGCGGATCTCGACCGGAGGATGCGCGCGGGGGGGCTCTCGCTGGCCATTGAGATTCCGCCAAACTTTGCTCGCGACATCAAGCGGGGCAACCAGGTGCAAATCGGCGCGTGGGTGGATGGCGCGATGCCCCGGCGGGCCGAGACGGCTCAAGGATACGTTCTGGGCATGCACCAAGGGTGGTTGCAGGACATGGCGGTCCACCGGCCCGGGCAGGACAAGCCGGCTGGTCTGGCCACGATCGCCACCCGCTTCCGCTACAACCCCGACGTGAAAAGCCTGCCGGCGATGGTGCCGGCCGTCATCCCGATGCTCCTGCTGATGATCCCGGCGATGCTCGCCGCGCTCTCCGTTGTGCGCGAGAAGGAACTCGGATCCATCATCAACCTCTATGTCACGCCGGTCACCCGCAGCGAGTTCCTTCTCGGCAAGCAGCTTCCCTACGTCTTGCTGGCCATGCTCAACTTTTTTCTCATGACGTTGCTCGCCGTCACGGTCTTCGACGTTCCTGTCAAAGGCAGCTTTCTCGCGCTGGCGTCGGGTGCTCTGGTCTATGTGACCTTCTCGACCGGGTTCGGGTTGTTTGCCTCCACATTTACGCGCAGCCAGATCGCCGCAATGTTCGTGACAATGATCGGCACCATGATCCCTGCGATACAGTTCGCCGGCATGCTGAACCCGGTCTCCTCGCTCGAAGGCTTCGGGGCCGTCATCGGGCACATCTACCCCGCCTCTCACATGCTGACCATCAGCCGGGGGGTTTTTAACAAGGCGCTGGGTTTCTCCGGACTGCATGCATCGTTTTGGCCGCTGCTGCTGGCGGTGCCGGCCATCCTCGGGCTGTCGATCGCGCTGCTGAAAAAGCAGGAAGCCTGACCATGGCGCACGCAGCGAATATCTACCGTCTGGGGATCAAGGAGCTCTGGAGCCTGGCCCGCGATCCGGTGATGCTCGTCCTCATCGCCTACACGTTCACTTTTTCCATCTACGTGTCGGCCACGGCGATGAAAGAAACGTTGAACAAAGCTCCCCTCGTCTTCGTGGACGAGGATGGGTCGCCGCTCTCGGCGAAGATCGTTTCGGCCTTCTATCCGCCCCGTTTCAAGATGCCGGAAATCATTTCCCTTTCGCAGGTGGATCCCGGGATGGATATCGGCATCTACACGTTCGTGATGGATATTCCGCCGGATTTTCAGCGCGACGTGCTGGCCGGGCGGTCGCCGACCATCCAGCTCAATGTGGATGCCACGCGGATGAGCCAGGCGTTTACCGGGAGCAGCTACATCCAGCAGATGGTGATGGCCGAGGTCACGGAGTTTGTCCAGGGCTTTCGCGCCAGCGCCGCTCCGCAGGTGGATTTGGTTTTGCGCGCGCGATTCAACCCCAACCTCGAGGAGTCGTGGTTCGGTGCGCTTATGGAAATCATCAACAATGTCACGATGCTCTCGATCGTCCTGACGGGAGCCGCGCTGATCCGCGAGCGCGAACACGGCACGATCGAACATCTGCTCGTCATGCCGGTCACCCCGTCCGAGATCATGTTGGCCAAGGTTTGGTCGATGGGATTGGTGGTGCTTTTCGCCGCGGCTTTCGCCCTGCTGTTTGTCGTGAAGGGCGTGCTGCGCGTGCCCATCGAGGGATCCGTGGCGCTGTTCCTCGCCGGGGCCTCGCTCCACCTGTTCGCCACCAATTCGATGGCCATTTTCATGGCCACGCTGGCGCGATCGATGCCGCAATTCGGCATGCTTGCCGTCCTGATCCTCATGCCTCTGCAACTTCTCTCCGGCAACGCCACCCCGCGCGAAAGCATGCCGCAACTTGTCCAGAATGTGATGATGCTCGCCCCGACGACACACTTTGTCGCGATTGGCCAGGCCATCCTTTTCCGCGGCGCCGGCCTCGGGGTGGTCTGGCCGGAGTTCCTCGCGCTGGGCGCGATTGGGACGGCGTTCTTTTCCATCTCGCTGCGCCGCTTTCGGAAAACCATCAGCCAAATGAATGAGTAGGAACAGCTCCTCAGGCGCAAGATTCTGAATTGTCCGGCACCGTGGTGGCAGTTTGGCAGGGGGGTAGGGTTTTACCCCATAGACGGGCTGCCGCTTCGGCATGATATTTTTGAACCATCAAAACTCCCGCAGCTCGCATGCGCCGTCACCGAGGCATCACCCGCACACAAAAAACGAACAATGAATGAAGCCAAGTTAGCCGAGTTGTCGGGTCGCTATCTGGCTGCCTTGCGGGCACATTTGGAGCAGGGCCAGCAAGCCGGCGGCGATGCGCCTCAGGATCTTGGCCGGATGGCTGGGGCGCTCGGTCTTGAAACTCTCGATCTCGCCAAGGTTCACGACCGCGCTCTGGAGGCGCTGGTCTTGGCGGGCAGTTTGCCTGGGACGCGGAAAAACCTGGCCAGGCGCGGCACGGCATTTTTCACCGAGGCCATCATCCCGATCGAGGAGACGCACTGCCGTGCGCTGGAAACCCGCGCGGAGTGTGAACGGCTGAACGCAACCTTGGAGCAGCGCACTCAGGAACTGGCCGATTCCAACCGCGAGCTGCAACGTCAAATCACCGGGCGCAAGGCATCGGAGAAGGCGCTCAAAAAGAGCGCTTCCGCACGGTTGCTCAAGGATTCGCTCGCCCTTGAGAAGCGCCTGCAGCACATGGTTCACAAAATCTTATCCACGGAGGAGGACAAGCGGAGGGAAATGTGCCTCCAGCTGAGCGAGGAAATTGTCCAGCCATTGCTCGGCATCAAGCTCCGCATGCTGGCATCGAAAAAGGAGATCGCCGCCCATGACGAAACCCGCACCAAAGAGATCGCATTCATCCAGCGATTGGTGGAGGATTCCGCAGAGATCGTGAACCGAATCGCCCATGAATTTCGCGACTGACACGCACGAGAAGCAAAATGAGCTGTCGCGCCTCTATCACGCCAGCTTGGAGCAATACCTGAAACAGGGGGCCGTCGTGGATATGGAGCTGGCCCGCCAGCTGGGAAACCGCGCGATGGCCATCGGGCTGGAGACGCTGGATTTGGCAAGAATCCACGAGATCGCCCTGGTTGCGCTGGTGCTTCCAGACAGCTCGAGCGTCGCTAGAAGCCGCTTGATCGGACTGGCCGGGTTGTTTTTTGCGGAGGCGATTACCCCGATTGAGCAAACCCACCGCGGGGCGAGGGAGGCGAACGCCCATCTGAAGCATATCGTTCGGACGCTCGGCGAGCGCACCCTGGAGCTGGCTGATTCCGTCGAGATGCTGAAGCAGGAAAATCTCCAGCGCCAGGCGGTGGAGGCATCCCTCCGGGCCAGCGAGCAGACTTCGAGCGACCTGCTGGAGAAATCGCGCCGGATGCAGAGCGAGCTGCGCGAGCTGTCCCGCCAGCTTCTCACCGCGCAGGAAGAGGAGCGCATGAAGATCAGCCGCGAGCTGCATGATGTCATCGCCCAGACGCTGACGGGCATCAATGTCCGCCTGGGAACCTTGAAGGCGGAGGCCTCTGCGAGCAGCAAGCAACTCCAAAACAAAATCTCCAGCACGCAGCGACTCGTCGAAAAATCGGTGGACATCGTGCATCGGTTCGCGTGCGAGTTGCGCCCGACCGTTCTCGATGACCTCGGGTTGATCCCCGCGCTCAAGTCGTTCTTGAAATCCTTCATCGCGGACACCGGCGTGCGCGTCAGCCTTAAGGTTTCTTCCGAGGTGGAGCAATCGAGCTCGGCCATCCGCACGACTCTCTACCGCGTCGCCCAGGAGGCGCTGAACAACGTGTCCCGGCATGCGCATGCGAGCCGGGCGGAGGTGAGCATCCGCTTTGTCGACGGCATTATTTGCATGGAAATTACTGACAACGGATCCGGCTTCGACGTGGAAGCGACGCCAGACGGGAACAAGCCCGCGCGTCTCGGACTCCTCGGCATGCGGGAGCGCGTCGAGATGGTTGGAGGCACGCTTCTCATGGATTCCGTGCCCGGCAGCGCCACCACCATCCGCGTGGAGATTCCTTCGGGAAATGCTTCCGCCGGAAAATCGCAAAAACAATGATCGCACCCACCAACATCGCATGCCCATGAAGCCCATCACTGTCCTGCTGGCGGAAGATCACAGCATGGTTCGGGAGGGCCTGCGGGCTTTGCTGCAGCTGGAGGCCGACATCCAAGTCGCCGGCGAGGCGGAGAACGGCCGGGAGGCAGTTGCGCTGGCCGCCAAGCTGTCTCCCGATGTCACCATTATGGACATCGCCATGCCGCTGCTCAACGGCTTGGAAGCGATGCGCCAGATTCTTCAGGCCGCCCCAGGAAGAAAGGTGATCATGCTCACGGCCCATGGTGACGACGCCTATGTGGAGAAGGCCATGCAGCTCGGCGCGTCGGGATTTGTCATCAAACAAAGCGAGTCTCATATATTGGCCGAAGCCATCCGCACCGTCCACAAGGGGAAGCAGTTCTTCAGCCCGAGCATTTCCCGCCGCAGGATCCAACAACAGCGCAAGGCAAAAGCCATGGGCGGCCAACCGAGGGATCATGCGGCCCGCCTCTCTCCCCGTGAGATGGAGGTGCTCCAGCTCATCGCCGAGGGCAAGGCGAACAAAGAAACCGCCGACGAGCTGCATATCAGCATCAAGACGGTGGAGAAGCACAGGCAGAGCCTGATGGAGAAGCTCAATATTCACGACACCGCGAGCCTCACCCGCTATGCCATCGCCTCCGGAGTCATCGACGGCGGCGTGCAGGTCACGATTCTTTAGTGTCGGGATTCCTTAGATGCCAAACCCGCCGAACACTGGGATATGCTTCGATACCTCGCCATTTTCGGATTCGTTGCCCTGGCCGGCGCGGAATCGCAGGCGCCCGCACCGGCAGCGGACCCATCGGGGGTCGCCAGCCTCGATTCGTCGGACCTGGACGGGTTTGAAAATAACCCGCCCGCCGTGCGAGCGCTCTTGGAAGCCTGCCTCGCTCTGACCAGGCTGAACCTCGGCTACAAATTCGGGTCGTCCGATCCCAAGCTGGGCGGCATGGACTGCTCTGGTACGATCTACCATGTCCTGCAGGCGGGCGGCATCACCGCCGCTCCGCGCACGTCGAGCGAGCAATACGTTTGGGCCCGCAAGGCCGGCACGTTCGAGTCGGTGGTGAGTCGCAAGAGAGACAGCTTTGAGCTCGATGCCATGCGCCCGGGCGACCTGCTTTTCTGGACCGGAACCTACAGTACCGACAGGGATCCGCCGGTCACCCATACCATGATCTATCTGGGCAAACGCCGGACTGACGGAAAACAGATCATGTTCGGCGCGAGCGACGGACGCACTTACGACGGCCGGAAAATCTGGGGGGTGAGCGTGTTTGACTTCACCATTTCCAAGGCAAAGCCGGCCGCTGTCCCGGGAGAACCAGCAAAACCAGGGAGCGTCTTCATTGGCTACGCGGGAATTCCAGGACTGGACCAAGGGGCCCCGTAGGGAGGAATGGCGAGCGTAGAAGCGGCACCTTTCCCTGTGGTTTTGGGGTAAAGACCCCATAGCGAGCCCGGAGCGCGTCGTCTAGTTTGATGGCATAGCCAACATGAACAAACCATCGCCATTTTCCAAAACAACCAAGCAGCTCCGCGAAAATCTTTCCGCCGCGATGATCAAGGCGGGTTGCCGCGGACGCCAGTTCGCACTGTCCGCTGGGGCCGCCGATGATCCCGATCTCAGCGAAGCGGAAACCACAGAGTCCTCCCGCAACGCTGGCGGGTGACGGGGAGGCCCCATGATTGCGAAACTGGGCGCATCCTCGATCGCCTTCTTGCAGGAACTAAGCAGCCTTGTCGGGGTGGTCAAGGAGACGGGGGCCGGGGTCGTTGAGCGGGTGTCGGCACGCCAGGCTCCGCTTTCTTTGGAAAATCTGTTTTATCAATGCCATCGTGTCGGCGCTGGATCTGTTCCGATGCTCATTCTGCTGTCGGCATTTGTCGGCCTCACCATGGCCTTGCTGACTGGCTGCCAACTTCAGGTCTTTGGTGTCGTGGCGCTGGTCCCCGCAGTCGTATCCGTCTCTTTTGTCCGCGAGATGGGGCCGCTATTCACCGGGATTGTGCTGGCCTCGCGAATCGGTGCCGCCTACACCGCCGAACTGGGCGCGATGACCGCCGGCGGGGAAGTGGACGCGATCGAAGGCATGGGGATCGGCGCGCATCGCTACCTCCTCGCCCCGCGGCTTCTAGCCATTCTATTCCTGACCCCCTGCCTGGCTGTCATTGCGATCGTTTCGGGAATTGCCGGCGCGGCATTCATTTCGAGCGTGATGCTGCATCTCAGCTACGGATTCTTTCTGGACCAGGTGATGGCGAACCTGCTGGCAAAGGATGTCCTGGCCGGCATCGTCAAAAGCTTTTTGTTCGGCGGAATCATCGGAATCATCGCCTGCTACAAGGGGCTCGCAGTGCGCGGCGGCGCCGTCGGCGTGGGCATCGCGACAACATCCAGCGTCGTCATCGCAATCAGCACGGTCATCGCCTGCGACTCGCTCTGCAACATTGTGATGGTCGTCCTGTTTCCATGAGCGGAAAAGCAAACAGCCTGGTCGAGATGCGGGGCGTGAGGTTGAGCTTCGCAGAGAAAGCCATTCTGGAATCCGTGGATTTTTCCCTCCCGGCGCGGGAGGTTCTGGTCATCATGGGGCTCAGCGGCAGCGGCAAGAGCACGTTGCTGGACCTGTTGCTGGGGCTGCTGAAACCGGATGCCGGCTCCATCCTGTTCGGCGGCGAGGAGCTGACCGGGCTTTCACGCCCCAAACTGAATGCGGTCCGCAAGCGCCTCGGCATGGTCTTTCAAAACTCGGCCCTGATCAGCTCGATGGACGTCGGCGGAAATGTCGCGCTGCCGCTCACCGAGCTCTCCGGCAAAAGCCGCGACGAGATCCGGGCGATTGTCGATCAAAAGCTCGAGCTGGTCGGGCTTCAAGATGCCAGAGGGAAGCTCCCGTCCGAGCTGAGCGGCGGAATGCAGAAGCGTGTCGGGCTGGCCCGCGCGCTGTCGCTGGACCCGGAGCTGGTGCTTTTCGACGAGCCTTCCGCCGGCCTGGATCCGGTCAACAGCAAAATCATCGACGAGCTCATTATCCAGCTGCGGGACGAGCACAAGGTCACGTCGATCGTCGTCACCCACGAAATGGAAAGCGCGTTTGCCGTGGCGACACGCATGGCGTTTCTCCACGAGGGGAAAATGATTCTCGAGGGGACGCCGGATGAGTTCAAGAACTCGACGAATCCGGATGTCAGCGCGTTTCTCTCATCCTATTCCGCCCATTTACCAACCAAGGAGTAAGCCATGCAAATCCACAAAAATGAAATCACCACCGGCATTCTGGTTCTGGCAACATCCGCGCTCCTGCTCGCCGTGCTGGTTGTTGTCGGAATGCCGGGCCTCATCCGCCCAGTCAACACCTACCGAATCTACTTCGACAATGCGAACGGGATCCGCCCTGGCGCACCGGTCCTCCTGGCGGGCCGTGAGATCGGTAAAGTCACGGCGCTCGCTTCGCCGGTCGCGCTGGAAAAGCGTCCGGCCGGGCATGCGGATTACGAAGTCTCCATTGATGTCCAGGTGTCGAGAGATGCGGCGATTTACCGCAATGTCACCGTCCATCTTGCCCAGCAGGGCCTCATGGGGCAGCAGGTGATCGACTTTCTCCACGGCGACGCCGACAGGGGCCTGGCTGATAATCATGGCGAGTTCGTCGGGGAGCGGATCCCGGACGTTCCCGAAGCCATGAACGACCATCTCAACCGCCTCACCGGACCGGACTCCGATTTGGCCCTCACCATAAAAAACGCGAAGACCTTCATCGAGACGCTGAACAATTCCAAAATACAAAAAGTCATCAGCAACACCGAGGAGCTCACCGACACGCTCAAACGGGAGCCGTGGCGGATTCTTTGGCCGAGCAAGCCCCTCGCGGAGGACAAGAAACCGCCCGCGGTCACAAGGAAGGAAACGGCGCGCGAAAAACAGGTCCGGCTTCACCGCTCCACAGACGCGCGCGCCCACCGATGATCCGCAGGGAATGGCGGGAGCGGCATTCTGACCGGTAGGAATAGGCTCGAATGGCACGTGGTTAAGCCAGCGTAGAAGCGGCATCTTGCCGCTTTCCCCATCACAGCAATTCAAGCGGCAAGATGCCGCTTCTACATCCCGAAGCCTGCTTCGGCTTTTGCTCCTGGAGGGACGACCTCCGTGTCGTCCGGGGGATAGCCCTTCGACAGGCTCAGGGCCTTGAGCCTGCCGAGACGGCAACGGACCGGACATGGCCGGTCCGGTCCCTCCAAATGCCTCGGGGCTTGCCCCGAGGTTCTTTACGCAGGGAAGTATCGCGCCGTTCGGATCAGTAGGAATAGACCCTGTTCGGCCGCTGCCAGGATCCATCGTGGTATTCATGGCTCCCGCCGTAGTAATACCGTCCGTTGTTGTAGTAGCGCCCGTTGTAATTCTGCCCGCGATAGTAATAGTTCCCGTTTTCATAGCGCCCGCCATTGTAGTAGCGCCCTTGGTGGAGGTAGTAATATCCCCCATTGTTGTTGGGATAGGGGTTGCTGTTGCCGACGTTGACAAACGGAAGCGGTGGAGGAAAGGGGATCTCAGGCAGGATGCATGAGCTCATCGCCAAGGCGCCAAGAACTGGCAAACAATAGTAGGGTTTAAAGGTTTTCATAAGATGACTGACATATGGGTTGATTTTCTTTGGGTCTGATACTCCGAAGCTTGCTTCGGCTTTGCTGCTGGAGGGACGACCTCCGTGTCGTCCGTGGCTAGCAACGGACCGGACAGAGCCGGTCCCTCCAAATGCCCGGGGCTTGCCCCGAGGTTCTTAACTGCGTTGGGAATCCATTCAGCATCGCATGGGTGCTTGTTCTCACTTTTTCTTCTTGTCAGATTCTTTGTCTGGTTGCTGGCCCTCGGGCTGGGCTGCTGGCGCTGGATTCTGTTTCGTGGCTGGAGGAGCAGCTTTTTTCTCCTGGCGCTTTCCTCCGGAGGATGGCTGCTGCTGCTGTCTCGGCTGCTGAGCCTGTTGCTGCTGTCTCGGTTGCTGAGCCTGCTGCTGTTGTCTCGGTTGCTGCTGCTGAGGCTGTTGTTTCTGCTGCTGAGCCTGCTGCTGCTGTCTCGGCTGCTGAGCCTGTTGCTGCTGTCTCGGCTGCTGAGCCTGTTGCTGTTGTTTCGGTTGCTGCTGCTGCTGAGGCTGTTGTCTCGGCTGCTGCCGGGGCTGCGGCTGGGAAGCTGGTTTCTTCGCCATGCTCTCCGAGCTGTGCTTATTCGGTGCTTGGGTGGGCTGTTGAGGCGGCGCATGGGCCTTTTGCAGCTGGCGATGGGGAGCCGTCATGGCTTGAGGCCTTTGTGTTTGATTCGGCGGGTAGGTGGCGCGGTTCACATTGTTGTTTTTGTTCCCTGAGTTCTTTTCTGAGCGAGGAGTCTGCGGAACCTGGATGGTTGATGGCAAAGGTTGAGTGCCGGTATTTCCGGGTTGCCCGCCGCGCTTGTTAGCGTTTAGGTTGGCATTGGCAGTGTTGCGATTGCGAAGCGGCTTCCCTTGTTGGCCGGCGACATTGGGGGGCGTGGTCGTTTGCCTCACCGTGCTGGTTCCTGCCGCCGGTTGAGCCGCTGGTTGAGTCGCGGTGGCTGCTGGCTGCCGGTTTGATGTCGCAGAATTGCGATTGCCCGCGCTCCGGTTGCCGAAGTTGGTGCGCGAGGGGCGTGGAACCAGACGGTTCTGCTGGCCGGCAATATTCGCGTCCGCAGCCGTGGCTCTGGATGCCGTCCGAGCCGCACCCAAAGTGTTGGAGTCGGCCTGGAAGATTTGTTGCTGGCGCGTCAGTTGCTGGCGGCTGCGGGAGCTTGCCTGCCAGGGCTGGGCCGTATTCTGATTGATGTTCACCACATTCACGATGTTGTTGCCTCCGTTTCCGTTGCGGCCATAGTCCCAGCCCGGCTGCCAGTCGCCGCGGTAAATCTCGTGGCGATTCCAGTCGAAGTCGTAGTTCAGCCATGCGCCCACGGCGAAACCAACTCCAAACGTGATCAGCGGACCATAGCCTTGCGAGTAGGGCTGCACATAAATAATTTCCGGGTCGTATTGTGGAACGTAAAGGTATTCGGGCTCGGCCGGAACAATGCGGATAAAGGTCTTTTCCTTGACGATCACCTGTTGGGGGGTGTCCACAAGGTTGCCGGCGGCTTGCGCCTGGGTGCGAAGTTGTTGAATGGCGTTCATCACGTCGGCCGGCTGGACGAGAAATGCCTGCCCCAGAGCGGTTGTCCACTCGAGGTTTTTGCCCATCCAGGTGACGACATCCGGATAGCTTGCCAGGGATTGCACGCTGTTATCCCACCCTTGGTTGGGGATTTGTTTCGGATCGCCATTTCCGGCGACATACCGCGACGCCAACACGACATCTGACGGCACCGTCGAAGCCGGCAAAATCAGGGCAATGAGAGCATCCGGATAAAGGGCGATCGGGGCGAGCAGTTGATTCAGGCTCTCCGCCGAAAGAGTCTGGGTTGCGTTCTGCTGCTGGTTTTGCGGATCATTTTGCACGGTGCCGGCAGGCACCTCCAGCGAGAAGAGCGAGGGAGCGAGCGCGAGCAGGGAAGCGCCCATCACGCCAAGCTGCAGGCGAAGCGGCGAATGTCTGCACGATGCAAGAGAGTTGTTCATGGCATTCAACCTAACCTGCTCAGGACGCATTGCTATGGGGTGAACGCCCCAGCCAACATTCCTCACACCGAAGAGGCCTGGCGGATCGCCTGTTTCACGGCGGGAACAAGCGGCGGAGCCACGCTCAGGCTGCGCAGTCCGAGCTTGAGGAGAATGGGAATGCTGTCCGGGTTCGCCGCGAGTTCGCCGCACACGGAGACGCGGGTTTGCCCCGCTTCTTCGAGGACAATGCGCACGAGCCGCAGGACGGCCGGATGGTTCTCCAGGAAATAGTCATTCACGAGCGGGTTTTCCCGGCCCGCTGCCATCGTGAACTGGGTGAGATCGTTCGTTCCGATGCTCAGAAAATCCGAGTGTTCGAGGATCTCGCCAACGCAGAGCGCCGCCGCCGGCGTCTCGATCATCGCTCCAAGCGGGGGAAGCGTGCCAATCCCGGCCGCGTCGGCAATTTCGCGCAACCTCCGGCGGACCCGCGCCATGTCCTCGGCCAGCGTGACCATGGGCACGAGGATATGAACATCCTGCTCGCGCGCCATTTCCAAAAGGGCTTTGAGCTGGGTGTCCAGAAGGTCGGGATACTTGAGCAGCAGCCGCACTCCACGCCGGCCGAGAAAGGGATCGTCCTCGCTCGGAAACTGGACGAATGGCACGGGCTTGTCCGCACCCAAATCCAGGAGGCGAACGGTGATGGTTTTTCCGTGCAGCGGGGCGATGGCCGCCCTCAGCTCCGTCAGCAATTCCGAAACGGATGGCGGAGTCTTCCGGGAGAGATAGAATTGCTCGAGCCGATACAGCCCGACGCCATCGGCGCCATTTTCCGCGGCAACGGCGACGTCCTCTCCGCATCCCACATTCGCCATCACATCAACCTTCTTGCTGTCGGTTGTCTGGGCCGGTTCCAGCGACAGGCTTCTCGATCGGAGCAGCTCCTCCTGCCTCGTGACGATGCTTTCCTCGTAGTGCGCCCGCGTGGCAGCGTCCGGACTCAGGATCACCGCTCCGGCAAGAGCATCCACAACCACCACCTGGTCATCCGCGATTCGCTCCGTCGCACCGGGAATCAGGGCAACCGTCGGGATGCCGAGACCCCGCGCCAATAACGCCGCATGCGACCCCGGACCGCCGAATTCCAGAACAATTCCCAGCACCCCGCGTCGCGGAAGCGCCACCGTGTCGGATGGAAAAAGCCGCCGCGCCACCAGGACGCGGCCGGCCGGCATTTTTTCCAGGGCGGTCGTTTTGACTCCGGCGATCTCCCGCAGCAGCCGGCCTTGCAGGTCCCCGAGGTCATCCGCGCGATCCTTCAGCATCTCCTCGCCGGTCGCCCGGAACTTTTTTTGCCAGCGAAGGAACACCCGCGCGAGCGCCTGGGAAGCATCGATCAGCGTCCCCTCCACCTCATCGCGGATTTCCCGGCGCAGCGACGCGTCCTGCAGCATTTCTTCATGCGCATCGAAAATCGCGGCGAGCTTCGGGCCGGTTTTGGCTTCGATGCGCCGGGCGGAAATCTTCAGGTCCCCGCGCACGATTCGCACGGCGCGCTCGATGTCGCTCAATTCCCCTTCGATCTGGTGGCGCTTGATGGAGCGCGGAGGGGAGAGCGCGGCCGGGTGATCATGATAAATAAACGCAGGCCCGATGACCAGGCCCGGCGACGTCACCTTTCCGGCAATCCTCAAGCTCTGCGTTTCGTTCATGTTGCAGAGGAATATCCGTCGCGTGAAGCGGTTTTCCTATGGGGCGAACACCCCATGTGTTTTTCCGGCGAAAAATCGTAGTGTCAGAAATGAGCTCAGAAGACCGGCGCATGGATGATGAGAAATTGACCCGCATGAAGCAGTCCCCGAAGAAGAACAAACGAGCAATCGACCCCCCGCCCTCCACTGCACCCTCCGCCAGACACGCGGGCGGGGCTGAGGACCGGGGAGCCATTTCCGAAGTCTATCGCAGCAAGGCGCTTCTGAAAACAGGCGCTTTACAAAACGCCATCCTCAACAGCGCCAACTTCTCCAGCATCGCGACCGATGAGAAGGGAGTGATTCAGCTCTTCAACGTCGGGGCCGAACGCATGCTGGGCTATGCGGCCGCGGACGTCCTCAACAAGATCACCCCGGCCGAAATCTCCGACCCGCAGGAAGTGATCGCGCGCGCCGCTGCTTTGAGCCTGGAGCTGGGAACTACGATTGCCCCCGGATTCGAGGCATTGGTCTTCAAGGCCTCCCGAGGGATCGAAGATATCTACGAGCTGACTTACATCCGCAAAGACAGCAGCCGCTTCCCTGCGGTGGTGTCGGTCACGGCGCTGCGCGACGCGCAGGGCGGGATCATCGGCTACCTGCTGATCGGCACCGACAACACCGCGCGCAAGCTGGTCGAAGAGGAGAGGGAGAACTTCGACCAGCGCCTGCGCGACCAGCAATTCTATACGCGATCGCTGATCGAATCCAACATCGACGCGATTATGACCACCGATCCCTCCGGCATCATCACCGACGTGAACAACCAGATGGAGGCGCTCACCGGGTGCACTCGCGACGAGTTGATCGGAGCTCACTGCAAAAACTACTTCACCGATCCGGAGCGGGCCTCGGCGAGCATCACGCGGGTGCTCAGCGAAGGCAAGGTCACCAACTACGAGCTGACCGCGCGGGCGAAGGACGGCAGGGAGACCGTGGTGTCCTACAACGCCACCAATTTTTATAATCGCGAAGGCGCCCTCCAAGGCGTCTTCGCGGCCGCCCGCGATGTGACCGAACGCAAACGCTGGGATCTGGCACTCCAGGAAAATACGGCCGAGCTCGAAAAGGCCAAGGCCATCGCCGAAAAAGCCAACCTGGCAAAATCTGACTTCCTCTCCAGCATGAGCCACGAGCTGCGCTCTCCGCTCAATGCGATCCTCGGCTTTGCCCAGCTCATGGATTCCAGCACCCCGGTGCCCTCGGCCACGCAGAAGGCAAGCATCGACCAAATCCTCCACGCGGGATGGTATCTTTTGGAGCTGATCAACGAGATCCTGGACCTCGCTGTGGTTGAGTCGGGGCGCCTTTCGCTTTCGTTGGAGCCCGTCCTGCTTCCCGATGTCATGATCGAGTGCCAGGCCATGATCGAACCCCTCGCGCGGAAGCGCGGGATCAGCATGGAGTTCCCGCATTTCGAGAGCCCCTGCTATGTCAGGGCCGACCGCACGCGGCTGAAGCAGATCCTCGTCAACCTGCTTTCCAACGGCATCAAATACAACAAGGCAGGCGGGAGCGTTGTCGTGGAATGCCATCTCACCTCGCCCGATCGCATTCGCATCAGCGTCAAGGACACCGGCGCGGGGCTGCCCCCCGAGAAGCTGCTCCAGCTGTTCCAGCCCTTCAACCGGCTCGGCCAGGAGATCGGAGGCGAGGAGGGCACGGGCATCGGCCTCGTCGTCAGTAAACGGCTGGTGGAGCTCATGCAGGGATCTATTGGCGCGGAAAGCACGGTTGGAACGGGCAGCGTCTTCTGGATTGAGGTCCTTTCCGCTGCGGATCCCACTCCCAAAACGATCACAAAGGCGCTCTGCCTCGCTGCCAAAGCGAAGGTTCCGAACGCCCAGCGGCCACGCCTTCTGCTCTATATCGAGGACAACCCGGCGAACCTGAAACTCATCGAGCAGCTGATCGCCCGCCGCCAGGATCTGCGGCTCCTGACCGCTCAGAATGGCAAGGACGGCATGACCCTGACCCGAGGGTATTTGCCGGACGTCATCCTGATGGATATTAACCTGCCAGGCATCAGCGGCATCGAAACGATGAAAATCCTGCGCATGGATCCGCTCACCGTCCACATCCCCATTGTCGCGCTGAGCGCCAATGCGATGCCCAGCGATATCGAGAAGGGGCTCGAGGCGGGCTTCTTCCGCTATCTCACAAAGCCGATCCGGGTGGACGAGTTCCTTGAGACCCTCGACGAGGTCCTCGAGTTCGCGGAGAGCGGCGACGGAAGTCTGCGGTCATTCTGATCTGCCAACCCTACTGTGGCATGTCGGTTTGTCCGTCATGTGTCAGGTTGGAGATCTCAGCGGTTCCATCCCTGTTCAGGACAATGAGATGGTCGTGGAATTCCTTGAGTGTGCTGCGGTGTCCGACACTGACGTAGGAGATGCCAAGCCCGCGCAGTCCCAGGTAGAGCTCGCGCTCGTTCGCCTCGTCCAGCGAGCTGGTCGCCTCGTCGAGAAAAGCCAGCACCGGCTTCCGCAGGAAAATCCGCGCGAACGAAACCCGCTGCTGTTCGCCAAGCGAGAGGATGTTCGTCCAATCCACGGTGCGGCTCAAATCCCCGTCCACGCGGTCCAGCACTTCGGTGAAGTTGACTTGCTCGAGCGCGGCTTTGATCACCTGGTCGTCCGCGCCTTCCTCGCTCTGAGGATAAACCAGCTGCGCCCGCAGGCTGCCCTGGACCATATACGGCCGCTGCGACAGGAAAATCAGACTGTTAAGTTTTGGCCGCTCAATGCTGCCTTCCCCGCTCTGCCACAGGCCAGCGATGGTCCGCAGCAGCGAGCTTTTCCCCGTGCCGCTCGCCCCCATGATGAGCACGCTCTTGCCGGGCGGCAGGGTGAAGCTCAGCTTGCGGGTCAGGGTCTTGTCCCCGCCGGGTATCTGCACCGTGAGATCGGAAATCTTCAGACGGCGGGCACTTTCGTCGAGCGCGATTTGCGAGCCTGTCTCGATCAGCGCGTCCTCAGAATCGAATTCATCCAGTTCGTCCCAGAGATCTCCGAGGCGCTTGATGCCCGCCGCAAACGCGCTGAGGTTGTCAAATTGCAGGATCACGACGCTCAGCGCCATGAGCACCTGCGCGAACGCGCTCTCCGCCTGCGTCACCACGCCGAACTCAACCAGGCCACGGATATACATCGGCCCGACGATGAGCGTCGGCAGGACGAGCGCGACGTAATTGTAGCTGTTTGTGAAAAATCCGAGCGTCCGGTTCCATCCGATAATCCGCAGGGTGTTTGACACGACCTGGCTGAACCGGACCACCAGGTCGCGGTGCTCGCTTTTTTCCCCCCGGAAAAAGGCGATGCTCTCGGCGTTGTCGCGGACGCGAATCAGGGAATACCGGAAGTCGGCTTCCTTTTGGTATTGCAGGAAGTGCATCTTCACCAGCCGCCGCCCGATCACGATCGACAACCCGGTGCCGACGGTCGCATAGACGAGCAATCCCGCGGGCAGTTGCCAGGAGATCGTCCACAAGACGCCGAGGAACGCGCAGAGCGTGACCGCGGAATTGATGAGGGTGAGCGCATAACCATGAGTGCCACCTCACGATTAGCAACCATACAGACTGCGGCGCAGCGATCGGGCCTCGCCTTCTTTGCTCCTGAGCCAAGCAGCGAGGGTAAAAAAGCCAACGCCGAGACGGGATCCCTGCGCTTGGCAACTCCAGACTCATAAAAGCCGTCAAAGGAAATGAACGCCGAGCGATTTCACCTCCTGGTCTTGGAAGATGAAGCTGAGCACGCCATGGCCATCCGACGCGCATTCGACGGAACTGGCGCAAAGGCTGATATCAGCATTGTCCGCACGCTGGGCGAATACCGGGCGCACTTGGCGACGAATTTGCCGCACCTTGCGCTGGTGGACCTGAACCTGCCGGACGGACTGGCCGTAGAGATCCTGACCCATCCGCCGGAAGACGCGCCGTTTCCAGTCATCGTGATGACCTCCTTAGGCAGCCAGAAAATTGTGGTCGAGGTCATGAAGGCCGGGGCTCTCGATTATGTCGTCAAGTCGCCGGAAGCTTTCGCCATGCTGCCCCGCACGGTCGAAGTCGCCATCCGCGAGTGGAAGCTGCTTCAACGCCACAAGCTGGTCGCGGCTGAGCTCCAGGCAACAAATATCGAGCTTGAGGAGACCATTGCCCGCACCAACCAGATATCCCTCCAAACGCAGATTGCCAGCATCGCCAAGAGCGAGTTCCTAGCCGACATGAGCCACGAGATCCGCACGCCGATGAACGGAATCATCGGCATGACCGGATTGCTTCTGGAGACCGGGCTCAACGCCCAGCAGCAGCGGTTCGCGGAGACCGTGCGCGCCAGCGGCGAATCCCTCCTGAGCATTATCAACAACATCCTCGACTTCTCCAAAATTGAAGCCGGCAAGCTCGAGCTGGAGACCTTGGAGTTCGACCTCAGCTCCGTGATGGAGGACTTTGCCGACGTGCTGGCATTGCGCTCCAGCGATAAAGGTCTCGAATTCATCTGCGCTGTCGCCCCGGATGTTCCAACCCATCTCCTTGGCGACCCCGTCCGGCTCCGCCAAGTCCTTATCAACCTGGCAGGCAATGCCATTAAGTTCACTCAGCAGGGCGAAGTCTCCGTGATGGCCAGCCTGGTCTCGGCTGCCGATTCCACCGTCGTTGTGCGCTTTGGTGTGCGGGATACCGGGCCCGGCATCCCGCAGGACAAGCAGGCGATGCTGTTCCGGAAATTCATCCAGCTGGATTCTTCTGTGACCCGCCAGTTCGGCGGCACCGGCCTGGGCCTGACCATCTCGAAACAGCTCGCCCAGCTCATGGGCGGCGAAATCGGCGTCACGAGCACCGTCGGCCAGGGGTCGGAGTTCTGGTTTACAGCTGGCTTTTCGCGGCCCGATAGCCCGATGCCCGCCCGCCTCCACTCGGACGATCTGCATGGAATCCACCTGCTCGTCGCAGATGACAATGACAGCTTCCGCGCAGCGCTGAAGGGCCAGCTCGTCGCCTGGGGAGTGCGCGTGGAAGAGGCTCCCGATGGCCCTGCCGCCCTGAAGATGTTGGCGAGGGCCAGATTAGCCGGAGATCCGTATCACACCGCCATCGTGGATATCCAGATGCCCGGAATGGACTGCGCAACCTTGTCTCTAACGATCAAGGCGGACGCCGCCCTGAAAGGGATCCGTTTGGTTTTGCTGACATCTCTGGGCCGGGCTGTCAGCAGCCAGGAGATGGCGGACCTCGGAGGTGCATCCTGTCTGGCCAAGCCAACGAGGAAGGCTGATCTCCTTCGCTGCCTGCTGGGGAGAGCGCCCGCCGATAATCCCCGCGCACCGCTGCCATTGCCCCCGAAGAGATGGCAGGGCACGGTTCGCCTCCTCCTCGCCGAAGATAACATCATCAACCAGGAGGTGGCGGCCGCCATGCTCGAAAAGCTGGGCCTGCGTGCCGACACGGTCGGCAGCGGTGACGAAGTGCTCAAGGCGCTCGCCCATTCGACATACGATCTGGTCCTCATGGATGTGCGGATGCCGGTGATGGATGGGCTCACGGCGACAAGGGAAATTCGCAAGAAAGAAAAGAAGGGATTGCGATCGGAAAATGGAACGAACCATGAAGGTCGTGGCTCAACCGCTGCCCATCTCCCGATTATTGCCATGACCGCGAATGCCGTCCAGGGGGATCGAGAAGAATGCTTGCAGGCCGGCATGGACGACTACCTGCGGAAACCGGTGGATATTCGGGATCTGGCGGACATTCTGGAAAAATGGTTGCCCCTTGGAGCTGGCGGAGGCGAGTCTGCCCCCAGTTCCCGTCATGTGGAGCAGGCGGCTCGCGTATTTTCGTCTCACCGCACTGAATCAGACGTCTCGGCTGCTGCCCAACAGGTAGGCAGCAGGAACGGCTCCCACACACCCACAAGCACCCCCTCCGCAAGGGAGGCGGTGGTCTGGGACCGTGCGATGCTGCTGGAACGAATATCGGGCGATGTCGATCTGGAAAAGATGCTGTTGGTAAGCTTCCTCGCATATATGCCTCAGCAAATCACTACATTGAGGAATGCGGTTGCGGCTGGAAATATTGCAACCTCAGCCAGGCAGGCTCACAGCATCAATGGTGCCACGGCAAATGTGGGCGCAGAAGCGATGCAAGCCGTTGCAATCGCCATGGAAAGTGCCGGCCGTGCCGGGGATCTGCGTGGCATCAAAGTGCGGTTGGCTAACCTGGCACTTGAGTTCAATAGGTTTAATGAGCTTGCAGTGGGTGAGTTATGATCCAGAAAAAATGCCGAACGCGATGGATGAGCGGAGTCGCGATTCTGCTGTCCGGTGGGCTGCTCACTTGGTGGACGGTTGTCCAGGCCGCCAGAACCATGCGCGACGACCTGCGCAACCAAACGCAGAAGGTGGCGCAGGGGCTGAACATCGCGCGAGTCCAACAGCTCACAGGCACGGATGCCGACCTGGAAAATCCTGCCTGCCTCAGGATCAAGGACCAGCTTGCCGCTGTCCGATTGGCCAATCCTCTCTGCCGATTCATCTATCTCATGGGGCGAAGGCCCGACGGGTCAATCTTCTTTTACGTGGACAGCGAACCGGCCGGATCGAAGGACTGCTCGCCGCCCGGACAGGTTTATGAGGAGGCTTCGGAGGCCTGCAGGCGGGTCTTCGCCACCCAGAAAGCTGAAATCGAAGGGCCGACTCCCGACCGATGGGGCAGCCGGGTCTCGGCTATGATTCCGATCCGTGCCCCGCCGCCGGGCTTGCGCGCATCTTCGGGAGGCGCCCGTGAGCTTCTCGGCGTTCTGGGAATGGATATTGATGCCCGGACCTGGAATGGGATATTGGTCCGTGCAGCCCTTCCTCCCTCAGCGCTCACTCTGGCGCTGGTTTTTATTCTTTGGGTCGGTTCGACGCTGCTGTCCCGTCGTGCGCGGATCGTGGGCGTGCCACCACCTGGGATGCGGTGCCTCGAAGCGGCGCTGACGTTCATGGTCGGGCTGTTCCTAACCCTCTACGCTGCCTCTATCGCATGCGAACACGCGGTGAATGAACACCGGCAAACTTTCGAGCAATTGGCTTCTGAGCGAATCGAGTCGGTGGTGGAAATGCTGCGGTTCCTGCGAGACTCCGAACTGGCGGGTCTTTCCCGCTTTTACGAAAGCAGCGCAAATGTCACCGCTGAGGAGTTTCAATTTTTTACGGCCTATCTGACGAAAAACCCGTACGTCCAAGCCTGGGAGTGGGTCCCGGCAGTGCCGGCGAGCGGGAAGTCCCGCTTCAAAGCGGACGCCGGCGCAGCAGGCAGGAGCGGGTTTGAAATCTGGCAGATGGACGCCCAGGGGAAACGTGTGCCCGCCAACGGCAGAGAGGCATATTATCCTGTTTATCAAGTGGCCCCCTTGGAGGGCAACGAGCAATCTCTGGGCTATGACCTTGGTTCGGAACCGAGAGGCCGCGCGATGCTGGAAGAAGCGGTTCGCACCGGCTTGCCCACCGCCAGCGAGCCCGCCTTCCTGTGGCCTGGGGCCGAAAAGGTCATGCTCGTCTGCCGGCCCGTCATTCGCAACGGAGAGCGGGAGCGAGTGCGCGGGTTCGCTGTGGGGGTGGTGCGCCTGGAGGGCTTGCTGCGAGGCGATGAGTCGGACAACGTGATGCAGCAGGAGCTATCGCTCTTGCGTAAGGACGGGACCTCCGAGTCACTCGCCACCTCATGGGCCGCGAACGCTGCGCCGCGAGCCGGGCTCTCCGTAGTCCGCCCTTTCTTCGCCTTCGGAAAAACCTTTGCCCTCGCCACCTACTCGGGGACGCTTCCTTTCCACCCGCTGCGCGAGTATTGGCTAGCCGTCCTGAGCGGCATGGTGATCACCTCCTCGCTCACCGCTATGGTCAGCGTGCTTCTGAGCCGCCGGGTGAAAGGCGAGCGGATGCTTGCCGAGCGCAAGCTGTTGGCTATTGCGATCGGACAGGCGTCGGAAGTCGTTTTTATCACGAGCGCGAAGGGCGAGATCCAGTATGTCAACCCCGCCTTCCTCTCCTTGACAGGCTACAGCAGCGAGGAGGCGATCGGCCAGAACCCTCGCATTCTCAAGTCCGGAAAGCAAGATTCCGCATTCTACAGCGCGATGTGGGAAACGCTTTCCAACGGTGGGATCTGGCATGGAAATCTCATCAATAAAAAAAAGGATGGCACGCTCTTTACCGAGGAGACGACGATCTCGCCAATCCATGATGCCCTTAACAAGATCGTCAACTATGTGGCCGTCAAGCGGGACATCACCCAGGAGCTCAGCATGCAGTCGCAGCTGAACCAGGCCCATAAGATGGAGTCGGTGGGGCGGCTTGCCGGTGGTGTCGCCCACGACTTCAATAATATGCTCTGCGTGATCCTTGGCCATACGGAGATGGCTTTGGCGGAGGTCGACGGCGCCAATCCAGTCTTCGGCGATCTGACGGCCATCCTGAGCTCCGCCAGGCGATCCGCAGATCTGACCCGCCAGCTCCTGGCATTTTCCCGCCAGCAGCCGATTTCTCCCAATGTGATGAACCTCAACGGACGCATCGAAGGCATGCTCAATATGCTCAGCCACCTCATCGGCGAGGACATCCGTATCGACACCCTGCTGGACAAGGAGCTCTGGGCGATCAAAATGGACCCGTCCCAGATCGATCAGATCATGGTCAACCTGTGCGTGAATGCCCGCGATGCAATCGCCGATGTCGGAACGATCACCATCGAAACAGGCAACGGATCAATCGATCAAAGCTTTTGCGAAAGCCATGCTGAAGCTGTCCCTGGAGACTATGTGCGCCTGGCCGTGAGCGATACCGGCTGCGGAATGGACCAGACCGCCCAGGCCCATATCTTTGAACCGTTTTACACCACCAAGGACGTCGGCAAGGGCACAGGCCTCGGATTAGCGACCGTGTACGGCATCGCAAAACAGAATCACGGGTTCATCTATGTTTATAGCGAGCCTGGGCATGGCGCGACTTTCACGATCTATCTGCCTCGCCACATCGGCAAGGTAGTTGAACCGCAACCGCCTGCAGAGCCCCCCCTGCGCGGCCATGAAACCATCCTGCTCGTCGAGGATGAACCTGCGATCATGCAAATGACCAAAGTGATCCTGGAACGGCTGGGATACACCGTGCTGGCGGCAGGTTCACCGGGCGGTGCCATCCGCGCAGCTGCGTCGCACACAGAGAGGATCTGCCTGCTCATGACGGACGTGATCATGCCGGAGATGAACGGCCGGGAGCTCGCCAAAACCCTCCTCGCCAGCTATCCGCACCTCAAGTGCCTGTTCATGTCCGGCTACACGTCGAACGTCATCACTCCTCACGGAATCATGGACCCCGGGATGCGCTTTATTCAAAAACCATTCTCCATGGGCGACCTTTCCGCAAAAATCAGGGAAACCCTGGATGCTTAGTGATGGGGCTGGTCTGCCTGTATTTGAGCACACCTGAAACACAGCATCGACAGCCCTGTCAATCAGGGACTTATGGTGCGCCAGTCGTTAGCAGGAAGGAACTTCTGCCCCGAGGATCCATGGTAGGGTTTCACCCCATAGTGCAGGATATGTCTTCCATCGCTACAAGTCGAACCTTTACGCATGCAGCCTTGAATCAGTCCAGTCGTACTTGCAAGCATTCCCCAACGTCTTCTACCACAAAGGCATTTTTCCGCACTCTGTGAAAAAAGTTCCCGAGAACGAAATGTTCTCGTTTGCCCACTTTGACGTTGATCTGTACGAAAGCACCCTCGGCTGTTTGAACTTTTTCTATCCACGCATGAATCCCGGCGGCGTCATGCTTTCACATGATTACTCAATTCTTCACGGCGTGCGAAAAGCGTTTGAAGAGTTCTTTGAGGACAAGATAGAAGAACTCATCGAGCTTCCTTCCACCCAATGTATGGTCGTTAAAAGATGATCGGCTCGACTGGTGACGATACACCCGATTTCATGGGCTGTCCCCAGGAGCCTATAAAGGCAGTCCGATCAGGCATGCAAGCCGGTCAAATCTTAAATCTAAAAAACCCGATTTTAGATGTTCACCTATTCATTCCCTTTGGGTCTGATACCCCGAAGCTTGCTTCGGCTTTGGTGCTGGAGGGACGACCTCCGTGTCGTCCGTGGATAGCAACGGACCGGACAGATCCTGTCCGTCCAAATGCCTCGAGGCTTGCCCCGGGGTTCTTTACGGGGATATTACAAAAACGAAAGAGTTTCTTTCCCGGCCGTGTGGCAAGAAATGGCACCGCTACTTGACAAAGCGATAGGATGTGTTGAAAACCATTAATCCGTTGTCGGTTGCAATTGAAACCATGACTGTCCCTCGATCGATCGTTGATGGTGTCGCTTTACCTGTGACAACCTTGACTTCGCCGGTTTTTATATTTGTGGCCTTGCCTGTAAATCTCATTGGAATGCCTTTTGAAAGATTAAAAACAGAATCCTTTGGGGCCTCCATCTTTAACGTGCCCTTCTCATTTTTATAATCATACAAAAATACCTTGATCTGATATGTGCCATGGTAAAGGTTTCCCTTGTGAGTCAGTGGAGTGACAACCAAATCGACCTTGCCAAGCGAAACCTGCGCGGAACTGGATTGCACAATCATCTTACGGCTAAGATGCGCTGTCTTATTCGGAAGCATTGCAGTGGTCTGTGCGCAGGCCCAGTTGCAGGCGACCAACATCATCAAACAGAACGCTTTTACTTTCATATCCATTGTCACATCTCGTAAGATCTTATCTTCTTTCTCGGCAGGCTCTTGGCAGTTTTGCTCAAAAAGCAGGATAGCAAGCCCTCATTTCCCGAACATTTCTGCAACGATGAAGATGAGAATGGCTCCACCAAACCCAGCTCCTAAAAAAAGATACAAAATGGAGTAACCTGCGGCGGCAAGTAGGGGAGGCATAATCAGTGCAATCATAGTTTGATGGATAAAGCGCGTGCAACCACCTCGCCGCGGTTGCAACGCCGTTGTGGTTAGTGCGACAAGGACCCGGTAAGGTTACCAGGGGAGGTTGCCGCGACAGTATGGGAGTGGCGCTCGCTGGCCTTGCACTCCTCGGGCGTGGAGGCCTCGCCCGTGGTGCAGATGCTCTGTGCTCCGGATTTGGTGAAGATGTCTTTGGCTCGGGCGATTTCTGCTGAGTCTTCAGTGTGGACCGAGATGAGGATGTTGCTTGAGTTTGTCTTTGATGATGTTCCAGTCGCCCGTAATTCTTAGTTTATTCATAGTTTTAGATTTTCGTTTTGATTTGCCGCCACCGTGACAGCAAAACTGTTGTCGCATCGGATCTGACTGTCAGACCGACGGCGAAAAACGTTATCTGGTTAGCTTCTCGCGCGGAAACCGCCCGCAGCAAATATGACAAGACATACCAGCAGAATCAGTCCAAGTCCTCCACCGCCGATTGCAGGACCACCCAGGTAAAAGCCGCCACCACCGAACAAAAGGAGAAGCACAAAGATTAGTAGTATTGTATTCATGTTTACTCAACCTATCCGCACGCAGAACCTGTATCAATGGGGTCTTTCCCTACCTGTCGCCTGGAGGCCCAGAAATCTCTAACTCACACGAATGGTGCCGGGTGCCTCCTCTTCAGCTGCCAACGAAATACTTCTGCGCAACCGTTTTTGTCTTTCTCAGCATGCACTTCACTTTCCACATGGGAGTGAGGGCTGGCGAAATCGGCTGTTCCGCTCAGAAGATCGAAGCGTCCGCCCTGGAGTTGCCGGCGCGGAAATTCGAAAACTCGGCGATCAACCGGCGTTTGCGGCCGATGATCTTTGAGGCATCGAATCCATGCTGAGTTGTGGAAAGGCCAAACTCCGCCGCATTCCGAATCATGCGGTAGCGGCGCGCTGATTCGAGCAGGGTCTTGCCTGGCATGCACCCGAGGAGAATGAATCTCTTTTCAGTTGGTGCTACATAGTTGGCACAGCCACAGCGAGTTGCGGGTCCGCAGTTTGAGGAAGCCTTGGTAGGTGTTCGCCCCATAGCGTGATCGTCTCAGCCAATCAAGAATCGGCACTGGTCTCAACCTGAGGCCAGATATCAATTAACAAAGTATAAAGAAAGCTACAGAACATGAAAACACAAATCCACACGAAGTTCGTCATCGCATCCAGTCTCGCAGTCGCCTTGCTGGTATGGTTTCCAGTCCAAGCACGCTCTGCCGAGCCTGCCGATGGGAAGATGACGTATGGCAAAATGGCCCAATGTTGCCAGAAAATGAAGGCTCAGAAACTGAAGATGATGGCAGATATGAAGGCGCAAGACAGCGCTTTGACTGCGCAGGTCTCGAAGATGAATGGTGCGCCTGAAGATAAAAAGCTGGACTTGCTCGCCGCAGTCGTCACCAAAATGGTCGAGCAGCGGACAACCATGATCGCCAGTATGGAGAAGATGCATGAAAAGATGATGCAGCACAAGCTGGGAGGCAAGGAATCCATGTCGCAGTGCCAGATGATGAAGGGGATGGCCGAAAAAGCGGGGAATACTCAAAAGCCGCAGAATTAACAACTCGATCCTTAGCGCTCACCACCACACTCTCCTCGCCAACCGGGCTGTGAAATGCCGGTGACAACTTTCCCGATGCATTTTTCAGCCTGATTTGGCGAGGACTCCCCCAGGTGCCGGATGGGGCGCATAGCGCAGCGACAATCACTTTATGATGAATCATACCCGATCTGCTCGTTGAACCTCGCGCCTTACGTGATGGTCGGCGGCGGAACGACTTACGCTAACAACCTCAAAGGCCACGGCGAGGGGCATGTCGGGGCTGGCCTCGAATACCGCTTCACCCCCAACATCGGGATCTTTACGGACGGACGCTACGTCTATTCGAGCGTCGAGCCAAAAGGTGGAGCCCTGGTGCGCACCGGCCTTCGGATCGCGTTCTAAAAACTGAGGGAACACAACCATTCAACCTGAAAAGCCGGCTTGTAAAAGCCGGCTTTTTTTGTGCGACTCGACGTGAATGGCGCTAAGTTAAGAGGGGTTTGTATTGACGATTCCACAAAAGAAAGCGACCTGATTTTTATCAGGTCGCTTGTTTGATCCGGTGATGTCAGGTCTAATAAACTCTGACATTCTGTGTTTCCACCGTGGTGGAACTCGGGCGGTGTCTTACCGTGGTTTCTTCCGTCGTTGTGCTGGTCACATGCGGGATCTGGTTCCTTTGCGGATGCACATTGACGCAACTGGAGACGAGAATCGCCCCTGTGAGGGCAACAAAGCAGATGGTGATATGTTTCATGGACTGAACCTCTTGTTATTTCGTTTCGGTCGTAGTTGTCGTGGTCTTTTTCTCTTCCACCACGCCGCCGGGCACGACCACCGCTTTTCTTACGATGACTTTTGAAGCCGCATACCCGTCCGCGGATTTCGTGTAATACACGGTGACAGGAAGCCCCGACTTCATTATCGTGACCGAAACCGGGTTTCCGGCTTCATCGACGTAGGTCGTTGTCTTGCTGTAGCTGTAGCTCACGGGCACTGTGCCGTTCTCGGTTTTGATCACGATGGCGTTCGGGCTGAACTCACTGATCGTTCCCATGGATGTGATGGGAGTGGTCGTGACCACGGTATTCTGGCCCACGACGGTGGTTGCGGTGAGGAGCGTTCCTGTCACCAGGAGGGCTCCAATGGAATTGCGGATTAGTTTTTTCATAGCACGCACAGTATTTGCTGATTTTAAAAGGCGCTATGGGGTGTAACCCGACTGGCGGAGGAGAGGCATGATCATTGCAATCCAAGTGAGATGAGCAGGGCTCTGTCTGGGCTGCCGGTGACACGAAACCCGCGATCCGCCTGGTAGTTCGAGATGGCGCGTCTGGACATCGGGCCAATGCATCCGTCAATCGGACCAGTGTAATAACCGCCTCTTGCCAGCGCCATTTGCACCGAGGTTTCCATGGAATTGCGGCGAGGGCTTTCCTCCTCGGAATACCGGTTATCGTTTTGCGGATTCTGATACGAGGGATTCTGTGCGACCGCTCGTCGTCCGTGGCCGGCGAGGTTATCTCCCAGATTCACAAGAATTCCGGACACAACCCGCAACGGGTAAAATCCCAGGATTCCGGCATCATGATTATCGTTGTGATTGGTCGTGTCATGGGCATGCGCAATGATCGGAATGCCCCCAAGGCAGATTATCGCCAGCGCAGAAATCTTTAGTTGCCTGGAGAAGAGTATTGGTTTGAGTGTGCGGTTTTTCATCTGGAGAAAGATGACATGCTGCCCAGCACATGTGGTATGGGGTGTAACCCGACTCACCTCCTGCAAAAGTCAACCTGTTTCCGCCACCTGCCGTTCGGTCTGTTTGTGGCTGGTCAGGAGCTGCCGTCCAGGTATCAGCATGGTCAAGGAGGTGGCGGTCTCCGACAGGAGCAATGGCCGCTGTGGCTGGCTGCGAGTGATTCGTTTGCGTTCTAGATGGCTGGTAGGTAAATACCCCATTGAAACCATTCTCCCCATGGTTAGCTTGCACGGATGAGTCCTATCATCCCATCAATGGAAGACATTTCCGCTTGCGCGAATCTGATCTGGGAAAATGAAGGACGCCCGGAGGGACGAGAAAAAGCTCACTGGTATCAGGCCGAGGATCAGCTGATGACCTGCCACGTATTGGATCATTGGATGTTATCCTCACAATCCATGGGCGTTACAGGATGAGCGGCGCGACTGATTCGGAAGAAAGCCTTATTGTCAATCGATCACCTGCGCCTGCCCGATGCGCCCAGAAACCTAGCCGATGACATCTCATTTAGCCGAACAGATAGCTGAGTTGGATCAAACGGTATCTATTCCTTTCAGCAATGACTTTCCCATCGTGTGCGTGGGTGGTTCGGCCGGCGGCCTTGACGCTTATATCAGGCTGCTGCGAAACCTGCCGGCCGACATGGGGGCCGCTATCGTCATCGTCAACCATGTGAGGACGGTCGCAACGCAACTTCACGAAATTCTTCCCCGATTCACATCCATGCCTGTTGAGCTGATTACAGATCACTTGCGCATTCAGCCCAACCGCATCTTCATCATCCCCGAACAGCGTGACCTGCATGTGCTGAATGGGGACTTTCGCCTGGAGCCGATCTCGAAACCTCGAGGATGGCCCGACGTCATCACTGTCTTCTTGCGCTCGCTAACAAAGCACTGGCGAGGGAAGCTGATCGCCGTGATCGTCTCCGGCTATGATGGCGATGGTGCGGCCGCGCTTCGCGGGATTAAAGAAGTCGGAGGGATCACGATCGCCCAGCGGCTCGACACTGCCAAGCGGCCTGACATGCCAGAAAGCGCAATTGCCAGCGGCTTTGTGGATTTTGTGCTCTCTCCTGAGGATATCGCCAAGGCCATTCTCCGAATTGCGAATGCTGAAGAGAAGGCTCCTTGACTTTGCGGCGGTCGCCGCAAACTGGCATATTGACTTCTTTATCCTCTGCAGCCTCCGGGAGGAATCACTGGAAAAAGTGGTGAGGGGCCGGTTATTTTGCCTCTTTCAAGACCTTCATGATCGCCTGCACCGTTGCCGGCCGCTCCAGGCATGCGTGTGGGTAGGGAACGATCGTTTCCGAGACGTCCCCGCTCAGATGCGCGCTCCAGTAGGGCACGATGCCGTCGCTGCCATGGCGGAAATCCGTAGCGCGACGGGTGGCGATGATGGAATGAAATGGGACGCCCACGGGGTGTCGGGCCAGAGCATTGAAGAACGGGTGCCTGGTGGAAAGGTTTTCCGTCCCCCCCATGCCAAAGTCATGAAAGGGGAGCAACGTCGGTTGGATGTAAGCAGGGGGCACCTCCACCAGCGCTTGCATGAGATGGCGGGCGGTCTCCGGCAGGAAGAGGACCAAGCGCATGGCTGCCCGTAAAATGCCACTATCGGCGAGGACGCTGCCCCGGTGGGGCGTGCTGATAAACACCACTTGCTTCACAGCGTGCTCGCGTTGAAAAAACAGGGCCTCTCGCATCATGCGTTGCGTCCTGGCATCGATCTGGCCTGCAAGTCTTTTCGGAGAGACCGTAAAAAAGGAGGACCAGAAATCCGTCCCGGAATCGATGACCTGCATGCGCGCCAGCAATCCCCCCATGCTGTGCCCCACCAACACCATGCGGCCAAACCCGGCATCCTGATGGCGGGGATCAAGCGTGTCGCGGGAGCGCCTGAGTTCCGCCCGGAGGATAGCGGCCGATGCTGGAATCGACAGCTTGGGTGGGTAAACAAAAATCACCGGCTGGTAGCGATGGCGGAGGCCCGGGTCGGCGAACAGCTCGTTGACCGAGTTTTTCCAAGCGCCCGGTTTCGAGAGCATTCCATACACGAAAACCACAGGCACCTTGGTCTTGTCATAGCGGTTGAGAAAATACAACACGGACGCCTCTTCGCCTGACGCCGGGGGAGTCGCGTCGTCAGCCCGGACTTTGTCGGGGGATGCGCCTGACAAAGTGGATTCCAGCGCAGCGGTGAGATTCTCTGCCAGGTGCTGGGGATGTTTCCCCACCGGCAGGTCCGATACCGCCAGCGGGTTGTAGAAGCGCAGCCTGGCCTCGACGGGATGCCCGGGAATGGCCGCTGGAAATTCCAGCACTGCAGTCGCTGGGAGGAATTCCCCATGCGGAGGATGAAACGGCCGAGTCACGCGATGGGAGTCCTCCTGTCCCAGCACCACCGGAACGCCAAGTCCGCCATGCCCGACCACCCGGGCGAACCCATGCAATCTGACATCGGCGGCAAGTCGGCAATACGCGAAGTCCGAGAGGGCCAACGTCCGTGCGGAGTCGTTTTGTTCAGGATGATCGAAGGTCACCTGCCATGGCCGCGCCCCGTCCAACAGAATCGGCTTCCCCCATGCGGATGTTCCTTCTTTTGAGCGGAGCGACTTCACCACTGCGACCACCGCGCGGTCATACCTCCGCAGAGCTCTTTGTGCGGGCAGGGAGCCGGATTTTTCCCGCTGCAGGACTTGCCACGATTGGTTGGCTTGCTCCAAACCGGCCGTCGTGCGACCGGCCTCCCTCGCCTCTCTTGTCCCCAGCACCTGGCACGCCGGAAGAAGCGCGACCAGCACGATGCCCGGCAGCAGGCGTGCAAGCGTAACGGGAGGCATGGTCAGAATGCGGGGTGCGGGTTTCAAACGATAAATCTTACCACGGCCAGCGGGAGCGCGAATCGATCCCGTGTGGCGCTGAATTCAAACCTGGGCAGGAGCAGAGGAGCCCAGCATTGGTGGTGGCGAACAGCATTTGAGGGTTTCATCTCAGTGTCACCAGGGTAGGGCATGGGCGCACCGGCACACCATAGGGTGAACACCCTATAGCTCCCAAGCCGGCATCGTCTCGCCGGAGGCCGACGAGCAGCGGGAGCTCGTGAGAACGTGGCCGGGAAAGGCCCCGCTGAATGCCGAGGGAACCGATCCTGAGAAAAGTCCGGGTCTGGGAACCCAGCTCGTGTTGGGCTGGCTCGCCAATGCAAGCTGATCCTCGGCCCGATGTGCTGAAAATAAGCAACTTATAATGGTTTTCTCTTCGCAGATGCCCCGGCCGGACATCCGGCAGCGTTGCGGCATGAAGAAGCCACAAGAACCGGATGCGATGGGATCAGATCGGGAAAAGGTTGCGCCCATCTTGTCAGGGTATCGTCTCAAGAACGGCCGCCGCCATGCCCAGGCAAAGCGCCAAGGCAAACAAATTCTTGAGGCCCAGGGGAAGGCGCGGAGGGTGCATGACGCGAAAGTTACCTAGGTAGGGCGGGACGTCCCCGGCCCGCCGCAGGAGGTCAGCCCCTACCTTTCAGCCCATGGTGGTAACTTTCCCGTCATGCACCAGGCACGCGGAAATAATCCCAAAAAAGATTTGCTCTTGCGGCCGCTGGAACTATGCTGACCGACCCGCCAGCGCCACGAATGGTTGCAGCCCCCTGATTTTTATTGGGAGGTGGCGAAACACTCAACCATCAACATTATGCATGCATTGCAAGATTTGATCGCCAGCTCGATCAAAAATTATCGTGAAGGAAGTATCGTCAAGGGACACATCCTTGAGATCAGAAACCGGGAATTTCTCGTGGACATCGGATACAAGAGCGAGGGAGTCATCCCCGCCTCCGAATTCGAAGACCCGGACGAGGTCGAGATCGGCGACGAGATCGAAGTCCTCCTGGAGCGGCTCGAGAACGATGAGGGCATGGTTGTCCTCTCGAAAGAAAAGGCGGCCCAGCGCCAGAATTGGGAAAAAATCGTCGGCGTCTTCAAGGGCGACGGCCTGATCAAGGGGAAAGTCCGCTCGGTCGTCAAGGGCGGCCTCATCGTCAACGTCGGAGTCGAGGCGTTTTTGCCCGCCTCACAGATTGACATCATCCCGCCGAAGGATCTCCAGCAGTTCGTCGGAAATATCTACGACTTCAAAATCGTCAAAATCAACGAGGACAGGAAGAATGTTGTCCTGAGCCGCCGGGAGATCATCGAGCAGGAGCGCTCGGAGAAGCGCCAGGCGTTCCTATCGGGCGTCAGCATCGGCGACAAGATCAACGGCACGGTCAAAAACATCACCGATTTCGGCGCGTTTGTGGACCTCGACGGCATCGACGGCCTCCTGCATGTCACCGACATGTCGTGGGCGCGGCTCAACCATCCGGGAGAGCTTCTCAAGGTCGGCCAGCTTCTTGAAGTTCAGGTGCTGGATATCAACAAGGAAAAGGAGCGTGTTTCCCTCGGCCTCAAGCAGATGCAGGCAAACCCATGGGACCGGATCGAAGAGCGCTTCCCGGTCGGCCAAAAGGTTTCCGGCAAGATCACCAACCTCATGCCATACGGCGCGTTTGTGCAGATCGAGGAAGGCGTCGAGGGCCTCATCCACGTCTCCGAGCTCTCCTGGACGAAGCGCATCGCCCGGCCTTCCGACGTCCTCACGATGGGGCAGCTCGTCGAGGCGATCGTTCTTGGGGTCAACAAGGACGAGCAGAAGATCTCGCTCGGAGTCCGCCAGCTCGAGCCGAACCCATGGGATGAGATCGAGCTCCGCTACATGATCGGCAAGCAGGTCAAGGGCAAGGTCCGCAACATGACCGCCTACGGGGCATTCGTCGAGCTCGAGGAGGGCATCGACGGCATGATTCACGTCTCCGACCTTTCCTGGACGCGCAAGATCAACCACCCGAGCGAAATGCTCAAGAAGGGCGACGAGCTCGAGGCGGTCGTCATCGATATCGACAAGGCCAACCAGAGGATCAGCCTCGGCACGAAGCAGCTCGATACCGATCCTTGGAAGGAAATTGATACCCGGTTCCGCATCGGGGATCTCGTCAAGGGGACGGTCACCAAGCTCACGAACTTCGGCGCCTTCGTCCAGCTCCAAGACGACATTGACGGGCTCGTCCATATCTCGCAGATCAGCGAAGACCGGGTCGAGAAAGTCAAGGACGTGCTCAAGGTCGGCCAGGAGGTCGAGGCGCGCGTCATCAAGGTGGACAAAGCCGAGCGCCGGATCGGCCTCTCGATCAAGGCCGCCAACTACGGCGAGGAAGCCCTCCGCAAGGAAGCCGAGGCGTTCGACACCCTCCGCCCCGGCGAGGACATGGTCGGGCTCGACCAGGCGTTCCAGTTCGCCGAGGACGACTACCGTCCGGGCGAAGGCAAGAAAAAGTAGAAGCAATCAACCCAAAAGCGCCGCCGGCACACGCCGGCGGCGCTTTTTTTTGTGCAGAAGCCAGCGGGGGCGGCTGATCATCCGATGGCGGGGGGAGGGGGCTCGCCCCGCTGGAGGGCCTCAGCTCCCGGCATGCCAGCATGCCCTGGGCGAGACCTTCCCCTTCTTCCCAAACCTCGGGCGTCTCGATGCGCGAGGCATCCTACAAGAATCCACTGAGCGAGCCCGGTGCCGACGGAAAATAACGCCAGCGCCCAGGCCGAGCGCGAGCAATGTCCAGGTCGAAGGTTCCGGCACGGAGCTGAAATTGCTAGTGTTCCATTGTGTCGTGGTGCCGGCGCTAAACCTCAGGCCGATGAGGCCGGCTGCGTCATAAGAGTGCGAGGCAGTGAGGGTCTGGTTGCCGCTCGTCGCCACCAATCCGTCAGCATCGCTGAGGGTCACATTAAAAATCGAGTTTGTCAGGTTGAAGCTTTGTGCGAGCTCGAGAGTCAGCGGAGTCGAAACCGCAACCGGATTGCTCAATGAACTGAACGTTGTATCATAAAAATTTGTGCCAGCCCCGGCGTTATTGTCTGCGCCGTAGAAGAGTCGGAGCCGCACGGAGGTGGTGCTGAGGATATTTACCAGTCCAAGAATTCCCGTCGAGGTCAACGTTGCTCCGTTGAGGCGGGTTAATATCCCCAGGGAGCCACCCAAGGTGGATGCTGAGGAGGTTACTGAAAGCGTTTCATTTTGGAAGGTCGTCGTCAAATTGCCTCCAGGCGTGTAGTCGATAATGCTGGTGAGCGCTCCGCTAGGCGCATAGACAAGCGATCCTCCAGCCCAACTCATTTTTGATGGGTTGACCTCGGCCGTGAAATTTCCGGTATAGACATCCGTGGCAAAATCCAGATTGAACACGACCGCTGCCTGGGCGCATATGGTGAGGAGACCAAGGGCCGCGAGCGCGATTGCGGAACGGCGAAGGAACGATGGATTTCTCATGTCTGTGTTGCGTTGTTGGTGAGCTCCGGATTTGTTCCGCACTGCCAAAATGCGACGATGCACCATATTGATCCATAGATTTGCGGTGTGACCTGTAACATCCGCTTGGAAAGCGGTCTGCGGGCATGCTAATCTGCCGACATGGAGACTGACTCCCCCAAAAGGGTGACGTTGCGCGATATCGGTCAACTGGTCGGCGTGAGCCACACGACCGTGTTTCGTGTGGTCAACGGGTATAAGAATGTTGACGATGCGACGCGCCAGCGTGTCGAAGCGGCCATTCGTGATCTGGGCTACCAGCCGGACCCCGCCCTTTCGGCCCTTTCGGCCTACCGACATGCCAAAGCCTCGCATCCCACTGGCACTACGCTGGCTTTTTTCAACTGCGACGGAACCACCCACACGGAGGGGATTTTTCATGGGGCTCAGCGCGAGGCTTTGCATCTGGGCTACACACTGGAATCGTTTCGCTTAAGCCCGGACAAGAAAGCGCAAGCACGTCTCAGCCGCATTCTTTACAGCCGCGGGGTCCATGGGCTGATGTTTGGCCCCTCCTACGACCAGTGGCAGCTGGAAGGCTGGGACTGGCCGAAGTATGCATCTGTCTCGCTCGGGCCACTCCATCACAAGCCGCCGTTTCATGCCGTGGCGATCGACTATTTCCACGCGGCAATGAAGTCGTGCGAGGAGCTCCACAGGCTGGGCTGCCGGCGGATTGCCTTGGCCGTCGATCCGCGACTGGAAGCCCGCACTTGCCACCGGTGGTTCGGCGGCTACTGCGCCGGGATCGAAGGCTTCCCTCAGCCGGTTCTTAATGCGGGCTCGCTCTGGAATACTCCGGGGCTGAGGGATTGGCTGGTGCGCAAGAAAGCGGACGGCATGCTGGCCATCGATTCGAGATTTCTGGAGCGATCCAGGGAAACCTGGAGCATCGGGCTGGATCTCGGGCTGAAAGTGGTGCTGCTGATTGATGATCATTTGCCGGGGCTGACCGCCATGACCTTCGATCGGGAGCGCGTCGGAACGGAAGGGGTGCGCCTGCTCCACCATCTCCTGATGAAGTGGGAGTTTGGTCTTCCGGAAGAACCCAAGCTGCTATCCCTGCAAGGTCGGCTGGTTCACCGTGATGCTCAGGGGAACGAAGTGGCTGCTGCTCCGGGCAGGTGAGCGCAGCCCCAAAAGGCCCCGGCGGGGCGGATCCGCGCGGCCTCCTCCCGGCGCGCTGCAGTCAAGAACCCCGGGGCAAGCCCCGAGGCATTTGGAGGGACCGGCTCCGTCCGGTCCGTTGCTATCCACGGACGGAGCTCGCCCCTCCAGCACCAAAGCCGAAGCAAGCTGTGGGGTATCAGACCCAAAGGGAATGAAGGATTTGATCTGGATGCTGTCCGTGTCCGGAAATGCTTTACGACAAAATTCCTTTGTGCCGGAGGATTGCCGCTTGCACTTCGTGGTAGTCCAGTCCTGGAATATTGCAGCCATTGGCCGCCGCCAGCGCTGCGGCGGTTCCGGCCGCTTCCCCGATCGCCATCACTGAGGGCGACACGCGAAAGGAGGCCATCGCTTCGTGCGAAGCTGAAATGCAACGCCCCGCGACAATAAGATTCTTCGGCCCCTGCTTCGGGATCAGACAACGCAGGGGAATATCATAATGCTCTCCGACCGGAATCCAGTGGAACGTGGTTTTATCGGAATCCGGCTCGTGAATATCCACCGGGTAGTGGCACTGGGCGATCACATCGTCGAACTGCCGGCGGTCCAGGATGTCCTGTAGCGTCAGCGTGTAGAGCCCCTGAATCTGGCGGGTTTGCCGCACGCCGATCTGCCGGGCCAACTCCACGAGCTCCGCCTTTTCAAACCCGGCGACATATTTTTGAAAAAACCGAATCCCTTCGTCCACCTGCCTGCGACCAACTTGCTCCCCTTCTGCAAGCTGGACGGGGTCTGTGGGATCGGAAACAAAGACCCGTCCAAAATTCACCGTGACAAAATCTGGTCGTCCCGGAACGCTGAATACGCAGGCCACGTTGTCGCGCGGAATGGTGAGATCCCCGTTGGTGCGCGCCGCAAGCACGGTGGACTGCATGCCGTTGATCCACAGGAAGACATCGCCCGTAGCCGGGTTCACCCTGCGCAACTCCGGGTGGGCGGCAAAGGCCCGCTCCAGATCCACGGGCCCCATGAGATAACAAAGTGTGAGCGGCATTACGGCCCCGTCCTGCGGACGGCCAACCCGAGCCGACACTCCGGCATTTACCGCAATCGTGGCATCCCCCGTGGCATCCACAACCGCTTTGCTGCGGACGATGTTCCCATTGCTCAACTCCACCTCCGATAGGCCATCCGAAAAACTGCTGCGCTTGACATCAGATCCCAGCAGAGGAACAACTCCCACCTCCTCCAGCAAGGCCCCCATTTCTTCGGAGTAAACCAGCGGATCATATGGCTCCATGTGTTCCTGGCAAAAATCCGTGTAAATCGCTTGGCGCGCTTTGAGTCTCGCCCGCAGTTTTTCAAAGACCCCGCCGATGATCGCCCGCCGGCCATCGTGGTGGGCGCCGCAGAAGTTATTGACCAGCCCGACCGTTCCCATGCCGCCCAGGATGGCATGCCGCTCGATGAGGAGGACGCGGGCGCCTTCGAGCGCTGCGCCAACCGCCGCGCCGAAGCCCGAGGGGCCGCCGCCGATGACGACGACATCTGTGGTGGGGGTAGTGCGCATATTGCTGTCCTAAGATAAGGTGGTCTCCTGGCTCAGGAAGCCTCGCTGCCGCGGGCGGGCGGAGCAAGCCCCCGCGCATGTGAGCTGTCACATGCCCTCCCGCCTTGGACCATCCGCAGCTCCGGGCAAGCTCCAGGCATGCCCCGCTATACTTCTCCGCACGACGTTTTCGGAGATTCCCACAGTGTAGAATTCCGAATTTGCGCTGCCGGGGAGCATATCATTCGCAAAAATACGGCCTCTGCCGGTTGCGGCGGCGGCCGAGCTCGCTGGCGTACCGCCGGCCCAACGTCGCGGAGTTTCTTTGCATCCAAGCCGTCAGCTGCGTCTTTCCGGCAGGCGGCGCGTCCACATAAAGCAACTCGGCCATCAAACCGCGGATTTCCTCGCGAGTGATAAATGTGTCGCGCACAAACCACCCGACCAGCTTCCCGAGAAGGTATCCGATTCCCGGCGGCACGCCAACCAGCCAGCGCCGGCACCCGACCGCCGCCGCAACAGCCTCCACCAGCTCGCGGTAGGAAAATGTTTCCGGCCCGATGGCGTTGATGATGGAGTTCCCCTCCCGCATTCCTTCGGCTGCCGCCAGATCCGCCAGATCGTCCACATGAATCGGCTGAAGCCGGTAGGATCCGTCACCAAAGAGCATGAAAACTGGAAACCGTCGGACCGCCCAGGCAATGTTGTTGATGAGGATGTCCTCGCGCCCGAAGAGGACCGTCGGCCGCAGGATCGCATAGGTCAGCCCGCTTTCCTGCAGCGCCCGCTCCAGCCGCGCCTTGCCTGCAAAATATTCCAGCGGCGAGTCTTCCGCCGGGTTCGTGATGCTGACATGGACCACCCGGCGGACACCTGCGCGCCGCGCTGCGGCAAACAATGCCAGCGTGTTTTCAACGGCCTGGGCATGGGTGAACATCCTGTGGTTGAAGCGCACCCAGTAAGTGTTGTAGAGCACGTCCACTCCGGCCAGCGCCGCCTCCAGCTTGTCGGGCTCGCCAAAGGAAAGCGGAAATGCCCGGACCTTTCCGCTCAGCGAGCTCTCTCGGCTGAGAGAGTTCGTCAGCGTGATCACTGTCTTCCCCTGCTCCAGCAGCCGGCCCGCTATGTACCGGCCGGAATACCCAAACGCCCCGGTCACCGCATGGATTTCATTCATACTTCTGTGTTTCCTGTGATTTGAGATCATTGAGACAAAAAACTATTTGAGCAGCGAACTGAGCCGCTTTCCCCACCTGGCCAGCTTGACCAGCTTGACCCGCGCTTCCAGCGGCAGCCGTCGCACTTCGACATAACCGGCATCCATCAGCTCAAAAAACTCCAGCATTTCCTTCAGCCGCTCCTTGGTATGGGGATCCGCCTCGTCCCCGTCATTGAGCGATGCCTGCGACTCCCGCAGCATTTTCAGCGTCGGATCCACCTCGCGCCGCTTGCGCTCATCCAAAAGAATTTCAAACAACTGCCACACGTCCTTGACGGATTGGAAATGCTCGCGCCGGTCACCCAGGACATGAACGACTTTGACGATGCCCCACGTCTGAAGCTCCTTCAGGCTGTTGCTCACATGGGATCGCGCGACGCTGAGGGCCTCCGCAATTTCATCCGCCGCCATCGGCTTGGGAGAGAAATGCAGCAGCGCGTGAATCTGAGCCACCATTCTGCTGATGCCCCAGCGGGAACCCATTTCTCCCCAGTGCAAAACCAGCTTTTCGATGACAGGATCCCCATGCATTTCTTATATTTCAGAAATAACAGAAATGCCTGACATGTCAATAGGATTTTGCGTCCCTTGTCGAAGAACGCGATTGCGCGTGCCCGCGAAGTCTGCTACGAATCCCCTTTCGCCTTCGTGGCCACCCAGGGCAGCGAAGAGGCGAAGGCCAGCTATATGATCCCCTTGCGCTACACCTTTGCCAGTGACAACACCTCGGGGATTTGCCCCGAGGCATGGGAGGCGTTGCAGGAATGCAATGCGGGGTATCTCGCGTCCTATGGGAACGATGCGATCACCGCCCGCGCGACGGATCTTTTTCGCGAGGTTTTTGAGACGGATTGCGAAGTGTTCTTTGTCTTCAACGGCACGGCGGCGAACTCGCTTGCGCTGGCCTCGCTTTGCCAGTCCTATCACAGCGTGATCTGCCACGAGGTTGCCCATGTCGAGACGGATGAATGCGGGGCGCCGGAGTTTTTCACCAACGGAACCAAGCTCCTTCTCGCCTCGGGGAACAACGGCAAGATTGATCCACAAGACGTGGAGCGCCTTGTGACCAAACGCTCGGACATCCACTACCCCCGCCCGAATGTTCTTTCGTTGTCTTTGCCGAACGAGATCGGCACGGTCTACTCCCTCGACGAATTGCGCGCTCTCCGCGATGTCGCGGTCCGGCACCGCCTCAAGATCCACATGGACGGCAGTCGATTCGCGAATGCCGTCGCGTCGCGCGGGGATTCCCCGGCCGACCTGACCTGGCGCTCAGGGATCGATGTGTTATGCTGCGGCGGAACGAAGCTTGGGATCGGACTTGGCGAGGCGGTGATTTTCTTTAACAAGGCCCTTGCCGCAGAGTTTGACTACCGGTGCAAGCAGGCCGGCCAGCTCGCTTCGAAAATGCGCTTCATGGCCGCGCCCTGGTGCGCGATGCTGCGAGACGGAAGCTGGCTCCGCAATGCCGCCCAAGCCAATGGCTGCGCGCGGCTGCTCTCGGAAAAAGTCCGGGGCCTCCCGGGCGTCCGCGAGCTCTATCCCGTCCAGGCGAATGCTGTCTTTCTCGAGCTTCCCCCGGCGGTTCACAACCATCTGAAAGCCAAAGGCTGGGCCTACTACGTTTTCATCGGCGGCGGCGCGCGGTTCATGTGCTCGTGGGCCACGACTCAAGAACAGGTGGCGGAGCTCGCCGCAGACATCGCGGAAGCGGTTTGACCATTGGTGATCTTGTCTTTGCCATGAGCGAGTATTCCGCCTTCGAGATCATTGGCCCGCCAATGACCGGTCCCTCCAGCTCACATACGGCCGGAGCCGTGAGGATCGGGCTCGCCGCCCGCGCGCTTCTCGGCGAGGAGCCGGGAGCGGCCCTCATTGCGTTGCATGGGTCCTTCGCGGCAACCGGGGCCGGACATGCCACGGATCGGGCATTGGTCGCCGGCCTTTTGAACTGGCTGCCAGATGACCCCCGCATCAAGGACGCGCTGGATTATGCGGCACGCCAAAATCTACACGTCGCTTTCCAGTCAGTCGATCTCGGCGAAGACGTCCATCCAAACTCCGCCCGTCTGACCATTTCCAGCGCCGACCGAGCAGCCTCCTGCACGGCCACCGGCTCTTCGCCCGGTGGCGGCAGCATTGAGATTGTGAATATAGACGGCTTCACGGCCCGAGTGGACGGATGCCTGGTCACGCTGGTGATGTGGCACAAGGATCGTCCGGGATTTCTTTCCAAAGTCACCACGCTGCTGGCTTGCGCGGGAATCAACATCGCAGCCATTCGCACCACCCGCAAAGGCCGGGAAGGGGAAGCCCTCACGCTGGTGGAAACGGATGAAACCGTCCCGGCAGATTGCCGGAGCCTGCTGGGCCGCTTGCCAGAGATCAGCAAATTGCGCGAAATTCCGCGGCTTGTTTTCTAGGCCATGCAAGAAGAAGCCACCCTCGATTATGAGAACGCCGGGCAAATGCTCTGCCTCGCGCAATCGCATGGATGGCCTTTGTGGAAGCTCTCACTGGCGCGCGAAGCCCGCCTGCAGAATTGTGACGAGGCGCAACTCCTGGAACGCATGGGCGGGCAGTATCGCATCATGCGGAAATCGGTTCGAGACGGCATTCAGATCCGGGAGCTCTCCGCGAGCCGGCTTTCGGGCGGGGATGCCAGGCACCTCTGGGATTATTCCGCATCCGACGGTCCGCTTTTTGGTCCAAGATTTGCGAAGCTTGCGGCTTATGGGTTCGCCGTGCTGGAGCACAATGCCCAGTTCGGACGCATTGTCGCCACGCCCACCGCCGGATCATCTGGCATCCTTTCCGCCTGTCTTTTGGATTTGGAAGAGAACGAGGGGTTGGACGAAATGGGGGCGGCCCGCGCGCTCTTCACCGCTGCAGCCATCGGCGTTGTGATTGGGAAAAACGCCAGCTTTTCCGGCGCGCGCGGCGGGTGCCAGGCCGAGGTGGGAAGCGCGTCCTGCATGGCCGCTGCCGCCGTGACCGAGGCCCGTGGAGGATCGCCTGAGCTGGCGTGTTCCGCGGCGGCCTTTGCCTTGATGAACACTCTTGGGATGGTCTGCGATCCCATCGGCGGATACGTCGAGGTGCCCTGCGTGAGCAGGAATGGAATGTTCGCCGTCCACAGCATGCTTGCCGCCATGATGGCGCTGGCCGGCGTCCGGTGTGTTGTTCCGCTCGATGATGTGGTGATCGCAATGCGGGATATCGGCAGACGGATGCCCCGCGCCCTCAAGGAAACCTCCGAAGGCGGGCTCGCTCTCACCCCAACGGCGAAGAACCTGCCGCCTTCTGAACCATTTCCCAATACGTCGGGTAGCTCGGCGGCCTCAGGGGGCCGGCTCTTTTCGTGAGCGTTTTCCGGAAGCCAGATAAACTCCTGCTCCGGCGAGCAGCGTCGCGAGCCCGGCTGCGGTTTCATACGGTTTTTCCCTGGCGACATAATACAGCATGTAGAGGCTGATGCAGAGAAAGACGAGGGGTGTGAGCGGGTAGCCCCATGTCCTGTATGGGCGGGGAAGGTCGGGCCGCCGGATGCGCAGCACGATGACCCCGAGAACCGTAAGGAACGAGCAAAGGATGAGGGTGAACTGGACGTAGAGAAGGACCTTCTCGAACGTCGAGGTCACGACCAGCACGGAGACCACAACGATCTGAAAAACCATGGCGTATGCGGGGATCCCGGTGTTCGACCTCTTGGACAGCCAGCGGAGTGCGGGGAAATCCTCGCCCATCACCGCCGAGACCCGCGGGCCGATCCACGTCATCGAGCTGACGGCCGAAACCAGCCCCAGGCAGATCAGCCCGCCAACAAGGTTTCCGCCGAAAGGGCCGAAAATCTGGCGCCCGGCAATGAGCGCGACATCGACGTTTCCCCGGAGGCTTGCGACCGGGGTCGTGTAGAGGAACATGGAGTTGAGCCCGACGTAGAGGGCCATGACAACAAGAGTTCCGGCGAATAGCGCGCGGGGGACGACCTTGGCCGGCTCCCGGATCTCCCCGATAATATACGTGCAGGCATTCCAGCCGGAATAGGCATACATGACATAGACGAGGCTGACTGCGAACGGCGCGGAGAAAATGCGTGGCAGGTCGGCGGCCACGGGCTCAAACGAGATCGGCTGCCGGTGCCCGAAGATAAACCCGGCGGCAATGAGCCCGACGAGGAAGATGACTTTCAGCAGGGTGAACGCATCTTGAAAAACGCTGCCGGCGCGGAGCCCGCGGAGCTGGACCAACAAGATAACCCACACGAGGGCCAGCGCCGAGCCCGCCGGAGAAATTCCCGGAAAAATCCCTTGCAGGTATTTGCCGAACGCGATGGCTGCGAGCGCCGTGGGCGCAGCGAACCCGACGCTTGCGGAAATCCATCCGGCCAGAAACCCGATGCTCGGATGGTAGATTTCTGACAGAAAATGGTACTCGCCGCCCGAGCGCGGCAGCGCGGCCGCGAGCTCGGCATAGGACAGCGCCCCGCAAAGCGCCGCCAGCCCGCCGGCCGCCCACAGAAAAGCGATCGAGAACCCGGTCGGCATATCCCCGACCTGAAATCCCAGGCTCGTGAACACGCCGACCCCGATCATGTCCGCGACGACGAGGGCGGTGGCCGTGCCGGAAGAAATGCCGGACATGCGTGCGCTGGAGCTCATCTGGTAAGTCTCCGCCTTCCGATGACTAGCATCGCAGCAGCGCGGCACCGTGCGAAGACAGGTTGCGTGAGCCCGTGACGAGCTGCTGGAGCCCGGCGACGAGCTCGCGCAGGGTTGCGGCCTGGGCGCTGAGCTCCTCCGAGGCGCTCGCGCTTTCCTCAGCCGTCGCCGCGTTCGTCTGCGTCACCTTATCCATCTGCGTGACCGCCGTATTCACCTGGTCGAGCCCCTGGCTTTGCTCCCGCGAGGCCGTCGCAATCTCCGCGACAAGCTCGTCGACCTGACGGGCCTTCGCGACGATCTGCCCGAGGCTTTCGGTCACCTTCCCGCTGA